>Ga0307515_10008861_pt1 | contig 19536 bp, 3 predicted proteins | sample 17_EM_MG_FD_194513 | JGI IMG/M metagenome (GOLD analysis project Ga0307515, IMG submission 194513) | Populus trichocarpa ectomycorrhiza microbial communities from riparian zone in the Pacific Northwest, United States - 17_EM | ecosystem: Host-associated > Plants > Roots > Unclassified | place...
AAGGACCTCCATACTAACCCAGTACTAACCTAGGCCTCAAAAACGCGTCTAAAAAGTAGGGGCCACCACCAAAAGGGGGGGGTGATATTTAGACGATATGTCGCGGACCTTGGGGGGTCGTGCGTAACCCGAGGTTATGCTAAGCCTAACCTGGACCTCCGATACCTATAGCTTTTAGTTAGTACTTTATCTGTTATTTAGCAATATAGATACCCCCTTACTAAGGGTAGTAGAGGTATATATCTCCTAATAAAATAGACTCTATGCCTTTAGTTTTTAGTAAGCTTATTATTAATATAATATTCTCTATTTATAGGACCCCTTTAACCCTAGGGTTATATACGTTAATAATTTATACCAGTCCCCTATATATCTAAATTATTATAACAATAATATTTAGGTTAACTGCCTACTATAACTATAAGGATAGGCTAATAGCCCTACTAATTATAAAGTATATATATATAGCTGCTTTTGGTTTATATAGAAGCTAGAATTCTTAGGGGCAGTATATTAATTATATATAGGTATTATAATACGGCTCTTATATAGTAAGGATATAGTATTTCTCTAAGTTTAGGCTATTTAGTAGGGGCCTTGCAAGACGGTGATTTATATTGCCGTAGTTATACTATATAATAGATAGGTGGCGGACCCCTAGTAAGGGTTCTTTATCTCTTCTTTATTTCTTACTTTTTTTATTTCCACTTTCTCTAAGATATTTAGAACTTTTATCTCTTATATCTATGCCTTAGTTACTACTTATTTTATATAGAGCCTTTTATTTCCGTATCTTATATTTCTACTAGCCCTTTTATATCTAAATCTATTATTATCTTTAGTTCTTTCCCTATTCTTATTAGTCGGCTATATACCCTTTATAAGTTAGCTATAAATATTATATTTACCGCGTTAAGTCTAATTTTTAATTATCCCGGTCTTAAGCTTACTATTACTGTCTATAGAGGTCTTCCTATAGGGCGTTCTCTCCCTTATATCCCCTATAACCCTTATATCCCTATTTAGTCTAGTAATATTACGCGGCGTCGCTTCTAGCCTATTAAGGCTTTGGATAGCTAGCCTAGCCCTCTAATATTAGAGGTAGGAAACGCTAAGAAGGCACCTACGTCCCCCTAGCTTATTACCTATTATTTTTATTTATATAACCTAGTATATAGTTATTCCTATAGCTATTAAGCCCTTACCTTTTATCTCCTATATTTAATGCAGTTTTCTCTTTCCTACGCCTTATATATGCTTTAGTGGCAGTTTACGTATTTTATTTAGTCTTAATTTAAGTAGTGTCTTATATTATGGGGGCCTATATAGTAGCCGTAGCATATCTATACTGCGTATACGGATTAGGTATATCCCTATTATACGTAATAATAGTATTATTTTAGGCGGAGTCTATGGTTATAGAGCTTTGTGTTATATATTAGGCTATTTATAATAATTCCTTTTTAGGTAAGGAGTTTTTATATTCCTAGTATATATATAGTAATAATAAGGGAGCTATACGTTTAACTAACGTGTCCTTAATAAGTCTCTAATAACCCTTATAATCTCTTATTATTCTTATTATATACTTAGTTTACATTTTTCTATTAAAGCTATTCGATTTAGGTGATTTTAAGTCCTAATATAAGGCGTTCCGTTTGTCTTACTATCTCCGCTCCTAAGGTATTAGGCTATAATAGCGTTATAGACCTCTTTATAAATCTCTATAAGGACTTCTATTTCTAAGTATCCCTTAAGCCCCTTTGCTTTTTCTATATTTGGTTACATTATAATTATATACTTAGTTATTATTTTAGAGAGGGTAGGATCCCTAGGCTATAGAAGCGGAGCTATAGCGGCCTAGGTTTAGTTTACTAGTACAAAGGAGTTTTATTTATTTTTAATTTTACTTAGCCGTTAGAGTGTTTAATAAAGGGTTTGCTAGAGGGACGCCTAAGGTTTACTAACTGGCGGAGCTATTTTACTAACTATATTAATTCGTTATAGCTAATGGTTGCTCCCCTATAATTGCGGATACTAAACACATCTAATAGACTTTATATTTTGTTAGATACCTTCTTAATAGAGGTCTTCCCGCTTTCTAGTATGGTATTTACCCGTTCTTATTATAGCGGGCTATTGCTAGGCATAGTTCTATCGAACGCGCATAAGTATAAACCACCGTTGTTTAACATGTGCCTTCTCTGCGATGTATATGTCTTAAGGGGATTCTCCAGGTGTGTTTTAGGGTTCTTTTGGTCTTTTTAGGCCGGGTGTATTAAGAGCTCTAGCTTAAGGTTCTAATTTATAAGTAGTTATAATAAATTAACTTAGAAGTGTTATAGAATAAAATAATACTAATAATTAGGCACTTTTTTATAGCAATTATAAGATATAAGGAGGGAAAAGATTAAGATACTATTAATTTGTAATGGGACTAGCCTAGTTATAGTAGGAATGTCTTAGTAAACACTTAACAGATAAATTTTAACGCTTTAACTAAATTCTGCCGAATTTTACCAGCTTAATTAACTTCTGCTAAATTCTACTAGCTTAATTGACTTGTACTAAGTTCTACTAGATTAATTAAATTCTACTAAAGTACGTTAAAGACTGCGTGCATATATGTATATATATTAACCACTAAGACTACTAACTATTTAATTATATAATTCTCCCGTTATTCCTTTCTCTTCTTTATATAATGTCTTGTTCTCTATAAGAGCTATACCCTTAGATTTAAATATAATTTATATTATGCCTTTAAATCTTCCCCAAAGTCTCTTCGCGCCTTTATATTACATTGCGTTAATATAACTACTATTACAATGGCAATAAAACTGGAATCCTCTACATTAACTATAAGTATTATAGCCCTAGTTAAGGAACAGTTAACTATAATATAACAGTCCTTTACGGATGCCTTAGCCTAGAAGTAAGCTATACTAGAGGCCTAATATTAATAATTAACTAAAGCGATCCGCGAAGAACTTCGTAGCGTTAAGTTACTTGCGTTAGAAACCCTAATACTAACACCGCTTATTAACGAAATTAAAATAACTGTATCTAAGACTAGCCTGTTAAATATACACCTTAAACTAGTAATAGTATCTTAACCTATATCTATAATGAACCTAATATCTATTATAAAATCTAAAAAGCTTCCTAACCCTCTAATATTTAATAGGAACTAAAACGATTTATATCCCTTTATAACTAAGCTCCGTTTTAAACTTTTAATAAATAATAACCGATACCCTACTAAAGCCAGTAAGGTTAGCTATAGAATATCTTATTTAAGTAAGGATATTATATAAACTATAGATCTATTCTTTTATAATAGTACCTTTATTAATTTTAAAACCTTTATCTTGCTACTAGAACAAACGTATAATAACGCCAGCTGTAAATATATAGCCATTACTAAACTTAAAAACTTATAATAATAGAACTGAGAATTTATTAATTTTTTCTCTAAATTTCTAGGCCTTATTAGCGAACTTAATTGGAATAAAGCCGCTAGAGTTACTACTCTTTAATAAGCTATTTTAGATAAGATTAGAGCCTAGTTAGTAGGTAAGAAATTACTAAAGAATTTACCTAAATTCGCTATAATATACTAATAGATTAATGAAGACCTCTAGTATAATAAGTAGACTTGTTTTCTAAAACTAGCTACGCCTTATACCTAAAACTTTATAAAACCGGTATATACTATAAAGCGCGATCTATCTCTAAAACCTAAAAGCCCTATATATAACCCTATAGACCTTAATGCTGCTTAATTTTATATACCCTTAAAAACTAATAAATAAAGAATATAAGCCGTAAATATAGAGTGCTTTAGATGCGGTAAAAAGGGATATATTTAAAGGAATTACTAAACTTACCTGTTGGTATCACCCGGGGGTACTGTAATTGCAATATATAGTAACTAGTTCTTAATTTATTCGTCTTCTTCTATTTCCGTCGTCTACTAAAAGAGAAAGAAAGGGGTAGTAAAGGTCGGGCTATCTATCGGGCCGTAGGCAGTCAGGTGACCTACGCTACACCACACGGCCCCCGCCGCATACGCTCTGCACGTACTGTTATTTACAACCTCTACTTGTATAGATATTACCCTTTTAAAAAGGTCCGTTATAGTTCTTCTTAGTTTATAAATTATACTTATTTTATAAATTATACTCGGTTACTATAAAGTACTTTACCTTTAGTTAACTTAGAAAACGAATTATCTAAAGGCCACGTTGCGCCTTAAAATAAAAGGTAAAAGAGTATAAGTATTTAGGCTCTTTTAGCACTAATATATAATAAAACTCTCTTAATATACTTAGTAAAATTTAAATACTTAGAAAATAGAAGTATAAATTCTAATAGATAGTACAGCTACTAGTATAGGCTTTATTAATATAAACTACGCGAAAATCTAATGCCTAAATTTAAAGAAACTTAATAAGCCCTAAGGCTTACGAGGCTTTAACGGCAAACTCTTAAAATATAGCGAACTATATACTACGCTCTTATAAAAATATAAATAGGTAAATACCTTAAATACGTTTCCCTATTTATAATACCTTTAAAGCATTATAAGGTAATACTTAGATATAGATAACTAAAATAATATAATCTTTTAATTAGCTGGGTTAAAGAAATACTAAATTTCTATATAACTTACTGCTAAAGTTATTACTTAAAATACTACTTGCCCTATAAATATATATATAACTATTTAAATTTAATATAATATAAACTGCCGTTACTATAAACCTTAAGCTAACGTAATAAAGCTATAACTGTTAATTATGGCGGGGAATGCGGGGACGTTTTATTAAAGCCTCTTAAAATTTATATAATATAAGCCTTACCTTTTTATTTATTAGCAAGGAAACAAAACTATAAGATCTTTACTATAATACTAGAAAATATTAAGAAGTCATTAAAATTACAGCAATATATTAACCCCTAACCTTTTTACCTAAAGAATATTATAATTTAACTAATACGTTTAAGAAACAATTTATAAACTAATTATCCCTATACTAAGGTAAGTATAATTTTAAAATAGAACTTAAACCTAGTATAACGCTAAGGTTCGGCCCGTTATAGGGTATATTGTAAGAAGAATTACTTATAATATATTAATACCTTAAGGAGCACCTAAGAAAAGGATTTATTCGCCCTAGTTAATTACTATTTACCTTACCTATACTATTCGTTAAAAAAAACATAAAGGAGGCTTAAGGTTCTATATTAATTATTAGGCTTTAAATATTATTATAATTTAAAACTAATATCTAATTCCTCTACTTTAAGAAACGCTTAACTGCTTTATAAAAGCGTAATACTTTATAAAACTTAATATAGTTGCCGCCTTTAATTAAATCTGTATTTATAAAGAAAATAGAAAGTATATAGCTTTCTATATATAATAGGGACTTTTTAAATATCTAGTAATACTATTTAGTATAATAAATGGTCCTAGTACGTTTTAGTAATACATTAATAATATACTTCGCGAATTCCTTAATATATTATTACCGCGTATATTAATAATATCTTAATCTACTTATCTTCGCTTTCTAAGTATTAGAGGCACGTTTAAATAGTCTCTAAACGCCTATAAGATATAGGCTTATAATATAATATTAAGAAATACAAGTTTTATACATCTAAAGTTATATACTTAGGCCTAATTTTATTCCGTAACGGAATTAAAATAGACCCTAAAAAAGTTGCTGCGATTATAAACTAGAAAAGTTCTAGTAATATATAAGATATTTAAGGATTTCTGGGATTTGCAAATTTCTATTTTATTAACTACTTCTTAGAAATTACCTAGCTATTAATAAACCTTATAAGGGCGCGAAGAAACTTTAGAGAAGATTTAAAGAAACGATATAAATTCTATCTAAATTTAAGGGTATATAGCTCTCGCTAAGAACAAGACGTTGCGTAAAGAAGAGAAAGGAATAACGAGACAATTATATAATTAAATAGTTAGGGGCTTAGTGGTTAATACGTGCGTATATACACATGTGGTCTTTAATGGACTTTAGTAAAATTTAATAGATCTAGAAAAACTTAGCAGAAGTTTATTAAGCTAGTAGAATTTAGCAGGATTTAAATAAAGTATTAGAATTTATCTATTAAGTATTTTACTAAAACGTTCCTATTATAACTAGGCTAGTCCTATTATAGTATCCCCCCTTTTAGCCAAAGGTTTAAAATCATTTAATTTAGTTAAGACTTATTACTTATTGCGTTTATATAGTTACGTTAAGTAGCGGTATAGAGTTTTACTAATTCTATCGTTAAATAGGCCAATTAGGATTTTCTATCCCTAGGATAAAAAATTACTATTAGCTTAGTTAAGGCGGTAAGCAGAACTAATATCTTTATAGTAAGTCTTAGCAAGGCGGATCTAACTAATTAGATAACTTTAACTAGCGGTTAAAGTTCCTTAACATCTTATATATTACATAATTGTATTATAAATATTATAACGTATTTTAAGTTCTTTTTAATTTTAAGCTTCCTACTATTATGTTTTATAAATTTATATTAGGTAGTAGTTATTTACTTTTATATTATATCTATCTAGCTAAAGTAGGCCGTGAAGAATAGTCTTTATAGAATTCTTTTACTAAGGAAGGCGCGTTAGTTTTAATCTAGTTATAGGTTTCCTAAGTTTATATTTTATATCCTTTCTACTTAATAAGGAGTTTAAATAATTTAGATTATATTTTCTATTATTTATTATTAATTAAGTTAGTAAAGTATGAACTGTTACCATTGTTAATAATTATAAAAGGTAGCGGCGGCACTTCGTAAGTTATAGGTTTACCCTTTAAAGGTTACAGCAAGCTTATATAAAACGTCAGATATATTTTTATCTTAGTTAATTATTTAAGCTTATAAGCGTATAGGCTTAGTCTCTTTTTAATTTAGTATAGGCCTATAAACTTTTAATTAAGTTTCTTTAAGGGTTGTTAAGTCTTTAGGTTTTATATATTTAGGTAAACTATATTGCCTTCCTTAAAATCCTATATAGGAGCTTATCCTTTATTTATATACTATTCCTATACTATTTAAGCGTACGCTAATTTACTTTATAATAGTTCTATTAACTACTTTATTTAATTAGCAAAGTTATATATATTAATTAGTTAAATCTTCTTAATTATAGGTCCTATTATATTAATTTTAAGTTATAGTTTAAATCTAAGTTAAAGGTCTTATCTGTAGGTTACATAAAACGGCGTTACGCCTATTAATATATTTCTTATATTATTCGCAGTAAATTTAGCTAAAGGTAGCCACTTTTTCCAGTCGTCTTATAGGTAGGAGTAGTATATTTATCGGTATTATTTTATAATTACGTTTATAATTTTAGTTTAACCATCTATCCCTAGATAAAATATAGTTAAAAGTCGTATTTATATACTTAATTATTTATATAGGGCTTACTAGAAGTCTAAAATAAACTAGTTTCCGCAGTTAGATATTATTAAATTAAAATGTCTATATAGCTTAAAGACGTACTTAATAAAATATTCAGCTACTAATATTATATTAATTAAGTCTATAGGAATTATATATTATATTTTTATAAGGAGGTTAATAATTACTATAACATTTATAAACCTATTACTATTAGGTAGGTTAACTATAAAGTTAATTAAGATATCTCGCTATTTTTATATTAGAATTAGTAACGGTTAAAGTACTTCTTACTTCTTTATATAAGAGGTCTTCCTATATATATATTCTATATACTTAAACGAATTTTTATATATAGTTATACATTATAGGCTAGTAATATACTTATTAAATAATCTTATAGGTCTTTATATAGCTAGGATGCCCTACTATAGGGGAATTATATATAAATTTAAGTATCTTAAATTATAGGGTTTAAAATTTGGGCTTACTATCATCTATTAATAATACAACCAATTATTATAGATTTCGCATTTGGTAAGTGTAATATCCTTATATTACTATTTCCCTATTTAAATTGCTTTTATTATATTTACTATCTAGGGGTTATTCCTATATTTATACTCTATTAATTTATTAATTTCTAATTTATTTCTATTAAGCTCCGTATTTACAAATATAGGGTGTAGTTTCTTAAAGTATTTAAGGGGTAGTAGAATTTATAATTAATTTATAATCCGGTTGTTAGAGGCGTTAGTAGGTAAGTTTTATAAGTATTATATTAATAAGTTAGGCTCTAATTATGTTTACTAAGTTTATATATAATCTTAAAGTTAAATTATAAGAGGTATTTAGCCTAATAAATTTAGTGTTATATTAATTGCTTTATAATTATAAAGTAATATAGGTTTTTATAGTCCGTTAATACGCGTATTAGGAATAATAATTCTTTAAGTTCTAAACGCTATTATTTAAAATGTTTAACCATTATAAGCAGTTCCTTATTATAAATCTTATAGTTTAATTTAGTAGGGGTAAGTTTTTAGGAGAGAAAGACTACTAGGCGTAGCTCGCCGTTCTTATTATTATGCGATAATACTCCTCCTAGTATATAATTAGACGAGTCTATTTTTATTAGTTATATAGGGTAACTCACCAATAATGACTACTTGAGTAGGTTACAGTAATGTTGGTTAATAAAGCTTATATATTAAAATAAGGAAGGGCAAGGAGCCTAAGACTCCTCGCCACACTAGTGCCGCGGCGTCATATAACAACTACTTGCCTCATTCCTAACACTAGCAACTCTTCTTTTATAGTTGCCATCTATATATAAATACTGCTTAACTAGCGTAATAAATATAAATCCTTTTTACTTACTATTGCTATTATAATATAAGTCTCGCAGTTTTAAAATTTGCCTCTTAGTACGTAGTGCTTTCTTGCTAAGGAGTTATTAGTGGATATCGCGTTAGGGCCGCTAAGGCGCTAGTTATAAGCGAGCTAATAGCAATTTTCTATTCTAGGGATGGAAAATCCTAATTAGCTAGTTAGAATTAGGGTTTGCAGATTATTATACTCCTACTCCCTTTTTAACCTAACCTTTAATATATATATATAGAGTGTTTATATTAATAAACGTTTCTAGAGCCTTATTTAGGTTTACCTTCGTTATTATATCTATTGGGTTATTTTAGCCATTAATCTATTAAATCTTAAAGAGTTTTCGCCGTTTATAGGATTGCTAAAGTGCTATAATATTAATTATAAGGCGCTTCTCCTTTATAGTACTAAGCTTAATTAAACACTTATAAAGGGAGTATAAGTTAATGTATATAATTATAAGAATAATAGGAACTTCGAGTTAATCTATAATTATCTTTAGGGTAGTTCTAATTGCAATTACTATATTAACTCCGCTAACTATTCTATATATCTCTAACGCTAAAACGCTTTAAATAACGCGCTTACTCTTAGTTAAGCTCTAATAGATAAGATTACCGTAAATTATAAAGTTATTCTCTCTAGTAGATTTGTTTATAATAATAATCTTATATCCTAACTAGGAGCTAAAGTCTTTATTATTTATAAATAATCTGTTAATAAATATAAAGAGCTTAGCGGTAGAAAGATTAATAGGTATATAAAGTAGTCCCTAATCTAGATAGTTTATTTACTAGAAAAGACATTTATTTAGGGTAAGAACGTTATCCTTAGTTAGTTTCTAGTATTAGGCGGTAATAAAGAGATTAAATAAAGCCTTAGGTTAATAGATAGAAGTAATATAAGCTCCGCGAGCGCGTTACTCTATATATCCTTACTTTAAAGAATTAACGTTAATAATATTAATCTTCTTACCTTAACTCTTCTGGCGTAAAGTAATAGAATCCTCATTTATAGAGAGGATGCATCTATTAAAAAGTAATAGTGTTATTAAATTAAGCTTTTCCTTTAGCTTTGCTATAAGATTTACCTTTATTAGCTAGTCTTCTTTAAGAGCTAAGAACTAGTTATCTCCTAAGATAATTATATTATTAGTTTATATACCAACAATTCTAAATAAAGTTCCCGTAGTTATAATAAAGAAGTAGGGATTAAATAAAAAAGTAGTTATTAAAAGCTCCTCTTTATAGTGCTTACTATAGGTAGCCTACTAGTAAGTCCCTGCCTCTACGATTCTATATAATAGCTTAAGCATAACTATAATTATATCTTTAGGATACTAGTAGCAAATTTACTCTAGAAGGTATACTAATATCAAGCGCTAAAGGTGCGTCTCTAATTGGGTGTAGGCTTAAGTAATATTTTATAAATAAACTACTATTCTATTTTTTATTAAGGAGGGAGCTAGTGTAATAATAACTTGCTAACTAGCTTATTAAATTATAGGAGATTATATAAGAATTACCTCCTTACTATTATTGTTATAACCTTAGATAATAAGCCTTAATTTCTTAAATAGGGCGTTAGTAGCTTTGCCCTTAATCTTATTAACTATTCTTAACTTAAAGATACAAACTCCATTAAATTTAGTAGGGTTATACTTCTTAAATTTAAAAACTTCTCTTATAATAAGACTATCGATCTCCTACTTATTAGATGCTTAAAAAGGAGCTTCTAAAGTTATAATACGACCTTTCTTTTAAAGCTATTTTACGAGCTTAAAGTTAGCCTTCTCTTTAGCTGTTATAAAGGCTATTAATAACTTAACTCTATTCTTAATAGCGGCAATAAATTGCTCTTTAAAATTAATAAGGTATTAGCAATTTCGTAATCCCTTTAGGCGACCTTTACCGCGTTATAGTTGCAGTATATTTACTACAATTATATTAGAATTATAGTCGCCTTCTAGAGTATATTAATCGTAGTTCTTCTTTAAGGCATTTTTTAGAGCATCCTATAAAGGCTTAAAACTATTATCTTTATAGTAAGGCTTAATAATAGTTAAATGGAATTAAGTGGGTCTGTAAGGCATCTAAATAATATAAGTTTAACTATTAATTATAATAAGTTAATATAGGCCTAACTACCCTCCCTTTTTACGCTATACGCGTACCTTAGACTAAAGTGGTAGATTAAGCGTAGTTAAGGTATTTAGGCTATTTCTTATTCTAAGTGCGTTGTTAACCTAGCGTATAGCATAAAGACGTTATACCTCCTTTATTACCTTATAAATAGCCTTAGCTTATTATATAATAGAGGGAGATAGTAAAGAATTATTAGTTATTTAAGGGTAGGCGCTAAAAACTAGTAATATAGGTATAAGTCTATCCGGGCTAGCGGAATCGTTAATAGCTTTAATAGCTATTTATAAGGTAAGTTCTTCGCTAGCGTCCTCTAGTTTTAAAGAGATAATCTTATATACGCGGCGTAATAGCGCGTAATATTGCTCTACTTTTTTAATATTATATGCCTTAATAGGGACTTCCTTAACCTTAATTGCCATTACCTTTATCTATTATTAAAACTCTATAGATAAGAAGTTCTTTCCTATATTATAGACCATTTAATTAGGGGGTCTTAGGTAGATATTAATCTAGTATAATTAAAGGGTATCCTATGCGTTTCTAGCTAATATATCTTTTAAGAAACGCGCAGCTTAAAAGGAGGTTAAGAAGTTAATAACTTAGAGCACTAGCTTACCGCTAAGATATATAACGTTAATAATAATATAAAAGTTATAGTTATAGTTATTTTTAAGGGTAAACTTAAATTGGCTAGGGGACTTCTGGTTTATTTAGTAGTAATAGTAGTACTTTATAAGATGCTTAATTGCCTTAACCTTAACTTTATAGCCTACTTATTAAAGAACCCTAAGTAATTAATAAATAGATAGGTGGCTAAAACAACGGTGTAGTTAATGTAACTCTAACTTAGTTAGGTAGCTCTAAGTAACACTCTTTTTTAGTTAATAAAGGAGCAACTAAAGGTAACCCTATTTGCGTACAATAGGTACCTAACTATCTCCCTATACAAGTATATTCTTAAGGTTATTAAGCTTAATACCTAATTTATTTATATCTCCGATATAAAATAGAAATAGAGTATTTTTAGGAATAGCATGGAAAGTAATGCACCCTAAGGAGGTTTGGACCCTAATTATACTAAAAGAGATTATAGTACCCTTGCCAAAATAAATTGTATATTAGCCTACCGTTAAATAGTTAATTTAAACAGAGTTATTAAGCTGCTAAAGGGCTTAAACTTAAGGTTCTCCTACTATAGATACTTCTACGGCTCTAGTATCTGGCATAATACTATAAAAGATATTTACTAAGTATTTATTATTAAAGGAGAACATGGAGCTCTCCTTTAGCTTATTAAAGATATTTAACTTTATAATAGAATAAAGCGTAGATTAATTATTAAAAATAGCAACAGTTTATATACCATCTACCTTACCATACTTAGTAAAGTATTAGTTAGGTAAGTAGTTCTTAACTTTTATATCTATAAGGAGCTATTTAGCCTTATTAACGTTACCCTTAAAATCTTCTACGCCTTTATATTAAACTAGGAAGCTTTAAAAGTAGGCCGTAGTAACCTTATAATTTCTAACATTTTTTATACTCTAGCGAAACTTATTATATACCTCCTTTTATTTATTAAGAGAATGCCTAGTTAACTAGCAATTCGGTTTCTTATAAATATAGTACTTTTTTTAGCAATTACTTTAAAATAAACCTCTATAAGGACCTCTACCTTTACCTTATAGTCATTAATTATACCCTCTACCATATTACCTACTACGGCCACTATATATTCGATTAGTCCAGTTATAATTATATTAGTTAGGCGGGTCGATTAAAGTAGGTTAAAGTTAGGCGTTAAATTGCTATACTTTTTAAGATCGTAGAGCGGTACTAATAGAAGATCTTAATTAAGTATATATACCTTTATAAGTATTTACAGGATTAAAGAGAGCAAGATTATATTCTTTAATACCTTAATATACGCTAATAACTTAATTATATAGGCTAAAATCCTCTTAATATAATTTGGATAAACCATGCTAAATTATCTAAAGTTAATTAAAGAGCTTTTAAAGATAATTAAGCTAAGGGATACCTAGGTTTATAGCAATAATCCTTAAAAAGGTAATCTCTCACCATTCTAACATATACTGCTATTTATTCTTTTCTGTTTTAAAGTAGTATCTTAACTTATATATTATATAGTTAAAATTATATCCTTTTCCTACTAAATGATTATAATAGAAGGTACTAGCTCGGCCCTTAAGCATAATGGAATAGGCGTTATAGTATTAATTAGCCTCTATTCCTACTTTCTAGCAATAGTTATAGAAGATATATAGTTTTAAATTAAGAATATTATATAATTCCCTGCTAAACTTCTTATAATCCAAATAGAGCTTTATAAGCTCTATAAGTAGTTTTAAACTACCTCTAATTTAAGATTAAGATAGAGGAGGTAGAAGTTGCATTATAGGCTATAGTGGGGATATAGGCCTAATTGGTAGAGTTTAAAGGTTAGTAAATTATAAAGCAATAGGATCCTATACCTGCTCTTATTAGGGTATAGTATTTAAAGTTAAAGTTACAGGTTAAATTGGATATAGAGGAGTTAAAGACGGAGGTAAATTCGTCTTTAGAGGTGTATTGCTTAAATTCTATCGTAAGTTAAGCTTCCTTATAGTGCGTAGTTGGTGCTTAATCTCTTATAGAGTCTATTTATATTCTTCTTTTACGTTAATAACCTACTTCTAAATATTATCTCTAATAGTACCCCCATTCATAGGTATAAAGACTCTATACTCCCGTAAGAAGTTACGGAAGTTTTATATAATATCCTTCTTTATAGGGGTCTATGTTCCCTTTATCCATTTAATAAAGTCTTCCCTTACGCAGTACTATAGTATAGTGTCGTTATATTTACTATCTTTATAGTATACTATACAGTATAATAAGAATCCGTTTAAGTCTTGCTGGTTAATATCTTTAAGGCTAGTTATATCGGTGTTCTATATCTCTAGGTTAATATTGTCCTCATACTTCTTCGGGTAGGTTAACGCTATAATAGCTGTTATTAAAGGTTGTTTAACGTGCAATTAGGTAATAATTATAATCCTATGGTCTATAAAGGTACACGGAGGGTATTAAGGTGGTTATTTAACGCGTTTTAGACGTCAACTTAGGACCTTAGGTTTAGTAATACTTCTAACCTAAAGTACTTAACTAAATCTTTATAAACGCGGTTGTTCTATATAATAGACGTAACTTAGTATCTCCTAGTACTTAGTAACACTTCTATTACTAGTTTTCCACAAGTTTAAGGTAGTATAGTATTGCCGGGATCCATTCTATATAAGACCACTAATTAGTATTAGTCATATAGGGTGACTTATCAACAACGACTACTTAAGTAGGTTACAGTAATGTTGGTTAATAAAGCTTATATATTAAAATGAGGAAGGGCGAGGAGCCTAAGACTCCTCGCTACGCTAGTGCCGCGGCGTTACGTAACGACCGCTTGCCTCATTCCCGACAATTTTAATAATATATTTAAAGTTTAGATTAAAGTAGGTAAAAATTAGAGTAGTTATAAAATAATATTTTAGGTTATTAAAAGCTTATTTATATTTAGTGGTTTATTTAAATCTTATATTCTTTCTTATTAAGTTTACTAATAGCTAAATAATTTTTAAGAAGTAATTAATAAATTAATAATAAATATTTAGAAATCCTAGAAATCCTTAAATATCTTATATACTACTAGGACTTTTCTAGTTTATAATTATAGCAATTTTTTTAGGGTTTATTTTAATTCCATTACGGGATATAATTAGGCCTAAGTATGTAACTTTAGACGCGTAAAACTTATATTTCTTAATATCGCATTATAAGCCTACGTCTTATAGGCGTTTAAAAACTATTTAGATATACTTCTAATACTTAGAAAGTAAAAATAAATAGATTAAGATATTATTAATATATGCGGTAATAAATATATTAAGGAATTCGCGAAGCGTATTATTAATATATTATTAAAACGTACTAGAACCGTTCTTTATGCTAAACGGCATTACTAGGTATTTAAAAGGTCCCTATTATATATAGAAAGCTATATACTTTTTATCTCCTTTATAAATACGGATTTAATTAAAGGCAGTAACTATGTTAAGCTTTATAAAGTATTATACTTTTACTAAGTAGTTAAGCGTTTCTTAAGGCAGAGAAATTAAATATTAGTTTTAAATTATAATCGTATTTAGGGCTTAATAATTAATATAAAACCTTAAGCCTTTTTTAGGTTTTTTAAATAAATAGTATAGGTAAGGTAAATAGTAATTAACTAGGGCAAATAAATCCTTTCTTTAGGTGCTCTTTTAGGTATTATTATATTATAAGTAGCTCTTTTCGCAATATACCGTATAATAGGCTAAACTTTAGCGTTATACTAGGTTTAAATTCTATCTTAAAATCGTGCTCGTCTTAATATAGGGGTAATTAGTTTGCAAATTATTTCTTAAATATATTAATTAGATTATAATATTCTTTAGGTATAAGAGGTTAGGGGTTAATATATTACTTTAGTTCTAACGCCTTTTTAATATCTTCTAGTATTATAGTAAATATCTTATCGTCTTATTTTCTTACTAATAAATTAAAGGGTGTTGCTTATATTATATAAAATTTAAAGGGTTTTAATATATTATCTTCGCATTCTTTACCGCGATTAGTAGTTATAACTTTATTATATTGGTCCGGGGTTTATAGTAAGGGTTATTTATATTATATTATATTTAAATAGTTATATATATGCTTATAGAGCAAGTAATATTTTAAGTAATAACTTCGGTAGTAGGTTATATAGAATTTTAGTATTTATTTAACCTAGCTAATTAAAGGGTTATATTATTTTAGCGATCCGTATCTAAGTATTACCCTATAGTACTTAAAGGGTATTATAAATAGGGAAATATATTTAAAGTATTTGCCTATTTATATCTTTATAAGAGTATAGTATATTAGTTTACTATATATTAAAGGCTTACTATTAAAGCCTTTTAGGCCTTAGGGCTTATTAAGTTTCTTTAAATTTAAGCGTTAAGTCTCTGCGTAGTTTGTATTAATAAAGCCTATACTAGTAGCTCTGCTATCTATAAGGATTTATACTTCCTTCTATTTTCTAAATATTTAAATTTTACTAAATATATTAAGGGAGTTATATTATATATTAGCGCTAAAAGAGCCTAGATACTTATACTCTTCCACTTTTTATCCTAAGGCGTAACTTAGCCCTAAAATAATTTGTTTTCCAAATTAACTAAAGGCGAGATACTTTATAGTAACTAAGTATAATTTATAAAATAGGTATAATTTAAGGATTAGGAGGAACAACGGCAGACCTTTTTAAAAGGGTAAGTTTAATAATTCCTTTAAATATATCCCCTCTTACTATATCTAAAGCATTCTTTATTTATAGCTTATATTCTTTATTTATTAGTTTTTAAGGGTATATAGTATTAAGTAATATTAAGGTCTATAAGGTCGTATATAGGGCTTTTTAAATTTAGAGATGGATTATACTTTAGGGTATATACTAGTTTTATAGAGTTTTAAATATAAGATATAGTTAGCTTTAGGGAATAAGCCTATTTATTATATTAAAGGTCTTTATTAATTTATTAATATATTATAGCAAATTCGGGTAAGCCCTTTTGCAATTCTCTACTTACTAACCACGCTCTAATTCTATCTAAAATAGCTTAACGGAGAGTAGTAACTCTGGCGGCTTTATTCTAATCTAGTTTACTAATAAGGCCTAAAAATTCCAAAAAGAAGCTAGTAAAGTCTCGGTTCCATTATTATAGGTTTTTAAGTTTAGTAACAGCTATATATTCGCGGCTAGTATTATTATATATTCGTTTTAATAAAGAAATAAAGAATTTAAAATTAATAAAGGTGCTATTATAAAAGGATAGGTCTATAGTTTATATAGCGTCTTTACTTAAATAAGATATTCTATAGCTAATCTGGCTAGCTTTAGTAGGGTATTAGTTATAGTTTATTAAAAGTTTAAGATGGAGCTTAGTTATAAAGAGAATTTTTATTAAATATTAGAAGGTTAGGGAGCTTTTTTAATTTTATAGTAGGTACTAGGTTTATTATAGGTATAGATTAAGCTACTATTATTAGTTTAGGGTTTATATTTAACGGTTTAGGTTTATATATAGTTATTTTTATTTTAATTATAGGTGTTATTATTAGGGTCTCTAATATAAGTGCTTTAAGGTTATAGAGTCTTTTTTATAGATTGCTCCTATTAATTACTAGTGCTAACCTTCTAATATCGCTCGCTATTAGGCTAAAGCATCCGTAAAGGACTATTATATTATAGTTAACTATTTCTTAACTAGGGCTATAATGCTTATATCTAACGCGGAACGTTCGAGTTTATTTACTATTTTAATAGTAGTTATTTTAATATAACGTAATATAAGGGCGCGAAGAGACTTTAGGAAAGATTTAAAGGGATATATTATAGTACTGCAATAAAGTAGACTAAATAACTACGTTATAGTATAAAGAGGGGAAGAAGGTAGAAAGGGGGTATTATATATAAATAGTAGGGCCGGCCGCCAAGTCGCTAGTAGTAGGCTAGCCAACAGTAGGAAATAGTATAAGACAGTATAAAACAGTATATATTAGGTCAGTGCCGTAACAGTACTTCTCTCCCCTAAATAGTTTGGTCCCTAAACTAAATAAATAACTTAAAAATAGGCAGTATACGGGGTTGCCTATTTTTTACCGCAAAAATATTAGTTCCGCTTACCGCCCTTAACTAAGCTAATAGCAATTTTCTATACCGGGCATAGAAAATCCTAATTAGTTAGTTCAGTAAGTAAGGTTAGCAGAACTCCACACCGCTACCTAAATCGGTCCGCGTGGCGTTTTTTAGCGAGAATTTAGCTAATTAGATAACTTTAACCGCTGGTTAAAGTTCTATAACATCTTAACCACCACAAATTTTAATACAGTGGTCGGCCGCGACCTTAGCATAACTTTTCCTTATCTCATGCCTAGTCTAGGGGTCCTAACTTCTTAGGGTATTACTTATAGAAGCGCTATATAGCTTATTTACAACCCTTTAGGTCTTCCTCTAGCTGCTAGGTTATATCCTTATAATATTTCCATTTAATCTTATAAGTTAGGCCTTAGAGGTCTTTATTGTATACATTAAGGATTTTCTTAAACTCCCATTTATCTTTTATATTACCGTTATTATCTCTTTCTACCACTCGTCCTTATACATTACGGCGCTCTATAGTATTAATATTTGCTTAGCTAAGGATCTCTTCAGCGGCCTAAAGGCAGACCTTAAATATATAAAAGGATTTATTTACTTAGATATAGTTTAAAAGGTCTACTATAACTACCCCTTAGTATACTACGAGTACGGGGTATAGGCCGTCCCATTTATCGTCCCATTTCTTCTTAGGTCTGTTTATCTTTATATTTTCTAAGCTAACTATAACTATATCGCCTTTGTAGAATAACGCGCTCTTATCCCTACGGGTATTAGTATTATTTTTATAGCGTTACTATAAAATCCGGGCTAGGGCCTTAAGCTATATTAATATCCGCTTAAAGCGGTTAGCTACAGAGTCTACATAAAAGAACTCCTTCTTTGCTTATACTAATAGTATTAGTAGGTAGGGGCTAGCAGGCTTAATTCCAAGGTAAGAGTTAAAGCTATAGTTTGCAAAAAACGGGGAGATACCTATACTCTTATTAACTTAGTTATTTATAGCAAACTTAGTAAGCGGTAGGTAGTTAACCCAGTTGTCCTATATAAAGCTAACAAAAGTATAGAGGTATTTATTTACGGTAGCGTTAATAATTTTAGTTTAGCCGTCTATTTCTAAGTACTAGGCTAAGCTTAGTCGCAAGATTGTCTTAAAGCGTTTACTTAGTTATTGCTAGAAGTCGCTAATAAATTATATACCATAATTGGAGATAATTATACTCGGTATACCGTAGAGCTTATACACGTTATTAATAAAGCTATTAACTAGCTCCTCTGTTAAGAGTCCTATTACTAAAACAAGGTATTATATTTTAGTTAGGCGGTCTATAATAACAAGGATATATTTATATACCTTACTATAGCGTTAGCATACCAGCAGCATTATAATATAGTTAATTAAGATATTGGTCTATAGGCAGGTAGGTAATTCTAGTAGCTTTAGAAAACCGGGTAGGGCAGAATAGAAAGTCTTAGTATAAAAGTATAGGGCATAGTCTTTAATAAAGGTAGCCGTAAACTGGGAGATTCCTAGCTACTAGTATATTCGGTTTAAAAGGTTAAGAGTCTTAACCTAGCTAGGGTAACTAGCGGGGCCGCTACTATAAGAGCAATAGGTAACTTCTAGGCGGAGGTTTAGGGCGTTAGGGATAAAGAGACGTTAGCGGAAGTAAATCTATCTATTAATAATACTACATTCTAACTTATCGCAACAGAGTAATTTCCTAATCTTCTTTAGCTAACGGCGAGCTTTCCAATCACGTAGGGCTACCACTATATCTCTTATAAGTTTATTCTCCTAGTATCCTAACTAGATTAACTTATCTA
>Ga0307515_10008862_pt1 | contig 19535 bp, 5 predicted proteins | sample 17_EM_MG_FD_194513 | JGI IMG/M metagenome (GOLD analysis project Ga0307515, IMG submission 194513) | Populus trichocarpa ectomycorrhiza microbial communities from riparian zone in the Pacific Northwest, United States - 17_EM | ecosystem: Host-associated > Plants > Roots > Unclassified | place...
TATAATGTCTCCACCCAGAACATAAGTTGACGCGGAAGAGAATGTCAATCATATAAAGGAATGGCTACTTAATAATTTCCTTCCAGAAGACATTTTTTTAAACATAATGATGACTTAAAGTCTTTTCCCAGAAGTAAGGGGCACGCACAAGTAAATGAATTTTTTTATTAAAAATATTTTTTAATAAATCACGATATTCAAAATAAACACACATATTAAATTGATTAAATAAAATAAAAGTAAAAATAATTATGCAAGACTACATATTAGAAATATTATTTGAAAATAAAATTTTTTAATTTTGAAAAATAAAGTTCTTCAATACAAAAATTAAAAAAATTATAGATGAATAAGAATAATCTTTTTAAAAATTAAATACACACAACACCATTTAAAAATAAATTCTATAAAAAATATTAAATAAGAAAAAAAATTACGTATGAGGGATATTAATTTAAAAATAAATTAAAAATTATTTTTTAAAAAAATTATTAAAAGAAGAAACCAGTAAAAAAAAAACAATATCAGGAAAAAAAAAATTAATTCCAATGTCATGGCTTAAATCATTAAACCCCGTAAGCTGACCATAAAGTCAACTAGTTTCAATAATTTTTACCTTTTAAATTTATATCTAACCTTTTAAAAACAAAAAAGAGAGCCAGGAGTCCAGGCGTGCTGCAATGAAGAGTCCAGAATGTCGGCGAGCCTATGCTTGTTTTAAATTTTTTAAAGGTCCATTGTTTTTTTTATAAAAACAACAATAGTCAATATGTCACCTGTCCAGTCAAACTACATGTCGTAAGCTTTCATATAAAGTGAATTAAAATAAGACCGAGATGACTATAATTTCTCCACCCAGAATATAAGTTGATGCGGAAGAGAATATCTATTAAAGAAAGGAATTAAATCCACATAATTAATTTAAAGTAGTAAAATTATATTTTTTTTCAAAAATATTTTTATAGAAGAGAAACACATGGTTGGAAGAAAGGAATGAGAAAGCGTGCGGGCTATTGATGACTTTGAGCAAGACTGAAGCTCTAAATAATTTCCATAGAGGAAGGCTTGCACTTCACATGGAAGTGCTGATCTTCTTAGATGTCAATGGAAATGACTAGAAAGTTGAAGCATCTTCTTAAAAACACTGATGACTTGAAATCTTTTTGCTCTAAAGTATGGGGCCATATAATTCGAGATGTTTAGCAATTTAGTAGAGATTCTTTTTAAAAATATATTTTTTTAGGATTGTATTAAAATAATATATATATATTAACAAATTATTTTTTATATTTGCACATCAAAATGATCTGAAATAAAAAAATTAATTTAAAACAAAGAAAATAATTAATTTTTTTTGACATCAGCACATTAAAATTATTTGAAAACACCAAAAAAATATTAATTTAAAGCAAAAACAAATTAATTTTTTTTTTCAAAACACTTTTGAAACACAAAAACAAACAGGGTCTACCACATAATAAGATAAATAAGGCATTTGAATCATTGAAATTACTTTTTCCACATGGCATCTTGTTAAAAACACTGATGACTTGAAAAGTCATTGCCCAAAAGTATGGGCACACACAATAAGAGGATGTTTAGTAGTGTAATAGAGAATATTTTTTAAAATATTTTTTTTTGTTTAGAAATGTATTAAAATAATAATTTTTTAAAAATTATTTTTGATATTAGCACATCAAAATAATATGAAAGAACAAAAAAAAATTAAATCAAAAACAAATTTTATTTAAAAAAAAATTTAAAACACAAAAATAAATATATCCAAATAAAAAAATTTAGGAAAACAATAAATGGATTTTGCCTATGAGGTTAAGGCCATAGACCACATAATAAGATAAACACGGACACTTACAGGATGTTTGACATAGTAGAAATTGTTTTTTAATTTTGTTTTGATTAGAAAAGTATTAAAATAATATATATTTTTTATTTTTTTAAATTATTTTTGATATTAACATATCAAAATAATCTGAAAGTATAAAAAAATTAATTTAAAGCAAAAAAAAAAAATTTTAATTTTTTTTTTTAAAATACAAAAACAAATATATCTAAATAAAAAAATTAAGAAAATAGTAAATAGTTTTTGCCTAAGATAGATAAGGCATATAACCATTGAAATTATTTTTTCCATATGGCATCTTCTTAAACATACTAATGACTTGAAAAGTCTTTGCCCAAAGGTATGGGCATGCACAATTAGAGAATGTTTAATGGTAGAGATTGTTTTTTAAAATGTTTTTTATTTAGAAATATATTAAAATAATATTTTTATTATTTTTAAAAATTATTTTTGACATTAGCACATCAAAATAAATATAAAATCATAAAAAAATTAGTTTTTAAAAATACTTTTGAAACATTAAAAAAAAATACATCTAAAATAAAAAAAAATAGAGAAACAGTAAATGGTTTTTGCGTATGAGGTTAAGGCATACACTATCAGTATATGTCCAAAGAAATTTAGAGAAACAGCAAATGGTTTTTGCATACAATACAAGGTTAGTAGATGTGTATATTGTCCCGTGCTCTGTCACTGTCACGGGGTTGGACAAATTATTTATAATTTATAAACTAATTAAATAGAAAAAAATAAAATATTATAAATAAAAATATATTTCTAAATTAAAAAAAATAAAAAAACAATAATTTTTTCTATAATCACTAATAAGCTAAAGGAGATTTGTAGAACACGGTAGCATCTTTTACTTTTCATCAACACTCAAATCAATATCCAAGATTATTTTTTTATTCTAGCTCCCTCAAGTTTTTAATCCTTTCTCTGTTTTGGTCAACAAATCTTATTTTTTTATTTTATTTTTCTGCTATGATGTTTAAATTATTCCACTACTTGTAATACATGAGAGATATGACAAAAGAGTGAGAAAAAAAAAAGTTTGATTTTTATTTTATTTTCTCTCTCTCCTTTGTGTTTCTGGAAGTATTATTAGTAACAGTTTAAGTATTATAAAATAATAATAAAAAAAAGAAATTATATCCACCGACCTTGACTTGTACAATTAATGACTTAATTTTATATTTTCTTGTAGTGTTTTTAATACTATATATATACGGAAGTTGTGAAGTGAATGGACATTCAAAGTTAAATTACCCGCCAAATTCTCATTGCTCTCAATTATTACTTCCATACCCGCTTCGATATTATCTTTTCTTTTGTGATCATGCTGCTGATAAAGCACGACAAGTCGTTTCATCTTCTTTATGTGCTTATTGTGCTTCTGTTGCTCATGAAACCTGCACCTGGGTTCATTTCTGGAGTGAAAGGGGCAAGTACTTTCGGGTGCATAGAGAGGGAGAGACAAGCCCTTCTCAAGTTCAAAGAAGACCTTATTGATGACTTTGGTCTTCTTTCAACCTGGGGAAGTGAAGAAGAGAAGAGGGATTGCTGCAAATGGAGAGGAGTTGGATGCAACAATCGAACTGGTCATGTTACTCATCTTGATCTTCACCGGGAGAATAACGACCAATATTTAACTGGTAATATCAGTAATTCATTATTGGGGTTGAAGCATTTGAGTTATCTTAATCTAAGAAGCAATTTTGAAGAGACTCCTTTTCCATATTTTATTGGATACCTAAAAGAATTAAGATATCTTGATCTTTCTGATATTGATATTACTGGAACACTCTCAAATCAGCTTTATAACCTTTCAAAATTACAATTTCTTGATCTCGGTGGTAATTATAATCTTCATTTTAAAAGTCTTGACTTTCTCTCTAATTTTTATTTTCTTGAGTATCTTGACCTAAATGAAAATAATCTTGGCCAAGTCACTCACTGGATACAAACAGTTAACAAACTTCCTCTTTTAAAAGTCTTACGGTTAAGTCGATGTCATCTTTCAAATAGCAGTCCTCCCTCTCTTTCTTCTACAAATTCTTCTAAATCCCTAGCTGTCATTGATCTCTCTTACAACAATATTGCTTCTTCAACATTCAATTGGTTGGCCAACTTTAGTAACAGCCTTGTTGATCTTCACCTCTCAAGTAACGAATTACAGGGCCCAATTCGAGAAGCTTTCGCAAACATGACTTCTCTTAGGACTCTTGATCTATCCTCTAACCAATTACAAGGAGATTTGAGTTCATTTGGGCAGATGTGCAATTTAAACGAACTGTATTTAAGCGGGAACAATCTCACCGGAGAGCTGTCTCAGCTGTTTCAAGACTCGCATGGATGCGTGGAGAGCTCACTAGAGATTCTGCAACTAGATGGAAATCAGCTTCATGGTTCAGTGCCTGACATCACAAGATTCACTTCCATGAGAGAGCTTGATCTCTCTCGGAATCAACTGAATGGATCTTTACCGCAACGATTTAGTCAACGTTCTGAACTTGTTTCCTTGCGCTTGAATGACAACCAACTCACTGGATCACTTACGGATGTTACGATGCTTTCATCATTGAGAGAGTTGTGGATTGATAACAATCGATTAGATGGGAATGTTTCTCAAAGTATTGGAAGCCTATCTCAGCTCGAGCAATTGTTTATCGGAGGGAATTCATTGCAAGGTGTGATGTCTGAAGCTCACTTTTCAAATCTCTCCAAATTAACGTTATTGGATTTAACTGATAACTCCCTAGGTTTGAAATTTGAGTCTAATTGGGCCCCTTCTTTTCAATTGTTTGGTATATATCTTTCGTCTTGTAATTTGGGTCCTTATTTCCCTCGATGGCTTCGAAATCAAAATAATTTCGAGAGTCTAGATATCTCTGGTTCTGGAATTTCAGATACAATCCCTAATTGGTTTTGGAACTTGTCCAATTCCAACTTGGAAATCTTAAACCTTTCTCACAACAAGATGAGTGGAATTTTGCCAGATTTCTCATCAAAATATTCCATTCTCCAACACATAGATTTGAGTTTCAATCAGTTTGAGGGTCCATTACCACTTTTTCCATCAGATACCACATCAGCCTTGTTTCTCTCTAACAATAAGTTTTCAGGTCCACCTTCTTTTCTATGTAATATTGGAAGTGATAACTTGCGTGTCCTTGACCTCTCAAATAACCTGTTGACGGGATGGATTCCTGATTGTTTAATGAATTTCACAAGTCTAGGTATTCTGAATTTGGCCAGCAACAACTTTTCAGGTAAAATTCCCAGCTCCATTGGATCAATGCTCAGTCTTGAAACATTGAGTTTGCATAGTAATAGCTTTGTTGGAGAATTACCTTTGTCTTTGGGGAATTTTAGTTCTCTAGTATTTTTAGATCTGAGCTCAAATAAGTTGCGAGGAGAAATACCAGGCTGGATAGGAGAAAGCATGCCATATCTGGAAGTCCTTTCCCTACATTCTAATGGATTCAATGGAAGCATACCGCCAAATATCTGTCACCTATCAAACATTCTGATCTTGGACCTATCTCTAAACAATATCTCAGGAATCATTCCAAAGTGCCTTAATAACCTCACTTCCATGGTTCAAAAAACAGAGTCAGAATATTCCCTTGCGAATTATGCTGTTCGTAGTCTGTATCTGAGTGCAGGAGGTGACACTGTTGCATATCAGAATAAGATGAGGGTTGGATGGAAAGGAAGAGAGGATGATTATGGAAACACACTAGGACTTTTGAGGATCATTGATTTTGCAAGAAATAAATTAACAGGTGAAATTCCAGAAGAAATAACAGGACTCTTACTGTTGGTTGCACTGAACTTGTCGGGAAATAATTTGACTGGAGAAATCCCTCAAAAGATTGGGCAGTTGAAACAGTTGGAATCACTTGATTTGTCAGGAAACCAATTATCAGGAGTAATTCCTATCACAATGACTGATCTAAATTTTCTGGCTTTCTTGAACCTCTCCAACAATCACTTGTCGGGGAGGATTCCGTCAAGCACTCAGCTGCAAGGCTTTAATGCTTCACAATTTACCGGTAACCTTGCATTGTGCGGGCAGCCACTCTTACGGAAATGCCCTGGAGATGAGACGAATCAAAGTCCACCTGCTAATGATGACAACCGAGGCAGAGAAGTCGTCGCTGATGAATTCATGAAATGGTTTTGTACTGCTATGGGAATTGGTTTTGGTGTATTATTTTGGGGAGTTTCAGGTGCTTTACTGCTAAAACGTTCCTGGAGACATGCCTATTTCCTGTTCTTGGATGAATCATGGGACTGGCTCTATGTGAAGGTAGCAGTGCGCAAGGCACGACTTCAACGAGAATTTCAGAGGCTGCACGAGCACGTTCTTGCTTAGAAGGATTGCAAGGTAATATGGTTATTCACATATCTTTTCTTTTCTTCTTATATTGAAGACTAATGGTTCATTTTATACCAGGAGCTGCAGCTGGGTGCATAACAGGTCCTCTTTGTCCAAGGAGTTCGTATTGTTTGTGCACGTGTTTGCTGGAGCTACATCGTCCTTTACCTTGGCAACTTCATCGTCGTCTACTACTACAAGTTTGAAATAAGGTTCCATTGGAGAACTCTTGGTACAGCTGCTGGTTTTATGTGAAACTATGAGAGTGATTATGTAATATATTATGGAATCTCAAAAAAGGGTTCTTATGTGAATTTCATTTGGAATGTTTTTGCAAATATTTAGTTCTTTACTTAACAGTGTGAAGATGGAACGCATTCATTCTCCAAATCAGAAAATTATGCTTTTGTTGAATTATTGGCATTAAATCAAGCAATTAGCAGGTATTGAAATTGATGTTAATTCAAGCCTATACATGTAATCACTGTATGAAATAAAATTTCAGAGAAATTTCTTCGAAGATTAGTTCAAAAGGTATAAATGTATCAATCTTTTTAAACACACTGATGACTTGAAAAATCTTGGCTCAAAAATAAGGGGCACGCACTATCAATAATTACTAATAAGCTAAAAGAGATTTGTAGAACACGGTAGCATCTTCTACTTTTCATCTTTCCTCTGTGTTGATGGAAGTATTATTAGTAACAGTTTAAGTATTATAAAATAATAAAAATAAAAGAAATTATATCCATCTACCTTGACTTATATAATTAATTACTTGATTTTAAATTTTCTTATAGTGTTTTTAATTAATACTATATATAGGGAAGTTGTGAAGTGAATGGATTCAAAGTTAAATACCCGCCAAATTCTCATTGCTCTCAATTATTACTTCCATACCCACTTCGATATTATCTTTTCTTTTGTGATCATGCTGCTGATAAAGAACGACAAGTCGTTTCATCATCTTTCTGTGCTTATTGTGCTTCTGTTGCTCATGAAACTTGCACCTGGGTTCATTTCTGGAGTGAAAGGGGCAACTTTCGGGCGCATAGAGAGGGAGAGACAAGCCCTTCTCAAGTTTAAAGACCTTATTGATAACTTCGGTATTCTTTCAAGTTGATTTAGCTCTTGAGATTTACTGGCAACATATTCCTCCCTCTGGTTCAGCAAAGATTGTCCATCAAGTAACCTTTCCTGTTCCTGCTGCAAAACCTTCCGTCTTTCACTCCAAGATTGTCTCTCAAGAGCAATCTCCTTCTCTTTTGCATCACAACTAAGACAAGGATAAAAAACACATTAACAAAATCATAAAACCAAATTTCTAGAGAGCAAAACAGCTGTTGGCCAAATGTTTTGACAGATATGACATGATATGCACAGTTAAGTTGCTTAAAAATAAAAAAAATTGTCTGTAGATGTTTGTGTTTCTGCATTATCATCATGCATGGCCTTTTTCACCTATTAGTTTATGAGGAGCAAACTAACCACATACAGTTCCTTTACAGCCTATTTGGAACCAATTCTTCAATAAAATTCAATTCTACATCTAATTTGAATCAAACAAACATCAGAATTGAATTTTTTGCATTTGAATCAAGCTGACTTCAATAGAAATCAATTATTAGCAATAAATTTCCCCAAGTTACTCTTGCCCATGTTTCACTCAAAATGATCCACCTCTCAAATATTTTGCAATCTGATCCTTCCTTTATCTCTGCCAAATCTCTGCTAAACCCAATTATTACAAGTCTTATGTTCACTTGCTCAAACAACCTGTCAATCTTGCACCTCCAAGTTCTATCTATATCCTGCACATTGTTATGTGATGAAATTCAAGTTAGGATCACAATCAAATAAAGGAATCACATGGCCTAGCTGCACAAGAATAAAATAATAAGCATGGATAACTAGTGTTTCTAAGACCAAAGCAAAATAGCATGACCAGGTAAAAAACAATCACAGATACATAATGAAATGACCCCAAACACTGAATCATGCATCTCTGTTCCAAAACAACAAAATCAAGACTAAAAAACATCAGTGGTTGCATTTATTGTTTATGAAAAAAATTCAAGACCCAGTGAAGTATTTGCATTCTAATAAAAAAATACAGAGGTCTTCAGGTCAGGAAGTGAGAAGTTGAAAGGGAAAAAAGGAGAAAGGGTGTATTGGGACAAAACTTCCCAGTGTTCCGATCTATAGTAAATCGGGCATGTGAGTTTTGTATGGAGTCTAGAATTCAACTCTGGTCTTAAGAGGTCTCCAAACATGACAATTGGATTAGTAGAAGTAAATTGGAATTAATTCTACACAATCCCATGTTTTTCAAACAGGCTGTTAAATGAAAACATGAAACTAAATGACATTACATATCATCTTATTGAAAATCTACAATTAAGCTAAATTCTATAACATCAGTTCTCTGGGCAAATAAAATGGAGAGAATAAGCTGATGGATGGAATATTTACTCAGTTTTGAAAGCAGTCATATGCCTGCTAAGATCAGCTTCACGTGCCTCAACTTCCTGGAGCTTTCTTTCTGCAGCTCGGTGAAACCGACTAGCTTCAGCTTGTAAAGCTTCAGAACTCAGATCCTGAAAAGGAGGAGAGTGACTGAGTCACCGAGTTCGCGCGGGTATCTTTTTCTTTATTGTCGGGGATTTTACCTGCCACTACAGAGAAGACTCAGAAGAGAGACAAGCTAGACGAGGAATTATTTATTACCACGTATAAATTATAAAGGGGGAAGAAGAGAAGCGACGTCGTACAGGGGTTGGTGAAAGGAATTTCTGGTAGTCTTAGGCGGCCTTTTAAAATTTTTGGATCAGCGGAAAGTTAATTTTGATTAATGAGAGAATCATAATTGATTCCATGTCTATCAGTATTTACTTAGACATTTAGGTGGTCGGATAAAGAAAATTTAAATATAAAAAAAATGCTTAGATCTAAAGAAGTTTTTTTTTTTCAGTTATTAAATTTTACCTATTAGATTAAAATTTTATGATTTGACTTTTTATTTATCTTGAATTTTAAATTAAATAATATAGAAACTATTTCAATATATTCTAAACAACTTAGTGAATTTTAAAAAAAAATAATGAATAACTAATAAAAAAATAATTTGACTTTAATAAAATTGAAGATTATATTTTATATATAGATATATATATATATATATATATATATATATATTAAGACAATAACATATAGAATTAATTAAAGCTTTGCAGCGGATCATAGATTTCATTGAGTTTAATAACTTTGTTTCTTTAAAACTATTTTTTACATGATTATATGATAACATAAATAAACGCTTGTAAAATTGAGTATCAACTCAATGTTGGGAAGCTTGTTTGAGGTTGAAGTAATCTCATAGGAAGCAAACTTAAACAAATTAGAAAACCAAATTTCCAATTAACCCAAGTTAATTTATCAGACACATAATCTATATTATGAATTCCACTGGATTTAATAACTTTGTTTCTTATGAATAGTATTTTTTATTTAATAATATAATAATAAAAATATATGTTCGCAAAATTGAGCAACAACTAAATGTTGGGACATTTGTTTGAGATTGCGATAACCTCATAAAAATAAAATAAAAACAAATTATGAAAATCAATTCAAAATTAATCAAATATTGAATGATAAAATTGTAAAAAAAAAAACACTAATAAAAATCAATATTAAATAATAATAAAAAAATATCAAGCTTGTGGGTCTGGATATTCTAGCATGCATGGTCCTTAAAAAAAAGGGGCATGTGGTTTTTTTTGGTTTTTTAAAGGAAGGGATAGGTCTCCTTTAGCGGCATGCAACAATTCACTGACCAGGATGCTGCTCAGAATCTAATCATCAATGTGATGCCCAAAAAATAAAAGAGGAGGGGGTTTTGGTTTAAAATCAATTTTGCAACTCATTTTCACCAAAAATAACCCTACAAAGATTATAAAAACCTCTATAAACCATCTATCACCCCTGAAAACACTTCAAAATAATTGTGGCCAATCAACAATCTTATCGTTTTTTGGTGATTTTTTCTTTCATCTCTCAAACTCGAGGAATGGAAAGTAAATAAAATAATTTTTTGTACCAGAATAAAAATTCTAAAAACTCTGAGATTGGTTATGTATTTTTTTCGTATTTTATATTGTGATCCTCTCACTTTAAATATGTTTTCTCTACTATAATTTAAAACTTTATCTTATATAATTAGATCACAAAAAGATTAGAAAAAAAAACATGGGGATAATTTAAAAAAAAATGATGAAAATAAAAAGGGGGTGAGCTTCACTATCCATGAGAACAATGAAGCACTTGGGGAAAAACCCAATATATTTTAGTATTTTGTATAATAAGATTTTTTTTTCTAAAATTGATTATGATATCTTTTTAGGTCATATTTAGTTAGTATTGTATAATAGAAAAGACAATTACAAAAAAAAAAAAAGAAGAAGCAAAAACTTGTTTGGATGGAGAAATAAAAACTGGAAAGTAAAAATAAATTTGCTTTAGAACAATTTATGGAAGGATAAAGTTGAATACATGACAACTGTTTATTCATAAACTCCCGCAATAACTCATTTATTTTTTACATTTTCTAGTTTGGGGTGAAAATTAAATGATTATAAAGAAAGTAAATTAGTTAATAAAAAAATAACTAAACAGGCATGATTAATTCAAATAAATTAACAACAAAACCCTCATTAATTTCAGGTAACATCCAAATCGAGTGAGGTATTTCAATCACCAAATTCTTGTAGTGGATTTTCTATACGTCGAATTATACGTACATAATCAATTCACTTTTCTTTTCTAATCAAATTAAAATAATGTTTTGTAATTTTATTAACTTTAATATTTTATGCAGATTCTATTGCCAATAATGTCTGGAAGTTAATAAAATCCAAATACTACAACCTCGTGGAAAATCTACAAACAAACACCTCTACTCCCCTCACCATTTAATAACCTTGAATTTGTTTTCACTGACCATAATTTCACCAAAACCTAAACACCATAATATTTGTTTCCGGAGATCAAAGAAATAAGGTTAGAATTGGAATATCCTATTTTTCTTATTTCATATATATGATGATTTTCTATAATCCAATATGCTCAAAAATAAGATTAATTAAGTGTCTGGATGATGGGTAATCATTCACATTCACAACAATATTTCTTTATTTAGTATTGGTGGAGCAGATAGTTAGTGGTAGAAGTTTCAGTTCCTGCAAAACAATCTTTTTTATGGGGTTTGGAGACTTTGAATGATTAAATTGGTGACTTTTTAATAAAGGATTGTAATAAATAAAAAAATGATCATTAAATTATAAGAATCAAAGTGTTTATTCTTGATTTTTTTATATGATAAATGCTCTGAGAATATATGATCAAATAATAAAAATGAGAACTTTTTATCTGAATGGTTCAGAGGATATTTATATCCCCTGAACCTCGTTATTTTGTTAAATGAATGGAGAGTCATTTCCTCTTAAAAGTTTTGATGATAAAAAAATCCCTTCACAACATTAATGTTGTATAAGATATTCTCATCAACATCAATATTAATGTTGATTGAAACATAACAAGCTTTTGGTAGACTCTTATACACTTAGAAGTGTATAGAAATGACTATCCTAGATTTTTATAATCATAAAAATAGTCTCGTGACTCGATATAAAACCTATAAAAACTATCAATTCCATATGTACTTGGTCTTGGATTGATTCTAAATCCAAAAATATTGAGTTTGATATTTTATCAAACCAACATGCACTTGAATGTCAATTCTATAAGTACTTAGGCCTAACACGTAGCTGACTCAAGGATGTTGAGTCTGATATTTTGCCATATTAACTGGCACTTGAATGCTGGACCCACGAGTACTTAAACTTAGCGTATAGCTGAACCCAAAGATATTAGATCCGACATCTTGTTAGGCTTACAAATACTAAGGCTTAGGGCAAGACTGATATTCACCAAATATTAACACTTCTCCAGAAAATGTAGGTGTTGTCTGCATCATCAACATAAAAAACAGAGTTGCTGATTAAGTTCCCCTGGTCTGATATGGAATTCAAACTCTAGCAGCTCCTGCATTGCTATAGATGGAAAGAACATTGTTTTTAGTTCTCTAGCCAAATGTTAGTGAATAAATAGCAAAAAGTTCGCGAATAATTTACAAGAAACTTAAACCCTTGCCTCCAAACAAATGTGATGCACTGCAAGGATGGCATCAATACAGAAGATAGACTCGTTGAGACCTTAGAAGACCATCAAAAGTGGCCAGGGTGACCACACGCTCCGCTCAAAAACAGGAAATTTCATTGAAATTGTTAAAAATAGACGTAACCATATTTGATTTTTTAAAATCTGGATATCAGTCTCTTTTTTAAAAAGAAAACGTATAAAAAATGACTCTTATCCCTTAAAAAAAAAAAGATTTTATTGAGGCTGTTAAAAGAATGGGTGTTGGCCCATATGACTGATAAGAATTGGTCTTTGAACTCCAGGAGATTTCATTTCTTCCTGCTACAAGCATGTAGTTGTACATACTCTGTCTTGAAACTCGTAATGTTTTGAAAAGCTCCGGAAACATTTATACCCCTGAAAATAACAAGTGAGGTCTTCTTGACATAGATATGGCTATCACTTGTGCAGCCATTAACAGTTATTTGGATCAATTTAAGATTGAAAATAACAATTATTTGCTAAAATCACTTGGAGTTTTTTATTTTTTTTATTTTTTGACTCGAAGAAAGCTCTAGTCCGAGACCGTTTGAGGCTGAGGGAAAGGTACGCGAAGCTGCTTAGGATTGTATTGGGGTCCTTCACCTCATACAAATTTGCCAGCTTCTCCTTCAGTTCTGCCTTCATAACAGAACAAGTGCAAGGTAAACAACAAAACCAGGTGCATCAGTCACTCAAAAGTCAACTTTTATAATAAAAAATGGTCAATGCGAATAACCTTAAAAAACTCAAGGTGTAAGGTATGTCATTCCTACATCAGAACCATATCACAGTTAATTGTCCAATACAGCCCCATTATGAAAATAATGGCAAATCGTTCCAAATCCTCATATAATATGCAAATATTTTTTTCAAAAACCATGGATGAAACAGATAATGCTCAGAAAAATAAAACACAAAAAAATTCGAAAAGTAACACAGGACTGAGGATATATATACCTTGGAAACCTTGGCTCTGCCAGGATGAAGAACATCAATGATCTGCGTTAATCAAAAAAGCAGAATTAAAACCAAAAACACTTGAAGACCTTACTTAAAAAAGACAACAAATACAATGGAATACACATTTTCACTGAACTATAACCTACTCCAAACACAGATATTACTAGGTAATGCTCTAACAGGGTACATTTGACACCAAAGCATAATTGTTCTCAAATAACCACTAATGCCAGGGTCAGCAAACACGTTACAACATCTCATTTTACCAGCCAATAAAAACTCCCAAGAAAATGATTTGAAACCAGAAGGATTCATGGGCTCAGAGATCTTGGTGGAAACTAGCATCAAATGGATTCCTTGAAACCCATCAAGAGTAGCAAATATTTCGTCACATCACTGGCCCCTACTACTTGATAACCGAAGAAGTCCAACTCTGAATTCATACACAAACATTAATCACTAACGTAAAATAAACAGAACTGAACTTCCCTAATCTAAAACACGCTTTATTTCTTATTGAAGAAAAACAAAACCAAGACTATTCACATTAACTAATAAAAACCCACAAACAATATTTTGTATGTCCTTCTAAGAGCCGCGATCCATTCAAGCACCAACAATTTATTCCAAAAACAACAAACAATAACACTAACACTTCCAGGAACAACCATTCATAAGCAACCATCTCAAAAATTCTAAACTTTCTTCCTTACAGTTCAAGATCTAAAGCATCTCAGAAGAATGCTTTACTAGGAGAAGAATGCGAGGGTCAAAGCTTCCAAATTGAGTTTTCTGAGACTTGTGCATGATTAAGAACAATGATATTTGGCCTTGGCTAATATGGTTGTGGTTGAGCATTTGCATGAAAAGCCTGTTCATTGCATATCTGCTGTTGTGTTTGTCCTGATGTACAAGATAATGAAAGCGATTACAGCTGGATTCTTTTTCCATGCAGCTAGAAAGGACCCACATGAGGGTTGTCGGACTTTGGTTGAGAACCAGCCAGTTATATCCACCCCAGCAGTGCTCTTTTCCCGAGACAACCAGACTGGGTCATCTACCATGAGCTGGTAATGACTACAAAAGACCATAAGTTGACGCGGCAGAGAATGTCTATCAAATAAAGGAATGGGAAAACGTGTGGGCTATTGATGACATTGACGAAAATGTCGAAAGAAAGGGGCACTGATTCGGCTAGACCAAGACTTGAAGCTCTTAATAATTTCCATTCAGGAAGACTTTTTTATATCCACCCCAGCAGTGCTCCTTTCCAGAGAACCAGAATGGGTCATCTACCATGAGCTGTAATGACTACAAAAGAGTATATGCGCGAGGTCACGGTTATAGATCCCAAATGGCTTGTGGAACTAGCTCCCAGGTTCTTTAATTAAAGTATCAGATCCTACAAAAATGAGCAAGCGAAAGCGTCACGAACGCATTGAACCTCTCTACGATAGATACCACGAACCTAATTCATGGCGTTTGAGTAAAAGGCGAGCTTAATGTGTTCTAAGTTATTTATATCAACTGGTTCTCAATCTTAATTCATTTTTTCTTGCTACAAGCATGTAGTTGTACATACTCTGTGTCTTGAAACTTGATAGTGTTTTGAATAGATCCGGAAACATTTATATCACTGAAAATAACTAGTGAGGTCTTCTTGACATAGATATGGCTATCACTTGTGCAGCCATTAACAGTTATTTGGATTCTTTTTTTTAATTCCTTTTCGTCTCAAAGAAAGCTCCAGCCCGAGACCGTTTGAGGCTGAGGGAAAGGTACACATCCTATTGCTGAGTCAAGAATTTGGTGTCTGGTGAGCATTATACCAAAGGATAACTAATAAAAGATGTATCTGGCGAGTTGAAAACCGATTTAGATAAATGGATTCACTCTGCGCAGGTAGGAGAAGCCTGCTAAAAAAATCATGTAGGGAATAATTACAGTTTCCATCTAAGGATTCTGCTATCTGTTCGAAACCTGATAACTAGTTTCTGTTAGAACCCCAACAATCCTGAGTCCGAACCCGTTCATATGAAGCAAAAAACTTGAACGTTTTCCTCCTTACTAGCTGTATGTGCTGCTTAAACTATACGGCTAGACTAGCAATTTAAAGTGTTTCGCAGATGGAAACAATAAATGCAATTAAAAAGAAATTAACAAAGTGGGACAGGAAAAATCCAAGTAATAGATTCAGCTTCCATAGAAAATGAAATAAAAAAGACATGGATTCAAAAAGACATGGGACAGGAAAAATCCAAGTAATAGACCCGTTCAATTCTTTAATGTCTCCACCCAGACCATAAGTTGACGTGGAAGAGAATGTCTATCAAATAAAGGAACGAAAGGAAAGAGAAAACATGTGGGCTATTGATGACCTTGACCAAGACTTGAAGCTCTTAATAATTTCCATTCAGGAAGACTTGGAAGTCTTTTCCCAGAAGTAAGGGGCACGCACTAGTAAATGTCGACAGAAATTTAGAGAAACAGTAAATGGTTTTTGCCTATACAATATTGTATCAGTAGATTTTCTACGAGGTTCAGGCAACAGACCACACTAGCCATTAGAATTTCTCATCCAAAATATATATATATATGCAGGCTTTTTAATGCATTGTTATACATAAAAATGTTTTTAAATGTAAATTAAAAAGATCATACAAGCATATAATCAAATAATTCGAGAAATATATGGTTTAATAAATGAGAAAAAAATTATCAATGATATCTAAAAATAAAATCTGAAAATTCGAGGGTCGTGTATAGATCAAAACATTTAATCTCACAAGATAATATATTTATACGTCGTGTGCATATGGTTGCAGGTAATTCTTCTAGCAGCGAGGATGAATTGTCCTTAGGTGTTGATCAAGAAAAGGCACCTGCGCTGACTCGCGATGCTGCCTCTTCCAGCATGGTTTCACAGCGTAGAGGCAGTGTGCCTTCATAGCAAAATCAATTCACCTGCAAGTACCAGGCACTTTGAAAAGACGACTTTTCAATGTAAGTTTGTTTCGGTTTCAGTTTTTTTTTTTTACTTATAACATAATTTATTCAACTAATTAATATTTCATTAATTTAATTTATTTTCAGGTTCACAAACATTGAGGCCGCCCGAGTAATAACATCGGTGTTTAAATTGTCGATGGAGATTTCATTATTTCAATGGAGTCAGGTTTTCGGACATCCTGAATGGAGACCTTATATCGATGTATGATTTCGAAGATTTCATGTTGGTGTTAATTTCTAATTTTCAACTTATTTTTAATAAATTATTATTATAATTTTAGATAAACTATTATTTTTTAATAAATAAATTATTTATACACAACACAAATTTGAGTGGGATAGCGCGCATGACAATGTTGCGAGGAGGGTATGGGAAAATAACGCGGCAACTAGGTAACATCACAAACAATACAATGTTTTTTTTTTAAAAATTATGTTTTAAAATCTAATTTGTCGCTATGGAAGTAGGTTGCGTGATTTTTGGTATGAATCATAAAAAAAGCCAAAAACTACGTGAGAGAAAATGGTCTATAAGACTGGAATGACGTGGCGGTTTGAATGGATTTCAAACCGTCATACATCCTGGGGGATATATGGCTGCAATTATTCAGCATGTGACGTCTGAGAAGTTCACATGATGCTCACTTTCCGATGCCGACAACCGGAACTAGCAAATTCATGGTTCGGTAACCATGCACACCGACGGCTCTGTTCCGTTTACTGCACATGCGAAACGAATGGTAATATTAATTTAAATAAAATATATCATTAATTAATTTGTTATTACTTATAAACATATTTAGCTTGCAACATTTTATTTCTTACAAGCTACGTCTCTTGGATGTGAACGAAGCCTAGTAGAGCTGTTTGTAGAGATGCATGTGCGAAGTGAAGACCGCCAAAAGGGGATGCAACAGTTTGTTGACAACCACACTCAACACTTCATGATAAGTTTGTTCAACCATTTTATTTTGTATGTTATTATTTTTTTGAATTGAATATGATGATTTCTTTTTAAATTTTCAGGAGATCTATAATAGCTGGTTGAGGGAGAGATATGAGGACGATTCTTCAATTCATCCAGATTTCAATTCAGATTTATAGATGGAGGTAGGATCGTCTGATGGACCCGAAAAAAAACTTGAATGTTTTCCTCCTTATTGTATATGTGCTGCTTAAAATATACGGCTAGACTAGCAATTTAAAGTGTTTCGCAGATGGAAACATAAATGCAATTAAAAAGAAATTAACAAAGTGGGACAAGAAAAATCCAAGCAATAGATTCAGCTTCCATAGAAAATGAAATAAAAACAGACAGAGATGGCTATAATGTCTCCACCAAGACCATAAGTTGACGCGGCAGAGAATGTCTATCAAATAAAGGAATGGGAAAACGTGTGGGCTATTGACGACATTGACCAGGACGACTTGAAGCTCTTAATAATTTCCATTCAGGAAGACTTTTTTTTAAACACACTGATGGCTTGGAAGTAAATGTCGAAAGAAATAATTATACATGCAGTTTTTCAATGTATCTTTGCATAAAAAAAGTTTCTAAGTGTAAATTGAAAAGTTAATAAATACATGTAATTAAATAAATTAAAAATTATATATGTTAACAAATAATAAAAAAATATTATTAATATCTAAAAATAAAACTAGAAAAATTAAGGACTGGATACAGATCAAAATATTTAATCTTGCAAGACAATATATTTATGTAATATGTTTACTTAATTTATTTATTAAAAATATTTTTTTATTAAATCAAATGATATTCAAAACAAGCACTCATATTAAATTGATTAAATAAAATAAAAGAGAAAAACACTATGCAAAACTACACGTATTAGAAATATTAACTGAAAATAAATATTTTTAATTTTGAAAAATAAAGTTATTTCGTACAAAAGATTAAAAAAATTATAGAATAATCAGAATAATCTTTTTCAAAATTAAATATGCACAACACCTTTAAAAAATAATCTCTAAAAAAATTTTAAATAAGAAAAAAAATCACATGTGAGGGATATTAATTAAAACATTAAAAATTATTTTTTAAAAAAAATATTAAAAAAAGATACCAGTTAAAAAAAAAAGCAATATTAAATAAATAATAACCTCAGTGCTATGGCTTAACTCGTCAAACCTGTCAGTCGACCATGAACTCAACCAGGTTTAATAAGTTTTTCCTTTTAAATTTATATCCAACTTTAAAAAAACAAAAAAAAAACAAGGAGGGTCGAGAGCCCAGGCGAGCTGTAATGAAGAGTTCAAGAGTGCTGACGAGCCTAGGCTTATTTTAATTTTTTAAAGGTCCTTCCCATTTTTTTTCAAAAAAAATAACGAGCAACATGTCAGACAATGTGTCGTGTACAAACTTGGATTTCCACCACCATTACGGTAGTCAGAAAATTATAGCAGAGACATTTTTTTCCACAAAACCCATTTTTTTTAGCCATTTACACTAAAAACACCTAACCAACACCTTTATAACATCTAAAAACTATTATATCAACTCTAAATATCTACAAAATAGCCAAAAACCCGAAATCAAATTGGGTTAGTTATGGATTTGCTAGCTTAGATCTGGTTTTTTATGCAACATTAAAACTCCAAACAACCACCATGAAGTCCCTCTTATCTTAAGAAACTCGTGTGTCGTGACGTGCACGATGTTAAATGATGAATCTACTACTTGGAATTGAAGGGGTTTAAGGTTTAATCATAAAGCTATTATTCGAAGGAGTCATCACTTAGTATTATGGTCACTAGAAAATATATGGTTTGTGAAAGCCTGATTAAGGGGACTAGTTGCGCAAAAGAAAGACATGTCACCCCCAGTACATCATACCTAAGGTAAGTTGCATTGTTTATTTATTGTTTTTCTAGGTTATGTTTCTATCAGTTGGTCTCATCTAAAATTTAAAGCAATTCTCATTTCGCGAGGAAGTCTCTACCTTATTAGGTTAAATCCTAATCATTCTAAAACCCAAATTTAACATCACATTTATTTTCTATTTTGTATCTTTAATACTTGAAGGTATACTTCAAAAATATAGTTTTATACCCTAAATATTA
>Ga0307515_10008863_pt1 | contig 19534 bp, 19 predicted proteins | sample 17_EM_MG_FD_194513 | JGI IMG/M metagenome (GOLD analysis project Ga0307515, IMG submission 194513) | Populus trichocarpa ectomycorrhiza microbial communities from riparian zone in the Pacific Northwest, United States - 17_EM | ecosystem: Host-associated > Plants > Roots > Unclassified | place...
GACGGAATACGCCAGTCCAGCGTCTGTGTGTTGTGGAGAGATAACACGAGAAGAGACGAGTGTATCGGAGAGCGAACTGTGAATACTTGTTAGTCTGGCAGTGGAAAGAGGGAAAGGGTGACACACGCACCACCTAGAGAGTTGGTCTCCTCACAGCGCCCTGGAGAGAGAGCACCGCTTGTCCGAGTAGTCGGTAGGTGCCTTTCTTCTCTCCAGCTGGAAAATGACGACGGAGAAGAGGGGAACTTGTTGGTAAAGCAACCGTTGCAGTGGGCATCAGAGAAGAGGAGGGCATATAGGGTATCAGTAGATCTTGTAGAGGTGGAGAGAGTGAGCGGAAATGCCTGTTTGACAGGTGCCTGCTTCGTCGTTCCCTTCATGCGAGAGAGGGTGGTACATCGAAGAACCTCGTGCAATAATGGCAAGGGTTGAGAAGTGGTTTAATACGTGGATGGGAGGCCGGGCTGAACTCCAGTGCGGGCTGCTGCTGACGGGAGCTCTCGATGTCCTGGGGACTGGATTCCCTCTGTGGATTTTCGATAATATACGATGGACTAGAGACGAGGAGCGAATGTTTTAGCATGATCGCTGTATTTGTCCGAACGAGACCCGTCGTGGCAAGATGGGCATGCGGTTGTTGATAGAAAAACCAGTGCCTTGGTAACAGCTAGCGCCTTGACAGAACCAGCACGACCTGTGAAATAACAACGTCGATTTATGAACCAAGGAGGTGAAGCACTTGGGTCAACGACTGTGAGCACCTTCGTTGTCGTCGCTGTGAGTGAGGATGTGGTGGGGCCATTACTGTTTCGACAGAAACAAAACGCAATTTAGTTGGTCGTATTAGATGGTCAAGGCGCCATCGCGGGCAACGGGTAAGGTCGCGGTAGTTGAAAACTCGGATGCTTTGTCTCCACCGCAAGCCGGCAGGGTTGAGGCTGGTGTGACCGACCCCATCGATGGTAGTAGCTGTACACACTTAGTATAGGTCTAGAATACTTTCGCGTATTCACGTACTAGGACTGGCCTGAATAGACCGCCGAGACACCCTTCAGGGTGAAGGCCTATAGGCACGACATTAGCGCTCGTCAGCTCAGTGTTGAATTCATTGAAACCAGACTCTGAACCGTCTGTAAAAGACCTTGGCGTCTGTAACCTCGCTGGCTAGGGAGTGAGTTAAGCCACTATTATTGTGTGGTTACGCAACAGGATCATCTAAGTAAGAGGACGCAAATCTAGCCGGGAGGACTGGAATGCCACAGCCCCGTCGGGAACACACTAGTTCCCACTCTTGACTCTCCCACCAACACTCGATGATGATAGGCATGATTCAGGTCGAGAATGAGACGACAGGCAATGATCAAAGTTATAGAATGGATGGTGAAGGCAGCCTATGAGAGGATGAGGGCAGCTGCAGAGAGCGTGTGCTAAACCTACACTTGTAAATATGGCGGGCTAATTCAACAGAGGTGAGATCGTGGGCAAAATAAGCATAGTTTGGGCTTACCCTTGCATTACCATATTGCAAAAAGCAAACCATTGCAATCTCAAGCGCGATGATTACTAAATAATACTGGAGAGACCCACTAAGACGATGTATTGGTCTCTTTTATTTGCGTGGTGATAATAGTGTCGTCACAAGTGGCTTACCGCACTACGATTTCCTGCAGTCGTGAACGACTTCCCCAAATTATTTCTCGTCGATATGTAGTTACTCCTTTGATAATGACCATTAGTCCAAGAATTATATTGTAACCTGGCCGGGTAATTAACGCTGGGGGTTAGGTTGATGAAACAAGGAATAGACCTAAGAAGAGTAGCCTGGTCTCGTCAGCAAAGCACGGGATATAGGGGGTACAAACTTACCACATTCTGTTATGAGCACTATCAGGGCAGATATTATGAAGGTAAACAGGGAGGCTCACCTCAAGAATAGACTGTTCGGACCACCTGGTACATCCAGAGAGCAAGCAACGAAAACCCAACCAGGTATTCCACGCCTTGCTGACTCAGATATTAGAGAGTAATGGGGATGGTGAATTGGAAGAGCGTACCTTGGGAGAATGCTGGTACAGACACGGCGAATGAAGCGATGGTGCCGCCAATAACACCCACCCACGCTATAGTAACCACCCAGAATGCCCGTCTAGAACTGATATATAGGGAGTGCGTCAGGTGGCAATCAGATCGAGGTAATGAGGTGACCGACTTCTCCCAAAACACAACCACGCGAATGGCCAGGATATCTGAAAGAAGTCAGTGATGAGCTAGAAATGCAACTGGGCCCAGCATAGCGCAGGATTAGTGGATGGTAAGAAATTGTCCATCTGCACAGGTACGGTACAAAGCCTGAACGTGGTTTCTGGTACGCACACTCGGCAATGGCGTTGATGACCAGCTCTGTTATCGGTGAGCACAGATCTATGCTCCTGTCATTGCATAACTCACGTAACCATACACGGAGATGTGTTTGAATGATGCCTTGTTCAGCGAGGTCAGGGCTTGTCACTTATAATATATGGCATGCTGCATACACCTGAAAGGGTTATCAGTAATACCTGAGAGCTATGTGAATGTTCGGCTGACATTGTGTTATTTTGGGGGTTTACTGTGCGACAATCAGTACAATAGATGCCCATCATGTCCATATACTTACTGGAGTAGAAAATCGTAAAGAAGGCAAGGCTCGTGTATCGTAGCTTGAGGGAATAATTAATCCGCCGCTCTCACGAGGCATTATAACGCACAATCAGATACATTATCTGCACAACAATTGATCTACCCGATTCTCCCCGAAAAAATGAGAACGCTCACATTTCCAAAACTTTTTCTCCCGTTCTGTCTGACAGGGTAAGGGCTCACTGAGAGGAGTGGCAGCAGGATACGTACCCAGATATACTCGATCTAGTATATAATATTATCTATCGAGCATAGTTGATGCGGCACAATGGAATGGGACTCACTTCTTTGTCAAGCATGGTCACTGGACCGATAGAGATACAACAATCAGGGAGTCATTCGACCAAAAATACAGTTTGTGTGCCCACCGTAATCCCATATAAACATAGTGGTTGCAGATATCCCAACACATTGAGCCGCTCGAAAGCCCTGGATCAATTGAACGACGCGGACGACCTCAGGGGAGGAAAGCGAGTTGTTCGTCATAAAGAAGGACCGATACGAAATGGGGGAATCGAATCTGAGCAGAGATAAACCACCTATATAGCTGCAACAATCCTCCACCCCTTAAAAAAGTGCCGCACCGCTCCTTTTGCGATTACCAACAATAAGGGAGGCTGTCCGTGGACTCTTGACGTCTCGTGTATTGCGAATTTCCAATAAGCGCAGCGAAGGGGCCATCCAGACTCAAGAAGCACATGAAAAGTGAGGGTGGTATCCAGCCTTAGAAGGCGAAGCGACGGAGAGCCGCGGGAGCCAATGCCCGCGAAACATTTAATGTATTCATTGAGCACATTTCAGAGACATCGGGGATATACGCTAGGGTCAATGTCTGTTAGAGACTGGGACTTTGATGAAAGCTTAGCTTCGTTCGTCTTGTTCGCTATATTCGCTTGTTAATGATCAATGGTTGGAGACGACAAGCACAACCTCCGTGTGCAGTCCATCTGATCGGGTATTAGTCCGTACGCCGCCATATATATAGCCTCCGCATATTACCCATGTATTTAAGCATAGCTCCTAGTAAGAATACAATGGATTTGTAGACGACATCCAAATATCTCTATTATATTCCTGCTACTCCAACCGTCGAGTCCCCGCGTCCCTTCCATATCTCCTCACTTTGGGGATCATTTAGCCTTCGCAGAGGTCATTTCCTGGTGGAACCTGCACGCTAAATTGTCAGTATACACGAGCTGAGGACATTGCTGACAAAAGTCCATTGCAGCGAACCAATTGCCAAGTAAGTTCGGGCATCTACGTCGGGCTCGCTCGCGTAGTACTTAGCATTCGAGATCGAACAATTGAATTCTGCTGGTTAGCCGAAGATGACAATCTCTGGGACTTACTCGACTCTCACTACGGCGGCGCACCTAATATGTGGCTATGCGTTTTAGGTGACTTATGCCATTCGACCAGCGACTGTCTTTACCCGAGGCACGTGTATCGTACACATCTCACCTGCCCCGGTCCACAGGTTGTATCGCGCGCCCACGATCGGTTGTGTATTTCACAACGCAGAACTAGAAGTGGCTGGAGTCGGTCCCTGCCGCTACCACTGAGGCTCATGTAGTTTCCATCAATTTACTGGATTGCCGAGGGCGCCGAGGTTGTTGCGCGGTAGATGAGCCAGTATCGATCGATTGTGGGGACGCGGGCAGTGGACTTTCGGAGGGTCTTATACGCCTTTTAGGTATCAAAAAGTGGTTGCCGGTGGTTTGGCGAAGCCTTGGCTTCAAGTCCTCGCCAGCAAAGGCGACGCCCACTCAGCTAGGAAGTGAGTTAAGTCACTACTATTGTGTGGTTACGCAACAGGATCATCTAAGTAAGAGGACGCAAATCTATTTGCTCCGGAGGACTGGAATGCCACAGCCCCGTTGGGAACACACTAGTTCCCATTCTTGACTCTCCCACCATCTTTTGTTGACGATACGCATGATTCAGGTACAGAATAAGACGACAGGCGATGATCACAGTTAGAATATGGATGGCGAAGGAAACCTATGAGAGGATGAGGGCAGCTGCAGGGAATGCGTGCTAAGCTTACACATCCAACTATAACGGGCTAATTCAAAAGAGGTGAGACCGTGGGCGAAATAGGCATGGTTTGGACTTACGTCTGCATCACCATATTGCAATAAGCAAACTGTTGCAATCTCAAGAGCAATGATTACTAAATAATACTGGAGAGATCCGCTAAAACAATGCATTGGTCCGTTTTATTTGCGTGGTGATAGTGTCGTCACAAGTAGCTTACCGCACCACGATTTCCCGCAGTCGCGAACGACTTCCCCAAATTATTTCTCGTCGATATGTGGTTACTCCCTTTATAATGACCAGTAGTCCAAGAATTATATTGTAACCTGGCTGGGTAATTAACACTGGGGGTTAGGTTGACGAAACTAGGTATAGACCTAAGAAGAGTAGCCTGCTCTCGTCAGCAAAGCACGGGATATAGGGGGTACAAACTTACCACATTCTATTATGAGTACTATCAGGACAAGTCCCATGAAGGTAAGTAGGCAGGCTCACCTCAAGAGTAGACTATTCGAGCCACCTGGTATATCCACAGAGCAAGCAATGAAACCTTGAGCGAACGATATACTCTTTGCTGACTCAGATATTAGAGAGTAATGGGGATGGTGAATCGGAAGGGCATACCTTGGGAGAATGCTGGTGCAGACACGGCGAATGAAGCGATGGTGCCACCAATAACACACACCCACGCTATGGTAACCACCCAGAATGCCCGTCTAGAACTGATATATAGGGAGTGTGTCAGGTGGAAATCAGATCGAGGTAATGAGGTGACCGACTTCTCCCAAAACACAACCACGCGAATGGCCAGGACATCTGAGAGAGGTCAGTGATGAGCGAGGAATACAGCCGAGCCCCGCATAGCGCAGCATTGGTGGATAATAAAAATGTGTTCAACTGCACAGGCACGGTACAAAGCTTGAAGGTGGTTTCTGGTACGCACATTCAGCGAGGGCGTTGATGGTGAGCTCTGTTATCACTGAGCACAAATATATGCTCCTGTCAATGCACAACTCACGTAGCCATATACGGAGATGCGTTTGAATGATGCCTTGTTCAGCGAGGTTAGGACTTGTATCTTATAGGAATATACGACGTTGCATACACCTGAAAGGTGTATCAGTATTACGTGAGAGTTATGTGAATTATGTTCGGCTGACATTTTGTCATTTTTGGGGTTTACTGTGCGACAATCAGTACAATAGGTGCCCATCACGCCCATATGCTTACTGGAGTAGAAAATCGTAAACATGACTAGGCCCGCGTATCGTAGCTTGGGGGAAGATTTAATCTGTCGCTCTCACAGGACATTGGAACGCACAATCAGGTACATTCTCTGCACCGCAACTGAGCTACCCATTTTTCCCCGAAAGATGAGAACGCTCACATTTCCAAAGCTTTTTCTCCCGTTCTGTTTGACAGGATAAGCGCTCACTGAAAGAAGTGGCAGCAGATACTTGCCCAGATATAACCGATCTGGTATATAAGGTTATATCTCGGCATCGTTGATGCGGAACGATGGATAGGGACCCACTTCTTTGTCAAGCATGGTTACTGGGCCGGTAGAGAGCCAAACACTAAGGGAGCCATTCGATCGAAAATATGGTTTATGAGCCCACCGTAATCCCATATAAACATAATTGCAGCAGACATCCCAACATAGTCGGCTGTTTGACGGTCCTGGATCAATTGAACAACGACCTCAGCGGAGGAAACGGGGTCAGTCGTCATAAAGGAGGATTGATACGAAATGGGGGAATCGAACGTGAGTGGGGAAAAGCCACCTCCGCAGCTGCAACAACCCTTCACCCTTAAAAGAGTGTCGCACTGCTCCTTTTGCGATTACCAACCATAAGGGAGGCTGTCCGTGGGCTCTTCACGTCTCGTGTATTGCGAATTTCGAATAAGCGCAGCAAAATGGCCATCCAGATCAAGGAGCACACGCACAGTGGAGGTAACATCCAGCCTTTATTCTAGAAGGCCAGGCGCAGCGACAGAGAGCCGCGGGCGCCGACACCGCGAAACATTAATGTACTCATTGAGTACCCTTCGGCGATATTAGCTAACGTCAATGTCTGTTAGAGATTGGGACTTCTGATGGAATCTTCGTTCGTCTTGTTTGCTATGCTTGATAATGACCGATTGTTGGAGACGACGTGGCACAACCTCCGTGTGCTTTCTGTTTGGTCGGGTATTGGTCTGCACGCCGCCGTGTCACGGACTACAATTTCCTCATTTGTCTAGTTACCGATGTATTTAAGCATGACCTCTAGTAAGAATAAAATGGATTCGTAGAGGACATCCTAAATACACTGTAGTATTTCAACATTGCCTGCTACTCCAACAGTCGAGTCCCCGCATCCCTTCCACTTATGTCCAATTTTTTGGAGACCGTTTAACCTTCGCTGAGGTCATTTCCTGGTGGAATCTGCACGCTAAATCGTCAATACACACGAGCTGAGAGTATTGCTGACAAAAGTCCATTGCAACGAACCAATTGCCAAGTAAGTTCGGGCATCTACATCGGGCTCGCTCGCGTAACACTTAGCATTCGAGATTGAACAATTGAATTCTGCTGGTTAGTCGAAGATGACAATCTCTGGGACTTACTCGACTCTCGCTACGACGGCGCATTACCTAATATGTGGCTATGCGTTTTAGGTGACTTATGTCACCCGACCAGCGACTGTCTTTACCTGAGGCGCGCGCATCTTGAACATCTCACCCACCCTGTTTCCCAGGTTGTATTGCGCGCCCACGATCGGTTGTGCATTTCACAACGCAGAACGAGAAAGCGGCTGGAGTCGGTCCCTGCCGCTACCACCGAGGCTCATGTAGTTTCCAGCAATTTACTTGATTGCCGAGGGCGCCGAGGTTGTTGCGCGGTATATATGCAACGCAAAAGCAGGTGTCGATTGTGGGGACGCGGGCAGTAGGGTTTCAGAGAGTCTTATACGCCACAAAAACCTATACCCCTTTCAATTATCAAAGTGGTTGCCGGAGGTGGCGAAGCGTTGGCATCAAGTCCTCGCTGGCAAAGGCGGCCTCCACTCAGCTAGGAAGTGAGTTGAGTCACTATTACGGTGGGGTTACCCGACAGGACCATCTAAACAAGCGGTCGCAAATCTATTTGTCCCGGAGGACTGGAATACTACAGTCTCGTCGCGAACACCCGAGTTTACATTCTTGACTCTCTCACCAGCATTCGTCGGTGATACGCATGATTCAGGTCGAGAATGAAACGACAGGCGATGATCACAGTTATAGTTTGGATGGTGAAGGAAACCTATGAGAGGATGAAGGCAGCTGCAGAGAACGCGTGAGAAGCTTACATATGGAATTATGATGAGCTAATTCAAAAAAGGTGAGATCGTGGGCAAAATAGGAATGGTTTGGACTGACGTTGGCATCACCATATAGTATTTCGCAAACTATTGCAATCTCAAGCGCGATGATTACTAGATAATACTGGAGGGATCCGCTAAGACGGTGTATTGGTTTCTTTTACTTGCGTGGTGGTAGTCTCGTCACAAGTAGCTTACCGCACCACGATTTCCTGCAGTCGCGAATGACTTCCCCAAATTATTTCTCGTCGATATGTGGTTATTCCTTTTATAATGACCATTAGTCCAAGAATTATATTGTAACCTGGCTGGGTAATTAACGCTGGGGTTAGGTTGACGAAACAAGGAATAGACCTAAGAAGAGTAGCCTGCTCTCGTCAGCAAACCACGGAATATTGGAGGTGCAAACTTACCACACTCTGTTATGAGTACTATCAAGACAGATCTCATGAAGGTAAGCAGGCAGGCCCACCTCAAGAATAGACGAATCGTGCCACCTGGTATATCCACAGAACAACCAATGGAACCACGAGCAAGCGGTATAACCCTTGCTGAAATAGATGTTAGAGAGTAATGAGGGTGGTGCATCGGAAGGGCATACCTTGGGAAAACGCGGGTGCAGCCACAGCGAACGAAGCGAGAGTGCTCCCAATAGCACCCACCCACGCTACGGTAACCACCCAGAATGCCCGTCTAGAACTGATATATAGGGAGTGTCAGGTGGAAATCAGATCGAGTTAAATGAGGTGGCCGACTTCTCCCAAAACACAACCACACGAAAGGCCAGGACATCTGAAAGAGGTCAGTGATGAGCGAGGGATGCAACTGAGCCCCGCATAGCGCAGGATTGGTGGATGATAGAAATGTGTTCAACTGCACAGGCGCGGTACAAATCTTGAAGATGATTTTTGGTACGTACACTCGGCGACGGCGTTGATGACCAGCTCTGTTATCAGTGAGCGCAAATCTGTGCTCCTGTCAATGCACAACTCACGTAGCCAGATACGGGTATGCGTGTGAATGATGCCTTGTTCAGCAAGGTCAGCACTTATCTCTTATGCGAATATGCGACATTGCATACACCTGAAATGGGTATCAGTATTACTTCAGAGTTATGTGAATATTTGGTTGACATTTTGTCATTTCTGAGGTTTACTGTGCAACGATCAGTACAATAGATGCCCATCATGTCCATATACTTACTGGAGTAGAAAATCGTAAACATGATTAGGCTCCCGTATCGTAGCTTGAGGGAATATTTAATCCATCGCTCTTACGGGGCATTGTAACGCACAATCAGATACATTATCTGCACAATAACTGAGCCACCCATTCTTCCCCGAAAAATGAGAACGCCCACATTTCCAAAACTTTTTCTCCCGTTCTGTTTAACAGGATAAGGGCTCACCGAAAGGAGTGGCAGCAAGATACTTACCCAGATATATTCAATCTAGTATATAAGGTTATATATTGGGCGTCGTCGATGCGGAATAGCGGAACGGGACTCACTTCTTTGTCAAGCATGATTACTGGGCCGATAGAGCCAAACACTAAGGGAGCCATTCGATTGGAAATATTGTTTGTGAGCCCACCGTAATCGCATATAAACATAATCATTGTAGACACCCCAACATAACCGACCGTTCGACGGTCCTGGATCAATTGAAGATCGGCCTCAGTGGGGGAAACGAGATCCATCGTCATGGGGGAGGATCGACACGAAATGAGGTAATCGAATGCGAGTAACAGAAATTATGGGGATTTCTGCAAGAACTGAACTGCTATTTCTGGTCGCTAACTGACGAGTTTATAAACACGGATAGTAGAAATAGCAACTATCGTTGGATGTGGTCACTCCAGTACCGTGGGAGGTGGTCAATCCGAGGTGGTCAATCCGAGGTGGTCAATCCGAGGTGGCCACTCCGATACTTTGGGAGGCAGTCATTGCAATGCATCGGGAGGTGGTCAACCCGATACCGCGGGAGGTCGCACCACTCACCCTTCAGCCCTCCATGTATACAAAAAATGCACAGAGGGCGACAAATTCCGAAAGTGAGTAGAGATAAACTCCTTGCGCAGCCGCAATAGACCTCCATTCCTTAGAATAGTATCGCACTTCTACTTTGTAGATCACCAGAGATAAATGGGGCTGTCCGTAAACTCTTCACGTCTGGTGTATTGCGAATTTCCAACAGGCGCGGCAAAATGACCACCCGGCCTAAAGGAGCACATGCACAACTCAAAGGATGTGACAGTCTCTAGAGGTAACATCTGTGGCATCGAGCTAATTTCCCAGAAGGCGCAGCGATGGCGAGCCGCGGGCGCCAATGTTAATTATGGTACTAGCGGAAAGCTCTGCATGACTTGACGTACCCGCGCGTCAGCGGAAGAATGGATACTTGCCGTGGACATTTCTTAAATATTATCCTTGGATAGGGTGTTTGTTCTTATTTGTTCTCGACCATTCACTGGTATCGCGCGAGAAACCTATTATACAATACCAAAGGTCTAGTTACCTATGTATTTAAGCACGGCCTCTAGTAAGAATACAATGAATTCGTAGACAACATCCCAATATTCCTGTTATATGCCTGCTACTCCAACCATTGAGTCCCCGCGTCCCTTCCATATACCCTTACCTTCAGTCCCTTGGGGACCGCTTAGCCTTCGCAGACGTCATTTCCTGGTGGAAACTGCACGCTAAATCGTCAATACACACGAGATGATAATATCGCTGACAAAAGTGCACTGCAACCAACCAATTGTCAATAAACTTCGGCCACCTACGTCGGGCTCGCTCGCGTAGTACTTAGCAATCGAGATATAACAATTGCATTCTACTGTTGAGCTGAATATAACAAACCCTGGGAGTCACCTGACTCTCACTACGGCGGCGCACGTGTGTGGTTATTGCATGGCTTTCGGTGACTTACGTCATTCGACCAGCGCCTATCTATACTCGAGGGGTGTGCATCCTGTACACCTCACTCGCCCTGATTCCCATGTTGTATTGCACGCGCGCGATCGGTTGTGCATTTCACAAGTCAGAACTAGAAAGCGGCTGGAGTCGGCCCCTGCCGCTACCACCAAGGCTCATGTAGTTTCCAGCAATTTACTGGATGGCCAAGGGTGCCAAGGGTGTTGCGCGGTATATATGCAGCGCAAAAGCAGGGGCGGGCAGCTGCTCGAGCCAGTGTCGATCGATTGTGGGGACGCGGGCAGTGGACTTTCGGAGGGTCTTATACACCCAAAGGAAATTGATACCCCTTTTAGGTATCAAAGGATAGTTGCCCGATGAGGTGGCGAAGACTTGGCATCACGTTCTCGCTGGCAAAGGCAGCCTCCACTCAGTTAGGAAGTGAATTAAATCACTATCACTGTGTGGCTATACAACGGAACTATCTAAGTAAGAGGATGCAAATCTTTTTGTTCGGGAGGGCTGGAATGCTACAGCCCCGTCGGGAACACACCAGTTCCGATTCTTGACTCTCCCATCAGCTTTTGTTGATAATACGCATGATTCAGATAGAGAATGAGACGACAGGCGATGATCACAGTTACGGTTTGGATGGTGAAGGAAACCTATGAGAGGATGAGGGCAGCTTCAGAGAAAGCGTGATAGGCTTACACATGCGACTATGATGGGCTAATTGAAACAGGTGAGATCGTGGGCAAAATAGGCATAGTTGGACTTACGTTTGAATCACCATATTGCAATTCGCAAACTATTGCAATCTCAAGCGCAATGATTACTAAATAATACTAAAGAGATCCGCTAAACCGACAATTTGGTCTCCTTTATTTGCGTAGTGATAGTGTCGTCGCAAGCTGCTTACCGCACCACGATTTCCCGCAGTTGTGAACGACTTCCCCAAATTATTTCTCGTCGATATGTGGTTGTTCCTTTTATAATGACCATTAGTCCAAGAATTATATTGTAGCCTGGCTGGGTAATTAATGCTGGGGTTAGGTTGACGAAACAAGAAATAGACCTAAGAAGAGTAGCCTGCTCTCGTCAGCAAAGCACGGGATGTAGGACGTACAAACTTACCACATTCTGTTATGAGTACTATCAGGACAGATCTCATGAAGGTAAACAGGGAGGCTCACCTCAAGAATAGCTTATTCGCACCACCTGTAAAGCTAAGAAGACATGACAAGGCTCGTGTACCGCAGCTTGAGGGAATAGTTAATCCGTCGCTCTCACGAGGCATTATAATGCACAATCAGATACATTATCTGCACAAAAATTGAGCTACCCATTTCTCCCCGGAAAAGAGAATGCTCACATTTCCAAGGCTTTTTCTACCGTTCTGTTTGACAGGATAAGGGCTCATTGAAAGGAGTGGCAGCAAGATACTTGCCCAGATATAATTGATCTAGTATATGAGGTTATATGTCGAGCATCGTTGATACGGCACAATGGATTGGGACTCACTTCTTTGTCAAGCAAGGTCACTGTCGAGCGCCAAAGACTAAGAGAGTCATTCGATGGAATATACGGTTTGTGACCCCACCGTAGTCCCATATAAACATAATTGCTGCAGACATCCCAGCGTAGTTAGCCGTTTGATGGTCCTGGATCAATTGAATGACGACCTCAGTGAACGAAAGGAAGTCTGTCGCCATAGAGGAGGATTTGAGTAATCGAACGTGAGCAGAGAGAAACTATCTGCGCAGCTGTAAACGAACTTCCACGCCTTAAAAGATAAGGGAGGCTGTGCGTGGACTCTTGACGTCTCGTGTATTGCGAACTTCCAATAAGCGCCGCAAGATGGCCTTCCACACTCAAGGAGCACATGCCTAGTGGAGGTAGCATACTGTGGTATCCCGCCTCTCTTCTAGAAGGCGCAGCGATCGACAGAGAGCCGCTGGAGCCGTTACCCGCGAAACATTTATGTACTCATTGAGTACCTTTCAAAGACACTGGGAATATTCGCTAACGTCAATGTCTTTCGGAGATTGGGACTTTAATGAAACCTTCGTTCATCATGTTCGCTATGTCCGCTTATTAATTACCGATTATTGGAGACGATGTGTCTCAGACTCCATCTGCTGTCCATCTGATCGGGTATTGGTCCTCACGCCGCCATGTCACGGAAGATGTTTCCTCATGTTACATATGTATTTCAGCATGGCCTCTAGGTAAGAATACAATGAATTCGTAGATGACATCCCAATATTCCTGTAGTATTTCAACATTACCTACTACTCCAACTGTCAGAGTCCCCGCATCCTTCCATCTATCAATTTCTTGGGGACCGTTGGCTTTCGCAGAGGTCATTTCCTGGCGGCAACTGCCGTCAATACACGTGGGCTGAGAATATCGCTGACAAAAAATGCACTGCAACCAACCAATTACGAATCAAGTTCGGGCATCTGCGTCGGGCTCGCTCGTGTAGTATGTACTTGGCATTCGAGATCGAACAATTGCATTCGCTGGTTAGCCGAAGATGTCGAACCCTGGGACTTACTCGACTCTCACTAATTCGTACGGCAGCGCAGGCATATATGTGGCTATGCGCTTTGGGGTGACTTATGTCATCCGACCGGCGACTATCTTTACCCGAGGCACGCGCATCTTGCACATCTCACCTGCCTTGGTTCCCGCGTTGTATTGCGCCGGCGCGATCAGTTGTGCATTTCACAATGCAGAACTAGAAAGCGGCCGGAGTCGGTTCCTGCAGCCATCACCGAGGTCCACGTAATTTCCAGCAATTTACAGGATGGCCAAGGGTACCGAGGGTACGTCTTGCGCGGAATGCAGCCCAAACGTAGCAGCCCAAAAGCAGGGGTGCGCAGCTGCACGAGCCGGTGTCGATCGTGGAGACACAGGTAGTGGACCTTCGGAGGGTCTTATACACCCCAAAAAATTCATACCCCTTTTAGGTATCAAAAATCAATGGTTGCTCGAGGTGGCGAAGCCTTGGCATCACGTTCTCGCTGGCAAAAGCAGCCTATAAGCTACTCAGTTAGGAAGTGGGTTACATCACTCTTATTATGTGGTTGTGCAACGGGACTATCTAGGTAAGAGGACGCAAATCCAGTTGTTCGGGAGGACTGGAATGCCACAGCCCCGTCGGGAACACACTAGTTCCCATTCTTGACTCTCCCACCAACACTCGTTGATGATAGGCATGATTCAGGTCGAGCACGAGACGACAGGCGATAATCACAGTTATAAAATGGATGGTGAAGGAAGCCTATGGGAGGATGAGGGTAGCTGCAGAGAGCGCACTAATTAACTTACACATGCACCCATAGTGGCCTAATTCGAAAGAGGTGAGATTATGGGCGAAATAAGCATGGTTTGGACTTACGTTTGCATCACCATATTGCAATAGACAAATTATTGCAATCTCAAGCGCGATGATGACCAAATAATACTGAAGAGACCCGCTAGAATGATGCGTTGGCCCTTTCATTTGCTAGATGATAGTGCCATCACAAGTAGCTTACCGCACCACGATGTCCTGCAGTCGCGAACGACTTCCCCAGATTATTTCTCGTCGATACGTGGTTACTCCTTTTATAATGACCATTAGCCCAAGAGTTATATTATAACCTGGCTGGGTAGTTAACGCTGGGGGTTAGGTTGACGAAGCAAGAAATAGACCTAAGAAGAGTAGCCTGCTCTTGTCAGCAGAGCATGGGATACGAGATGTACAAACGTACCACATTCTGTTATGAGTACTATCAGGACAGATATCATGAAGGTAAGCAGGGAGGCTCACCTCAGGAATAGCCTATTCGTGCCACCTGGTACATCCACATAGCAAGCAATGAAACCACGAGCAAGCGATATACATTTTGCTGACTCAGAATGTTAGAAAGTAATGTGGGTGGTGAATTGGAAGAGCATACCTTGGGAGATTGCTGGTGCAACCACGGCAAATGAAGCGATGGTGCCCCCAATAACACCCACCCACGCTACGGTAACCACCCAGAATGCCCGCTGAGAGCTGATATATAGTGAGTGTATCAGGTGGAAATCAGACCAGGGTAGTTGAGTGGACTAACTTTTCCCAAAACACAACCACGCGAACGGCCAAGACATCTGAAAGAGGTCAGTGATGAGCGAGGAATACAACTGAGACCTGCATAGCACAGAGCCGGTGGACGATAAACATGTATTGTTCTATGCACAGGTGCGGTCCAGTGAACGTGGTTTCTGATACGCACATTCGGCGAGGGCACTGATGGCCAGTTCTATCATCAGTGAGATCAAATATATGCTCTCGTCAATATGCAATGCACAACTCACGTAGCCATAAACGGATATGCGTTTGAATAGTGCCTTGTCCAGCGAGGTCAGCACTTGTCTCTTATAAGAATATGCGATGTCGCATACACCTGAAATGGGTATCAGGGTTCCTTCAGAGTTATGTGAATGTTCGGCTGACATTTTGTCATTTTGGGGGTTTACTGTGCGACAATCAGCTAGTACAATAGATGCCATTATGTCCATATACTTACTGGAGTAGCAAAGCGTAAAGAAGACTAGGCTCGTGTATCGTAGCTTGGGGAAGAGTTTAATCCATCGTTCTTATGGGGCATTGTAACGCACAATCAGATACATTATCTGCACACCAACTAAGCACCTATTTCTTCCTGAAAAAATAGGAACGCTCACATTTCCAAAGTTTTTTCTTCCGTTCTGTCTGACTGGGTAAGGGCTCACTGAAAGGGGTGACAGCAAGATACTCGCCCAGATATAATCGATCTAATATATAAGGTTATATATCGAGCAAGGTTGATGCGGGACAATGGAATAGGACCCACTTCCTTGTCAAGTGTGGTCACTGGGCCAATAGAGAGCCAAACACTAAGGGAGTCATTCGATGGAATATACGGTCTGTGAGCCCACCGGAATCCCATATAAACATTATCGCTGTAGACAGCCCGGCATAGTCAGCCATTTGAAAGTCCTGGATCAATTGAACGACGACCTCAGTCGAGGAAAGCGGGTCAGTCGTCATAAGGGAGGATTGATACGAAATGGGGCGATCGAATGTGAGCGAGCGGAGAGAAACTAACTGCGCAGCTGCAATAGACCTCCATTCCTTAAAGAGTGTCGGATTGCTACTCTTTTGATCACCAACAATAAAAGAGGCTGTCCATAGACTCTTCACGTCTGGAGTATTGCGAATTTCCAAAGGCGCATCAAAATGACAATCTAGACTCAAGGAGCACACGCATAGCTCAAAGGGTGTGGTAGTGTCTGGAGGTAACACACAGTGACTGTAACATCCAGCTAACCTTCCGGAAGGCGCAGCAATGGAGAGCCGTGGGCGCCGATACCCGCGAAATATTAATGGAACCATTGTGTGTCTTTCTCAAAAACATCGAGACTATTACCTAGCATCAATGCCTGCTGAAGATTGGGAAATTCGATGAAGTCTTCGTTCGTCTTGTTTGGTATGTTCGCTTGCTTATAACCTATTGTTGGAGACGATGTGGCACAACCTCTGTGCCCGGTTCATCTAATCGAGTAATGGTCTGCATACCGCTATACCATGGACTATTGCTTCCTCATTTGTCTAGTTACCGATGTATTTAAGCATAGTCTCTAGTTAAGAATATAATGGATTTGTCTGTTATATTCCTGCCACTCTAACTGTCGAAGTCCCGCATCCCTTCCATGTATCCTCTGTCTGCTATATATATACCTTCAACTACCGTGACGTTCAATGTTTTGGGGGACCGTTTAACGTTCCCAGCGGTCATTTCCTGGTGGCAACTGTACGCTAAATTGTCAATGCAGGCGGGCTGAGAATATTGCTGACTGACAAATTGCACTGTAACCGACCAACCAATTGCCAAATAACTACGGGCATCTACGCCAGGCCCGCTCGTGTAATATTATAACTTGGCATCCGAGATAGAACAACTGCATTCTGCTGGTTAGCTGAAGGTGACAATCCCTGGGACTTACACGACTCTCACTACGGCGGCGCAGGTACGTATGTGGCTATGGGTTTTAGGTGACATATGTCATTCGACCAGCGACTATCTTTACCCGAAGCGTGTGCATCTGGTACATCTCACCCGCCCTGGTTCGTTCCCAGGTTGTATTGTGCGGCGGCGATAGGTCGTGCATTTCACATAAACGCAGAACCGGAAAGCGGCTGGACTCGGTTCCTGCAACCACCACACCACGGAGGCTCATGTAATTTCCAGTAATTTACAGAATGGCCAAAGGTGCCGAGGGTGTTGCGCAGAATGCAGCCCAAAAGCAGCGGCCCAAAAGCAGGAGTGCGCAGCCGCGCGGGCCGGCGTCGATTGTGGCGGACAGCAGACCCTCAGACCAAAACCCATACCCCACCTAGGTATCAAAAAGCGGTTGCCCGAGGTGGCGAAACCTTAGCGTTGCGCGCGCCATCTCGCTGGCAAAGGCGACCCCACTCCAGTAGAAAGTGAGTTAGGTCACTCTTGTTGTAAGGTTACGCAACAGGATTATCTAAGTAAGAGGATGCAAATCTATTTGGTCGGGAGGACTGGAATGCCACACGCCCATCGAGGACACACCAGTTCCGATTCTTGACTCTCCCACCATCTGTTGTTGATGATACGCATGATTCAGGTAGAGAATGAGACGACAGGCGATAATCACAGTTATAGTTTGGATGGTGAAGGAAACCTATGAGAGGATGAGGCCAGCTGAAGAGAACGCGAGCAAAGCTTACATATGGAACTATGATTGGCTAATTCAAAAGAGGTGAGATCGTGGGCAAAATAGACATGGTTTGGACTTACGTTTGCATTACCATCTTGGAATAAGCATACTATTACAATCTCAAGCACGATGATTACTAAATAATACTGAAGAGATCCGCTAAAACGATGCATTAGTTTCTTTATTTGCGTGGTGATAGTGTCAAGTAGCTTAATTACCGCACCACGATTTCCTGCAGTCGTGAACGACTTCCCCAAATTATTTCTCGTCGACATGTGGTTATTCCTTTTGTAATGACCAGTAGTCCAAGAATTATATTGTAGCCTGGCTGGGTAGTTAACGCTGAGGTAGGTTGACGAAACAAGAAATAGACCTAAGAAGAGCAGCCTGCTCTCGTCAGCAGAGCACGGAATATTGAAGGTACAAACTTACCACATTCTGTTATGAGTACTATCAGGACAGGTATCATGAAGGTAAGCAGGGAGGCTCACCTCAAGAATAGCTTATTCGCGCCACCCGGTACATCCACAGAACAACCAATGAAACCATGAGCAAGCGATATAATCTTTGCTGACTTAAATGTTAGAGAGTAATGGGAGTGGTGAATCGGAAGCGCATACCTTGGGAGTATGCTGGTGCAGCCACGGCGAATGAAGCGAGGGCGCCCCCAATAACACCCACCCATGCTATGGTAACCACCCAGAATGCCCGTCTAGAACTGATATATAGGGAGGGCATCAGGTCGAAATCAGGTCGAGGTAAATGAGGTGACCGACTTCTCCCAAAACACAACCACACGAAAGGCCAGGACATCTGAAAGAAGTCAGTGATGAGCGAGGGATGCGACTGAGCCCCGCATAACGCAGGATTGGCGGATGATAAAATGTGTTCAACTGCACAGATGCGGTACAATGCTTGAAGGTGGTTTCTGGTACGTACATTCGGCGACGGCGTTGATGGCCAGCTCTGTTATCATTGAGCACAAATTTATGCCCCTGTCAATACAACTCACGTAGCCATATACGGGTATGCGTTTGAATGACGCCTTGTTCAGCGAGGTCAGCACTTGTCTCTTATAGGAACACGCGACGTTAAGTTGCATACACCTGACGAAAGGGGTATCAGTATTTCAGAGCTATGTAAATGTTCGGCTGACATTTGGTCATTTTTGGGGTTTACTGTGCGACAATCAGTACAATAGATGCCCATCATGTCCATATACGTACTGGAGTAGAAAATCGTAAACATGACTAGGCTCATGTATCGTAGCTTGAGGGAAATTTTTAATCCGTTGCTCTCACGGGATATTGGAACGCACAATCAGATACATTCTCTGCACAACAGCTGAGTTCCCCATTTTTCCCCGAAATTTTTGAGAGCGCTCACATTTCCAAGGTTTTTTCTTCCGTTCTGTCTGACAGGATTAGGGCTCACTGAAAGGAGTGGCAACAAGGTACTTGCCCAAATATAATTGATCTAGTTTATAAGGTTTTATGTCAAGCATCGCTGATACGGGACAATGGAATGGGACTCACCTCTTTGTCAAGCATGGTTACTGGGCCGATAGAGAGCCATGCAAGCATTAAGGGAGCCATTCGATCGGAAATATAGTTTGTGAGCCCACTGTAATCCCATATAAGCATACACGAGGGCTGGGAGTAAATATTCCGAGGGTAAATAAGTCAGGAATAGGTCGGGAATTTATCATGACCACTAGTGGATATACATACAATATCCCATGGTTCCTCCACTACTATTATATGTAAAATTCTCGGACTGTATGAGAACTATTCCATAG
>Ga0307515_10008865_pt1 | contig 19533 bp, 20 predicted proteins | sample 17_EM_MG_FD_194513 | JGI IMG/M metagenome (GOLD analysis project Ga0307515, IMG submission 194513) | Populus trichocarpa ectomycorrhiza microbial communities from riparian zone in the Pacific Northwest, United States - 17_EM | ecosystem: Host-associated > Plants > Roots > Unclassified | place...
TTCTCGCGCCCGGTTCTGTTGGTGGGAAGAGAGAACATGAACCGAGCGGTGCACGGGGACGTGGTGGCAATTGAGATCTTCGATGAGAAGGATTGGAAGGTGCCTGTGGACCAAGTGATTGATCAAGAAGGTTTCCTGGCTTTCATTGGCCCGCTCTCCGCATTCTGATTTCCTATCAGCCGCCCTAAGAAACGACGACGCCGAGGATTCCGAAGATGAGGGCGAAGATGAGATGCTTGTTCAAGAAAAGAAGGCGTTACAGGAGGAGCGTGCTGGTGTCCCGACCGGTTCCTGGAAGCAACCGACCGGGCGTGTGGTTGGGATCATCAAACGAAATTGGAGGGCTTACGTCTGCCATATAGACAGCACATCTTTGTCGTCGTCGCACGCGACATCCTTGTCACAACAGACGGTGTTCGCGACTCCCGTCTCCAGGCTCCTACCTCGGATCCGGCTTCGCACCAGACAGGCTCCCATCCTCATAGGACAGAAGATTCTCATAACAATTGACAGATGGGATGCTACATCCAGGTATCCGGAGGGACACTTCGTCCGGGCCTTGGGGAAGGTTGAGAGCAAGGAGGCGGAGCAAGAGAGTCTCCTTCTGGAGTTCGACGTTCCTTACAGGCCCTTCGGGAAGGCTGTTCTGGACTGCCTCCCTCCCGAAGGCAATTCGTGGGTTGTTCCGCCTAAAGGCCCCAACAGTCCCGCGTGGCGTGATAGAGAAGATCTGAGGGACCTCAATGTCTGTAGTATCGATCCCCCAGGTCGGTCCTACTTCGTCGAGTGGGGAGATACTCCTGTCTAATGGATTCTCTGACTAGGGTGTCAGGATATCGACGACGCTTTACACGCAAGACGGTTACCAAATGGCAATATCGAGGCCGGCGTCCGTAAGTGTTCACGCTAAAGGTTTGTGATGACGACGAGGTTAAGAAAATTACGGACAGATATCGCCGACGTGTCGTACTTTGTGCACCCCGAGACTGCCATGGATACGGAGGCCGCTGCGAGGGGGACAACGGTATATCTCGTGGATAAGCGAATCGATATGTTGCCGTCGCTGCTTGGCACGAACCTGTGTTCGCTACGGCCCTTTGTGGAGCGCCTCGCGTTCTCTGCCATCTGGGTCCGTGCGGTCTTTCTTATCTTTAACATCTCGAGACTAACATGAGCACATATCAACGTAGGAATTGACATCAGATGCTAAGATCGTGAGCGTGCGGTTCGCAAAGTCCGTGATAGCCTCGAAATCAGCTTTCACGTACGAGGAAGCCCAGACCAGGATGGACGATAAGTGAGGTTTCATGACTTTATGGAGGAATGCAAACCTAATGCAGCCCCGCAAGGGCTCGGAACGATGAGCTGACAGGGAGCATCCGGCTTCTCAACTCGCTCGCACAGAAACTTAAGGCTGGTCGTATGGCGGCTGGTGCCCTCAATCTCGCCTCTCCTGAAGTCAAGATACACCTAGAGAGCGCAGAGTCATCAGACCCCATAGACGTCGAACAAAAGAAATTGTTGGAGACGAATAGTTTGGTTGAAGAGTTCATGTTGCTCGCTAACATCAGCGTGGCCCAGAAGATTCAGGAAACCTTCCCTCAGACGGCGGTCCTTCGGCGACATTTGCCTCCGCCTTCGACGAACTTTGAGAAACTGCAAGACGTTCTGCAGAAGCGTAAAGGGATGAGCTTAGACGTGTCGAGCTCTGGTGCGCTTGCGGTCTCGTTGGACAAATGCGAGGTATTGCGAGTGTTCTGTCGTATTATGGTCGACTATCGCTAACATGTGGACAGGATCCTGAGCTACCTACCTTCAATACTCTTGTGCGGATCATGGCAACAAGATGTATGTTGTCGGCTGAGTACTTCTGCTCGGGGAGTGTCGCTCGGGACACGTTCGGTCATTACGGGCTGGCGAGCCCAATTTACACCCACTTCACCAGCCCCATCCGCCGATATGCAGGTATGACGGCACCATACTCCCCAATTAACTTATATTTACCCATCTAAAACTTCCAGATGTCCTGGCCCATCGCCAGTTGGCAGCATCCATCGGGCACTCCCCGCTTCACGCGACCTTGCACTCCAAAGGACACGTAGAACGGACGCTCGAGGTGGTCAACCGTCGTCATCGGATGGCCCAGATGGCTGGCCGCGCCAGCGTCGAGTTCTACGTCGGACTAGCCTTGAAGGCGAGGGGAGAGAAATCCGTCGTTCAGGAAGAAGCCTTCGTCATCCGGACGTTCAGAAATGGTCTCGGGGTGTTTGTCTCCAAGTGCGTGCAGTTCCTATTCACACGAACGTGAACTCAATTTGACCTGACGGATCCGAACCATCCCTCTATAGACTTGGCGTCGAGGGCCTTATCATGTTTAAGGGAGAACCAAAATACGATGCCGACAACTACACGTTGGTCGTCCCTTCTCCTGAGGGCGAAGACGTCACCATCGGGGTCTTTGACAAGGTCATCGTGCAGATTGAGGTAGAGAAGGACAAAAACACGCAACGGGGTAAAGTGAAGATGACTTTGATTGATCCGCCTGTGGCTCGTACCCTGTAAAAGTACAAGCTTGCTAGTTTACGATGATGGTTGTGGTATCGGGGCGCCTCGGTAACAGTTAGACGTTAGACCCTCGATGTCCCCTTCGAGTGAAATTTCCATGGTCAGTCAGCACCGAATCAGGCTCATTCCTCGGTTTGATGGACGAAGGCATTCCACTCCCTTCTCCCTAACCTCGAAACTGGTGCCGCGAAGAGCTGTTATAACTCCGGAATAACCAAATTTCAACCTAAGGCGAGGAGGGAAGTCGCCACAAACCCCCACTGACGGCATGCACTGTAATAGTGCCAGGCGCCTTGGCCGTGTTGCCAATCAGCCTCATGTTCAAACTACCGGTATCCTCCGGTATCGGGTTGATCTCGTCGTCCACCTTTGCTATGCGCTTCCTCCGTAAATCGAAGTCACTGCCGGATATTTCTGCCTCAAACCCTGCGTCTCGAGCAGAGCTGGTTCGAAATCTCGTGGGTCGAAGGGATCCAAAGGCGCTTGTTGCTACGTCAACCGCTATCGCTCTCTCTATCAGTTCTGCCTTCAACGACGCCCGTGACGGGCCATCCAGCGATGATCCTACTGGCAAGGGGAAAGAAACGGGCTGGAGAACGGCGTACGCCGCAGTTAGGATGGCCATAGAAGTCGCTGAGAAATCCTCCGATATGTTCCTTCCATTGAAGGCGGTCGCAGGGGCCATATCCGCCCTTATGAAGAACTATGATGTGAGTGTGTCCCATCTGTGAACTGAACACCTCTCTCATCTTTCGCCTCTTTCTCACCCCAGCAAACAACTGATAACCTGGAGAATGTAAAGGATGTTGAGCAGAGGGTGCAGTCGCTGTGTGGTGTCCTTGTCTCTCCTGTCGGCGAGGATGATGATGCAGAGAAGGCAAGAAGAGCGGAGTTTCGGAGGTTTGTGTCCCTGCATACAGATCCACGTCAATTTGCTCATCACGCTCTCAGGAGGCTCGATGGGGTTATCAAGAAGTTGGAACCACTCGCTGAACAACACGCGCTCCTCAAGTTCTTACGGAATGTGGACAATGCCAAGCTGTTGACTGGACTCGCCCAAGAGATAGCCAATGCTATCACGGATTATCAAGTATGTCTTCCGAGTCATTCCATGGTCTTTAATAATGGATCTCTGGGCAGGTTTCGATGCAACAAGGAACATATGAGAGAACAAGGAACATACACAATGAGACCAGAGACATTCTGGTGAGGCAGTTCACTACTGTGATATGATCTGTGCTAATGATCTGTGCTTCTGATAGGAGGATGCAGTTCTGGAAAAATTGGAGCCTGTGCGCAATGCTGGGTACCAGACTGGCCATCATGAAAAATGCCTCCCTGGGACTCGGGAATCCATCCTCAGGGACCTCATGCTCTGGGCCAAGAACCCTCAGGGTCAGAATGTCTTGTGGCTGAATGGACTGGCAGGAACTGGGAAATCAACAATAGCTCAGTCATTCTCAGAAGCAATTGCTGAGGAGAGATTTCTTGGTGCCAGCTTCTTCTGTTCTAGGGACTATCTTGACCGAAAGGAACTCAAGCACATCTTCCCCACCCTTGCATACCAACTTGCATATCATTACCACAGCTTCAGAAGCCACATCATCTCTGTCATCAGGGATGATCCCACCCTAGCCCATGCCTCCCTCATTTCTCAGCTTGAGAAACTCCTTGTCAATCCACTCTCTGGGGCAAATATCTCATGTGTCATTGTTATTGATGCACTAGATGAGTGTATTGACAATGAGCCATCCTCAGCAATTCTCTCTGTCTTGGGCAGATTTGCTGGGAAGCTGCCACTGGTGAAGTTTTTTATCACTGGTAGACCTGAGCCACGAATTCGCACTGGCTTTCGCCTTCCCCTCCTCCAACCCATCACCCAGATCTTCCTACTCCATGAGGTGGATCTAACTAGTGTCAACAATGACATTCAGTTGTATTTGACACAGAGGTTGACTACAATTGCCAAACAAAGAAGTGACCTTGAGCTTCCCAGTCCTTGGCCCCATGAGAATGAAATTGAGGCCCTTACCAAAAAGTCATCTGGGTTATTCATTTTTGCCTCAACTGTGGTCAGGTTTATTGAGTCAGAATACCATGAGCCAAATGAACGTCTCCAGCTCCTCCTCTCTGAAGCAGACAGCACAAAACATGAAGGACATGCTGGTATTGATTCCCTGTACTCCCAGATCTTGCTATATGCATTCCCAGATGTCCATGAGCCAGAGATGTTTGCCAAAATAAAATGTATATTGGGAGCAATTGTACTTGCATTCAACCCATTGTCTCGAAGGGAACTATCAACAATTCTTGGTGCCTCTACATCCCTCATATCAACCACTCTTCGCCACCTCCACTCAGTAATCCTTATACCCCCTGATGAAACTAAGGAAATCCGGATCTTCCACAAATCATTTTCAGATTTCCTGCAAGATGACAAGCGATGTACCAACACTAGGCTCTATATCAAACCAAAGTCCTATCATGGTAACATGGTCCTCAGCTGTTTGAAGCTGGTAAAGGAGTTAAAAAGGAATCCTTGCTCCCTACCACCCTTTATGATGAATCAAGATATACAAGACCTCCCACAACTGCTGGAGAATAAAATAGGTGGTGCCATTCAATATGCATGTACCTATTGGGCTAGGCACCTCAGGCTCTCTCCAACATCTGAAGACTTTGCTGACAAGTTTATGAATTTGGCAACAAGCATGCTTCAAAATGCCCCTCCATGGATTGAGGTGATGAGCCTTGGGAACCAGCTGGGAGAAGTGATTCATTCCATGAATAGCCTGCTAGATTGGCCAGACAGAGTGAGTGACTCTTATCTATTACTCAACTTAAAGGGCCTTGTTCACTGACAACACTGCAAAAAGGTTACTTTCTTTCGCATCAGACTTTACAACCCATTCTTAGAGAATGAAGCTTTGAATGATAGGGCTACCATCCTATATGACCTTGCAACAGACTGCCTCCGGTTAACAATGCACTTCTTCCACCCCATCCAACAATGTGCACAACAAATCTACCACACTGCCTTGCCTCTCTCACCAACCTCATCCCCCCTGCAAAAATCCTACCTTCAGCATGTTACAGATGACCAACCATCCCTTGTATCTGAATTCATAGGAGCTCCAAGTGATTGGGGATTCCTCCTAAGAACAATCGACCCCAGACCAAGAAGGCCTACCTGCATCACAACTTCTAGGCAGGGGATTGTTGCTGCATGTGAAGACATTGTGAACATCTATGACATTGTCACAGGTGTACTTCAACAATCTTTACCTACCCCAGAAATAGTTACAAAGATAGAGGGTTCCCCAGATGGATCTATTCTCTATCTTGTACATTCCTTCTCTGTGACTATGTGTGATGTGCAGACAGGTGGACTTTCCCACACCTTTACCACAAAATCTGAAATTGATGATGTAGCAGTTTCCCCAACAGGGGATCACATTGCTTGTGGCCTGTCCAATGGCACTGTTGCATTATGGAACATCCACACCAAAGAGGAGGGTGAAGGTTTTGGGAACAGCAAGTCAGTTGTAGCTATCTCTTGGCTATCACCTCTTGTACTTGCAATTGTAACCCAAAGCTCCCTTTACTTTCACAATATTGATATTGGCAAAACCTGGGATGGCCTGTCTTTTTCTGGTTGTGCATGGGGAATGGTTCATTTGATTGAGGATGAGGATGAGAATGAGAATGAAGATGAGGATGAGGATGAGTATGGGTATGGGCATGAGTATGGGTATAAGCATGGGTATGGGGATGGGTATGGGTATTTTGATGATGATGATGATGATGATGAGTATATGTATCCATATCAGCGTCCATGTCTGCCTGAGGACAAGGATGAAGATGAGGATGAGGATGAGGATGAGGATCCAGATGAGGATGAGAACAAGGATGAGGATGGGGATGGGGATGGGGATGGGGATGACAATGAAAACCAGGATCAAGTTGTGGCTATGGGAAGACTCCTAGTAGGAACCTCACAGCCAGCCTCAGTGGGAGCAAGTCAGGAGTTGTGCTCTTTTGAGGTGTTCAGATACAAGCAAGCCAGCTCAAGCCAGCAGCCAAAGGTCACAAAGTATGAACAAAAGTGGAAACCACAGCAAAGGGGACCATTAATGCATCTTGGACAGCTGACATCCCCAACACTCATGGGCGCTGGGGTTTGGTGCATAACTCCACCTAGTGGGGTGAAGGTGTTTGATACCGATACTGGTTGGACCGAGAATCTTTCGCCCCTGGACGCAGCAACATCTGTGGCTGATTCATCAAGTGATGTTATCGTGGTACAGACCAAAGATTCCATCCAAATATTCTCCCGTCGTGTTCGGACAAGTCAAGATGCTCGCGGTGACAAACGCGTATCTCACATCTACTCCCTTGACGAAAACCACATTATCTGTGTTCTCCAATCAACAAGGCATCTCACTCTATTCGAGAAGTTGGACACTGTACAGGAAATCAATCCTGGGGATGCCACCCTATCGCTCGGGTCGTTACTCACAAATCAATCACCCTCTCCTTGTGCATCACTCTGCTGTGGGTTAGTTGCAGAATTCGGCATTTCGGCCGTCATGGAGGCGTTGCGATCGCGTACTCTGCTTCCTGAATGGACATCGGCAGCCGATGAAGACATGCCCTTGGGTGGACTGTCACCAGAATGCACCCGGATCGTCACGGTCTACGGCTCACCCCGGCAGGAGCTTCAGGTCAAGGATTGCAAGGACGGAAATGTACTCGCAAATCTTCCCCTGGAGGGTGATTTCAGGACCGGAGAAATCTACGATCTCACCTTCGACTCCGAAACCAGGTTCCGCCTCAAGGTCGACGGATCGGGGAGACACGTCCAGATCCCTTACGAAATAACCGAATCGCCATCAGGCCAGTATTCGCACACGATAATCAAGGGGGAGTCAGTGTCGTTGTCGGAACCCCATGAAAAACCGCCGTACACTCTCGACGCAAACTGCGAATGGGTCCTCGACGCAAGGTCCAGGAGGATCTGCTGGATCTCGCCAGAAGATATAAGGAAAGGCAATGGCGGACACTTTTGGGCTGGCACTTCGCTCGTCATGCTCGGAGAAGATGGTGTTGTGAGGAAGGTATCCTTCAAAGAACCGGACTGCTGAGACGAACGCGATACGTATGTAAGATAACATTACCGTCATTTGTAGTTGTACATTTCTGAGCAGGAGCTCATTATGCTTGTTTCTCTTTTCTCTTTCTTTCTTTCTTCGCCTCTTTCTTGATGACCTTGTCTTCGTCGATACCTGTAGTCGACCCTAGTGAATTACCATCTTTCTTGACCCCATAAGAGTAGCTGCGAATGCCGAGCACAGCCCGGTGCGTGCCAAATGAGAGGTATTGTAGAGTGACCACCACCCCAGCTAGGAAAGAGGCTACCAGGCCGCCAACGGCCAACTCGGAAGGAAATGATGAACGTAGAAGCGAGGAGCGCGACAGTCGGCATGAAGAAAACGACAGTAGAGACGGCAGAAAAGAAGCTGTCGAAGATACCGCGTGTTCGGACCTTGCGTGCGAAACGGTTCAGTGTTTAAGATGATGAGGATGCGGGAGTAACAACAAACCTAAGTTCTGACGGTGGTTATTTTGTTGCAACCAGAGGTTGAGCACGATGAGGTACGTACCACGAAGTGTAATGGTCATCACACCGACAGGTGGCCTACAAAAACAGGAAGTCTTTTTTTATTTAGAGGATCGCTTCGGTGGCACTCCGCCACCACTCGTTTCGAGAATGCGCCAAAGATCAGCATCATACGTAGCGTTACTCAACCCCGCGTATGAAGGGGCACGATTGCCCGCGTCTTGGAACACGTCAAGTTCAACATACGCGGTTGCTTCTTCCTCTTCAACCCAAGTTCCTTCCGGTGGCCGCTCGCCGCAGAAGGTGTTATCCATGACCCCTTTCGCCCGCCGTCGTTGCAGTTATGAAACGTGTTCGCGTTCTAGAATCTCGGGTTGTGAAATGTATGACATATGTGATCCCAGCATGGTGCCTTCTAACGCAGAGGTTAGAATCGTACATGAAACTTGAAGGGTGGAAAGTCGATCGGGAAGGGTTCGGGCGCGTGACGCAATTGTTGGTGTTTTTCTCCAGTGGCCCAATCTCTATACAAGGGCCGGGGAAAACTATATTGAATAAATGGCGCACGTTCGGTCGTATACATGGAGTACGGGGAATTAAGGGGGAATCCTGATCGTGATGTTCTCGACAACGTAGTCCGAGTCCGCGTAGCCAAGGACTTTAGAAAGAGATGAACTGCAGAACACGGAACAGATCAGTAAACTCTTCCTTTTCCATACACCGCGGAAACCGAAAAAATCAATATCCATCACGCACCTATTCATCCTCTTCACTTTGTCTATTTGTTCGGAGTTGTAATTAGCTAGTCCCCTCCCGACTTCGACCAGTTGCCAAGAATCTACAGGGTCGGAGTCTCCGAGGACGGCGACCTGACCCTCCTCAATCGCACTTGATAGATTCGAGTTACTAGAACAGAGGAGTTGGTGCATGCCGCCGCTCGTCAAGGCCGTCAAATCGGAACTTGAGACTGTTCTGCTTCCAATTGTCGGAGTCGCCGACGCGGAAGCCGGCACGCTCGTGGGAATCCCTCGGGCGTACTCCCTAACAGCCGCTTCTGGGTCTTCTTCCGCTCGAGCCGTTCCTGACGCATCAACGGAATCCGTCTTGATTCGAATGCAGATCCTAACTGCTTGATGTGAAGCGAAGGATCCCTTGACACCGATCACCCCGACGGGCAGGAGCCTCCCTCCAGATTCCTTCCGAGACAAAACTACGTGAGCACCCGTGTCGATGACGACCGTACCTGCTGGAAAGAGAGTGTGGGAGGTCCAGGATTTCATATCCCTCATGGGATTCAGAGAGGGTTTGAATAGGGTGTGTTTGGGTCGTGTGATTGTCGAGTGGTCCACTCCAGGGATGGAGACCGTAGCGTGGTACTCGATGATGGACTGGATGTTTTCCGGGTTCTTGGAAGAGGCGATGATGGTGTTCACCCCGGCTTCTGTCGCGATCTCTGCCGCGATTAGTTTCGTTTCCATTCCGCCGGTTCCGAGGTTGGATCCGAGCGTGGCGGTGCTGACTGAGGGACGGACGAACCCAAGGTGTATGCGTTGTTTTGTGTTTTTCCGTGCAGGTGACCACGGGGATTTTCAATGGTTGTCGTCGTCGGTGGGATGCGTTTTCGCGGGTACATCGGCGACAGAGGAGACAGCCGAACAGACAAGACATATTAACGAGTTGAAGGTTGGTTAGACAGTCAGCTGAGTTTTGTCGATCCGCGGGGTTATGAAGGGAAGCAGAAGAAAAAGAAGCGATCGGGATGAAGGGCAAAGCGTGCCAGTCGGTGGAACGATATAGAGAAGAATCTTGACTGGCTCCTTACCTTCCAACCGAGCTTCCGCTACAGAGGAAACAACTTCCAGGAACTTGGCATCCGGATCCTTACGCGGATTAGATGAGTATAGCCCATCCACATCCGTCAACAAGAAGAGATAGTCGGCGTGAACCATGGAAGAGGTTATGGCAGACAGCGTGTCGTTATCACCGAATTTGATTTCCTAAATATTTAACGATTCGGTTAGGCCTTCTGAAAACACCACGACCGCAATGAATAAAAACAGGACGTACGCTGACGGAGATGGTGTCGTTTTCGTTTACGATCGGCACGACGCCCATAGACAATAGCTCCTTGAACGTATTGACGGCATTGAAGTACCTCGTGCGCTGAGAGTCGACGAGAAAAAACAGCGACGCAACTCAGACCCAAAGCTTCGTTCTCCGAGTGGCCAAACGACAGAAACGTACGTCTGAGATATCCCCTCTCGTCAAGAGGATTTGAGCGATCGGTTGACCAAGCTGGCCAAACAAGTTATCCCACAACGCAATAAGCCGACCTTGTCCAATCGCCGCAAGAGCCTTCAAAAGAAAAAAAAAACGCAACTCGTTTGATTCCAGCCCGTACCTCGCTTAGAAAAACAAAGGAAAAAAAAAGGTTATTTTCGGCTCGCCTGCTTTCCAGAAAGACTCTTAGGTCTGCTCGGGATTTCCATCCTCTTCAGACCGACTCCGATAGCTCCCGAGCTGACGAGGACGACTTTGTGACCTTGCAATTTCAAGCGCACGACCGTTTCGACCACCCTGGAGAGCGTCGAAAGGAGGGGCTGGTGGGTGGTTTCGTGGACGATTGAAGATGTCCCTGGTGATCCGCATCGTCACGACCACGAATGCCACACGAAGAAAAACGGAAGAAAGCATGTATTTATTCCGGTTTTGCCTGGTTAGATGAAGAAGAAAGTCGTACCGAGTTTTATGACAATTGTGCTCGACGATCCGCGGTTTCGAGATGTCATCGGTAAACTTGAAGGTGATTCGGTCGATCCGATTTCGAGAAATTCTCCCTTCTCATCCTCCCGGTACTGATGTCGGCATTTTCCATTCTCGACCGGCCTGAACGGCGAAAATTCACTACAATGCGGGCCCGCGGATGCTTACACCATTTTTACACCTCTGTTGATGACCCCATTACACTCGGTGGACGTAAATAATTGCTACAAGCCTCAAAAGTGTTCCGAGACGAGACCTAAGCTCTAGCCCCAATCGCTTGTTCCAAGGTGTCAGGTCTCAGGCCTCAAGCCTTAACCCGATCAACCAAAAGCACCGCCCAATCCCCGTCGTCGCCCTGAACCAACAAACAAAACCGTCCAGAAACCTCATCGTAGTCCCAATCCACGAGGTGCGGTTCAAAGAGATCGCAATTAATCCCGAACGATCCGAGGGGCAAGGGATAGTTCTTGTCCCTTCCTTCGAGATAGTCGGTCGAGTAGTCTTGAAAAGTCAACGTCGAGAACGTCAAGTCGTGGTACCCTTTAGTCAACCAGGCCCCCCGATGGGATCGAAGAGCAAGGTACGTGTTCCCCTCAACGGCATCCCGTACCGCGACATGCATGTGATGATGAATCGCCGTCTCCACCTTTGCACCCGGCTTGAATGAGCGAGAAACGGTGAATTCGATGAGGTGGAGGGTGAGGGTATCCTCAGCCACCAGGTGGAAATTTCGGGTGGATTTCTTCCCTGGAAGCACTAACTGGCAGGGTGTGTGAGGCATCAGGATCGTGGGCTCGAAGTTTCGTGAGTGTACGTATGGTGTACGCCACTCCCAGATGAGCGGGGCGGATGCAACGTTCAACTTCTGGGCCTGGCTGGTAGGGAGGGTCTCGAGAGGTGGAATGTTGAAGATCTTGATGGAAGCCGAACCGTGAGTAACGACCAGTATGTGAGTGTACGGAACACAGATTGAGAAGAGTTCGTCTTCTACTCCAAATGGTGTGTTGTTCTCCTGTGGATATGGTTAGGTGTATCGGAGCATAAGATTTGATGCGGGGTGACACACGAATTTCCCGAGCCCGATGGTGGCGACTTCCTCGCACCTAAAACCCTCGGGTGAATTCAGAGGATCGGGGATTACCAGTAGAGTGAGAGCCATCGTGTCCGGTCTGGACCCCAGGTGTAAACACGCTAGGAGGTTCTCAGATGCGGGGTAGTTTCTGATGGGCGAGGCCCATCTGCACTTTGGCAGTTGCTTATTCCCTAGATACGATATGGACATCTCCGCGGGGGAGATACGATAGAAATGCATGACGCTATGACGGACGCTGAATTTAAGTTGCGGCATGGGGGCTAAGACTACGGGTTGGAACGAAAACCCACGAGTGGCTTATAGCGTATTGGGACAAGGCGAGGATGGCGCTTCCATCTGCAGCTCTGGAGGCCCAGAAGTTGTGCATCACCTCTCGTACGGAGGCTCCAAGCTTGACGGTGATCGATGTTGGCACTCGGCCGGGTTCACAGAGTTCCCGTAGGCTGAGGCGACCATCTTCGAGGATAATCACGAGCCATTGACCGCCTGGAAACACGGTGAAGAAGTTTACGGCCTCTTCGACTACGACTTCAGTGACCTGCCCGGGTGGCGAGTCACGGCGACACCAAAGATGGTCGAGGCGTGTTTGGCGAACTGATTCTTGTCGTAGAGCATCCGTGGTAGCGTGGAGAAGGTTTGGACGGTCTTTGTGGAGGAATGGCATGCGGGTGCGGATGCCTTCGAGCTGTTCGAGCCAGACACATCTGTCGTTAGAAATAAAGTACAGCCTCTTGCAAGTCTGTTCGGTGGTGGATTAGCGGGGATACCACAGCTTTATGGGTGGCGTTTGGAGATACCGAGGCGAGGCTGACGAGGTCCTCTACGGATAGTTCGTAGAGGATCAGAAACAGGATATCAATCGGGAAATCCAGTAGAGGGAAATGTTGCATGGGGGACGTGAGGAGGGAGTAACTGATCAACTGATTTCGCCGCCACCGTCCGCTGATAAACGCGAAGAGAGCTGGCTTATTTTTCGAACCCAAGAAATGAGAAAGAAAAGCTGCAGAATGGAGAGGGAGAGAGAACGTTCGAAGCTATGGCTTGCATTCTAACTAAACACAAGGCCTATATCCCCTTCGTACCTGGCACAAGGCACACCGCTAAGTTATGCGTTTTCGCGGCCGCATACCGCCGCCAAAATACGGCCGAAGGACCACCGACCGGGCAATAGCCCGAAAGAAACATCCCCCTCGGTCTTTCCCTATCTCATGACCAACCTGGACGTCGTCGATCGCGGCGAAGACCACAAAGACTGTGTGGCTTATCCCCTCGCCGTGGTCCAGCACCGAGACCGAGTGGAAGCGGAGATAACGCCCGCATGGGTGGAACTCACCACGCCGGGACGGACGGATTCTGTCGATCGCTTCATCTCGGATTGGTCTCGTCTCTCTTGAAACCCCTGTCTCCCTCTCCTCTCCCTCTTCCACCCCCGGAGACTGAGGCACCCACCGACGGCGACGACGACGACTCCCGAGCTATTTATTCTCCCTTCGTCCCATCCCAGGTCAGTCAGCAAACAGATTCCCTCCCTTAATTTCTTCCCACCCTATCTCGCCGGGCCCTCGTCCAGCGCTCAGCCCAGAGCACAACCGCTGGCTACCTCCTACCTGGTGCGGTATTAAGTACCCTAACACCGTCCAATCCTTTCATCACTCCCTGCCGGTTCTTGCCTCCCGAGGTGATCCAACTCGTGAGCTTGACACTCTCGTAACCGTGCGTCAGCATTCGCCATTCACACGTTGTCGCCCGGTTGCAATTTGTGTATGACGTCGTGAATAACCTTCCATCAGGCACGTCTCGAACGATTTCGAGCTACCGACAAACAGTCTCTCCTTCTGTTGACCCCGGCCTCCTCATCCCTTCTCCCCCAACGTCCACCCAATAGCTCGTCGTCACCGTAATTCCCCATTTTTTTTCCTCGCTGTATATCCTTATCAACGCCAGCAGCGCTCAACCGACCCGCGTTTCACAGGGTAAGTCAATTAGAGTTCTAGACCGTGCCTTGGGTGTCGATCTTCTCACTCCTTTTTCTTTTCACCCTCAAGGGATGAGCTCTGCGGTCTACCACTCCTCTCCAGTGGCGGATGTGAACTCCTTTTCGCGCCATTCAAACAATGCTGGGTCCCCTCTACCCTTCATTCCTCGGAGACGGTCCTCAATGCCCAGCTCGCAAGCAATCTTCCCTTTCCTTCACCCAGACCCTGTCGTTCCTTCTACCAACGGTGGATCGTTAAAAGCGTCCCCACAAACCCCTCACAAGGCAGACGGCGGCCCTGACTCCTCAGAATCTCGTCGTTCTGGGAGCGCTCGGACTCAGCGTAAGATCCAGCCGCTGCTGCCCCTACAACCCATCGAACCCTCCCACGTCTCGACCTTCGAGTTCCCTCGTAAAAGCCCAGCGATAACAGCCTCCGAGAGCGCACAAACCCTTCCTCGCTCACAAAGTATCCCCGCCCTGATGCTTGATGATCCGGCCCTGGCACCCGATTCCACCGCCCCTCTCAGCGCCTCCCATTCTGTCGAAGGTTTCGTCCGTAAAAAGTCTGGAGAGCCTCTAAAATCCTCTCTCAAGTCCAGACCGCCAACTCCACGACCCAGCCTATCAGTCATCACTGGACAACCCTCCAGCAAAAGCGAGCCTGCAACTCCCAACCATTTCCGATCCAAGTCTGTCAGCTTCGCTGAACGACTAGATCACGTCAAGCTGTTCTTCGCAGAGCAAAAACCAATTGCCGTGTCCCGTGATGGTAGTCCAACCGAGGATACGAGCGGGACAGAGTCCGAAGCTCCCGCACCTGTCCGCAGAATCACATCCGACGACGAGAAGAAGAGGTTGCTGGTTATGGAGGTTGTCAATATGCCTCAGCGGTCGACGATGGACGTGGACGCCATGCTTGAGGATGTCACCTTGTCGAAGGAGGCAACTATATGCGGACATGTCAAGGTCAGGAACCTCGCCTTCCAAAAGTCTGTCGCTGTCCGCTTCACATTCGACTCTTGGCAAACGACGAGCGAAGTCTCCGCCAAGTATGAGCGGTCATTAGCTCATGGGGCGTTCGACCGCTTCAGCTTCGTCATTCGGCTACACGATATCCTCTCCAAGATCGAGGACAAGACGTTGTTTATGGCCGTTCGGTACACAGTTAACGGACAGGAGCTCTGGGATAACAATGAGGGTCAGAATTACAAGTTCACGTTTTCCCTCCCCGTCACCCCCAGGGCGCCAAGGACCATCGCGCAGATTCAATATGCCTCGGACGAAGAGGCTGTGGCAAGCCTTACCCAGAAGCTCGAGCGAGTTCGGTCGACGGAGGCACTAAAGAATGGTCAACGACTTCACCATCAGCGGAGGTCTGAAAACACAGACGAAGATTTCTTTTTCACCTCTGCGGCCTCTCTGTCATCCCGTTACACATGGGGAGCCTCTCTCAAGAAACCATGGAAGCCAACGGATTACTCTCCATCCTCCCACTCTAGACCAACAACTCAGTCCACCTTGGGCAGCGTCTTTCCTTGGTCGTATAAACCAGGCCTCTCCTCCCCAGCAAACCCGAGGCCCCGTGCTATCCAGTCACAGAGTGCTATTCTTACCCGCGGTTCACCCCGGTTAGGCGACGACAATGACACGTCTGGGATCACCATCCAGAGCCACACACCCGGGGATTTCTTTAACGGAGATGACTCCGTCTGGCGCAGCTCCTTCAGGAATCATACACGGGGTGGCTTTGGTATTCGACCGCCGAGCGGACTTGCCGATACGGATTCCCCGCGTGAGAAGATGACCAAAGCTGTGTTTGATTTTGACCCACCGCTGGACAAGATTGGCGGCGGGTTTGGCAGTGCGGGTGCTGATAACGATGGGAATCCGTCAATCCATATCGTTCAAGCTCCGATGTCTCACTTGGCTGGCGAAATCGAGCGGATATCGAGCGATGACTCGACCACCACCACCTCCTCCTCTACGTCTTCATCTTCCCAACCCTCGCCTGTAGTAATCGCCGCCCCCACTCAGGGTCCACCATCTAACGAGATGGCGTCGATCATCAACAGGTAAGCACGCACATTCCCTTTCCGGAAAACTCCTTCCCCGATAAGGGAGAAGGGACCCGGGTGCTTCTATCTGCGACATCGTGCTGACAAAAACCGCTTCTATTTCTTTTTTCGGTGTTGTGTTCCCCGATCGATCGAACGGTTCAAAAAACAACAAAAATTAGGTTTTGCTTCTACACCGGCTCGGGGACCGAAACCGGGGCGATTGACCTTAAAAATGACGGCGGCATCCCAGGTGTTGGCGATAGCGCGATTGGCGCCGCAGAGGGTTTGGCTGCGGCTACCGTTGAGCTTGCGGCTTCCGAGGACACCTTGCAACGTTCCTACTCGACGTCTAGCATCGAGGATATCCTTCGCCAATCTCAATGGACCATGTCGCCGGTAGAGTGCCTGGATTCCCCCTTCAAGACGCGATCGTCTAGTTGTGATGACCTGGTTTCACTCAGTGGATCGCCCACGCCCACTCCGACCCCAACGGGGGCGCACTTCAAGCTTTAGGTTAACCCGCCATATTTGGACGACTATCCGACCGCTGCCCTTCTGGCCACCGACTCATGCTCATCTATCCCGACGCTCCTCCTCCCTTGAGTACGCCCCTTATAACACATCATATGGTCACGACTACACGCGCCAGTCCCCCACGACACCCATGATAACCATTACCTCCCCCACACCCACATTTACACTCGATGTATGCGCCCTTGTGTCCCTCCTGTCACAATAGCGTTGTGCTATATCTAAGACTCGCTCTGCTGTCCCCCCTATCCTGTGTCTTCCTATTGGTTCCTGTCTGCGTTTGTGCAATGTCTATCTTTTGTGTTTGCATGTTCATGTCTCACATGTCAACCACCGCATCCCTCCCCGTGACCATTCCCCCTGATTCGGACTTTCCTTATTCTCCCAAACCGACTCCTTTGTTGCTCCACATTTTCCCCCCTAGTAAGCTTCGAAGTTTTCAATGTATGATATCAACGGCATGTACAGGTGCTTTCAAACCTTCCCCCTTGCATTATAACCCCGCTACCCTCAGATATTCCCTCCCACCCTCCATTTCAGCCTCCTTCTCATCCCCTATTTTCTCCACAGTCCATCTTCCAGCATCCGCCACAAAATCCTTCACTACCTGCATCCTGTACGAACACGGCCTCCACAAGTAGTCTATCCACCTCTTTCGAGACGTTTTCTTATCCTACATCCTATTATCGGATTGCAGAGGTGTAATTTAAAAAGTTCAGTTATCCGTAGGTTTACCTCGGTACCAGCTGTAGTTGAGCAGGTTTTATCTTTCGTTGAACGATTGAACTGTATGTGCGAAATTCTAAGACGAGCACGGTCGAGTTCAAGAAAGTGTGGACAAAGGATAATTCAGTATCTCCTGCGACCGCCTCCACCACCACCCCCACCTCCACCGCTACCTCCCCAACGTGGACGATCGCCACCCCTACCTCTATAATCCCCTCCTCTCCCTCCACGGTCATCACCTCTTCCATAGTAATCGCGGTCGCGATCACGATCGTCCTCCCGCCTAGAACCTCCATACCCGCCCCCTCCATACCCCCCATCACGTCCACCGCCCGAGTATCCACTCCCACCTGCGCTGCCTTCACCCACACCTCCAAACCCAGGGATAAAATCTTCGTTACCGCCAGGTCCACCATGACCGCCAAATTCCCTCCCGGTCCCATAGGAATCCATTTGCGGGAACCTCCCTCCCGATGATCCCATCCCCGGAAGCCCTCCCCCACTTCCACCTCCACCTCCACCAGCACCCCCATCCATTTGGTCTTCCCACCAACTCTCGCCGGCCGTGAACCCGGGAACCATAAGATCATCGTAATCCTCCTGATCCCCTGCGTTGGGATCCGCCTCTGGCGGTTTCTCTCCACCTCCGGAAAACACGCTGGCCGCATCGCCCGGTCTCTCGCGACACCAGAACCTCGTTGTGTGGTCGTTTGAGGCCGAAACGAGGAGGTGACCTAGCGAATGGAAAGCCAGAGCCCAGACGTTGGAGTCGTGAGCTTGTGATAGTGTTGCGCGGGGAGGTGGAGAGTGGATGGACGCGAACGCCGTTGATGCGTCGTAGGAAGAGGGTTGTGTGAGTGATGAAGGGGGGACGGGTGATGAAGAAAGGTCCCAGTGGAGAATCGATCCTTCTGATCCGCCTGAAACGAGAATGGGGTGGAATGGATGCCATGCCACAGCTACAGAACCGAGGGAGTGAAATTTTGAGTGAACTCGAACGCAGGAGCTGAGGGGCACACGACACGTACAACAGACTTCCTTTTTGTGGCCTCTGAGAGTTTGAACCTCCCTCATGGCTCGGATATCGAAGACCCGGACGGTCTGGTCTCTCGAGGCACTGGCGACCATGTTTCCGTTCGGAGACCACGCTAACGCTTGGATTGTATTCTTGTGGTAATGTCTTTGAAGTTGGATGAGCAACTGAAACGGGGGATCACACGTGAACCTACAGAGTAGAGATACAGTTCCCTGTTCTTGGGTCCCAGAATTTCATCATGTTATCCTTGCTTCCGGAAACCAACAAGCCTTTCGTAGGGTGCCACTCCACGCATTTTACATCCCACCCATGACCTGTAAAAATATCAGCCCACCAGAGAAATGTGCGTAATCAGCTCCCATTACCCGTCAATACTCGCTCTTCTCGTTGTTCCTCGAAGGCCCATATCCGTATCGTCGAATCATCACTGGCGGTAGCGAACCTCCTATCGTCTGGACTGAAACTCAACGCTCGGATGGCTTCGCGGTGGCCATTCCAAGCGGTCAGATTGTTCATGTTGGGTTGGAAGTATTTGATCACTCCGCTTTGGTCCGCAGAGGCTAAGAATGCTCCTGAGTGGGTAAATCGCATTGCGCGGATCGCCGTCTCGTGCGCTTGGAGGATCGTTTCGAAGTTGAACGTCAATCCATTCCATAGTGTGAATTCGCCACTCGTCGATCCAGTCAAAACACGCCGGTATTCTGGTGTCCACTACAATAACCATAACGCCTCAGAACAGATTCGTTTGGTTGCATAGGTTCGGAGGTGCTCACCACGACGCAATTCACCGGACACCGAATCTTGTTTGTGGAAGTGTGAACGAATTTGGTGCATAACGAGGTTGAAGAGTTTTCTGGGTAAGCTTTCGGTGGGAGGAGCTGAAAATGCGGCGGACGAAAAGCACGGTATATTCAGTGAGGTACTGGTACAGGTGCATTGGGTCCGAAGGGTTCCATACATCGATTATATACGGCGCCGCTGGCCTCATATACGGCAGATACCGTGGACTTGGCGATATCTTGCGCAACTGCAGCCCTGTGAGACCACGCGATGCTAATACGAAAAAGCAAGGAGACTCACCAATGTCCACCTGCCAACCCCAGCGAAGTAGTCGACCGTCCTTCGGGGTCGAACTTTCTTGAACGCCTTCCCGTCGATGAGCTG
>Ga0307515_10008866_pt1 | contig 19533 bp, 11 predicted proteins | sample 17_EM_MG_FD_194513 | JGI IMG/M metagenome (GOLD analysis project Ga0307515, IMG submission 194513) | Populus trichocarpa ectomycorrhiza microbial communities from riparian zone in the Pacific Northwest, United States - 17_EM | ecosystem: Host-associated > Plants > Roots > Unclassified | place...
GTTAGACTTCGATTAACTTTTTTTTTTCTCATTCTTCTTTTCTTTCTCATCTCCTTACCAAAATATAAGGGTATCGTTTCATTTGTTTTTTTGTATCCAATTTTCTCCTCACTCTCTTGATTGTTATTTTTTTATTGATTTTTTCTTCAATTTTTTTCCTCGTCATTTGATTTTATTTGATCTTTACATCAAATTTAATCATTATTTTTTTTTATTACTATTTTTTTATTTTGGATATTTTTATTGTATTTTTTTTTATTTTAATCACTTAGTATTTTTGTTGATTTAGAATTTGTTCACATTAATTTTTAGGGTATGCTTTCCATGTGGTTAGTCTTAGGCTCCTAACTTGGGTCACAATTCTCAAAATTTAACACGGATTGGCTTTAATATTTTTTTAAGGATTTTTTTAATTTTTTTTTAATTTATTCTTTCAACATATGATTTATTGAGAATTAATCTTTGTATCCTTTTTTTTTCACTTCCTTTTCTACGGGGGCTATCCCAATCCCGTGCCAAGGTTGCGGTGTGAATAGGTTAACCGGGGTTTGCTAGGATTTTTTTACTATTTTTTTCATTTCCCCCCTCTACATTGGACTATTTGATAATTGAGCTTTGTAATATTATTTAATTTACTTTTGACAGGCTTTGTAGTTTTTGTTTTACCTTGTCAATTTTTTTTAATTTTTTTAATTTATATTATTTAAATTAACCAAGTTTATTAAAACCAGTCAAGTTAATAATATAAATCCTAAATTGTTTTTGTTTTTCTTAAATATTTATATAAATTAAATATTTTTTTATGCTATAAAAAAATTAGACTGGCCGCATGGTAGCAAGAGGCCTAAGTAGTCTAACACTAAATTACTAACATCTTTTCTTTTCCGCAAAGAAAGTTGGATAATAGAAGCAAGAAATCTCTTAAAAAAATAAAAACCATCAACCTGATTCCCAGGTTTCCAACGAAATCCTATCGTACCAAAATCAAAAGGAACAAAAAAAAAAGAGAAGAAAGCATTTCGACACTGTTTAGGAGTGTGGCTTAAATAAAAGTTCGTAAAATTTAATTTTTTTATTTAAATTTAATTTTTTATATTATTTTAATATACTAAAATTAATTTTAAAAAATAAAATTAATTTTAATATATTTTTAAATAAAAAATATTTTAAAAACCAATTACTGGAGTACTTTCCGTTAACTAATGTTTCGTTAACCAATGTCGGGAGAAGGTTTGCAGAATGTGCCATCCAGACCTGGATGCCCGAGACAAGTTGCTCTGTCAACTGCTACAGCAGCAAACACATGGGCATTTCATTCTTCCATATTTTTTTTTGATAAGTGGACCCCGCATGACAGACAAGCAAAACGATGTTTTGTTTGTTTAAAACCACCAATCACAAATAAGCTCTTACTTTACTGCTAGTCCTCAGCAGATGAGCAAAACAGTGTTTTCTTCTTCTTCTCTACTCTCAAGAATCGATGTCATAGTTGCGAGATCCTTTCCAGTTTAGAAAAACGTTCGAGGACAATTATTTGATAAAGAAAAACAAACTTGAGCTACCAAATTGCTAGACGAGATCACAAATAAGTTTAATCTACTTCCATATATATATATATATTAAAACCGAAGAAAAGAGAAGGAAAAACAAATAAGATTTGTGACCGACTTCATTAAACAAGAAAATAAAAGAAATAATTTAATCAATGAAGCCAAAACCATAAATAATTGGAGCTGATTGGAAATATTAATCATGAAATGACCCATACAAAAAAGAAAGAAATGATGGAAGAGAAAACAACTAAACAAGACAAGGACACCTCAACCCACTCCAACAAGAGGCAGCAGGAACGTTACATTGCATTTCATTCAACTTCAAGCCTAAGCAACCCCCAACCCCTTCCATGTCGGCAGCAACCTACTTCTTCCTTTCTTTCTTTAGCAGCTAACAAGTGGACTCCTCCCTCCTGTTTCATTTCTAGAGAGAGAGAACGATCGGAGACATTATTGTAACTTACTTTTAGAGAGATAGACTGAAAAAAAGGACGAGAGAGAGACAGGGAAATCGAGAAAATGTTTTGACAGTGAGAGTCAATGTTAGAGTGAATAAGAAACTCTCAAAAAGATTGAAGCTTTCAAGTTCAATTAAGAACTCAAAATAACACAAAAGATTGGAACTTTGAGCTTCAATCTCTTCAGTTTCTCACAAAATCACTACAAAGATTGAAGCTTTGAAGTTCAATCTCTTCCAAAAAACCAAAATCAAGAAGATCCCTTTTTTTCTTTCACCAATGTTAGTCCAAGATCGTGTAACCACTAACCCAAATCCCAAATCTCCCAAATCACAAATCAGAGCCTCCATCAACAGCCACCATCACGACCTCCACCACCGCTTCTCAGAGTCAAAATCTTTAGATTTCTCCACATGGGTATCTGAGAATTTCTGCAAAATCGTCACAATCACGGTGCTAGTTGCCACTGTCGCCGCCATCCTCTTCCTCTTGAGCACTGGTGACACTGCTGCACTTAGCTACATTCAATCAAAAGCCCAACCTCTAGACAAAGCCCATCATCCTCCTCGTATAAATTGGAACAATATCCCATCAATCGCTGACAAATCTTCGCCTTATACGAATTTCCGGTCAGGGAAATGGATTGTTGTTAGTGTCTCTCATTATCCTTCTGATTCGCTTAAAAAGCTTGTTAGGATTAAGGGTTGGCAATTGCTAGCAATTGGGAATTCAAGGACACCAAATGATTGGTCCTTGAAGGGTGCAATTTACTTGTCTTTAGAACAACAAGCAACTTTAGGGTTTCGGGTTTCAGGTTATCTACCTTTTGATTCTTATTTAAGGAAGAGTGTGGGGTATTTGTTTGCGATCCAACATGGGGCGAAGAAAATTTTTGATGCTGATGATCGCGGAGAGGTTATTGATGGTGATTTAGGGAAGCATTTTGATGTGGAGTTAATAGGGGAGGGGGCTAGGCAAGAGACTATATTGCAATATAGCCATGAGAATGAGAATAGGAGTGTAGTGAATCCTTATGTTCATTTTGGTCAAAGGACAGTTTGGCCGAGAGGGTTACCATTAGAGAATGTGGGTGAAATTGGCCATGAAGAGTTTTACACTGAGGTTTTTGGTGGGAAACAGTTTATACAACAAGGGATATCGAATGGATTGCCTGATGTTGATTCTGTGTTTTATCATACCAGGAAAACTGGTTTAGAAGCCTTCGATATTAGGTTTGATGAGCGTGCCCCGAAAGTGGCATTGCCTCAAGGGGTAATGATGCCGGTCAATTCATTTAATACGATTTACCATTCGTCAGCTTTTTGGGGTTTGATGCTTCCAGTTTCAGTTAGTACTATGGCTTCTGATGTCTTGAGAGGCTATTGGGGGCAAAGGCTTTTGTGGGAGATTGGTGGGTATGTTGTGGTTTATCCACCGACTGTGCATAGATATGATACAGTTGGGGGGTACCCTTTTTCTGAAGAGAAGGATCTTCATGTTAATGTTGGGAGGCTTATTAAGTTCTTGGTTGCATGGAGGTCGAGTAAGCATGAGTTGTTTGAGAAGATTTTAGAGTTGAGTTTTGCTATGGCAGAGGAGGGGTTTTGGAGTGAGCAGGATGTGAAGTTTACTGCTGCTTGGCTTCAGGACTTGCTTGCTGTAGGGTATCAGCAGCCTAGGTTAATGTCATTTGAATTGGACCGGCCTCGTCCTAATATAGGTCATGGGGATCGAAAGGAGTTTGTTCCTCGTAAGTTGCCATCTGTGCATCTTGGAGTGGAGGAAACGGGGACAGTGAATTATGAGATTGGCAATTTGATTCGTTGGAGAAAGAATTTTGGGAATGTTGTGCTTATTATGTTTTGCAATGGGCCTGTTGAACGTACTGCCCTGGAATGGAGATTACTTTATGGGAGGATATTCAAAACTGTGATTATCTTATCATCGCAGAAGAATGAAGATCTTGCTATTGAAGCAGGGCATTTGGATCGTATGTACAAGTAAGTTATCTATATTTATATATTTTACTTGTTTTGGTATTGTGATTTGAATCTAGATTCTTATGCTAACCAGAATCTCGGATATCTGATATGGATTCATATATTAGTCAGATAGCAAATTTTATATAACTATGACAAGAACTTTGTCTCTCACAGAGACTGGGGAGTTGGAGTGTTGGGAAGCTTTGACACTCTTGTAAAATGAAAGAGATTTGTTATGATTAAGAAAGTCTGAGGTTAAATTTATGGGTAGCAAGAGAGTATGGAGAGAGCTTTCATGGAATTGGCTTTTCTTAGTTCATTTAATTCTATATGTCTGTTTATACGGGAATAATCACTCTTAGATTGTGTAGATTTTTGCCTATGCCCTATAGTTACAATACTGAACTCTTGTGCATTTGGACATTAAAGTTGGATTTTGGATGGCTGTTGGAGTTGCATAAAATACGACAATCAAATTTAATAAATGGTGGCTGTGTTTCTTGTCATGTTTCTAATTCCAACTCACCATTTTAGCATGTCTAGGGTAATGTTGACATCCTGGAGAACATTTGTGATCCTGGTATTCAGATTCTTTTACTAGGAAATGATGGCTTGGGAATCATCGTATCCTCCAACTTACCTTGTTGTTTACTGATGCCATATGGAATGAGTTTAATCTCCAGGTTCAACATGATACATAAGCTCTGATCTTCAAGTCAGGACAGAGTACTGCACAAAAGATTAATCCAGATTGTTTTTTGTGATTTTCATTTGAGATGTTTTGAAATATATGCATTCTGTTGAAGGTTAGGGTATGATATGTGCATAATACAATAGTTTAAGCTTTGTCTATTTTCAAATTCTTTCGGGCATGAGGCACTGGTGCTTGTGGATAAACTATTCTAGTTAAGCAAGATCAGAGCGTGAGTTTTCTTGGAGTCTCAAACATCCCTCTAGAACTGTCCTTTTCTCAAGGAGGCATTTGTTTCCTTCCCTCAAATTTGTTTTGGAGTTATGCCAGTTTGAGTTTGTTACTGTGTCTTTTATTGTAGTTTTCTTAAAAGCACCTCTGGTTGTTATCTTGTCAATATCTTGGTTTCTTTGGCATGCATTCGTTATCGATAACCATGGAATTGGTGTAAAGTCAAATTTTAACTGTTTTGCACTGTCAAGTGGATATCCCCTATCTTTCATCTTAAACTGGTGTTGCTTTGTGTACTAATTATCCTATCTAATGTTGGTTATAGACATCTGCCTAAGATATTTGATCGATATAGCAGTGCCGAAGGCTTTTTATTCCTTCAGGATGATACCATCCTCAATTACTGGAATCTGCTTCAAGCGGACAAGACTAAACTATGGATTACTGACAAGGTAATTTTTTTTCAGTGCTCTGCTTTTTTGGTCATTGTTATCTCCTTTTCAATACATAAGGTTGCCTTATTTTATCAATTTTGTTTTTCTCCACACATGAGGATTGTGCACATTGTGTTGGTATGCCAGAGCTTTGTTTCTTCTTTCTCACACCATATCATAAAAATCAATATCTTAATGAATATCCATGTCCATATTTGTTGTGATGCTGCATGCTTATGGTGAATAACACATGTGGCTCCCCTTCTCTTCCTTTCTAACACACTTTGTTGCATATAGGTATCCAAGTCCTGGACAACTGTGTCTACCAATGGAAACACAGGTTGGTATGCGAAACAAGCAGAAATGGTAAGAAAAGTTGTTGGCTCAATGCCGGTTCACTTCCAAGTCAATTATAAGGAAGCCATGAAAAGTGACCAGAGCCTTGTAATAGGCAGCTCTGAGATATTCTACATTCCTCAGCAGCTGGTAACTGACTTTGTAGATCTTGTTGGTTTGGTGGGTGATCTTAACATTCATCAAAAGGTTGCCATACCCATGTTCTTTATGTCTATGGATTCACCTCAGAATTTTGATTCAGTGCTTAGCACAATGGTATATAAGCCGAAGCCACCACCTGCTAATTCAACTTTTTATTCTGCTCAAGCACCTGCTGTTCATCCATGGAATGTGTCTAGTGAGCAAGATTTCATAAAGCTGACAAGAATAATGGCAGAAGGGGACCCGCTCCTAATGGAGTTGTTTTGAAGGTAAAAAACATCGTTTAATACTCAAAAGAGCCAGAATAGAGTAAGAAAGATTCAAAGACACCTGTAGCGCTACTTTCTACCTGTTATACTGAATTCTGTTTTTTCTTTTTCCCAATTTTTTTTGGTCAAGGGGGAGGGCTCCTTTTCTTTTTCCTTAATTTTTTTGTATTTTTTTCTTTTAACATCTCTGTACATTTACCTTGTATCATTCATTTACTGATGGGGATTCCTCTGATGGAAAAATGTGTAAGATCTTTTTCTTTGGCTTGAAAATATAAGAGAAGAAGATACTTGTTTCAGTTTCTTCTCTGGCGCTGTTCGCGAAACATTTTCAGATTATTCATTGGCTCATATTTCAATGTCTGCCTTCCTTGCTTTGGGGCTTTCAGGATATGGTTCTTGGTTGGAGTTTATCTCTTTGTTTGGGGTTTTATTTTTTGGTGTCTTGGCTATTTTATATTAGGCCTTGGCGTTTAATTATGTTCAGGCAGCTGCTGGCCTTTTCTTGGCACCGTGTACTGCTCGTGTTCTCTCTCTTCAACCTCTGGGAGCCTACTTTATCATACTTTGGTTGGCTTATCAAAGAAAGAAAAAGAAAAAAGAAAGAATTGACAGTGGAGATGCTAACAAAACCTATGAAAGGGATTGAATTGCAACCGTGGATTTTATTAAAAATCTCGCATTTAAACGTGGTTGTCACATCCATTCATTCAAGAGAAACAGAGAAATAACCAAGGAAATCAACCATGTTAATGGGTATTTGCAAGTCTAGTATCTTTCCAGCAGTTCATTTACAGTTTACCGATCAATACCCTCAATCTTGTCTTCAACTTCTGAGTACAACTGTCTCAGCTTCTCAATGTTATCCTGTGAAGTTTCCCAGTACCCACGACCATTGGCCTCTAAAAAGGTCTGCAACATCTTCCTAAATGAATTTGGGTTTGTGCTCATGAGTTTGTTCAGCATCTCCTCATCTTGGATGAAAGTTGAGTTGGCTTCTTCATAGACCCAGTTGTCGACTTGGCCTGAAGTTGCACTCCAGCCAACAGTGTTTGTAAGCCGCTTCTCAATTTCACGAACACCCTCATAACCAGTAGACAGCATTCCTTCATACCACTTAGGATTCAACAATTTGGTTCGAGCATCGAGTCGCACAGTCTCTGAAAGAGTACGTACCTTGAAGAGACAAATTTTGAAGTAGTTTAGCATTAGAAGGAACTTAATAATTTTAGACTTGGCTATTGAATCAGCCCTTCGGATTAAAAGAGATTGAAATTGCAGTAATTGTCCAATTGCTAACCTGAGCATTTGCTGTTGTTGTGTCTGCAATGTAAGCATTAGGCTTCTTCTTATCCTTCCTCAAGTTCTGCACCAAGTTTGTGGGGTCTGAGTCAAAATAGTGGCTCACATCGGTGAGTGAGATTTCTGAAGAATCAAGATTTTGGAAGGTGGCTTCCGCTGTGCTAAGAGCCATCTCAAAAACTTTTCTCTTCTCTGCCATGCCTGCACCTGGGGCATCACAATCAAAGGCAAAGGACTTCCTGCTCAAGTACATGTCTTGAAGCTGCTTCTCATCATTCCAAGAAGAATTCTCCACTGCAAGGTTTATGTTTGAGGAGTATGATCCCGAGGCATTAGAGAATATACGTGTTGCTGCTTCCCGAATGTCAACACCAAGGGCTTCAGCTTGTTCTAGAGCATGCTTCCTGACAAAGTTCTGATCAGCTGGCTCATCTAGTTCAGCTACCATTTTCACTGCACGGTCGAGGAGGTTCATCTGTGGACAAAATAAAGGAAAAACAATACAGAAGTTCATCAGTAAACGGTTGAGCCAAAACGACGGCTATTAAAGAAAGAATGCAGAACTGAAATATTCATATGTTAAAATATTTACTGATCCTCATGATTTTCCCTGAATGAAAACAAATTAGTAATATGAAAAAGACTCGGTACCTGATTGATAAAGAGATCTCTAAACACTCCTGAGCAATTAACGACGACATCAATCCTAGGCCTTCCAAGTTCTTCAAGACTTACAAGTTCCACCCGATTAACCCTACCAAAGGTATCAGCAACTGGCATTACTCCAATCATCCACAATACCTGAGCCAGGGACTCACCATAGGTCTTGATATTATCAGTTCCCCACAATACAAGTGCGACTGTCTCAGGATACTTCCCACCATTGTCAGCTTTCTGCCTCTCAATTAATCTGTCCACCACAACTTTTGCACTCTGCATTGCTGCTGTTGTAGGAATGGATTGTGGGTCTAGTGCGTGGATGTTCTTTCCAGTTGGCAACACCTTTGGGTTTCTGATTGGGTCACCACCAGGCCCTGGCTCCACATATTTGCCTTCCAAGGCTTGTTTCAGACTCCCCAGCTCATTGTCAGCGACTATAAGTTTCAAACAGTCTCCTAGGAACCGGAATAATGTTCTCAGCTTATCCCTATCTGCCTGATAGAATTTTGTGCTTGACAAGTAATCAACCCATGGTTCATTAATGCCAAACCCGAGGATAGAGCTAAGCTTATCTGCAACATCTACAACTTGACCCTTTTTGTTAGTTGTTTTCTGCACAAAGGCTGAGACGGCGCCACGCGAGGCCTCAGTTATTTTCCGAAGAAGTTCTACATCCTTCAAGATTCCCTTGTCACTCTCTCTATATACATCCTCTATGTTTCGTCCAACAGTTTCAGCTAATATTGATGGGAGCGATGAAATCTCATCTTCAGGACGGTCTAATGCAGCAATATTGACCAAGGTTGCGACAGCTTCCATTGCAGATGGAGGTTCACCAATGACATGAAGCCCACATGGCAAAAGCCGGGATTCAATCTCCATGATCTTGGAGTATACCTTTCCAACCACAAGATCTCGCTCCTTTGCAGAGATCTCCTCCCCCTCTTCAGGAAGCTCGACATCCTTGTCAAGATTGCATTGCCTAGCTGTACTGATTATGGAGCTCACAATCTGTGGCCCACGACCTGTGTCTTTGAGGGATTGGTATGAGGAGATAAGCTCACTCAACTGCTTCAGGCCCTTGTAAAGCCCAGCATTTTCAGCTGGAGGGGTCAAATAGCTAATAGTATTTGCATAACTGCGGCGTTTTGCAATGGTGGCTTCAGATGGGTTATTAGCTGCATAATAATAGACGTTGGGGATATTACCAATGAGACTGTCAGGAAAACAAGCATCGCTCATTCCCACCTGCTTCCCTGGCATGAATTCAAGTGAACCATGTGTGCCAAAATGAAGAACTGCATCTGCTTTGAAGATTTTCTCAACGAAAGAGTAATAAGCTGCAAATCCATGATGTGGGCTAGCCGATTTGGAGAATAATAGCCGCATTGGATCACCCTCATAACCAAAGGTGGGCTGGACTCCGATGAAGACATTACCGTACTGTTTTCCATATACCAAGAGATTCTCTCCATCAGAATTCAAATTGCCAGGAGGTTTGCCCCAGTTTTCTTCCAATGCAGTGGCATATGAAGTAAGGCTTTGATACTCTCGAACACCCATTTTGTAAGCAATGTTCAGATTTGGGCTGCTAAATTGAGCCTCTTTATCATGGAGTATGTCTTCAATCAAGGCTTCTGAAGTCTCTGGAAGGCCCTCAACATTGTAGCCATCTCTTTCTAGTTCTTTCAGAACCGAGAAGATGGAGGAGAAGACATTAAGGTAGGCTGCTGTCCCAACATTCCCCTTGTCTGGAGGAAAACTGAAGACAGTGATTGCTAACTTCTTCTCAGTCTGCATTAGGTAATATACTTGTCATCATGTGATGAAAAAATAGATTCAAATTGAGTTCAAGTATTGTTTTATAGGAGAAAATAGACTAGGTAATGAAAATGTGAATCTTCTGCCACAAAGTTGAGAGGGAGAGACAGATGGGTCGCTAAAAGGGGCAGAAGTGGACAGCCTATCCCTATCATTCCATCAGAATCAAATTTACATTTTAAGCAGTTTCTGAAGCAAAATTCTCATGGCTAATAAATAACTAGTGCACATATACAATGTGTGTTCTTTGAGGCCCATTCTCTCTCCCTCACCGGCAAGCATAGATTCATAAATTGAATCAGGGAGTGACAATAGAAGTTCACATCAGCAATGATGCCTACTAATAGTAAATGCAACCCTTGGACTTCAACAATTTCGTTTTCTTTTCTTTCAAAGAAATTCTTGTTTCACTTGTAAACAAATGAAATGAGGGTGGGAATGATGTAATGCTTCATTGTGATCTAAGCACGTAGATTGCCTAACCATTATGAACTATCATGAACATTTTTATGGTTTTCATATCAACTGGAAGCAAACAACAAAACTCCAGGTTGTATAAAAAAAATATGACATGATGTTTAATGATCAGGAAGGAAAATACCTTTGATTTCCTTTTCAGTTCACCCCATCTGATTGCTCTCGTGCAGAGCTGCTCCACCCTTTTGTGAAGAGCATGTGATTTCCCTGCAATTACATTGAATTTTTTACTAATCCTTCAAGAATATGAGGTCGTGTGCATTGAAAGGAACTGCTTGAAGTAAAAGTAATGAACATACTGTTCAGCTTCAGCTTGTAAAATAAAAGCACCGAAAGATGCATATTTGCTTGAAATGTAGTTTTTTTAAAATATTTGCCCCTTTTGGAAATGATAGAGACTCTAAAATCTTAAAGCAATTCCAAATCTAATGATGGAACCTAAATCATACGAGTATTGATGGCCATGAATAGAACAAACAATAAGAAGATGAATTAAAGAGGGAAATTAGGCTTGCCTGTTCTTGGATCCCGGCCGGCAAAAACAATGGGCTCCATGCCACCATCCAGCTCAGGAAGAGCAACTTGCAAAGCCACCTGAATTGGGTGCAACCCCAAAGTACTATTTAACCACTCCTCAGTTGTTTGAAACACCAAAGGCAATGCAACAATATAAGGCACATCAAGCTTGCTCAATGCCTCGATAGCTCTTGGATGATCCTGCCTTGCTGGACCTCCAACAAGAGCAAAACCAGTCAATGATATCACTGAATTCACCATTGGTTTCTTTGTAACTGGATCGATCAAATACCTCTCAACAGGCCCAGAAAAGTCAAGTCCACCAGCGAAAATTGGTATCACTTTAGCACCTCTTGCCTCCAACTCCATAATCACAGCCACATAGTGACTCTCATCACCAGTCACAATATGACTCCTTTGCAAAACCAGCCCAATGACTGGTGCATTAGGGTCTTTAAGCTTCTCATTAGCATCCCTCCTGGTTCCATACCAATTCAGATACTCCTTCGCATCTTCATACATACAAGGAGCCAAAGGGTGCCAAATTCCACTATCCAAGAACAAAACTGGATCAGAATACGCAATCTTTTTCCCTTTCAATGCAGGAACATAAGACCCAGATATCATTTTCAAGAAATTCTGCAAGTTATCTGGTGACCCACCAAGCCAAAACTGCAAACTCAAGATATAAAGCCTAGCATCTTGAGCCTTATCACTAGGCAAATATTTCAAAACCTTCGGCAAAGTTCTCACTAACTTCAACATACTGTCAGCAAAACCCGCACCTTGCTTCTTTTTCTTGAACAACTGGAAGAATGGACTCTTTGATTGACCAAGCTGTGACATACTGAAAGAACCCAACTTGTTAAGCCTCATTACCTCAGGCATTGAAGGGAAAACCAAAACTGCATCAAGCCTATCCCTTTCTTTCTCCACAGCAGTTTTAACCTTCAATGCAAGCTCCTCAACAAAAATCAATGACCCTATAAAGATATTTGCATCTTCAAGATCCTTGCAGAAAGTTTTATATGTGGACGCATCACGAAGCTCCTCAACTAAGTAACCAACAACTTCGTATGATGCATCTTTGGAGCTCTTGTTTAGAGCTTGAACTGCTGCAGTGAGTGAAGACTGATACTGAGCTTCAAGGACTACGTAGACTATCTTCACAGTGGGGAGGTTCTGGTTGTTTTCAGGCACTATTCGGCGAACTTCTTGGGTGGTTTGTGTGAACAGGCCATTGCCAATTGCAGCACATTTTACTTTCAACGAGGATTTCAAGCTGGTTTGGTTGATTTTCCTGGGAACAAATGAGTGAAGAAAGTAGTGTTTTTGAGATGGTGAAGAGAGTTGGTCTGGTTTGATTGATTGTAAAGTGAATGGTGAAGACACTAAAGAAGCCATTCTTGGTAGAAAAAAAACTCACTTTAAGCAACTCAAAAACAGAGCCCTCGGTTTCTCCTCTCTGTTTCTAAATTAGAGAGGGAGAAACAAAGCAAGAGAAAACAGGTTTTGAGAAGCAAAAACGTATGAATTTGCTTCAGTTTCTCGTGTTTGTGCGTGTGTTCTTGGTTCTGGTTCAATGGTGTTTCTTCTTCTTCCTCCTCTTTTTCCAAGAGGTTTAAAGGCTGTGTTTATAATTTGTGTGTGTGGAGAAGGTATAGAGGGATATTTCAGAAGAGAAAAGTCGGTTATTATGGTTAGTGGTGGGAGGGAAGAACACGTGGCAAAATAGGCAGTCAAGCAATTATGATGGGAGTGTGGTTTCTGAGGTTGAGTTTTGTTTTCAAGTATTTGGAGAGAGAAAATGGGAGTGTGTCTACCCATCTATCTGTTAGGGTTTTCATGATGGAGTTTCCTGGATTCTGATTGGTAGAATTGGATTTCCCAAAAAGTAGCAGTAAGGGAAAGTGAGGTGGAATTGGATGGTGATAGAGAGAAATTATGTGACTAGATTCTTCCTTGCACTGTAAAAAAGAGGGGCTTGTCTTGCCTTGTAACAAATTCTTCATTTTGAGTTTGTGTTTCTCTGTGAAAAAGAAATGATATTTTTTTTGTGACCTAAATGGGGCCAGGTAACCTAGTTTGTGGCCAAGTGAACTTCTGTCCTTCTATCTTTTGTTCATGATTGATGCAAGATATCTTTTGGATACAAGGACAAGGTGGGAGCCCATGGTATCAGACTACTACTTACAGCAGCAGGATAAAAAAATAAAAAAAAAAGCTGTGGTAAATACTGGGTTCTATGTTGCCATCCATGTCGTCACTCCCTCCTCTTTCCACCGTTCCCGTCTTTGCACATTATGCTTTAGTTTTCAATAAAAAGTTCCCAGAGAGATTTCATTGATTAAAAATTGAGCAGGTTGAGAGTCACATATATTTTCTTGTCAAGAAAATAAAGAAAAGAATACTGAAACTTGAGATTTCTTGGAAAAGAAGTGGACATGGACGCCATTAAATCACCAATATTTCATGTAATATTGTATAGTAGAAAACTCTCATGTAAGGCTGTCAATCATTTGCTTTTCAGCCCTCATTTCTTTTTAAAATCTCAACCAATTTAAGCATTTTCGCTACAATGATGCAAACAAAGCTTGGAAGAGAGGATTGCTATTGTTCCTTCAAGAAAATTACATGTTTCTCCGATCAAAGACTTGCATTCTGTAACAAAACACCAAATTCCATAGCCAATATTTGCGAGGCACAGCCCATGATTGCCATACGTTGTCAATTTAAGCCATGACAAGTCTACATTTAGCCATTGGTTCGATGGATCTTCTTGGGAGGGCCATAATTGAAATTAAGCCTCACGTCCCATTATATCAACTCACATACAACACTACTATTAAGTATCACAATAAATGAGCCAGATACCATTTCACACACATTAACAGCGACCATCATCAATCAAGCTATCCGATAATTCAAAGAAAAAAGGTTCAAAGGTCATCAGCCTTGAATTTAATTCGAAGAAATGTTTAATCTCCATTTAAGAAACTGTGGCTTTCAACACATGAAGCTGCTTAGAGATAAATGCAATCCTCGTATTACATAGCTGGTCAATTGATGAATGGATGGGGGAAAAAATGAAGTAAAGAAAAAAAAAACAAAGAGAAAGCTCACATTACAGGAGACTGTCTGATACACAGTCAAGGGTTTTTACTTGGTAGTAAATTGCAATCAAGACGTCAATCCAAGTGGTTTTGGTAAACACCGCGTGCAAGTCAAGAAATAGTGTGGTTTCAAGTTCTAGAAGCAGGGAAGGGAGGGGGGGATTGCCTTCAAAGTGTGGAATACAGAGTATGCTGCCAAAACAAATCTAACGTACCAATTGGTCTACCTGGCCACACACGCAGGAAAGTTCTTTTTCCTCCCAAAAGATACTATTCGATCATCTTGCGAGCTGTGACTCAATCTAAGCTATGGACATCCACTACTATGATTGACTAGCTAGTATTGCTGCAGAGAGTGATAGAGATAGAACAAAATGCGATAAACCAGCTTTTCCATTGATGCAAGTAACAATTCACTACTTTTCCCTCCAAAATCTCTTTTCAGAAATACTTGCTTCATAGTAAGAAGACAGAATAAACACTGTATTTTTTAAACCGTAGAACTACTCCATCCTAAATGAAACTTAGTCAATCTCCATACCAGAAATGGTCTCATCTAAAATGTCTTGAAGTTCCTTCACTCTCTGCCTAGTCAATGCAACACAATCCTGCAACCACAGCAAGCCACTTCTTTGTAAGCGTTACATATATCAGTCTTAACAAAAACAAGTGATAGTGTAAACCATACAAGGAATTCTAATCGAATGACTAGAATGTATCTTGTAAGATATTAGAAAGTTCCATTAGCTTTTATCCAAGCATTCGGTATATCAACCCCTGCCTATCTTCTCTTGCATACTGTCATTAACACATTGGATTTCAAACAAATCTACCTCATTATGCATCACTTGCGTTGAGGATTAGAACTCTGAAAATGATCTGGCATTTGAAGGGGAAGCCATTTTAAAATTTCAATTTTCCACACAAATCCCAATAGTCAAAACTTTTCAAAACCTTTAAAAGACTTGAGTTTGAATCCAAGAATTTTATCACCAGGTCAACACCACTCCCCAGAATAGTGGTAACAGATCTATCACGACATAAACAACTGAATATGAATGTTGCTTCAATTATCATGGTTCAAATGAACAGACTGCCAGGCAATAACTTGCAAAGTGTTTTGCTTCCTATCATAACGACAAATTGAATGGATTCTTTGACATTAAATTTGATTTCAGGAACCATCAATGTATATTCTCAAAAGCAGAGACTAACCTGGACAGCTGATGTCTGGGCAAGAACTGGTCCACCTGGCTTGTAAAAAGACACGAGTCTGGAAGATGAATCCAAAACCACCGTTACAAGAGTTTCCATAATAGACTCTTCTTCTGCAGTTGGGTCTGCCAAGATGTAGTTCTTGTGAAGTATGCATGTCAATGAAAATGGAATGCTGCTCAGTGTGAGCTTCCTCTTCTCCTTGTTGACAGGCTCCTCCTCCAATTTTGTTCCATCATCTTCCTCCGATACGAGTACTATTTTTCCATCATCATTTAGGGAAACTATGGGGATTTGCACTGCACATATTAAGCTTCTGTAATAAATAAAGGCAGCTGCAGATAAAAGATATTAATTGCAAGCAGAGTTTAGTTTGTACTAAAATCGCATTCAATGAAACAAACTAAGATTATAGAGTGTTCAAGCTTGGACTGAATTCATAAGGAGAAAAAAAAAGCAATAAATTACCTTTGCTGCTTTGCCTTGGTAATAATTACAATAGCTGGTATAACTAGAAAAAAGTGAAACCGGGTATCACTACACATTTTTTTTGTCATTAGTGAGGTTAGCAAAGTGAGCAAGGGTTATTGTACACCAAATATGTAAGAACCCATTGATACCATGTTGGAAATTATCTGGAATATAATGCTACAGAGAATTCTTAAATCAAATTATTTTGAACCATCCAACCGGATCAGATGATTTCAAATCATCAAAGAATTATGATCACTATGATTGACATTTATAGGCCCGCAAGATATTCACAAGAAACTGGCTTTCCTTAACATAATTATTTGGGCATACTTCGTCAAATTCTATTCAGAAAGAGAACAAGGATCTTTTGAAACCTATTCTTACATATCTAAACTGACTTTCACTAAATCTCCAACTTTTTTGAGTGACTGATATTCAAAGAGTGTAAGAACTTTAAACCACTGGAGAACCGGACACCATATCCAAACAGAAAGCATCCAGCCCAATGAATTTCAATAGTATATGCAAAATGAATCTAATTCAATCTTCCAATGTCTATGCAAAGCGAAGTCACAGTAAATGAACAAAGAAAAATGTGTCGCGGAATGACGTACGTGTACTATAGGCAAGAATGCTGATTTCTAAAGCCTATTCCTTATTTCACTTTAACAGGCCATGAATTAAACGGACATGGAAAGGGTGCAATCTTACAATGAGAGAAGGCACCGACAGCTGAGAGTAGTGCAGCATCAAAAAGAGCACCATCAGCATCCAAACAATAAATGTCCTGCAGGAGACATAATAATATTTATTTTTCATCCAACAGAAAACATATATCTAGCCTGTCAAGGTAAGCAAAAGCTAACTTTTATGTGGAACAATATATAGGAAAAAAAAAATCAAAGCCCGAGATATATTAAAAGCATTTCTGATTTTGAGAGATCAAAAAGGAAAAAATAGGCAGTGACTGCCTTAATTTTGAAGCCAAATGCGAAGAAAGAAGACAATGAAAAACCAATACTACTAACCAGGTACGCCATCCAGGCAGCTTTTCCACTGACCAGGGACAGTTCCTTTAGATTAATCATGCCAGAGCTGTAATAAGCCAATGACAGACAATGTGTGTCAAACTAGGAATATTACTGAACAAAATATGAATTCAGTAAAAACAAACAGGGCAAGTTGATTTCAATAAGCTAACAGAAGTTTTTATCCAACACAAGGAAGCTAAGAGGCGAGGCCTAGGTAAGACACACATCTCTGCACACAATCAGGGGAAAATCAACTGTACCAGAAAAGGATAACAAAGGAAAGACTTCACTTGCCTTGATATGGTATCGGATAATTGCTTTGATATCACAGGTGCAGCCTCGGCAGGCCTACCAGGTCTAACAATTGGAGAACAGATTGGGGGCATGTGGAAATCAATAGCTGAATAACAAGATTAATGTATTGGCATCCTATAAATCAAACTGGAAAAGAAAGGGTACATATGCATGCAAATTAAAAAAGAGAAGAAAACAAAATTCATGGTTCATGGGTAACAACCAATGGAGCCCTCTTCCGGTGACTCTGTTGAAGGGGTCATCACTTCCATTTTTATGGCAGCCAACATGGTCTGTGCAAGAAACAAATTACATGTCTTTGAATCAAACTACTCGAACAAGCACATTTGCACACACAAATGAGAGAGGCAGAGAGACTAACAGTTGAACCGATCTTTGCCAATGCTGACCCATGAGCAGATGCAACAGCCCCTACATATTAACAATGTTTAGTTAGATCATCAAGGTCATACATTCAAAATCTAGCTAAGCAGGTGAGGATGAGAAAAACTAAGAATAACAATGTTAAACCAACCAAGGGCTAATGTTGTATCTCTAGCTCTTCCAAGAGGCCTCGCATCGGGGCGTATAGATTCTGAGAGATGACGCTCAAAATAGCGAAGAGGGAAGAGGCGTCTGAAAGCATCCACCTCCATCTCGGATGACAAGTCCCCTGAGGCATCTGGCACCCCCATTATATTTTGTTTGACTTATTTCCAACAATTTCCCTTGGCTCTTCTATATGAAAGGCAACCAATAACATAGAACCAAATTAACAAACCTATCAAAGTTCATTTTTCTAAACACTCCCATAAGTCCAGCAACCGAGATTATCTATATTTTCAAAAATTCATCAAAGATAAAAAAACTAAAATAAAAAAGCCACTCAAACCAACTAAATAATCCCACAAAACACAAAGCACTGAATTCAAATTTATCCAGAATCAATACAAAACCAAACCGAAGCAGTTCATATATACTCAAATTTACACTAAACACGGCATACCGACATCCCAGGTTCCTTTTATTTGAACAAGCATTGAACACCAATACAAAAACAATGATTTTTTTTATAACAAAACACTAAAGCATATTTAAGTTCAGGTTCTTAGCATAGGCTGCAGTATCATTGTTAAGGAGCTAAGCAGCAGTGTGAAAAACACACAAAAATGGAACAAGAATAGAAAAAAAAAGTTCACAGCTTTCTTATTCTTCGTTCTCCATTGCCAAAACCCAGCAAAACCAATCAAAAGAAAAGGGAAAAAAAACAAATGAAAACCCAAAATTTACTTTCTATTCTTTTAACATGAAATTAACAAACAAGAAAAAAATGATCAAAGAGAGAAATCCCTGACATAGGCTTATAGCTTTTGTTGATACCTGTTGTTAGCTATCAAGGTTAAAACTTGAGCAGAGAGCAGTGTCAACTGTGTACTTCGGCAAACGGAGACCAGAGGTTTAGCCGAATTTATTTTTCCGTTAGGGGTTTTAGCTCGTAAACCAGGAAGCCCTAAGTCCTTATAGGTCTTGTTTGTCAAAACCAACCCAACCCATTAAAACACGAGCTTCCATAATAATAATAATAATAATAATAATAATAAATAGTAACAACTAAATTATTTACTCATGCTACGCTATAGGTGATATTAAGTTTTTTTCAAAAAAGTATTCAGACATTATAACATGTTTTTTTAGTAAAATAATAAATAAATTGTATGAAGATTCTATAAATAACATAGACGAGTGATAAACAATTATTAAAAAACTTTGAAAAAATTTAAGATAATACTTTTTAAAAAATATTAAAACAATAATATATTAGATCAATTCGCATTAACTTAAGATAATCTATCAGATCTACAACTCGAGTCATGAGATCGATATAACCATATAAAAAGTAAATTAAATCAAATTATAAATTTTAATTTTCAATCAACTCAATTTTTAATGACAAGATTTCAAAATCTTAAATTAAAAAAAAAAATTAACATAAATTAACTTGGGTTAAATAACCAAACCTATGGTCGGAATCACTAGATTATGATAACCTCATATAAAGTAAATAAAAAACAAATTATGAAACCCAATACCTAACCAATTCAATATTAAAAGATAAAGTTGAAAAAAATAACAAAAAAAAAATCTGAGTCAATCAGGTTAACTCATCAAGTTTGCGACCTGAATTATTATAATAGAATAGCTTTATAAAAAGCAAAACAAAATAAATTATAAAATTTAATTATCAATCAAACTATTGAAGAATGAAATAGAAAAAAAATTATTTTTTTTAAATTTAAATTAACCAGGTTAACCCACTAAACCCTTAACTCGGATCATGATACTAAAATAACTTGATAAAAAAATTCAAATAAATTATAAAACTCAACCTCTAATAAATCAAATATTAAAAAATTAAATTAAAAAATCTCTATTTCAATAAGCAATGATATGATGTAGGAGAATAATAACAGTGATTTCCTCTCCTTAATTCGTTGCTATTAATAACATGATTTG
>Ga0307515_10008867_pt1 | contig 19533 bp, 16 predicted proteins | sample 17_EM_MG_FD_194513 | JGI IMG/M metagenome (GOLD analysis project Ga0307515, IMG submission 194513) | Populus trichocarpa ectomycorrhiza microbial communities from riparian zone in the Pacific Northwest, United States - 17_EM | ecosystem: Host-associated > Plants > Roots > Unclassified | place...
CTGTTTTTGTCCAAATACTATTTGTTAATGTTTTAAAATCAAAGATATATAAATAAAAAAATATTTAGTGTTTAGGATAGTGGCTCCTCAATACGTTCCAGTACTTGGATTTTTTTCTTTTTAATATAAGAAATTTCAGGCTTATGATAGAATTCTTGAATACCTACAAAAACAGTTCCAATTAGAGGGACTTAAAAACCCTCCAATAATAAAGTCCATATATTTATATGAAAGATATTAAATGATTTAAAAGAGCTTTAAATTTAAGGAATAAAAATATTTGTTTTTTAGTTTTAAGTTAGTTAATGCTCTGAAATCTATATATCTATATTAATGCTCTGAAATCTACATATCTTTATTTTAAGAGATGAAAAGTTCTCACATTTTACCTAGATGGTTCAAGGGGTATTTATACCCTGTGAACCTTATTGTTTTTAGAGAAAGAAAAGACTATATTAATGGGAGACAAATGTCTCTTGCATATCATTAATAAGATAATAAATATATTAAGTCTCTTAAGAAACCTTGTATATACCTATGAGTATGAACATGATTATTTGTCATGTCTTTAATATCTAGGATCGAACATATAGCCTTAAAACTTGGTAATATCCAAGTTCTTTAGGTCTAACATGTTTGTCAGACTCATGTTGCCTTATGCTTGACTTACTGTTAAGTCCAATAGTTTTTTAGATCTGGAATATTTGTTAAACTCATGTTACTTTGGGTTTAACAAAATGTCAAGTTCAAGTTTTTTGGGTCTAGAATATTTACTAGATCTACATTAAATTAAACTTGACTAACTGTAAAATTCAAGTTTTTGGGTCTAACATATTCATTAGATTCACGGTAAATTTTTATTTATAAAAATGCACGAGATCGCGAATGTACATGCAATGCTATGCTCTGAATAGTTGAATTGACCCCAAAAGTTGGATTTTCTTATTGGTTCCTTGTTTAAATATATATAATTCTTCACTAGCTGGTCATCTTATTACTTATCAGAAATCTGAGAAGCAAGCCAAGTCCAAATCAAGAAAAGAAGCAAAGCTTGAAAGATTGCTAAAAACAGACAATACAAAATTTGAAAAAGCAGACACTTCTTTTAAGGTCTTCGAATTGCAGATATAGCTATTGTTAATGTGACGCAAATCTTTTATAAAGATTGGAAAAGGAAATAGTAAAAGGAATTGGGAGGACTGTATTGTGATAATGACAATTATCCAGACGTACTTTACACGACATAAAACGTGGCAAAGGACATTCTGAAATGCTGAAAGAACTATATATTAAAAGGACATTCGAAATAGATGGAGATATATATCGGTTTCCTTTTCTTATTTGGATATGTTGCTGACCCTCCTGATCTCATTATGCTCATTCTAGGAACGTCAAGTGAGAAAACTATCAATTTGGTGTACGGCAATATGTAGCAGTCTATGCACTGTACAATCCATAGAATTATGCACGCTTTATAGTTTAGTTTCAAAATTCATTGCGCGGCGCGCGCTCACACACACATGTATATATATAATACATATCTCTTCAAGTGTAAGAAGTAAGAACCATGCTGTGATCAGCGGTGCCATTTCTCCCAATGGCTTCCACCTCATGTACACGCAGAAAAGAGACTGTCAAGTACCGATCTGTATGACCATAAATATGAAGGATGATTTCCTTGTCTAATTAGAGATACGTACCGCGCCTGACATGGAAATGCTTCCTAAGTTCCTGTAATTTTGCACATGGTAACGTATACGTCAAACCCTAAAAAATTGCAGAGTAGACATTCCGCTTTTGCATGTCAGCACGTATATTAATACCCCATAAAATGTGTATTAAGGAATTGCATGGTCAAAGCACTTATTTTGGCAGCTAGATTTTCAACAAACGTCAGCCGCAAACAATATATTCAATCCTCTCTTGTGGGCCTGTGGCCTATGATCCTATCGTTCTCCTCATATTAACATAAAAAACAAACATCTGCGCCACTTCAATGAATAATGACCAACTTTTTTGCCACACTTGTGTTCTAATCGATTACCACGTAATGGCAATTGGTCACTGAATAGTTTGTTAATTAGTCTTTCCTTCTGCTTTGTTCGACTGACCGCAGCACGTTTGTTTTAATTATATATGTAGCTCTTCATGCTTAGCATAAAAACAAAATCTTTTCGATAACTTGTAGACACTGTAACAGTAAATTTTCATCAAATAAGCTGCTAGGTTTCAATCACCATTGGCATTCAGCAACTATACATAAGAATGGGAAAAGCATGTCGAGTTTTTTCCTCGTATTGGTAAAACCTAGGAAGAATATTAGCAAATAAGTGTTTGTTGCCATCATCATATTTATTATTATTCTATCTTGGCTTAATGTGATTATCATGCATACGCTGGAGGGTTCATTTCATGTTGAATTTGAAGGGATCGAATGATTCTTTACAAACCATAGTTAACATATATGGTCAGATAAAGCATGCATGTCTGAATCAAACTAGCTATAGTGCCATGTAAACCCTTGCATGAAAAGCACTCGACTTTCTTATATACAATATGGACAGTCACCTTTTTCTCATCACATTAGCGTGCTCTATATATGAATATTACGGGCATGGATTGTCCAAAGGCGCCATTGCATCCCTGGTTAACAACTTGGTTGCCACTACACAGATTCCTTTTGGTACCATGTTGTAGTGTACGCCAGCTTTAGCTTGGTCGCAACTTAACCACAACTCCATGCCTGTATTCCAATATTAGGATTTTTCTTTCCTCCCCAAAAAAACAATTGGGAAGACAGAAGTGAAAAAAAGTAGGGAAAAATTGTCAGAAGTGATGAGGTCTGTACCCACGCCCTCTTTTAGGACATGAACTTGGAGTTTTTTAAACTAGCATAGTTGTCACAAAAATAATTAAGGAACTGTCACGGCTAGAGAAAAATTAAAAATAGAAAAGAAAAATCAAACAGGTGTGCTAGCGATTCCCTTAACAGCGCAATTATTCGGGCCGGGTTGCACTACTCCGAGGAACGCAACCCTTTATAATAATAAAAGGATTGAATTATTGGGCATACCGCAACTCATTTGATAATGAGTTGTATTACTGGGAGCATCGCAACCTCTCGATGAAAAACTGCCCCTCTTTTTTCCTCATTTTCTCTCTTTCTATATCCAGTGCTTCTCCCTGCACCAAAATTCTTTTTACCGGTTGTGTTACCTAGAAGTAGCACGGCATAAGTAGTTGAGCCACTCCTGGCAAATCAACCCTTTAAATTTTTATTATGTTGGTAGCACTAGCTATTTTCTTAATTATTTTTTGAAGTGTGCTAGTTTGTAAAATATATTTTTTGCAATTGTACAAGTTTAAAAAAAGCTCCAAAACTTGAGTTTGACACCTTAGACCACTCGCTCATCCTGACTTGTTGGCTGCAAGATTTTTACATTTTGATAAATAAATTTAGCCTTTCCGATCGAGGCAAAGCTAAATCAAGAGAAACAAGGCGTGTCTGATACAGGAGGAGTGCAGTGCCTGTAACGCGGAATTTGATCAAAATGATCGGTCAGCACAGCTAGGAAAGATGAGAGAAAGGGTCCCTCGATCAAGTGACTTCCACGGCACCATGGACTCACTGACGTGGATGAGCATCCACATTTTTAAAATCGGGGCATCTTTTTTCGCAAATTTCAAAAGCAAAGGCGATTCCTCAAAGTTAAAACCTTCTTTTTGCTTTAAAGGTTCCACACTAGGCCCCATGTTTCGGTGATCGGGCTCGGCCCAATAGACTCTCGACTTTTCTGTTCTAATCCAGTTCTTAATTAATGCATAATGATAGTAAATGTATAGTCGTCAGAGTCTTCCATAAATCCACCGAAGAAAAGTGCAAAGTTTTCAAATAAGTTTTTTTTTTTATCTATTAACCATTTGTTTTTTTATTTGAAATTATATTTAGGTGAACTTCAAAAATGAATTTAATTTGAAAAGATATTAAATAAATATTTTTTTATGATTATAATGTATCGGATATATAAAATTAAAAAAAATATTTTAATATATTTTTAAGTTAAATATATTTTAAAAAACCATGATGGACTACAATATTAAACACTTGCTAAAAAATAGTTATCTCTGTATCTAGATTGGTGTATTTATTAATAATAATTATTATTATTTTAACCTTGTTTGACAGCTAACATGAAGTAACGATCAGTGAAGTAAATCCTATCAACTAATGATGTAAGAATATCCTAATTTATTATTAATATTATAAATAAATTTTGTCAACTGGCTTGTGCTGGTTTGTATAACTTTATATAGCTTTTCTTTTTCTTTTTCTTCTTTTTTTTTGGTAATTAAATGATAATAAACCATAGCCCTAATTTAGGATTGTGCATCTGCGAAGTGAGCCCGAGTTTGATCAGGAACCTTAAAATTTCGTCAGCAAAGTACGCGGATCTTTACTGTGTTTGCCGGCACTGGAAGGAGACAGTGTCTCATTGGTCGGCTGTCATGTTCAGTACACATTGCAGACTAATAATAGATATCGATAGAGCTCCAGGCCTCCAGCCGTCCCACGAGCCAGATTCTTGATCCATGCAAAATTTCTCCATCTCCCACGCACTCCTAAGTCCTAACTCCATGAAAAAAATAAAGTACCACTCCATGGTAATAAGTAGACAATGCCAAGGAAACACAAAATCAAATGCAGAATTTTAAAATCTGCCGTCATTGAATAATAAGTCCCACGGTAATTTTTGCTTATAAACACATGAATTAGCAGGGATTTTTCAATATATTAAGAGTTAGTGTGTACTCTGTTTTTTAATTAAAAAAAAAACAGAATTTATAAACGATATTTATAGTGAATCTCATGCTTATAAGAAGAGAAATTATATAACATATCTGGATTACAATCCTACATCATATAAAAATATATAGAATTCATTACTAAATAATTTATAGTAATCTCTCCCAAATCATCAATAAGTTAGGCACAATCACAATCAGAATATTGATCAGTACTGTTGCATTCATGGCAAAGTTCTATCCTCCATGTTTTGACTGGTGTAATGTGAGCAAAGGAGCTTTGGGGTGTGCTTTATTAATATATAATTTATCATTCGATGGGACAATCGCTTTTTGAAACTCTCACTTTAATGTGAAACAAACCCTTTGCGTGATACGAATATCGTTGCATGAAATTCAATTAAAAAAAAAATGCATTCATCAGATTTTAGGAATCTAATTCTATTTTAAGAGATGTCAAGATCAAGGAAAATTCGTGTAAGATACCTAGCTATCTACATTCATCAGTTACTAAAAACATGAAGGCTGAGATTCGTGAACATTTTAATTTCTTCACACGTTATAAGCTAGGTCATATATATATATAGGGCAGAATAAGTTGACGAAGATAAAATTTAAAGATGCTTTAAGAAAGCAATGTGCAGATCCTCTTGAAGACATGGACCTGAAAGCATCAAGAATTAGCTGTCTCTCTCTAAAATCAATTGATTTTGCAATGGATCTTAAGTAGCCATGCCCAAGAAGTAAAATATATATATATATATATGTTGATAAACCTTGCACATGTACGCATCCCCTGCATTGGATAGCAAATTTCCATGACATAGCAATGTGAAAGCGTTGTTCTGGAATTTCGTAAAATTGTCAAAAAAGAAAATTCATCATTTTGATGGAATCTCTCCGCATTAGGTTATCAGTTCCTGATCGAGGCAGCTAGGTAGATAGGAAGGTTATGGAAAAAACATGCTGCTACTTTTTTTTTTTTTTTCTTTGAGAGAGAAAAAGAGTGGTATTTTATAATTTTAAAACTCATCCAAAATTGACCCGAAATAATATTTAAATTAAAGATCATGAAAGTAACTCATCTATAAAACTCAAAACCTTAAAAACATATATCAAAATACTATTGTTTTAAAAAAAAAATTCAACATATCCCGAGCTAGTTTAAATTTTAGATCAGCCAAGTCTTAAATCGACAAAAAAATTAGTATGAATTTTATAATAGTGTATTTTTCAAGAGAAAAACAAAATAGTATTTCTTATGTAATAAATTATTTATTGAAATTCTCCAGGGTAACACATCCTTACCAAATTTGAGTATCTTATAGGTCATGGGGCATTGTGACTTTCCTCACTTTTGTCTTTACAAAGATTAGATTTTATTCGGACAACCACCTTATAAATTGAGGCATGGAGTAAGTGACATAAGTTTCTTAACTTCACATCAAACTCTGATCTCCTACCATTCCCATTTCTGACCTCTCTCATACCAAGCAAGTACCCTTTTATTTCTGTTGTTTTATGGGAAAAAGTTTCCTATCATTAATTTCTCCTTTCACTCTCCTTCTTCGTCCTCTCATCAATAGACAGCTTAGCATTTTAGTCGCTAGAAGAAGATTTTTTAAAATCACTCATCAGTGATTTATATGCATATCCTTATGTTACAGCTTAGATTTCTCCAAATGGATCACGTCTTCTCCAGTTCTGCTCTACACATCACTCTCATTTTGCTTACAATCTGCAAAGGTATTATTTGAAAACTAATGATCATGCTAATTTTGATGTTTTTCTTTCTTTCCTTAAAGTTCTGTAGATTGCAGATGTTTTTAAATAATTTGGGACATGCACATTTATTACAGGAATATCAGGGGCTAAATTTACAATCATAAACAGATGTGACTACACAGTATGGCCAGGTATTCTTTCCAATGCAGGCAGCACTCCATTAGACAGCACAGGATTTGAACTTCCACAAGGTGAATCACGATCCTTTCAAGCACCACCAAATTGGTCAGGTCGATTCTGGGGCAGAACTGGTTGCACATTTGACCCGAATACCGGTCAGGGCACCTGCATAACAGGTGACTGCAGCTCCAACCAAATTGAATGCAATGGCAAAAATGCAAACCCTCCAGCCACTCTAGCCGAATTCACTGTCGGATCAGGTGTAAAGGATTTTTACGATGTTAGTTTGGTTGACGGCTACAATTTACCCATGATTGTCGAACCAAATGGCGGGTCAGGGAGTTGCTTGTCGACCGGGTGTATGACAGATTTGAACCAGCAATGCCCAGCTGAATTACGGGTTGAATCAGGGCAGGCCTGTAAGAGTGCATGTGAGGCCTTTGGGAGCCCTGAGTACTGTTGCAGCGGCGCGTATGGAGCACCAGACACATGTAAGCCATCTGTTTATTCGGAGATGTTTAAGACCGCATGTCCGAGATCATATAGCTATGCTTACGATGATGCCACTAGCACATTTACATGTACAGGAGCAGATTATGTTATCACATTCTGCCCTTCATCAACAAGGTAAGGATTGTATGCTTCTGTTTTATTTTTCACTTTATTATGTTGCATTTGATTTATTCTGTATCTATTTTATATTGTAGGTGTTGCCTGCATTTCCATTATGGATTCTTATCTGTAAATGTTATCTTCTTTTTGAGCAATCGATTTGGCATGCGTTCTACTTTTTTCCAACTATACTATGCTTTTGTATGCCTCAAGCTAACAGGGTGCCATTGCCATTGGCATGTGGAGTACAGAAAGGAAATGATTTGCAAATTGAAAACAGGAAAAAGAAAAGGAATATCTGCAGAAATATCTTAGTTTTCAGGCTTTGTAAAGAGCAAATTGCGATTTATATATGTTTATTAAATTCTGATCATTTCTTTATTTTTATCCTGCAGTCAAAAATCTGCAAGAGACACGACTCCACCAGCAAGCACTGCAAATGGGGCTGAAACAGGATCAGGATCAGGGGATGGGCCAATTGGAATTGACACTTCATGGTTGCCGAACTTTCTCACTGGGGACTCACCCAGTGCCTTTCCCTGTTGGGCTTGGCAATTTACCTTGATTTTTTCTACATTGCCCTGTCTATTCCTCTTTTTGGTTTATTTATAGCCTCAACTTTGGACAAATGCACATGCAGCTTAAGTGGTCACTCAGAATTCGTTTTGCATTGGAAGGAAAGGCTGAACAAATCCAGATTGTAAAGAGAATTTTCCAGGCCACATGTATAGAAAGTTTAAATCTTTTTTCTTCACGGAAAATAACATGTGTGTGTGTTGTATGTTAACCTTTACTTTAGAGTATGAACCATTTGTAATCTAAAGCAACGAACTGGAAAGGAAGAGACTTTCGAGATTGGCAAAATCATTATTCAATTTGATTTAGATGGCATTGGAAAAAAGTGTTTGCTTCACTGTGAATCTTGAGTAATATGTTTGGTGAGAACCTCCGTAGGAACCCCACTTTGCTGGAATTGCAAGCTTGGTAGATTTGTCATGATTTTGGCTGCAATATGAGAAGGGTAATGATGCTGTTAATAAAGGGATATGCACCTATCATTTCCTTAAATCCATGAAATTAACCTTTGTTCTTATCTTGATACTGACCAAAAATCAAGTGATCAACGTCAAAATCAGACAACTTTTGAGATTCATATATGTTAACCTTAAATAATCTAGCTTTCCTTCTAACAGAAACATCAGCTTTCTCCAAAGGCGGTAAGAGTAACATCAATGACTGTCCTAAGGTTAAAATTCGGCCCATAAGATGTAGATGGCAAACGCTTATATCTTCCATAGAAGGAAAAGACTAGCACGCTGTCAAATAAATTACATATGCATGCAATATAGCCACTACCCAAACTGCTTAAAGTATGGATTCCCATCTTGTGTTTAATTTGTTAGTGAAATTGGATGAGAAACGTGATGTGAGATGTGAGAGCTAGTGACACAGACAGTTGTTCTTGAATGAGGAACTCTATGCAGATATAGTGATCTTCCTGATTTGTAGTTTAGAGGCTCGTGAAAGTAGAGAAATCAAAATTCATGCACCTGAAAGGTTACTCTTGCTTTAACTTGAAGGTCTCTATGCAATGATTTTATATTTGGTGGGCTTTGAATGGTATGGATAGAAAAGTTTTCATGGGTGCAACTAAGACCTCCACGAGCACCAGGAAAAGAAGCTTTTCTTCTAATGGGATATGCTCTATTTCAATGGAATGTACATTTTACTCTACCAGAAAGGACAAGGGTCCCAAATCCAAGCCCCAGTGGGCAATGGCTAGAAGTAGGATTTGGTCCCTCCATGATTTGGAATATATATAATTATGTCACAAAGATGGTGTAGTTGGTCATGTAGTCCAAGTTGTCCACAACCAAGTTCGGAGAGACATTAGCGGCTTTAGAAATTCTTATTTCTCAAAAACACATCGCAGAACAAGATTTTTCTGTCAGTGGGAAATCATCAGAGACATCTATCATCTGGACTCTGGAGCCTCTTGTAATCATCAGCAATGAGAGAAACGTGGAAATGAATTTGTGTATCTACTTTCTTAAGGGCCATGATTGGTAACCTTACAGGAAAATTCTTTATCATCCTGATAACCATAATGAAGTGAATTGGTCATGAAATGAGAAATCTGTGTTGAGACAAACAAAAATTAAAAACCTGAGAGTTGCAATCTCCAGAGAATCAAATCTTCTTTCTTTAGTCTCTCTCTTTAATCATCCCCTTTTGGAAGTGGGTTCTATTGTTTATTCTTGGACGGCTGCCATGAAACAGAGTGGGATGAAGGATTTTGGTTCCTTACAGAAGCTTTATAAAATAAGGAATCTTGTGTTTTTTTGTCAGGAGTTCAGGGGGCCTCTCTGGTAAACAAAGTTCAACGATTAGTAGTAGGCAAAAAAAAAAATTTCATTAAAAAATTAAATTCAGAAACAGCCACAAATTACAAATGATGTTTTTTTTTTCGTATAATTTGTTAACAACATGGCAAGGACGAGGGGAAAAGGCTGGGAAAAAAAAAAAGAGCTGCATTGAAATGTACGCGGGAAAGAAATGCTTTTCATTTTCGTATCTTTCTCCTTTCTGCCGCTTTGGATACCTCCGATTTGTCCCAGCCCACCTAAATTTGTCAGCCCAAATTATCACAAACACAACTACCGAAAGAAAAAACGCAGTTATTTTATCGGCGGTTAACAGTACTATAAAATTAGTTTATTTCGTTTTTTAAAAAAAAAATTATTTAAAAAAATATTTTTTATTTTTTAAAATTTATTTTTAATAGCAATATATTATACCCATTAAAATATATTAAAAAAATAATCTAAAATAAAAAAATTCAAGATCTTTTGAAAAATTATAGTTACCACAATAATAAACTTGGCCAAAATATAATTAAAATTATGTTTTACTAACTTTAAAGCATGTTTTGTATTATGATAATGATTTTTTAAAAATTACATTTTTATTTGGAAATTTAATATTTTTTTATTTTTTAAATTTTATTTTTAACATCAACACATTAAAAAATATCAAAAAATAATTATTTTATATATATATATATATATATCTTTTAAAAAAAAAAACCTTCTAACCACAAACAAAATTCTTACATAAATCCTGCCGCAATCCAACAAGTGGTGCTCTTTTCAAAAAAAAATTAATATATTTTTTAAAAAAATACTTTAAAAAAAAAATCAAATTACCAAATTTACCATATGATCAACGATCCAAAGGATTCGGAGTCCCTCGTAAATTGAAATGGGATGGCACGCTAAGCTACAACAAATCCTTGATCTCGGCGAAAGGTCAGATCAATGTTATCAACTACAATCACTTGTAGCTGGTTCAAGTGGTAAGCAGCTTCTTCCGCTTAAGCGAGGTCTCGATTTCGAGTCCCTGTGTATGCAGCAACACTAGCCTCATCTGCCACTGCCAGGCATGCAACCCGGATACTAGGGCTGGCGACCAAAAAAAAAAAACTACAATCACTTGTTGGGGCTTATTAGACCGAAAGCTCCAAACCCAGTATCCGTGTAAGGATTATGAAACAAGCAGGGAAACAAAAATGCCATTTGTTTATCGTTTCATTGCTGCAACGCAATCATTAACCAAGTGCTAAAAAGGTAAAATTCCTGAGTATTCATTACCTCTACACGATCTAATGTTTAAAGTTCGACAAAGTGAAAAATACAGGAAGCGACTCAGCTTCTCTCAAGAAACAGCATTACAGGAAAGAGGAGGGCCTTGAAAAGGATGGTCGTGGGGCACATTTCTTTGGGCAATCTACAACTCATCCTTCACAACAGAGGGTTCCGTAAGCTCGTCATCTCTAGTGGGTTCAGCTTCACTGCTGGAAGTGGCTTCTTTTGTTTCGGCTTCAACTTCAACTTCTTCTACATCATCTTCCTCTTCGATGATAGCATCAGGACTGATGCTTAGGCTAGATTTCACGGAGCTGTAAATACGAGAGGCAAAATCTTTGGGATCATTGAGTATGAAGCCACTCTCCATGAGCGCTGTTTGGTACATGAGGTGGGCGGTTTGCTTAACACTATCATCCTGGAGAGAGAAAGCACCATGACGTCAATAACAGGAGCAGAAATATTGCTCAAAGACCGAAAATGTTTTTAATTGAAGACATGAAACAATCACTTCCATAAATCATTCAGGACATGCTACCACTGGCAAACAGAAAAGCTGTAGCTGAGTGTGAAGATGATGATTAATTATGGACCAAAAACCCGAAAGCAAAATTCCTAAGAGGCACTGGCTCAAAGCAATCACAGGCCCCAGAACCATCTAAAAAGTTGTGTACAGTCAGAAAAGATCAAAATAGGATTTGGCAGGATGACAAACCCAGAATATATAATAAGCAAACCCACATGTCCAAATTCATGCTTCTGAAACACATGAACACAAGATAACTAACAAAAATTGAAAAATTTACCTCAGGGTCCTTTACAACTCTCTCACGGAGTTCCTTGATGATTGGATGCCTTGGATTAATCTCGAGCACCCTCTTGCCGCGCATATATGCTTGCTTGTTTGCATCTGACAAAGTTTGGGCCTGCATTATCCTTTCCATATTTGCGCTCCATCCATATTTTGATGTCACAACAATACAAGGTGTGTCAGCCAAACGATTGCTAATTTTCACATCATCAACGTTCTCACTGGCAAGAGCACCCTTCCACCACTTGGTTAGCTCCTTGAATGACTCCTTTAGCTCCTTAGCTTTTGAGTCTTTCCCTAGTTTCAGACCCTCCTTGGAAACATTCTGGAATTTCTGGTCTTCATAATCCATCAGATATTGCATCAAATATTCATCAACTGGATCTGTGAAGTAAATAACCTGGCAAAATGCCAAACCCGGCGATAATTAATCAGTAAATAAAGAAAGAAAACAATTCCAGTTTCCAGAATACAAAACAATGCAAAAGGAACAAATGCTGGAGAAAATAACGTGAAATCTAATGTCTTATCCGGAGGTGAAATGTTTCTCTATCATACCTCATAACCCTTCTTCTTCAGCCTCTCAAGGAAAGGAGATTTTTCCACTTGCTCCTTGTTCGGTCCAGTTATGTAGAAGATATCCTTTTGCCCAGATTTCATTCTTGATATGTACTGATCAAGTGATGTCAATTTACCATCCGACTTGGTGCTGTAAGAGAAGGTTCAAATACCATAAGTTTTGAAAAAAGAATCACTACACCTGACACTGCTTCAGCAAAGAATTTGATAACAAAATTCATAGAATAGGACATTACGTTTCAAATCTGAGAAGTTTTGCCAAGCGATTTCTGTTAACTGAATCCTCAATAATGCCGAGTTTGATAGACTTGCCAAACTCATTCCAAAATTTTGCATATTGACCTTTCTTCTCATCATCACTGGAATTCTCAACATCTGCATCCATAATTACACCAGTCATCAGCAACACTAAATACATTCCGCAGATAGATTTGGGGGATAAAAAGGTCACACCATAACAACTAAGACATGTCAGTATGATGATTCAGCCAATAGACAGACACAGTAACACATCTTTAACCGGAGAAAAAAAAACAAGCCAAATACTAGCAAGAACCTAAGTTAATGACAGCAATACCTTTCTTGTCTTTGTCATTTGCCTCATCAGGATCCTCATCAGCAATTTTACGGATCATATCAAGTGCCTTTCTGATAAGTTTCTTCTTGATTGTTTTTAAGCTGCTGTGTTGTTGAAGCATTTCTCGTGAAACATTGAGTGGTAAAGTATCAGAATCAACGAGACCCTGCTCAAAATATCACCCATTTGGAATCAATATATCCAGTGCTTTCATTTTCTTTGTTCTTTTTTTTTTTTTGTATAAAGCAAAGCATAAGAATTCTTTAGCATTCGTCCATTACCATCAAAAAGTTCAGATATTTTGGCAAAAGCTCATCAAATTCATCTGAGATGAAGACTCGTCTAACATACAGCTTCAGGTTGGCTTTATTAGTGTTGTAATAACTCTCATATAGATCATGAGGAGCCTTTGGTGGAACAAACAAAACAGCCTTGAATTCAACATCGCCTTCAGCAGTGAAGTGACTCCATGCCAGTGGCTTCTCATCACCAAGATCCTGTTGAGCAACAAAAAAGTACCATTGAAAAAACAGACAACTTACAAATTTATCGGGTTATTAAATGACAAGCCACCACAATGTGGCAAAATATGGAATTATTCAGCATATCCAGTGGCACTCCTTCCTCTCAAATCCATGTAGACCTGATTGATAGTTTTCCACAGGATGCCCATCCAGGATATAAAAGGGGGGAGCAATACACAAGTGTGATGAAGGCAAATTACCTTTGCTAGAGAGTGGTAGAATTTTGTGTACTCTTCTTCTGTCACCTCCTTTGGATTTCTCAACCATATAGCCTTAACATCATTCAAAAGTTCCCACTCATAAGTAGTCTCCTTAATTTTTTTGGTTTTTGGTTTATCCTCTGCGTCCTCATCTTCACTTTTCTCAGAATCTCCATCATCAGAAGAGCTGCTTTCAGCAGCTGATAACAGCAGGGTAAACAAAAGCAAACCACAAGATTAAATTATAGCACATCATGAAACTCAAGTGCTAGAATAATAAGCATTATACACTGCCATAAGACAATGCATACTTGTTTCATCTTCATCGCTAGACTCGTCTTCATCAGCAGGAACCTCCACGTCAACCTCTTTACTTGCCCACAAATAGATTGGGAAGTTGATGAATTCAGAATATTTCTTCACCAAATCCTGGAAGCAGGAAAAAAACAGAGGTTCTATTTATCAACAAGCAATCCAGCTCCTCACAAAAATTGAGATTCTATCAGTACTGGATTACTAGTACTCTAGTTGATTTGTTAAAGCCAGTGATCAACTAAAAGATTCCATCAGAAGCTGGAACTTTTCTCTATGAATTGCAAAGAAATGCCAGCAAAAAACATTTCCTCAAAAATGGACATCGATATGATTCAAAAATTCCCTAGCAACAAATATATAAAATTATTAACAACAAAAATATAATGTAACCCATTGCCATCCTAAATTTTAGAACAAAAAAACACCAGTCCTTGCAATTAACTTGGCAGCTATGCAACTATCATACAAGCTTATCATCTTAATTTTCTACGTTAAATACAACTATCACTATCCAAATTCTCGAAAAGTTTCTCCCATGTCCTTATTTCATGCCATGACTGCCAGAACCATTTCAACTTTACAATTCTGATAGGTTCGCCTTCTCTTCAGACACCATAAACAAGTGCAGAAAATAGCACAAAACAGTAAAGCATAACATTATTCATCAAATATTAACGGCACTCACTTTCAATTTACTCTCCTCCAAGTACTCTCCAGCTTCTTCCCTGAGATGCAATCTAATCTCAGTTCCACGTCCCAGAGGCTCATTCCAGGTATCCTCAGAGATTGCAAATGCTCCGTCGGCCTTTGATTCCCATACATACCTGAAATACACAAACAATGCATAAACGACCACCTTTCAAGTTCCCATATGCAAAGCTCCAATTCAATGAGAAGCTGAAAAACTAATCCCAAAACACTTACTGTTTGTCTTCATTGTGCTTGCTAATGACTTCAACATAGTCAGCAACAAGATATACAGAGTAAAACCCAACTCCAAACTGTCCAATTAAATTTAGGTCTCCACTTGTCTGCATTTTCTCCACAAATGCTGCACCAAGAACATAAACAATTTACATAAACATTCTAAACATATCTCTGAAAATGTGTACATTTTTTCGACTTCTGTTCAACAGATACCTGAAGTTCCTGACTTAGCTATGGTACCCAAATTCTTGATCAAATCCTCCTTTGTCATGCCAATACCTCTATCGCGAATTGATAGAATTTTCTTTTCTTTATCCAACTTAATCTGCATTACCACACGTAAGCATATAAATCAAACCATAGCATTAATCACCATCTCAACAACTCCAAATACTACAAAATCAACTAATCACTCACCTGAATATCAAGCTTGGCATTGTCGCCTTCGCCCAAAACCTCTTTATCCGTGAGAGAGAGGAATCTAATTTTATCAAGCGCCTGAAATTCACAAGAGTTTTTTTATTTAAATCCACTCCGCCGCGACAACAATCAAAATAATTCTAAATCAGGTAAATAGTTAATAATGAATACTCACATCAGATGCATTGGAAATCAACTCTCTGAGGAAAATATCTTTGTTACTGTAGAGAGAGTTGATAATAATATCCATAAGCCGAGACACCTCAGCTTGGAACTCGAATTTCTCCGCAGTGTTGCGAAGTGTTCTCTTCGAAATAGACTCCGACTCTCTAAACCGAAAGGTGAGTAAAATCCATGAGCAAGAGAGTGGCAAATATGCTATTTATGCAAAAAACGGGAGGCAGAAATGAGAGAGCAAACCTCTTGACGACATCAGAATCCGTTGATAGTCCGTTTGGAACGGCACCGAGTTTCTCCTCTACTTTTGGAGGATCTACAAGCGAATCAGAATCATCCTCTGCTTTTGCGTGTAACTTCTGACCTGTGAAACCACAAATCAAAACACAAAATCGGTGACTAACTGAGAATAGATCAATCCGGAGAGAGATCGATTCGAAAATGATGAAGAATCAAGGCACCTTGATCTGAAATGAGAGAAAGAAGGCACAGTAGTAGCAAAACGGAAGGGACTGTCCACCTCCTCATCTTGATTTTTTTTTCTAGTAGCTTCGTTCAGTTAAGAGATCTATGCGTTGATCTGTTTATCAAGTAGTTTATATAGGAGTGTGGTTTTATGTTAGTGAGGGTTTTAGTTTAGATCTAGCAGGACTTGACTTCTGTTAGCGAAATTTGTTTACATCGGGTTGTGATGGTGCCAGCGTGGATGATCGTACGGCTGGAGGTATCAGAATTAACACGTGGTTTGTTTTTATTGGTAATTGATTCGAAAGTTGACGTGGGGAGCTAAGTGAGCAGGACGACCCCGCGGGGCGACTCGAGAATGGAGTGTGGTTGACCGCTCTGGGTGGCTTGAAATTGGAACGGTGGATGACTGGACGGGGTGTGATGTGTAAACGTGGCAGAATGTTATTGGGTTTTATTCTTCAATTGACGTGGAGAGTGGAGGCATGAGACTTGAGTGTCTAGATTGTTCTGCACTCGTGTTGGGTTTCCAGAATATCGGTAGTTCAATCGCGGATAACTTTCTGTGCACTATTGGAAGAAAGGGCTTGTTTCGCTATTTTTTGAATATATATTTTTTATTTTAAATTATTTTTTTGTATTTTTGAATTATTTTAATTTTATAATATTAAAAATAAATTTAAAAAAACAAAAAGGTATTGTTTTAATATATTTTAAAACATAAATTTATCACACTTTTATACAGACATGAAATCACAAGTAAGGTTTCAAATTAAAATTCAAGTACTAACCTGTTTTATACTTTATCAATAACCAATCACGGGATTTTGTTAAAAAATATATAACTGATAACACGAAAATCGTGCTGTGGCTTGTAACAAAGTTTAAGGCTACAAGGAGAAATTGTGATTTAAATTTAATTTTTTTTAGTTTTAAATTAATATTTTTATTATTATTTTGATGTATTAATGTTAAAAAAATTGATATATTTCCAAATAAAAATCACTTTAAAACATAACTTTTAATATACTTAAAAAAACCATGATTATAAAATTATATTCAATTCAATGATTCAATAATTTAAAACCTGGTTTAGATTCAGGTAATGAAAAAAAAAATTAAAACATTATTAAGAAAAATTTGAATTTATTCTTATGGACTTACCTGATATTTTTTATTATTATTAATATGGATGTCTGGATTAGTTTGTATGTATCTCAACTAATTCCTTAAAATCTAAATTTAAAACCTAGTTTAGATTCAGGTAATGAAAAACACTTAATTTTCTTTTTATTAAAACATTATTAAGAAGAAATCGGATTAATCCACGTGTACTTACCTACACGTTTTGTTCCATGTAGATTTTGAGCTGAGTGTTATATTTTCTGTAGATGTAAATATGCAATTCTGCCATGCTTAGTTGATTTTTTAAAAATTCTTAAAAATATATTAAAAAAATATTTTTATTTTAAAAAAAATTATTTTTATATTAATAAATTAAAATAATTTAAAAATATCAAAAATATATATATATAAATAAATTTTTAATTTTAAAAAATATTTTTAAACACAAAAATACATTAATACGCTTCTACTTCCCAGTTTCTTAACAAACACGGTACGGTGGACCACTTCAACAAAACATTGAAGCATCATTAGAAGCCAGCAGTGATCATTACGTGAATAATGTGTTATTGACTCTTAGGCTGACTTTATTTACTGAAAAGTTATTTTTTTTGTATGAAAAGTTACTTTTTAAAAAAATAAATTCATGAAAAGTGAATAATTTTTTTATATTTGATAAAGTCATGGAAAATATTTTCTAGTATTTTGTTATGTCATAAAAAATAAATTGAAAAATAACTTATTAATATTTTTTTTCAAATTTATTAAAATAATAAGAAACAAATCTTGCAAATTAAAAATTGAATGAAAAAAAAATTGAAAAAAAAATTCATTTCATAAATTATTTTAACTAAAATAAATAACAATCAAAATAATGAATATCAAATATAACAGATAAAAAAATTGAAAGATGATGAAATTAAAATAATAATAATAACAATTTCATAAATTATTTTAAATAAAGCAAGTAACAATCAAAAGAATGAGGATCAAGTTTGATAGATAAAAAATTTCAATTAAAAAAATAATAAAACACGAGAAAATAATAATCATAAAAATAAGGACCAGAGTTAAAATAAAAATCAAATAAATCAAATTCTAAATGATGAAATTAAAACAAAATTAAAACAAAATATATAGCAATTAAAAGTTTGAAGATCAAATTTGTTATTATCAGCAAATAATACGATATTTCTAAATTTTTTATAATTTTTATAAAGTATTTTCTGCCTAAAATAAAAAAATATATATATATATATTTTATAAAAAACAAAGCTAATTTTTGTTACTATGAAAATAACCAGTTTTTCTAGTAAAATATAAATATAAAAAAATTTAAAAATTAATTTTTTAAAAGTTAAATTTCCGCCTAACAAACCAAGCCATAAGTAACCTTAACACCATGAATTCGAATTCTCTTTCCCTTCTGAACTTGAGTGGGACGGCGTAATCATTTCTATTTTCTTATACCCTTTAATTTTAAATTTTAAATTACGGTTGTGTTTGTTTTTTTTTATAATTGATTTTTAAAAAATTATTTTTTAAAATTTTATGTGTTTGTTTTTTATTAGAAAAGTTGATTAACGAAAAATATTTTTTGTTAACGGAAAACATTTTCCAGTTAAAGGAAAATTTGACTTGGTTTTCAGGAAAGTGTTTTCCTTTTATTTTGGGCATAAAACACTTTTCTGAAGTTATGAAAAATTTAAAAATTTCATATTATTTGCTAATTATATCAAATTTGGTCCTCAAAATTTTAATTGCTATATATATTTTGTTTTGAATATTTTTTTTTCAATTCCATCCCTTATAATTTAGTTTTTATATTAATTTTGATCCTTATTTTTATAATTGTTATTTGCTTTTCCCTTGTCATTTTTTTATCTATCAAATTTGGTCCTCATTCTTTTGATTGTAACTTATTTTATTTGAAATAATTTATGAAATGTTAATTATTATTATTTTAATTTCTTCATCTTTCAAATTGTTTTTAGATTTTATATCTATTATTTTGATTATTATTTATTTTATTTTAGATAATTTATGAAATTAATTTTTTTTTCAATTTCATTTTCATTCAACTTTTTAATTTGTAAGATTTGTTCCTCATTAATTTAATAAACTTGAAAAAAATAAAACACTAATAAGTTATTTTCCAGCTCATTTTCCATGACATAACCAACACTGGAAAATATTTTCCTACTTATTTTCCATTACACTACTAAGTATCGGAAAATAATTCACTTTCTTGGAATTCACTCTAAAAAAAAAACTACTTTTCAACAAACAAACGGGATCGACGTCATTGTCTTACGCTATAATGCGAGGCAATATAAAAAAAATTAAGTATTATTAATATTTTTTTATAAAAAACATTGTATCAAAATTAATTTAATATAATTTAAATGTCTCAACGAGTTAAAAAATAATTTAAACAATCAATACAAAT
>Ga0307515_10008869_pt1 | contig 19531 bp, 11 predicted proteins | sample 17_EM_MG_FD_194513 | JGI IMG/M metagenome (GOLD analysis project Ga0307515, IMG submission 194513) | Populus trichocarpa ectomycorrhiza microbial communities from riparian zone in the Pacific Northwest, United States - 17_EM | ecosystem: Host-associated > Plants > Roots > Unclassified | place...
AGCGAAGCCACCTCGCTTGCCGGGGCGCGGCGTGGTCAATCGCGAACCTCGCGTGATCTGGCAGGTCGGCGAGCCCGTCCGGGCCATGTCCGGACCATGTCCGGACCATGTCCGGACCACCAGGCCCGGTGCGCAGGCCCGGTGCGATGGGGTAGAAGCCCTTCCCACGGAGCGAGCGCCGCCCCCTGCGGCTCCGGGAGCAAGTACAAGCGCTGCTGCTTCCTGAAGGGCATCCAGTTGTCCCTGGATGGTGAGACCGGCGAGATCGGCGGTAGGGTCCGACATGGTCGCTCCACGCGTGCTCGTCGTCATGGGCGTCTCAGGCAGCGGCAAGACCACCGTCGGCTCGCTGCTCGCCGGCCGCCTGGGCTGGCCGTACGCCGAGGCCGACGCGTTCCACTCGGATGCCAACGTCGCCAAGATGGCGGCCGGCCACCCCCTTACCGACGAAGATCGCTGGCCATGGCTGGCGGCCATCGCGGCCTGGATCGATGGTCGGATCGCGCGCCGCGAGGCCGGCGTGGTCACCTGCTCGGCGCTCAAACGTGCGTACCGCGATGTCCTGCGCCGCCCGGAGGTCGCGTTCGTGTACCTCGAGGGTAGCCAGGACCTGATCGCGCGCCGACTGGCCGCGCGACACGGCCACTTCTTCCGGGCCGAGATGTTGGCGAGCCAGTTCGCCGACCTCGAGCCACCGGCGCCCGACGAGGCCGTGGTCACCGTACCGATCGGAGGTACACCGGCGGAGATCGCCCAGACCATCCTCGACGCCACCGGCATCCCCCCCGGGCCCGGCCGATGAGCTGGACCTCCAGCGACACCTGGCTCGTGATCGCAGCGCTGGCCGGCATCGCCGCGATCGTCGTGCTGATCAGCGGCTTCAAGGTGCACGCGTTCCTGGCGATGATCATCGGATCCGGCGTGGTCGGCCTGGCCTCGGGGCTGCGTGCCCCCGATGTCGTCAAGCAGTTCGAGACCGGCTTTGGCAACACGCTGGCCAGCGTCGGCATCCTGATCGGCCTCGGGACCATGCTCGGCCGCCTGCTCGCCGACAGCGGGGGCGCCGATCGGATCGTCACGACAATCCTCGGCTGGGCCGGCGAGCGCCGCCTGCCCTGGGCGATGACGCTGATCGCGATGATCATCGGCATCCCGCTGTTCTTCGAGGTCGGCGTCGTGCTCGTCATGCCGGTGATCCTCCTGATGACGCGGCGCTCCGGGAGCTCGATCGTCCGCGTCGGCATCCCGGCGCTGGCCGGGCTCTCGGTGATGCACGGCCTGGTGCCGCCGCACCCAGGACCGCTGATCGCCGTCGACGCCCTCAAGGCCGATCTGGGGCAGACCATGGCGCTCGGCCTGCTGATCGCAATCCCCACGGTGATCGTCGCCGGCCCGCTGTTCGGCGCATGGATCGGCGCGCGAGTCCGGCCCGAGCCACCGATGGAGCTGGCCGCGCAGTTCGCGCGCGACCGCAGCGACGCGCAGCGCCCGCCCCCCAGCTTCACGGTGACCCTCGGCACGGTCCTCCTACCTGTGGTCCTCATGCTCGGCAAGGCGCTCGCCGACGTCCTGCTCGACAAGGCCGCCGCTCCGCGCGTCGCCGTGGATTTCCTCGGCGCCCCGGTGATCGCGCTCCTCCTCTCGGTGATCGTGGCGATGTTCAGCTTTGGCTATCTGCGCGGATTCTCGCGCAAGGCGGTCAGCGACCTGCTGAGCTCGAGCCTGGCACCCATCGCCGGCATCGTGCTCATCATCGGCGCCGGCGGCGGCTTCAAGCAGATGCTGATCGCCGGCGGCGTCGGCGACGCGATCGGCAAGGCGGCGGCGGGCAGCGCGATCTCGCCGCTGCTCCTCGGCTGGCTGATCGCGGTCGGCATCCGGCTCGCAACCGGGTCGGCGACGGTCGCGACGATCACCGCCTCGGGCCTGATGGCGCCCGTCACGTCCGGAGTCGCCGGCCCCCAGCTCTCGCTGCTCGCGCTGGCGATCGGCTGCGGGTCGCTGTTCTTCTCGCACGTCAACGACGCCGGCTTCTGGCTGGTCAAGGAGTACTTCGGCATGACAGTCGGCCAGACCATCAAGACGTGGTCGGTGATGGAGACTCTACTCTCGGTGATCGGCCTCGTGTTCATCCTGCTCTGCGGCCTCGTGTTCTGATCTGACCGCAGACTTGCTCGCGCTTGCTCGACGTCGGCGCCGCGCGTGGGTCATGACCAGTCCGGCAAGGACCAGCGCGAGTGCGGACGCGCCACCCCGAGAACCGGCGCTGCAGCCGTTCGAGCCGCCTTCCCCTCCGCCCATGGGAGGATCTCCCGACGCAGGCGCGAAGGTCGCGGTGACGGACGCGGCGGCGGTCAGCGTCACCATGCAGGCCGCCTGTCCGGTACAGCCGCCGGTCCAGCCCGTGAACATCATGCCGGCATCCGGCACCGCCGTGAGCGCCACGGTCTCGCCATCGGCAAAGTACGCCGAGCACGTCGAGCCGCAGGATACGCCCGCCGGACTGCTCGTCACGCTGCCCGCGCCGGTCCTGGCCACGGTCAGCGTTCGTCCGAGCCGATAGGTGGTGGTGATCATCCCCTTTCCGCCGGCGATCACGGCGGCCGAGGGCCGGGCCGGACGAGGCACCCAGGTATCTGGTCCGACGACGACGGCCGCGGCCACGCCGTCGTACTGTCCCGGCGCGACGTCGGACAGCGAGGTCCCCACGCCGCTGGGAAGGTCGAAGGTCCGCGTGAAGCCGCCCGGCCCGGTCACCGCGATGGCGGCGATCCCGCCGCCCGGTAGTCCATCGGTCGTGATCTCGAGGGTCCCCACGGTCGCGACCGGGAGCGGATCGAACGCCGCGGTGACCGCCGCGGCGGCAGTCATCGCGATCGTGCAGGCGCCGGTGCCGGTGCATGCTCCGCCCCAGCCGGTGAACTGTGCGCCCGGGCCAGGCGACGCGTGGAGCGTGACCAGCGTGCCCGCGGTGAAGCTCGTGGCGCACGTGCCACCGCAGTCGAGTCCCTGCGGATCGCTGGTGACGGTGCCGGACGCGCTCCCCGTCCGGGTCACGGTGAGGGCCCGGGTTTGCGCGCTCTGCCCGTTCGCGCTGAACGACTGCTCGGGTCCGACGAACGTCGCCCCACCGGTCGTGACGAAGCGCGTGCGCCAGAAGATATTGCCGGTGTACGTGGGCGCCAGTCCCAGATCGATCGAGACCTGGAACCCGTTCCCCGCGCTGGAGATCAGGGCCGGCGCGAGGCCGGGGCTCGTATAGTTTCCACTCGCCGTGCCCGCGTCGATGAATGCAGTGCCGGCGGTGAAGTAGTTGTAGATGAAGCTGACGAGCTGGTAGTGCGCGGAGCCCAGGTACGTCGCGCTGGGCGCGGGATAGTTCACGATCGCGCGCAGCGGCACGGTCACGAACGCCTCCACGGCGCGCGGGCCGTTCGTCGTGGAGGTGACCACCGCGAGCTTCTCGGCGGGCGGGCCGGCGAGTCCGTGGAGCACCTTGTCGAACCGGACCGGGACCTGGATCTCGAACAGCCAGCCGTGGGGCGTCACCGCGTACCCGAAGAACAGCCCGCCTGCCGTCCCGAGGCTGGGCGTCTGCGAGCAGTGGATCGCGGGGTCGGTGGTCGTGGTGAAGCCATCGGAGAGCCGCGTGGCGACGCAGCGGACCGGGTTCTGCGCGCTGACCGCGACCGACGCCCCGGTGGGGAGGAAGAAATCGAACCCGATGGCGTCGCCCCCCGAGCACGGGTTTCCGACGACACCGGCCACCGCATGGACATAGCTGACGTCGCCGGTCGCCGGAAACGACGCGTCGAGCGTCCCCCATGTCCCGGCGTAGGTGGTCACCTCGGTCTCCGCGTTCCAGGTCACGCAGGCCAGCCCGGGAACGAAGCCGAAGTTGCCGTCCAGCCATCGCGCCTGGGCGGCGGCGGTGCCGGGTGCAAGCATCGTCCCGACCACCACCCCGACCACCACGGTCGTCGCTCTTGTCGCGCTGAACATCGGAGCTCCTGTCGGCGCAAGGAAACGGGGGCCGTCTTGCGGCCCAGGCGGAACTGCCCTGGCCGCAAGGGCCCCGCCCCATGCATCCGTCCCGAGCAAGGAGACAGCGCCTCGGAATTGTCGCACTGTGATCCGCCGGCGCCGATCACGGCTCGTATGCTGCGAGAATCGCCGAGACTTTGATCGCTCGGGGCGCGTTCTGCGATGCCGTCGGGCGCGCAGCTGGTAGCGCGTTCCTCAGTCCGAGGACGCTGCTGGGGCTCCCTCGGATCGCGGCGCGCCGGGAGGCTGGAGATCCGTGGAGAACTGCGCGGTCGGGCCAACCCCGCTGCTCGCGCGGACCCACGACCGCTTCGAGATCTGCCCCCGAGCCTTGGATACGATGCGCAGCACCTGCTCGCGAACGGCAGCTGCGGATCCGCGCACGCTGTCGGCAATACGCACCGAGGGCCGCGTCCAGTAGCGGTGGTCGCTGTCCTGCGGGAGCTCCAGCACCACGCGATACGCAGTGGCAGAGTGCGAGGGGCGGTCCATGTTGATGGCGATGGACGCCCATAGCAGCAGGAACATGCGGTAGATGCGCTCGCCGTGTTCATGGATCACGACCTCGCGCCGCGCCATCCAGCGCTCGGAGACCTTGCGCATCCACAGATGGTAGTTGCGTCGATCGTTCAGCACCTCCTGTAGCTCGAATGGCGACTCGCGTACGGCCTCTACAAACTCGGGCATGAACACCATGCGGAAGGTACCGGGCCAGATATAGGTCGTGACGAAGCTGTGCGTGCCGAAGCGCTCTCGCTGGGCTGCGAAGTCGAAGTAGACACGCCCGCCGGGCTTGATCCACGCAGTCAAGCGCCGCATCACACGTCGGTAGTCGGATAGATCCTCCATCACGCCCATCAGCGAGATGCCATCGTAGCGTTCCGCGGGTTGATAGGTGAAGAAGTCTTGATAAAGGACCTGCGCATCCAGTCCTTCGTTGCGGCACAGCGCTTCGCAGAACTCCTTCTGGCGCTGCGACAGCGTGATGCAGGTGACGCGAACGCCGCGCCTGGCGGCATAGCGCAGCATGCCCCCCCAGCCGCAACCGACCTCGAGCAAGCAGTCGCCCGCCTTGAGGCGCAGGAACTGAAACGCCTCGCTGAGCTTGTGCTCGGCACCACCCTCCAGTGAATCCGAGTCGGAGCTGTAGTGTCCCGGTGTGTAGGTGTGGTAGTCCGCGTCGGTCGCGAACAGCTGCGCGTTCCCCGCATCATAGTGAAGCTGTATCCAACGTGGATTGGCTCGCTCTCGTCCAACCAGGATTGGCTCGAGCCGGCTCGTCAAGCGAATGAGCGGGTGCTGGTCGCCGAGGTATTCCTGATATCTCATTGCGGCGAATAGATCGCCCTCGATCGTCATCTCACCATCCATGTAAGCCTCGGCAACGGAGAGCGCGTCGAAGCGGCTCAGGGCCTTCTGCGCCCGTGCGGTGCGCAAGACCACGCGGAACTGTTCGGGGCCCTGGCCATAGGGCTTCTGTGAGCCGTCGGGGTGGACCACACAGAAGGGGATCCCCAGGTCTCCTGCTAGCTTCTGCAGTCTGCGCTCGAGCTGTGCCGAAACCACCTGGCCTAGTACGTTCGTGAGCATGCCCGTATCCTAGTACAGTCCCCCGGCGCTGCGTCGCTGGTAGGCGATGGCAAGGTCCGTCATCCGGGAGGCGCGGGCCGCTCGCGAATCGATCGGCCGGGCGGTCTGCTATGCTGGCCGCGATGTCGCGCACATGGGTCGATGCGTTCACCACCGACGAGATTCGCGAGCTCCGCGAGGTCTCGAACCTGCGTGGTGCGCTGGGCATCGCGGGTACCTGGAGCATGGTCGCGGCGGCGATGGTCGCCGTCGCGGTCGCGCCCCCGGTGCTCTGGCCGCTGGTCGTGCCGGCTGCGCTGTTCGTGATCGGCGGGCGTCAGCTCGGCATGGCGATCCTGATGCACGAGGCGGCGCATCGCACGCTGTTCCGGAGCCGGCGATGGAACGACCGCTGCGCCAACTGGCTCGCAGCGTATCCCGTGTTCGCGTCGGTCGAGCTCTACCGGCCGTATCACCTGCAGCATCACGCGCGAACCGGTACCGACGAAGATCCCGATATCGGCCTGGCCCGCGGCTGGCCGGTGAGCCGGGCCTCGATGCGTCGCAAGATCGTCCGCGATCTCACCGGCGTCACCGGCGTGAAGCGGCTGGTCGCACAGACGCGCTTCTTGCTCGCGCTTGCCCGGGGCAAGCCGCTCGGCCGCAGCGACGCGCTGAGCTTTGTCGGCAGCGGCTCGGCGGCGGATGCGCGGGCGCAGCTCGGTGGTGCCGTGCTGTGGCAGCTCGGCCTGATCGCCGTGTGCGCCGCGGCCGGGCATCCGCTCCTCTACCTGCTGTGGGTCGGGGCCTGGCTCACCACCTACAGCCTGTGCATGCGGATCCGCAGCATCGCCGAGCACGCGCTGACCGGCGACCCCGGCGACCCGCTGACCAACACGCGCACGGTACTGGCAAGTCCCTGGGAGCGCATCTTCCTCGCGCCCCACCGGGTCAACTACCACCTCGAGCATCATCTGCTGATGACCGTTCCCTGCCATAACCTGCCGAGGCTGCACGATCTCCTCGCGCAGCGCGGCCTGCTCGATGGTGCGTGTCTCGCGAACGGCTATCGTGAGGTCCTCGCCGCCATGGTCAGCGCGCCCGCCGAGCCGCGGTAGCGCCCCGTCAGCTCGGCGATCGAGGTCATGATAGCGAGCTCCAGCCCCATGGCGGTGAGCGCCCTCGCCTCATGATCATCAGCGGTGAGCACGGCTGCGGCCTCGATCCGCATTGGCACGGACGGACTCGGTAGTCGACACTACGGTATTCGGAGCAGGTGCCAGGTCCGGACAGCTTTCGAGCACCAAAACCTCCACGAGGCTTCGTACGAGCTAGCCGCCGTGGGGCAAAAAGTTGTACGTCTGCAACGCAGCCGTCGCCGGATGAGTGCCCACCCGGGAGTGCCCGGGAGTGTCGATGATGATACCCGCCACTACACACACTCCAGGGATGGCCATCGGGAGGATCCATGCCGACAGTTGATATGACTGGGTCGCGAGTGCTGAATCAGGTGCGCAGGTCAGGCGCACTACCTTGCCTCTATGCCGTGGCCGTCATGCTGGGCTGCGGCAACGCCGAGGAAGTCGACCATGCGGTGACCGAGACCGGTGCGCGACGGCAAGATGCGGTCGCGTCGCCACCTTCGTCGGCACCGCGCAATCATACGCTGTTCGAGGCGGGAGCCGTGCGCCCGGTCGCCGTGCTCGAAAGCGGGCTCGTCGCGGTCACCAATATCCCGGATGACCGGATCGAGCTATTCCGTCCCCACGGCGAGGGGGTCACACACTGCGGTTCGATCGAGGTCGGAATGCGCCCGGTCGCCGTGAGCGTGGTGGGCGACAAGCTGTGGGTCGTCAACCATCTCTCGGACAGCGTCAGCGTGGTCGATATCGACGACAAGCGCTGCACGGGCGAGGTCGAGCGCACGCTGCTGGTCGGGGATGAGCCGCGCGACGTGGTGTCGGCGCGGGGGCGAAATGGCGAGCGCTACGCGTTCGTCACTGCTGCACACCGCGGCCAGAACGTGAGCGACACCGCCGGCAATGCCAGAGATCCCGAGCTCACCCGACCCGGCATCGGCAGGGCGGACGTGTTCGTGTTCAGGGCGGATCATCTGGGAGCCAGCAATGCGGAGAGGCCGATCACCATCCTGACGCTGTTCACGGACTCGCCGAGGGCGCTCGCTGTCGGCAACGACAAGGTCTTCGCGGCGGGCTTTCTGTCCGGCAATCAGACGTCGCTGGTGCGCTACCAGCTGGTGGTCGACCGCGGCCGGCAGAGCCTGCGAAAACTCGACGCGGATGGCGACTTCCAGATCGACGCTCGGCTTCCTGACGAGGCCCGTATCATCGAGGGCGGCTACCCGGCCATCAAGGGCCACGGCCGGTGCATCTCGGCTGCGCTGTCGACGCCGGATACCCCCGGCGCGGATCGCAACGACTTCTGGATGGACGTCTGCGTGCGGACCGACCCGGCAGCACCTTATCGCGCGCTGGAGATCATTCCGCAGAATACAGGGCGAGTGTCGCCGGAATGTTCGTGCAACAACGCCGCCGGGGAGCTGCAGATCACGCCGCCGACGATCGTCCGGTTTTACGAGTCGGCCGCGGTGTGCGGCGCCAACTTCAGCTCGAAGCTCCGCGGGTGCTGGCTCGAGCCCCCGCAGGATAACGCCGAGCTGCCGGGACCGGATGCCAGCAAGCCGCTGCTCGTGCAGGCGTGGAACGACCAGCTGGCGCTCAGCTTGCCGGACCGCGACGTCTTCACGATCGACCTCGAGCAGAACCCGCCGGCGCTGGTTCCAGGCGGCGAGTTCCGGCACGTCGGCACGACGCTGTTCAACATGGCGATACACCCCAAGACCGGGAAGATCTTCGTCAGCAATACGGATGCACGCAACAGCGTGCGGTTCGAGGGACCCGGCGCAGGCGTCGCGCAGGACGGAAGGTTCGCGGGCACCTCGGTACGCGGCCACGTGGCAGAGAGCCGCATCACGGTACTGGATCCCGGTAGTCACGCGGTCAAGCCGGTTCACCTCAATGCGCACATCGACTATGCGAAGTGCTGCGCACCGGCGCCCAACGCCGAGACCGAGCGAAGCCTGGCGTTTCCGGTGGGCCTGGCGATATCCAGCAAGCGCGGCGCACGCGGCGAGCTGCTCGATGCGCAGGACCTGTACGTCGCGGCGCTCGGATCGGACAAGGTGGCCGTGCTCAGCACGTCGCGCCTCGAGCAGGCGGTCGCCGGCCGGCCAGTTCAGGACCAGCGCGATCACATCGAGGTGAGCGGCGGACCCATCGGCCTCGAACTCGACCAGGATCGCGACCGCCTGTACGTGCTCGCGCGGTTCACCAACGAGCTCGTGGTCATCAACACGCGATCGCGCTCGGTGATCGAGAGGCACAAGATGTTCAGCCCCGAGCCGGCGAGTATCGCCCTGGGCCGGCGGTTCCTGTACGACGCGCGCCGGACGTCGAGTCACGGCGACACGGCTTGCGCGAGCTGTCACATCTTCGGTGACTTCGACGGGCTGTCCTGGGACCTCAGCGCGCCGGATGAGCGCGACTTTGCAAACCTCGGCCCGTTCTTCGCGAAGCCCGAGGTCACGAGCTTCCCGCTGGTCTCGAGATTCCTGTCGATCAAGGGGCCGATGAACACACAATCACTGCGCGGCATGGCCAACCATGGCGCCATGCACTGGCGCGGCGACCGACGCGGCGGTGTGACCAGCACGGTGCACGCCCAGCCGGACACCGGGGCGTTCGACGAGCAGGCCGCGTTCAACGCGTTCAACGTCGCATTCGCCGGCCTCAACGGCCGGGCGACGCAGCTGACCGCGGACGAGATGCAGAAGTTCACGAACTTCGTTCTCGCCCTGACCTACCCGCCCAATCCGATCCGGCGGCTCGACAACGAGCTGACCGAGGGTCAGCAGCGCGCCCGCAGTCGGTTCTTCGGCTGCCCGATCAGCAACGAATCATTCGCGCGCGGTGAGTGCCTCGATGGTCGCAACATCGAGCGGGAGACCCTGGCCTGCAACTGCGCCAATCCGCCCGAGTTCCAGCTCGGACTCGAGCCGCGACCGGCGTTCTGTCCGCCCGATCCGGTGTGCACGCTGGACGTGAGCGATTTCCAGAACACGTGCAACGGTTGCCACCGGCTCGATCCGGACGCCAACGCCGAGTTCGGCGTGGCCAAGCCCGGGCTGTTCGGCTCGAATGGGCTGTATACCAATGACGGCGTCGCGCACGTCTTGAAGATCCCGCACCTTCGAAACATCTATCAGAAAATTGGCATGTTCGGATCGGTGCAGACCCGCCGCGGCGTGGGGCTGACCAACATCGCGGACTCGATCTTCGGGCCTCGTGCGGGCGGCCTGCTCGCCGCGCAGAACGCCGATACCGGCGAGCAGATCCGCGGGTTCGGCTTCACCCACGCGGGCGAGGAGGACACGATCTTCCACTTCTTTTCGTCGTCGGGCTTCGCGCGCGCACCGTCACCGGGCTTTCCGCTCATCAACGACAATCGCGCCGGATTCGAGACCACACTGCCTCGAGACCCACAGGCCTGTTACGACAGCCAGCTCGGGCCGCTGAACCAGAGGTTCGTCGCCAGGCTCGCACCGCCCGACGTGGTCCAGCGGCTCACCCAGCAGGTGGTCGCGTTTGGCGATCCTGCGAGCACGCCCGAACAGCGCGCCGCCGCGCTGCAGGCGATCGCCGCGTTCATCGGCGGCCTGCCGGCGAGCAATCCGGGCTCCGTGTTCCAGCGCCTGCCGATCCAGAACGCGGCCGCCCAGCTCAAGCTGCCGCTGGTCAGCTGCGGCAGCTTGCCGCCGGCGGCGACGCTCCAGGAGCTCGGCTGCTTCGATCTACGTACGCGTGCGTCGTGCGCGACGCTGATCAGCACCGTCCAGCAGTGCACGCTCTGGGGAGCCACGCTGGAGCAGATCCTGCCGAACGGCACGACCGCCTGCCATGCCTTCGGACTCGATGACAAGGCGGACATGGAAGATTTCGTGTTTGCATTCGATAGCAACCTGAAGCCGATCGTGGGCCAGCAGGTCACGCTGACCCGCGCCTCGGGCGCGCAGGCACGCGCGCGGCTGCAGCTCCTGATCGCACAGGCCGATCAGGGCAACTGCGATCTCGTGGCGCATGCCAAGGACCACAGCTTCGCCTACGCCGGCGGCGAGTTCGTGCGCGACGACCGTGCTCGATTCTCCGTGACCGAGTTCGAGCGCAGCGTGATCGCGCGAGGCACCGTGACTCTCACGGCGGTTCCGCCCGGCGGAGGCTCGGCGAGGATCCCCGCGCGCTGACCGTGCCCGGGGCGCTACCGGCGGTCGTGCCGGTCGTCGTCTCGGTCGTCGTCCCTGTGGCGATCGGCCTGTTCCAGCCGGATGACCGTGGCCGAGTAGGGCCCTGGGGTCCAGGTGAACGTCGAGCCTGAAATGATGGCGGTCGATCGCGCCACGTCAGGGGAGCCCGTCCCGGTCCGCGCGGCTTCGTCTTGCGGGATGCCGTAGGTGAAGACCTCCGCCCGTCGCGCGACCTTGAAGTCGCGGATGGCAATGCGCACCGGCAGCGCCGCGGTCGGGTGCTTGTTGATCAGCAAGAGGTTCAACGTGTGGTCTCGGCGATCGCGCACGGCGTAGACGCCGAACCCGGAGAAGTCGCTGGCCGCGGTGACCACGCGCTCGCCGCCCTGCGCGAAGCGCTTCAGCAGCTTCTTCACGTAGAAGCTCGGGTAGCGATCGACCGGCCCCGCCGGGACGTTCGCGTTGACGATTCCGTAGTCGCCGAATTGCCGCCAGCCGTAGAGGTTCGGGTTGTTGTTCGCTATCCCCGCCCCGTTGCGCAGGTCCCACCAGAACAGCCCGTTGAACTCGGTCTGGAGGATGTTGCCGACGCTGTCGGCCATGAACAGGCCGTTCACCAGGCTGGTGCTCTGTTTTCCCGGGTTGGAGAACACCGAGTTGTTCTCGGTGCAGATGATCTCGACTCGCTTCGCGTTCGCGCCGAGGTAGTCGTTCAAGATCTGGCGAATGCTCGCGGCGTCGTTCGCCCAGGTCCGGGTCGAGCTCAACAGGAAGCTGTCGCTCTCGCCGCCCGGGCCCTGCTCGTAGCGATGATAGACCACGTAGTCCGGGGTGACACCGAGCCGCGCGAGCGTGGAGAGCATCACCGCGTTCCAGCCCAGGTGGGTGGCGCCGGTGCGCGGGTTGACGGCCGACTGGTCCGGGTAGTTGGCGAAGCTGTCCTCGTCGACCACGACCACCGCGCCGATCTTGATCGAGCGATCGACCGCCTTCATCTGCGCGACGTAGTCCTTGAACCGCGTCGCGTAGGTCACGGGATCGTGGGGGCGCGTGTTCCTGTCGGTCTCCCAGGTGCCGTAGTTCTCGTTGCCGATCTCCCAGTACTTGAAATCGTAGTTCTTGGTCCGGTTCGCGTAGCGGACCCAGGCAGCGGCTTCCTCGGGCGTTCCGGTTCCGTAGTTCGCCGTGATGAAGACGCGCGCCCTGGTGGCCATAGCGATGCTGGCAAATGCGTCGGTGCCGGTCGCCCACTGGAAGGTCTGGCCCTCGCTCTGGTTGGTCTGCCAGTGGTACTCGTCCGATGCCGACCCGCCGGGGAATCGCAGCGCCTGGTTACCGGCCTCTTCCAGCAGCGCCTCCGTCGTCGGAGTGTTGAATGCGCCGTCCCAGATCGCGGCGTTGAGGCCGAAGCTCCGCGGGTCCACGGTGCGGCGCTCGCGATCGCCATCCACGGTGACGTTCACCCGCGCGGGCGGCGGGGCGAGGTCGAGCCGCACGTCGTCGACATAGAACGGATTCGCGCTGTGATCGTTACCGCTCGTCTCCATCAACCAGATGTCGGTCAGATCGGCCTTCTTGGCCACACCGAGCGCGCTGAGCGGTATCGAGACCTTGGTCCAGGCGCTGTTCGGGTCCACGACCAGCGAGGGCAGCGTGACGCCGGGCTCGATGAGGACGCCCGAGAGCAGTGCGCGGATGGTGAGGACCTGGCCGCCGCGATCGCCCGGGTTGATCCAGAACGTGAGGTTACCGAACATGCCGGTATCCATCGCGGCATGGTGGAAGGCGAGCGCGGTGAACGGTCCGGCGCGCACGGCGAGCGCGCTGGCTCCCGTGCTGACCTGGCTGGTGTTGGCGGAGTCGATGTTGGCCCAGCTCCAGTTCTGCCAGCCCTCGGCGAACACGTCGTCGTAGAGCGCCATCCCGTGATCGAGCGGCGGCGGCGGCGTGACGGCAACGCTCCGGGATAGCGCGACGTCGTCGACATAGAACGTGGTCTGGTCGGAGCCGGTGAACTCCTGGATCCAGAACCCGGTGAAGTTCGTGGTGTTGGCGGCACCGAGCGAGCCCAGCGGGATCGAGACCTGCTGCCACGTCGCGGGGGCGAGCGCCGGGATATCGACCCCGAGCTGCTGACCGGCGTCGCCCAGCGTGGCGAACACGCGCAGCCGCTGTCCGCCGACCGGACCACCGTTGATCCAGAACGTCAGGGTGCCGAACGGGGTCGAATCGAATGGCACGTGCCGCAAGCTGAGCGCGCTCCACGCCGACGCGGTCACCGCGATGGAGGTGGTGCCGGAGCGCACGGCCGCGGTGCTGGTGAGGTCGACCGACGCCCAGCTCCAGTTCTCCCAGGAGCTCCCGAGCGCATCGTCATACACCGCGATGTCGTTCGGGGCGCCCGCTGCATCGCGGAGCCCGGAAGTGGCGAGCACCATCACGAGACTTGATAGAGGCAGAAATAGTCGCATGGCATTTTGGGGAGCCGGATTGCGCTGCGGCTCTCAGCTTCGAGGGGGTCCTGGTCACTGCCGATGTGTGTGCGACAACGCTTCGGGGCTGATCGCTGGTCGCTGATCGCTGGCGCTCCGCCGCTTCAGCGGCCGGAGTGTACTCGCAAAGCAACGCACAATCATCCGACTGTCCGGCCAAGCTCCAATAGAGGCTTCGTGACGAGCCACGCCCGCCTGTGAAACGTCGTTTCACTCACCTTTGCGGTGACTGAAACGTAGTTACATTCACCTTTGCGGTGACCGCGTAATGCTCCACGACAAAACGCGCTCGACAGACCCGTCGAAGTCAGACCACGGGGGCGCCGGTCGCAGCGTTGCACTTGGCCTCGTGGCCAGGTGCAGACAGGATCGGCCGGTCGCGCCGCGCGTCGCCTACATGGGCGTCCGACCACGGCCCCGCCTCACGTGGACGATCGTGAGCGGCAATGAGCGGCGATGACCGCCGCACAATCTCCGGAGCGAATCTCCTGATCTGATCATTTCCGTATTGCGCTTTGCATTCCACCTGTCCCACTCTGCGCCTGAAGCCGTGAGCCTCCCGGTGTTGCCGCGTTCCATCACCAGCGACCCTGGAGCATGACCGTCACCGTCTGGCCCAAAGGAGATCGGAAATGAGCCGACACCGCCTGTATCGCAAGCTGAACTTCGTATCCCTGGCCGTGATCACCTTGCTCGTGGTTCGACCACATGCGTCGGCCGCGGCCCCGTTGACCATGCTCGGCGCCGATGTCTCGTCGGTGCAACGCACCCTGGACCTCGGCGGCAAGTACTTCGACGCGGCCGGGACCGCGCGCGACCCTCTGGATATCCTCAAGAGCATCGGCGTCAACTACATCCGGCTCCGGGCATGGAACAACCCGGCGAGCGGGTACAACAACAAGGCGAAGGTCCTCGCGTACGCGAAGATCGTCAAGGCCAAGGGGCTGCGCCTGATGATCGACTTCCACTACTCCGACACCTGGGCCGATCCGGGCAAGCAGTTCAAGCCGGCCGCGTGGGCCAGCCACGGTATCAGCCAGCTCCAGACCGACGTCTTCAACTATACGCTTGACCTGTGCAATAGCCTCAAGGCTCAGGGCACGACACCGGACAGCGTGCAGATCGGCAACGAGATCAATGTCGGCATGCTGTGGAATGACGGCAAGGTGGTCAACAACAACTTCACCAACCTGGGTCTGTTGCTGAAGGCGGGCTACAACGCGACCAAGGCGTGCAACAGCGCCACGCAGGTGATCATCCACACGGCAGACGCCGACAGCGACGCCAATGCGCGCTGGTTCTACGATGGAATCAGGGCGCAGGGCGTCACCTGGGACATCACGGGCCTGTCGTACTACTGCTTCTGGCACGGCTCGCTGTCCAATCTGTCCAGCGTCATCACCGACGTGCGGTCGCGCTATGGCAAACCGGTCGTGATCGCCGAGACCGCGTACCCGTTCACCGCCGCCAATGCCGACAGCCAGGGCAACGCGGTCAGCAACTCCACGCCGTGCTCCGGCTTCCCCGCGACCTGGGCCGGGCAGGCCAGCGAGTTCACCGCCGTACAGAACACCGCGCGCAGTGCGGGCGCGCTGGGTGTGTTCTACTGGGAGCCCACCTGGTACGCGATCTCCGGCAATGGTTGGGACCCCGCCAACATCAACGGTACTGGCGATGAATGGGACAACATGGCCATCTTCAACTGGACCGGTAACCTGAACCCCGGCGTGAGGTGGACGCCGTAGACCACGGGTCCGATCGCGATCACGTCAACCCCGCCGCTCCGCCGATCTGCTTGCGCGCTTTCGCACCTGCGTCTAGTCTCCGGCCATGGACGCACCGGTGATCGTCCGCCTCCCGCCGGTGACGCCCGCCGTGGAGCGGGAGTTTCTCCGTCTCGGCGAGCCGTCCGACCCCGCGCGTCCGCTCGCGGTGAACAGCCGATACCTCGAGCTGCATGGCCGGCCGTGGCTGCCGATCATGGGTGAGTTCCACTATTCCCGCTACCCGGCCGACGAGTGGGAGATCGAGCTCCGGAAGATGCGGGCCGGCGGGATCAACATCGTCGCGAGCTACGTGTTCTGGAACCACCACGAGGATGCAGAGGGCGTCTTCGACTGGAGCGGGCGGCGCGATCTGGGGCGCTTCGTACGCCTGGTCGCGCGGGTGGGCCTGGTGTTCTTCCTCCGTCCCGGACCCTGGGTGCACGCCGAGTCGCGCAACGGTGGATTTCCCGACTGGCTGGTGGAGGCGGCAGCACCGGGAGGTTTGCGCTGCAATGACCCGCGCTACCTGGCGCGCGTGGCACGCCTCTACCGCGAGATCGGGGTCCAGCTACGTGGCCTGTTGTGGGCCGACGGCGGTCCTGTCCTGGGCGTACAGCTCGAGAACGAGTACGATCGCACCGGTCCGGGCGCCGGCGCCGAGCACATTGCCGAGCTCAAGCGACTGGCCGTCGCCGCCGGCCTCACCGTGCCGCTGTACACGGTGACCGGCTGGCCGACCCTCGATATCCCGGCGCGCGAGGTCGTGCCGGTGTCCGGCGCCTACCCCGACGGCTTCTGGTTCGGCGACACCGGCCCGCTGCCACCGTCGGGCGTGTTCGTGTTCAACACCAGCCGCGCGATCGGCGAGATGGGCAACGTCGAGGGGACCCCGGCCGGCGGGCGGATCGACAAGCTCCACTATCCATTCTTCCTCGCCGAGGCCGGCGGCGGTATGCACGTGTCCTATCACCGCCGCCCTGTGATCAGCGCCGACGACGTGGCTGCCACGGCGCTGGTGCAGATCGGATCTGGCGCCTCGCTCTACGGCTACTACATGTATCACGGCGGCGAGAATCCACGCGCCGGTCTCAACGAGACTCAGGCGTCGGGGTATCCGAACGACGTGCCGATCCTGGGCTACGACTTCCGCGCGCCTCTGGGCCAGTACGGACAGATGCGGTCCTCGTACGGGCGCCTGCGCACGCTGCACCTGTTCGCGGCCGCGTTCGGCTCCGAGCTCGCCGCGATGGAATCGGTGTTGCCAGTGGGGGCGACGATCGACGCGGCCGACCGCAGCCGCCTGCGGGTGGCGCTGCGCGGCGCCGGGGACAGCGGATTCCTGTTCCTCAACAACCACGTGCGGCATCACCCCCTGCCGGACGTCCCGGGCGTTCGCCTGCGCGTCGAGTCGCCCGCGGGGTCGGTCGAGCTGCCGCTCGGCAAGGTCGACATCCCCTCGGGGGCCTACGCCATCTGGCCGATCGGCTTGCGCCTTGGCGCCGCGCGGCTGCGCCATGCGACGGTGCAGCCGGTGACGCGCTGGCACGAGGACGGTCGCCACACGCTGTTGTGTTTCCACCATCCCGCGATCGCGGCCGAGCTCGCCTTCGACCCGACGACCGTGCTCGGCATCGAGGCGCCCGGCGCCACGATCAACGACGGTCTCGTGACGCCGCAGCCGGCCACCGAGCCCCAATGCATTGCCGTCGTCGACGCCGCCGGCGTCCGGCACACGGTTGTGCTGCTGTCCCAGGCCCTGGCGGACCAGTGCCTCGCGGTCCGGCTGTACGGGCGCGACCGGCTGGTCCTGTGTCCACACGGCGTCTATCTCGACGGTGAGACCCTGGTGATCTCGGCACCCCATGATCAGGAATTCGCGGTCCGCATCTATCCCGCCGACGATCTGGCCGGCAGCCCCGGTCAGTCCGCTGGCTTCGTCGACTACCGGGCCAGCGCAGCACCGGTCATCCTGCCGCCGGTGGAGGTGGAGCGCGTGATCGACAACCCGACGCCGCCGCCCATGCGGATGGGGCCGCCGGTGTCGTGGCGCAGCGCGCCGGTGCCGCTGGCACCCGACGACGCGTGCTACGAGCGAGCCACCCGGCTGCGGTTGCGCCTGCCCCCGGCGATCCCGACCGATCAGGGCCGGGTCATCCTGGCCATCGACTACCTGGGCGACGCAGCGCGGCTCCATGCCGACGGGCAGCTCGTCGATGATCACTTCTACGACGGTGAGCCCTGGCTGGTCGGGGTGGATCGGTTCGCGTCCGGGGGACGCTGGCCGGTGCTCGAGCTCGCCATCATCGCCGCCGGGGACCTGCCAGTGTTCCTGGAAGCCGCAGCGCGTAAACGTCTGGCCGAGGCATCGAGCACAGCCGCGCTGTGTAGCGCACGCGCCGTCTGGTGGCGCACAATGCGGCTCGACCCCAGAAATGGAGATTGGACATGACGAGCACCATGTGTAAACCGCGCAGACTCTTGCACCCTGTCGTCGCCGCCCTCGCAGCGTTTGCACTCGGTGTGCTGGGGCCGAGCGGATCCGCCCACGCTGACAAGGGTACCCTCGTCATCTGGATCAACGGTGACAAGGGCTATGACGGCATCACCAAGATCGCCGAGAAGTTCACCAAGGAGACCGGCATCGCGGTCAAGGTGGAACACCCGGAGAATGCCATCGACAAGTTCGAGCAAGCCGCCGCCGCCGGCAAGGGACCAGACATCTGGATCTGGCCGCACGACCGCGTCGGCAGCTGGATCACCGCCGGCCTGATCACGCCGGTCACACCGTCGAAGAAGATGGTGGCGGCGATCGATCCCCTGGCGTGGAGCGCCTGGAACCTCAAGGGCAAGACCTGGGGCTATCCGATCTCGATCGAGGCCGTGGGGCTGCTCTACAACAAGGCGCTGGTCCCGACGCCGCCCAAGACCTGGGACGAGGTCATCGCGATCGACAAGAAGCTCAAGGCGGACAAGAAGAGCGCCATCATGTGGTCGATGACCGAGATCTACTACACGTATGGCCTGGTCTCGGCGGGCGGAGGCTACGCGTTCAAGCGCAAGCCCGACGGAACCTACGACGCCAGCGATACCGGCATGAACAACCCCGGAGCGGTGAAGGGGCTCGAGACGCTCGTGCGGCTGATCAAGGAGGGCGTCGTGTCGAAGACCTCGAGCTACGCCGATGCCGAGGCGGGCATGAACGAGGGCCGGATCGCCATGAGCATCAACGGGCCCTGGGCCTGGAACAACCTCAAGAAGAGCAAGATCGACTTCGGCGTTGGCCCCTATCCCAAGGTCGACGGCAAGCAGGGCGGCTCGTTCGTCGGCGTCCTCGGCGCGATGATCAGCACCGCGAGCGCCAACAAGGAGCTGGCCAACGAGTTCCTGGAGAACTACCTGCTGTCCATGGAAGGCCTGCACGCGATGAACGCGCACGTGCCGCTGGGCGTCCCGGCCAACAAGGCGTTCTTCGAGGAGCTCAAGTCGGATCCGCTGATCGCAGGGACCATGGCCGCCGCAAGGTCGGGCTCGCTCATGCCGAACAACCCCGAGATGGCGCGGTTCTGGACGGTCATGCTCGCCGCGTTGCAGAACATCACCCAGGGCCGGGAGACGCCGAAGGAGGGGCTCGATCGCGCCGTCAAGCGCATCAAGGGCGCCGAGTGATCCCGCGCGCACCCTCGACGACGACTGAAAGCGTCCGGTGAAGAAGCGTAGTTTCCTGGGCGTGGCGATGGTGGTCCTCGGCGCGCTGGCGCTGCTGCTGGGACTCTTGCTCGTGGTGGCGCTTCAGGCCGCGGGCCAGCGCGTGTGGGCAGCCGTGCTCCTGGCGGCGCTGGCGGTCGCGGTGATGATCTATCTGTCGCGGCGCCTGTATGCCTGGCGCTACGTGGTGCCCGCCATGCTCGCCGTGGTGCTGTTCATCGTGGCGCCGCTCGTCTACTCGTTCACCATCAGCTTCACCAACTACAGCTCCACTAACTTGTTGTCCTTCGATCGCGCCACCGCGGTGCTGCTCGCCCATGTCAACGCCACCGACGTGGCCCTGGACTTCAAGCTCCATGCCGCCGGCGGCCGCTACCGGTTCGAGTTCACCGCCGAGGACGAGGCCCGCTTCGTCTCCGAGCCGGTGGCGCTCGGGCCGCCGCTGCGCGTACCGCTCCGCGCCGCCGGCCCGGACGCAGCCGGCGCGGGCGACCCGCTCACGCTGAAGGACGTCGTCGCGCTGCAGCCGGCGCTCCAGCAGATCGTGGCGATGCTGCCCGATGGCACCGAGCTGCGCCAGAGCAGCCTGCGGCGCTTCATCGCGATGCGACCCGCCTACACCCGCAACGCGGATG
>Ga0307515_10008870_pt1 | contig 19529 bp, 25 predicted proteins | sample 17_EM_MG_FD_194513 | JGI IMG/M metagenome (GOLD analysis project Ga0307515, IMG submission 194513) | Populus trichocarpa ectomycorrhiza microbial communities from riparian zone in the Pacific Northwest, United States - 17_EM | ecosystem: Host-associated > Plants > Roots > Unclassified | place...
GGCCGGGGACAACCGTTGCTCCGACCCAGTCCGCCTCACCCCCCGATTCCGCGGTCCCCCCTCCTTCCATGTTCAAACATAGGATAGCAAGAAGAAACGTGAACACGGACAGCTGATTACCACTTTGAGCTGTTAAAGAGCCTCATGTTAGCATGATTCCCTACTGGGTTAGGGGTAGCGGCAGTATCTGAGGGTCGGGCTTACGAGTGGTGGTAGTGGTAACAACGCGAACGTAGGGAGGTGCTATGGTGCCATTGTGAATTCTATCGCAGCTGGGGTGTGCGGGGTGCGGGTCGTGGACCGGGGCATAGTTAGCCGGCGGAGGCGTGGGTTAGTCGGGGGCCTGGGGTATATAAACATAAGGTCTCGGTACTAGGTAGGTGTTTCGACCCTCATTAGCGGTTGCGAGGCGTAGGGCTGTTGGCGGCTGATTGCAAGTGGCACACTCAGTTATTGCTAGATTCGTGTGGCTATTGCCAGAATAGGTGCGTACGAATCATATTGCTTGCCCCGAGAAGTATGTACTTATCAAGTACTTAAGTAAGTACCTAAGTAAGTGTCACTACTCAAAACGATTGATGCGAATCATCTCTATATACCCTCCGCAAACCCCATCCACCCATCCATCTCTATTCCTTGCTTCCCACAATAACCCTCGGAAACCCACTAATCGGCCACTGCCCCTCCCAATTCTCCATCAACAACTCAATCACAACTTTTCTATCCTTCATTTCCTTACCCACCACCTCAAAACAAACATCCATCCTAAAGTACCCTTGCGTCAGCGAATCCCCACTACTTCCAACTGAAATCTCCTTCTCCGTCATCTCCGTACTATCCTCCATCCTCACCACAAACTTCAGCCCCCTATCCAAAAATCCTTTCAACTCCTCCCATCGATCGAGGGGTAACCTCGAGCCTAGGGTTCCCCGACAAACCCACACTCCCCCCCTCTCCGTCGCCGCATCCCATCGTTCATCGCCAAAGAAGAAGCAACTAGCCACCAGACATCTCGCAATCCTTTCCATCTCCTTCCTAGTCGCAGCCTGAAGACAATAACTACTAGCCAACTTCCTTAACCTCTCAAACTCCTCATCATCAGTCTTGTCTATCGGGGTCTTTCCCTTTCCATCGTCGATATCCACATTCAACCTCCGATACCTTTCCGCGTGCTCCCTCGAATGAATGGAGGAAACAAAGGTCTGGTATTGTTTCTGTGCGTTCATCCCGTATCTAACAAACTCCCTTGCGATGCCGGCCATTACTCCCAGGCCAGTGTGGATGGTTGGTGGACGCCAGGGGGAGTTATTGGGTTCGGGAAAGAAGCCGGTACCGAGGGAGAGATGGAGATCGAGGGGGCAGTGGTCGCCCCAGAGGGCGTAGCGCTCTTGGTCCGCTATAGAGATAGGGTTGTCGTAGCGCAGAGCACCATCTTCAAGGATTTGGGAGGTGTGGGGGTGGGTGAAGGGTTTGAAGAAGAGGGGCGCTGCGGAAGTGGCTCGGGCGCTGTGAGAGGAACAGAGGTAAGTTGGAGAAGGAAGGAAGAAGGAAGAAAGTGAGGACGTACGCTTCCCAGGTCTTGAGTTCTTGCCCGGAACTGTCAGCTCGGAGTAGGCGGTCCCTCCACTCTATGAATAGAAGAAAGAAGTTTAGTGATATGAGCCATGAGCAAGGAAGCAGAGAATTCAATCATACTTGACGAGAACGGTCGGCTGTAGTTGGCGAGTAGATACGTCCGGAAACCATCTCTCTTTCGCTCCACAGCCGTCACCGCAACTTTGACACGGGTAGGTGTAGGACTTCCAAACAAATCGTCGCCATCTCCAAAGGCAACCTTGTACGCGTTCTCAACGCCTTCGGTCCGATAGATGTAGCTGTAGGCATATTTGAGGACCCCACGGATGCCTGGAACCTTCATCCCAGGACGGAGCTCAAAGGCTTTTTTAGCGAGGTCAGTGAACTTTTCTCTGCACTCTTCGGTGGTCCATCGACGATGGGCGAGACCTAAAGCTACAACGCCACCTGATACATTTAGCTGGTAACCCGAGTAGAAGAGTTGGGAGTAAGTGGCCTACCTGTGCTTGTACCGACCACGAGATCAAACATTTCGATAACGGGAATTTTGAGCCCTAGGTTGTGTATTACGCCCTCCAGACACTCCAGTACCATAATTTCAAAGATACCTCGTACTCCGCCACCATCTAGGGTTAGGACGCGAACCCCAGCTGAAGGGGGCTTGATGAAAGTCTTCCAAGGCCAATTGAGACTATATTCAGGCGATGAGCAACCGAACGGACAAGATGCAATCCAGAGCTGAGCTAGATCTTTGCGATCGTTTAAATCAAACTGCACAGCACATTCATGACACAAAATGTGTTTACAGGGAAGAACATGTTGAGGAGTTCTCCATAAGCATGACAAGCATGTTCTCTGCGTCTTAATTTTGCCTAACCAGGGTCCCAGCTCATGGAGACTATGCATGTGCGCGGCAGGGGTGTAGTTCTGTGGCAGTTTTCTGATCCTGGCGAGAATTTTCTCAGTAAAATACTCATAGCACTTTAGGTGAGCGCCGTTTGCTTCAAATTCCCCGTCTCGGAACCGTATCCCGTAGATCTCGTCAGGACTGACTTCGTACTGGTGGCCCTTCGAATGCCCCTTCTTTATGTTGGTGCAGCGCTTTTCATGATGCACATCCTCGCAACGCCAGTGGTCCTCAAGGAAAGTGTTGTAGAGTATTTTGCACTGATCCGCAATTTCTGAATCGTTGTAATGCTTGATTTTGTCTTCAAAATATTAGTAATACTTTAACATAAAAAGGATTATTAAGGCAGACCATTTTCGTTCCTCTGGTAGGCCAGGAACCCAACAGCGGCAGCAATCAGGTCAGCAACCTTCCCGAAGAGCCTCTTCTCTTCCTGTATTCGCGTCTCCTCTTTTAGCAATAAAAGCACCGCGATGACGTACTCTCGAAAAACCACGGGCGCTGGCCGCACTAATCCAGCAGCCGCTTCCAGATCAAAGGCAGCAAGCTCTTTCATCGCAAAGTGGCTCAGTGCTTTTTTAGTGTACACTTCGAATGTAGCAGTACTAAGGAGTAGGTTTGCCGTAGCTTTCAACTTGTGATTTGTTTTGGCAGCAGATCTAATTTCGCCATGCAGTTTTTGAAGTTGAGAGTAGATCTCCGCATGGGGCTGATGTAACTCTTTCCCTGTCGCCGTGTTGTGAGGAATCCAGACTAGCTTAATGCTGGAATAGTATCGCTTCAGTATCTCCGAGGGTTTCGAAATTTCCATGCCTTTTTGGAACAACTCTTTTCGGAGCTCAACAAACTCGTGAACGTCTTGATTCCTATCGAGCTCCTTGAACCAGAAATCGATGGCGGCGTCCGGATTTTTCCATTCGGAATTATCAGGTACGTGGCGCGGTTGATTCATGACAATGATCAGAGCTGGCGGTGTTCGCTGGTTCAGGGTACGTTCGTATCCGGTAGAAGCCCACCTGAGCAACGCCGTGGCTTCTTTGGTGATTTCTCTGTACGGGCCCCTGTCAATATTCGCCAAACGTAGAGCAATTAGAGGAGAATGAACCTGGACTTCTCAGTAACAAAACAGATGACGTCGGAGAAGGTGTAGAGAAATCTGGGATATAGATGGCCGATTATGTACGATCTGTCTCTTTTATGCCCGGTCGCCCAGTCAATGTTCCCCAGCTTGTAATTGCGTAGTATGGCTGCGGCCGGTTCCCCATCGTCTTGTCTCATCTCTTCCCCATCTAATGCTCGTAGAGATATGGGATCACCGCCGTCAAGGCCCTCGGAGTCGGCCAATAGTAAAGGTTCCTCATCGCCTGCTGTCAACGGATCGAGATACAAATGTATGTCACTGCTAGTAGAGCTGAGGGCAGCTGTTGTGGCCTGACTCGAGGGAATAGGCTCCATTGCTAGTCCCGACGTAACATGATTACTGCCATCGAGTCGGATCAAACTCTTGATCAGTGTACTCTTCCCACTACCCGTGCCGCCAATAAAAGCTACCAGGCTTGGATACTGGGGAGATGGATTCCCGCTACCGCTAGAGCTTTTTGAAGCCTGACGCAAAAGATCCGCCATACGCTGCGAGCTCCAAACAGTGGGAAGAAGGTCACTTCCTGATCCCGGCCTTGCACGAGGTGGAATTTCAACACCGACCCAGCGAGCGAACAAATCTTCGACAAACATATTTTGTCGCTTGGCACTATCTTCTTCTGTAGTAAGGATATCCAGTACCTTGGTGTAGACGGTGAATGGTGTTGCATATGTCTTGTGATAGCCCATCGTATGTTTTGCTTGATGTTCGGCGCAGTAGGTCAACACTGGAAGCCCAAACTCCTCTGGCGCCCCACATTTTTCGCAGCAGAAAAGCTTCTCTGCTGCTATCTCACACTCGCATAACACACAAATAGGCATGCTTGAAGGGGAACAATGGCCAATCTTCGAGAGGGCGAGTAGGATCGAGTGAGAATTCCGAACTGGAATGGGAGTTCGAAAAGCAGACAGTAAACCTAATAGACTCGCGCGTTTGCGAGCAGATGGCTGACGAATGGTTTATTTACAGAAGTTGTAGCTCGGAGCCGAGTCGGAATGTTTTGTGGAACTTAGTTGGCACCGCATGCATAGTTGAGATGTGTTTGGTGAGGCCTCGAGGGCCTAGCGGATACAAGAAAAAAAGCAAAAAGTCGAAAGAGGGGCAACTCGGCAGTCTGTTATCTCACTGCACCTCATGTGGGAAGCGAGCGGTGCGCAGACAGTTATCATGTTGGATGTTAGACAGATGGGCAGCTCTTGGGAACAAACCTAGCTGTGGGTTCCGGCATTCAGCTGAGATCTTCCAAGCATCTACCGACAAGGGAAGCAATCAGTCCCCTGCTGCTGCGCACATGCGGCAAGTCTTATTCAAGGTTCTCGGCTATGAGTCAGCTGCTTTTTGAGCTCCGCAATCTTGGTAGAGCTCTTCATATGTGCATGCTTCCTTCATACAAGATCTAGGCTAGCAGGAAACAAGCATTTCGCACCCAGAGATCTCCCCGACGACCATCAAATTGCTGGACTTCTCTTGACTACCTTCTACTCTATACTAATTCTACCACCTGCTGAGTACTTATGGACTTGATGGAAAGGAGGAACGGATATCAGCAGAGCCCTTCCACATCTACCTCTTCCTCCATGTATTCTATTGCTGGGTCTCGCCGTTCATCGTCTGCAACATCCATACCACCGTCTACCTGCAACACATGCGCAATCATTTTAGACGAACTGCAGGAGCTAACAAAGCTATGTGAGCGCTGCCTGGTTGTTAAGGAAATGGAGCAGTAAACTGATCCTCTCATAGCAACAGCTCCAGAGAACGCAGTGGAAACAGCCTCGACAAGTGTCTCCTCTCTCGCCGGCGATAGCAACTCTCTAAGTGTCAGACTACAAAAACTTATAGACCGATACCGACCCCCTCCCCTACCGACTCGAACCAGTGTAGAGTTGGCCACTGTAAGCTCGCTTTCCAGCATGGGCAGCACAGAATCCAGAGTGAATGGTATCTACAACTTAGTCGCACTTTCTCCAAGCGGCCAAGTTGTAGCTGCGACGGCGGATCTAAAAAACTCCAGGTCATCACCAACAACTAAATTAATGATCGCCAAAGTCGAGGACCTTGAAACCCCGAACGAGTTCTCTACATTCGCCGGAATGCGCCAGGTACCTAGAGATCAGCAGATTAAAGCCCTTGCAGCATCAGATTCTTTTGTAGCAGTTGGTTCAGATGCAGGGTTTGAGCTCTACAAAGTTGGTGATGCATCGCGGAGTTTCTCTCAGTCCTTTAAGCAGATGGTGAAGGCTGTTGCCTTGTTCGACAATCCAAATTCGGAAGATTTCGTATGCATAGGAACAGGAAACGGGACTGTGTACCATTCCCGCATCGTAAGGAACAATAATCCAAGGGGGACTAAAGAGCCATACAAACTTGCAATTAACGGGAGGGAATGGATTGCAATGACGCTGAAGGGCCGCATTGCAATTCTTGCCTACAGTCATAACGGCCAGCAGATATGTGTTGGATCGACCGATGGAAAAATCTATATTTTCAATACTGATGGCACCAGAGCTTGGGCCTCCTCCTATCGGTTACATGTTTTATTCGTGAGTCCCTCCATGTTACATATATCTAGATGCCTACGTCCCGACTAACGATTGTGTAGGGAGACAATAAAGCCTTTGCGTTCACAGCTCTCCACTTCATCGACACTGACCGCATCATTTCTGGCATTCTTACCGACACCGGCAGGGGTGGTGATTTCCCAGCCATAATCGATTTCAATCACTCCCCACGCTCCCAGACCGCACTCCGAACTGATCCCAAAAATTCCAAACATCGGGCCAACATCCATGCACTCTGTGTTTTCCAGGGAGATGTTCCCCAGATCGCCTTTGTGGAGCGAGATGAGGTGAAAGTTTACCAAAGCTGTATAGAACACTGGAAGGAGGTACGGATAAAAGATGCTAAAATTCCAGGTCATCGGAAAGGTGACGGAGTAGCCTTGGTCTTCCGTTCCAGCTCGGAACTACTTATTTTGGATAAGAAATGCACAGTCAAAACCGTATTAATTCCTACACATTGATAAACTAGCTTTTTCTTACTCAATTCTATTGGGCGTTCTGTTTTGATTTCTAATATCTATGTATGAATTTTTTTACTTCACTGTACGTATATGTAGCATGATAGCTGAACCGGCATTCCTAAGGTATTCAAGAGTACTCACTGTTCAACCCCGTTAGTGGAATCATCCCATCCGCGGAAAACGCTCCGTCTGCAGATAGAGTAACCCTGTCCGTAGAATAGGAGCCCCATCTGTGGAATGGGTAGTTTTTAGCGTGATCAGCCATTGAGGCACCCATTCACAGAATTAGCCTTGTCAGTGGAATGGGTGCCTCATCTGCCGAATGGGTGGTTTGTAGCATGATTTGCTATTGGGGCACCTATTCACAGTTCTGGTAGTTGTAGTAACACAAAGTACCAACATATTAGCACATTCTATGAATAAGTGCCCCAATAGCTAAAAACCACCCATTCCGCGGACAAGGCTCCGCGAACGAGGCATTTCCGTCAACGGGGCGAAATAGTGGGCTAATTATATAAGTAGTAATGATATTATGGGGTAACAACCGAAGTTGCCACACAAATTCCGCCCATTCCACGGACAGGGCTACTCTATCTGCAGACGGAACGTTCCGCCAACGGGGTGGAACAGCACTGGGGCCTTGCAGGAACTGGCGGGGCGGACGGGCTGTTTCATTCCTGCACAGCATTAGCTCGTTGCGCACAGCATTAGCTCGCTACGTACACAGTTAGCTCGCTGCGCACAGCATGGATTCACTGCGCACAATGCTTCGCCTTATCTGCCAGCTAGGTAGGTGGAACAAACTCACAGCTAGGTGTTCGGGGTGGGGAAAAAGTTTGGAGTGGACAGAAATCCAGCAAAAGTTGCCTCGTATCTTTTCTTCTTTTTGGCAAACAGATTCTCGCCTGCTGATACCAGTTAAATCCAATACTATACTTGCTTGGCTGCATTCTGTATGTGTCATACTATCGTCTCTGATGAATTGGGGAGATATTTGCGGCCAACACCAACACAGCCCCCTAGTTCTAGATGTTTGTAGAGGCAGATAAGCCTAAAACTCGGAAAAACCACGCGTGGCTGCAACTGTGGGGAGAGTATTGAGAGATAAAAGATGGAAAATACGATTTTGTTGGTGGTCTAAGTTCCCATACGGGTCCTTCTAGCTAATTGTACCCATTCTTGTAAGTTGAATAACTCGTTCCACATCCTTTTCGTATTTATAAGCGCATAACTGAATAATCGGTAACGCATAAGTAGGCTGCCTGTCAAGGCTGCGCTGGGCATGTGCGTTTGGGGTTGGTTGTACGGAAGATATTTCTGTGCTCATTAACATTAAAAGAGCACCTGTGCTTCTTCAGATTCAGTTCAGTCGAGTACGAGCATTCGAGAGACGCAATACAAAATGCCAGCTGCCGTTGAACAAAACTTTGGCCCTGGCCTTACGTAAGTACCCCCGCTCATTTTTTTGAGTAGAAGCTGATCACGGTTGGTGGTGATAGACGGGCGCTGGCGCAAGAGCATATTTCTGTAGGAATTCCTGTTTATTACTATGTGCTTTATGGTCCTTGTATGCTAAGAGGTCATGGGTTGTAGATGATTGCTTTCTCGGCAAACATAGGCTTCGGTATGGATTTGGTTTCATGATATCTCCATATATTCACGGATATATATTTACAATAGCCGTTTAGGGTTCACTATCTACAGTGGCCAGATCCTGCGTTTGGTGGGACCTGGAGGTGCTACACTGGCTTATGTTATCGCCTCTCTCATAGTGGTCCTTTTAATCTCGCCATTTGTTGAAATGGCATCTGTGGTTAATCTAGTTGGGCCTTTGTGGGAGTTGCCAACGGGCCTAGTAGACTCAGTTTTAGGGCCAACACTTGGCTATATGTTCATGTAAGACACTTCCCCAGACATAAGAAGTGTGAAATACTAATTAGCAGCCACTTCTTCCAGGTTTACGTTCCTCACGACCTATCCAGAAGAGCTAGCTATGACCTCTCGGTTGATAGCCTTCAACTATACTAGTGCACCAGACACACTGAGGCTTCCCTCGCATGATGTTATTCCCATCGTCAAATGGGGGGGGGTTCTTGGAGTCGACTCTGGGGTCTGGGTTGCTATAGCTTTAGTGACTTCTGCGGGTGTTAACCTGCTCAAGGTTAAGGTACGGAGATATTTTACTTTCGCAAATTTGTTGTTTCTGAGGTTGACAGTGAGGGCGGTGTATCAGTGGTATGGGAGATGTGAATATTTCTTCGGCGTGTTCAAGCTTATTAGTTTGGTTATTCTTATCCTGGCACAAATCCCTATCAACATTGTCGGGAAAGGTATGTTCTTCTAGTTTATCTTTATGAAAGATCACTGACTTGTGCACAAAGTCGGAACGAACGATTCAAACGGAACCAGATGTGAGTTTATGACCCCTTAATGAGAAATTTCTTGTCCTAATTGTCGTACTCTTAGACTGGTGGGGCTGTACAGATAGCAATTGCACAAACTCTACCGGTTTCACGACAAAGACTCTTCAGATTGGTTATAAGGAGCATAACAACAGCTATACAAACAAAAGCGGTGCCGCCCCCTTCCTCGCCATGTGGTATGTGTCTCCCTATTCCCAACTCTTCTGTACTGACCCGGGAACTACAATAGGACGGCCATAATCTACAGCTTCTTTGGCTTCCTAGGATCCGCCCTCGTCCCAATAGCAGCACGAGAAGCCGAAGATCCCCGCCGCGGTCTCAAATCTGCCAACCGCAAGTCTCTCTTCCGGGTGTGCGTGTTGTACTGCATCGGAATTTTTGCAGTAGGGTTCAACGTTCCCTACGATCATCCGCAGCTACGTCCCTTCCGGTCCCACGAGCTCTCAGCTTCCGCAAACTCCCCCATCATGATCGCCATTGTTGAGTCGGGTTATACCGGTCTGGCCCATTTTGCCAACTTCTTTTTTGTGTTTGCAACGTGGAGCTGTGCAACGAGCGCTTTGTTTATCACGTCTAGAGTGTTGTACTCGCTGGCACTGAATGATAGGCTGCCATTTGAGCGGCTAAATAATCGCTTGAAGACTACTACGGCGGAGGGCGTGCCTAGGAATGCGGTATTTGCTTCGGCGCTTTGGGGGGCCCTAGGATTCTTAGGCTCGGGAAATAAACCGCAAATGGCAAGTTATTTGATCTCATCTGTATACCTTAAGCAAGCTAATTAAATATGGTTAGGCCCTCGATTGCTTGACAGCTATCGGAACGAATTGCTGGTTGATTGTCTTTACATTCTTAAGCGTCACATTCTACCATTACTACCAACAGTAAGTACTTTCCTTGACCGGTAGTCAACGGGGTGCTGATATATTTTTCAGCTTGCGAACACGAAACGCCGCTTTCCAAGGTACCGAAGCAGCCTTTAACCGTGACTCTGGCCGCCAAAGGACTCTACCACTACAAGATATGTCCCACTCTCCATCATTACAGAGCATCCAGAGTGAAGAACCTCAAGAGCCACCTGCAAACCCAGACCAAGTCTATCCCTACCGAACGTACGGCCAACCCGAACGTGCGTACGTAGGAACCTTTATCTGCCTCCTTATGTTGGTTTTCGGGGGTTGGTGGGTCTGGTTAAATCCCCGTCGGCTTGCAGAGGAAATTATCTCGAATTACTTTGCGCACGCATTCTTCCTGTTCTTGTATGCTGCAATTAGGATACATAGGCGTAAGCTTCAGGGATCTAGGATATTCGGCTTTGTACCAGACAAGAATCTGTTGTTGGATGTTGATAGGCGGTTTGTGGCGGCTGGGAGGGAGGCGGAGAAGACGGAGAGTTGGTGGTTGAAGGTACCGAGGGTAGTGTTTCAGTGGTTTTTCTGGTAAGCTGTTGGAGTGGAGTTGTTGGGATTGTTTGTACTTAAGAGAAACGCCAGATATAGTATATGTTTCGTACCTTAGGTGATCATTTCGGTTCGCGAACTGTAGCCGTCGGTTCGCAATATTTACATTCCATCTCAACAACGAGTGAGCGTTCGCAAACCGTCTCCCATCCCTGTCCACATTAGTCTGTTCTATGGACAAAGGCTTCCGACCTTGTTCACCCTCTCGGTCAATATCCCCTACACCGCATGAGCGTAGTATTGACTACCAGACGGGATAGAACGATAGGTACTTTCCATAGAAGCCTCAATACAGCTCAAAACTTGTCTAGTCCCTAGACTCTCGTTGCCTTCGCTCGCTCGGCAACCGAGGTACGAGTGGTAACATCACTGGAGGCTGGGCACGAGACAATTCAAGACCGATGTGACCACAAAGACGAGACCGATCATAGATAAGATAATCACTCCACTACCGACTCTTTGGTGGAAGGTCGGTAACTAGATTCGTACCAACTCTACCGCAGTACCCTTCTTTGCGTCCAAACGAGCTAGATTACTATTATAATTCGCAACATAAGAAAAAGTGGGAACTACAGTACCTGAGATCCGCATTGTCAACACCCACTGCAGGTGCTTATCGTGCTTAATATAGCTAGGCAGGCGGGATCTTTGCGTTCACTTGTATGACCGTATCTATCTTTCATATTGCACCGTCGTATATACCACTTCTACCCAAAACTTCCTTCAAACAAAAAAATAAGAGCAATCGATACACCGAAGTTACAACGAAGTTACAACACGTGAAAGTGGTGGGACGGTGGTGGTACAACGGAATATAGTTCACCGATCTCATGAGGAACGCAAACGGATAAGTGGAGGAATGAGTTGTAAAGGTGTTATTTGTCTCTCTACAACATGAATAAGAGGCGCTGGAGGTGCAGGTCATAGTAGGGTGAGCTGGGCGGGACTGTGCACCCGTAATAAGCCGCAAGTTGAAGTTTAGCACCCAATCACCGATTAGGGGATTTCAGCGGTGTTAAGTTAGAAACATTTGGGTAAGATATCAGTGCTAGTCTCAGCATAGAGCTTTCTGAGAACGTCGACGGTTACTTCTATCACCTGCGGAAACTTTTTCCAGTTAACAACAGACAATAGCTTTCCGACAGTTTCGCGCACTCATTCCTGGAAGAGCTCTAGCTAATGGTGTGGAGACGGATTTTAAGACTATTGGAATGTATTGAGGAAGGGGTTAGAACCGGCACCGTGATGCTACAGGTCATGACAGGGGTGGTGATGAGGACTGTTATGGAGACAAAAGCGCAAGTGTATAGAGGCATGGTGGCGTGGTAGCATTAGTTAGCAAGATTTTGAAGGAACATGGATTCTGGTACCAGATTCATGTGCTCCATTTTCAAAGAGTCCGACATTCCGGCAATTTCGATGTTCTCACAATTCTCATTCATGGTTAATCACCCGTCATCGCAAAAACTGTTAGGAGACATGGCATGATCTATTACTCTTGCAGCTGGAATCCCTTTCTTACCAATGGGCGTGTAGCGTCGTCACTGTTACTGGAATCTCTGATTCACCACTTCCTACCACGCGCGGGATCGTAGGCCACAGAACCGATTTGATCAAACACTGCATCTCTGCGAATAGTGCGATGTATACGAGGTCGAAATAATATGACCTACTGTTGGCCACAGGTTGAAAGAAATGCAAAAAAGCGTTGACTACAGGATTCCAGCCCATTGTTTGTGTTTATTGCACCGATGGAACACCGCAAGTTTCGAACCTGCATGCTTGTATTTCTACAACCATTCTCGACGCAGCACGCCAAGAGCACTTAACCATCACCATGCAAAACTAATACCACTGTGAAAAAGCTCCTGGTGGATGTGAGGGTGCTTTCTTGCCGCTCCCTCACATTCCTAGACCGGATACTAAATTCGAGTGACACCTCACCAATCACGGCTCCTTGCAATTCAAATTCGGTGCAGACCGCGATATTTGTACGATCTCGGTAGTCTCCGCGATATCCAGAACTTGGCGTGAGAGGAAGCTGTCTTAGAGTGCCACTACCGGATGATTCGGTAGCGCGGGTGCAGATACGCTAAGAAATAAGCATGCCCACGTGTCAGGTGAAGAATATAGTGAGTGCGGGGTAAATATCAACGGTACAAACTTCTCCTGGCCACGAGACTGAGGGTTTCGCAGCCATTATTCGAGTGTAATGCTTGCAAACTTGATTCATCGCATGCGGTGGAGGAGAGAGAGATGGTGGAACTCAAGAATGCTTCCTAGCATCCGACTTCAAGTGGACGCAAGTAAGAGTTAGCGTGCCCACGCCACCTACCGATCTTAAGGCACAGATATCTCGGTAATCCCGACGCCGGCTTTCGGCATGACTAGTGGCTTCTCTCCATCACCGGCATGGCGCAAAGCTTGATTACGCCGTGGCGCCGTCGGTAGCAGCCGAACTTGTGCTTTCCCGCTTATGCAGATCTGATAACGATACGGCCGAACCGTGCAAAGCCCGTTTTATCCTCTAGGTAAAAAAATAGTACCATTAAACATAGAAGAACTCTTGCCTCCCATCGCGCACATCCGCAGTGCGAAAAAGAAAAGCGTCCGTGCGTCATTCGAAAATTCCCGGCGAATCCAGAAACTTCGAGGCAAAAGAAAAGAACCTGTCTCGATGAAAAAGAAAAAGAAAAGTAATCATAACGTTTTCGGTGCGCCCGACTGGGGCAAATGAGTGTGTCGTGCCGCATCTGTTATGCCTCGGCTCACTGCCTTACTGCTGCCACAGGCATTCCGGAGGATATTATTTCGAGCACCCCGGTTGGCGTCTGTAGGGAGCTTGCAGCAGCAAAACCAGATCGATAAACTGATAGATTGCATAGTGCATGCAACCTTCTTAAGCTTCAATCGAAGCTATGGTATCCATGCTTGTCTTTTATCTCTCGCGCCTTATTCAAAGAATCGTCCCCTCGAAGCAGCTGTTTACTCTGAGCTTATCAACTGCCCAACCCGGGCGTGGCCTCCGCAATAGGAAACCTGCGCCGCTAAATTATGGCGCATCGATTTGCAGGCATACCCTCGGGCGCCCAGTGGGCTGGAGACGCGGAGAGGAGCATCACATGTCCCTATCATTGGCCTGCAAAGGGAATTGTTTCGCTCGTCGGGAAGCAACATGCCTCGGCCAGATGTCTTGTGTTCCTGCGTACGTGATATCGGAGCCCCTGGCCTCAGAGCGAGAATGTGACCGCCCGAAACTTGACGCGACTCGCCGGATGGATGGCAAGCGATTGGAAGGGAGGTGGCATTGCCAACCCCTCCATCTTATCTCAACCTCAGTCCCGGGCAGAAATAGAGTTAATATCACTAGCATTCCTTGACACCACCATGTGTCGACTCTAAACGGCACCCTTGGCAACGGTTGGGAGCGTCGTCCAATAGCCTCTTCCCCTGCCGTGCCACCGGGAGAAGGGGGACAAGTTATCAACGCCGTAGCCAGTCGCAGCGATACCGGAGCCGCCGCGCACTGCAACGGGTACTTACCTGCGCTCGAAAACAAATTTTGCACACCCACTCTGGGTGGCAACGACACCTGCCATTCGGAGGCAATGTCGCGCGAGCTTTGCATCCCTATATTGATTCGATCCGTCGCATAACCTACTGGGGTGGGGTGGTTGTAAGTTAAATCTCGAGGGTGTCCCCCAATTTTCTCTCCTCCCAAACCCCGAACGCAACGATGAATAGCGGCACCGCCCTGGAAGATCTCGAGCTTGCGAAAGCACACGAGCCAAAGCTCCACGAGGAGTTGATGAAGAGCGAAAGGATTGATACTCTACCCGAGTACCGCAAGGGCGAAATCGATGAATCTGCGATTGCCGATGGCGAACAACCTACCGATGAGGAGCTCCTCACCCTCCGAAGGGTGTCCGGACAGGTGCCGTGGACCGCGTATACCGTCGCTGTGGTCGAGCTGTGCGAAAGGTTCTCGTATTATGGAACAACTGCTGTGTGTATGGTACCCCGCATTCCTAGTGTGCTTGGGAGGTGCTGATAGGTGTGTTGTAGTCGTGAACTTTATCCAACAGGATCTTCCCCCTGGATCCCGCACTGGCGCTGGATTCTCAGGACAGTCGGGAGCGCTGGGGATGGGGCAGCGGGCGTCGACCGGATTAACAACCTGTATTCCCTCATTTCCATAACCCTTATTATTTTCCTACTAAGTTACCTCAAGTCAACAACTTCTGGGCGTACGTGATGCCGCTTCTCGGAGCCTACATGGCCGACGAGTATTGGGGCCGCTATAACACGATCATGGTCGCGATTGGAGTAGCTATCGTGGGGCATGTCATCCTGATCGTCTCCGCAATCCCGCAGGTCATCACGAACCCCCACGGATCGATCGTGTGTTTCTCCATCGGCTTGGTGATCATGGGCATCGGCGTCGGCGGGTTCAAATCAAACATCTCGCCACTGATCGCAGAGCAGTATAAGCAGGTCTCACTTGAGGTGAAGACACTGCCGACCGGGGAGAGGGTGATTATGGATCCCACCCTCACGGTGTCGAGGATCTATATGTATTTCTACATGATGATTAACGTTGGCTCGCTGTGTGGGTCTATTGCGATGGTGTACTCTGAAGTACGCACTCACCTCTTTGAATTCCTCGAGTAGAGTAGCTGCTGATGTGGGAAAACAGAAATACGTCGGATTCTGGCTGGCGTATACTCTCCCAACTGTCATGTTCCTGTTCTGCCCCTTGATCATGCTCGCCTGTCGCAACCGGTACGCGCGGAGCCCGCCGACAGGAAGTGTCACAACGAAAGCCTTCAAGGTCTGGATACTCGCCATGAAAGGCCGGTGGTCTCTGAATCCCGTCGCCACCTACAAAAGCCTGCACGCCGCCGATTTCTGGGAGCGCGTGAAGCCTAGCAACATCGATCCCGCCGCGCGGCCGCAATGGATGACCTTTGACGATGAGTGGGTGGACGAAGTCCGGCGCGGGATGCTCGCTTGCAAAGTCTTCCTCTGGTACCCAATCTACTGTTCGTTCCCTCCCCTCCGGTTTATGACAAACACTAACCACCGCAGGGCTGTCGTACAACCAAATGACCAACAACCTCACCTCGCAAGCCGCAACAATGGAACTTCACGGGATCCCGAACGACATCCTCTCCAACCTCAACCCGCTTTCCCTCGTCATCTTCATCCCCATCGTCGACCAGTGGATCTACCCCGCGCTTCGTAAGGCAAAGATCCACTTCACGCCGCTGAAGCGGATAACGATGGGCTTCATAATGGGTACCTGCGCCATGATCTGGTCCACCGTCACCCAGTACTACATATACAAGCTGAACCCGTGCGGGGACCACGCAAATGACTGCAAAACGCAAGTGGCGCCGATCAATGTCTGGGTGCAGACTGGCGCTTATGGTAACTCTCCCCCCTTTCCCCTCTCCTACCCCCGCTAACTTTGCAGTGTTTATCGCCTTCTCGGAGATCTTTGCGTCAATCACCGGATTGGAGTATGCGTTCACTAAGGCGCCGCGGAATATGCGCTCTCTCGTGATGGCGATGTTTCTGTTTATGTCTGCGATTTCGTCGGCGCTGGGACAGGCGCTTGTTGCGCTTGCTGCGGACCCGTTGCTGATCTGGAATTACGGGACGGTTGCGGTGGTGGCGTTTTTTGGGGGTGTGTTGTTCTGGCTGCAGAATAGACGGCTGGATAAGGAGGAGGACAAGCTGAATATGTTGCCCAAGAGTGCGTTTCAGGGGAAGGTTAAGGAGGAGCCCGTGGGAAGTGCGTAATGGTGTTAGATGGAGGTGTATGTAATTTATGATATTTCTACCGGATTGTTAGTGTAATCAAAGTCAAGGAGAAACTCTTTATATATTATGAATGTGCCTAGTGAGTCATGATCAGCGCGAATGAGTCGTTCGTATTGCCCCACTGCGCTAACCGCGTGAATATATTACTCGTTCCGAACCTTGAGTCGAGTGGGGGTACATCCCGCGAATGGTTAGTTCGTTCATGTGGGAGCTGGGATGGTCGAATTTGCAGACAAGAGCTTTCTGCCGCCACGCGAGGAGTATTATTATTGATTGAACAGATGGCAATTTGTATTGTCATTAAATCTCATTCGCTCTAAAGACGTACCATTTGTTGCAATATGGGGAGAGCCGTGTGAATGGACTTAGATACAGAGAAGAGAGAAGGAGAAAGACTCGAGCTATATATGAAAGAAGTGTGCCTTACCATCAGCCTCGCCTACGGTCAGCTCGGTCAGGTCTATATAATGCAACACTAGTCTGACTTCAAGTACCGAATCCTACTCAACATATCCCACTTATCAAAGGTCGAAGTACAGAACATCTTCCCCACTTAGTTTCTCCTCATTATACCCCTCCAGTATACTCCACCTAAGTGGTTGCCTTTCGCGTTCTTCATCCAATCCCTCCTTTGTTGTTGGCATATCCGTCTTCAGAATCTCCGGGCCTTCCCATGACACAGAACCACAACTAAGATACTCCTCTTTCCATACAATCTGTGCGCAATTGAATCTCATCGGGGTATTGCACAACTTACGGGTCACCACCCCCTTCGGTCCGCAAATCATCAGGCTAATAAATTCATCGGTATATAACCACCGGTATCCGCCACCCCCATGCCACATGTACCATTCCTCCATATTCCACGTCGTAGGCCGTGTCTCAAAAAACAATCTACCCGGTTTGCGGTGGGTATTCGGGATACCGAGCTCCTGACAAACTGCAGAGCAATCAACAATCTCGCCGAACGCGTATGCCGTACCATTATCATCGTTGCAAAACTTGAGGTCCTTCTGACCGACAATGCCTGGATAGATATCAGAGAAATTCGTTTTGGCAACAGTTTGGAGAGTTGGGGGCCCATGTTTTGCATACCGCCATCTTGGAAAGATGCTTTGGACGTATTTGTTGTCGACACGTTTCCATTCAAGACTTTTGGGATCCATTCACTCATCTTGATGAACCTAGTTTCTTTCGGCACTAAGGTCACTCGTCCGCAATGACTGTTATTACACTTCGGAAGCCGTCGTCTGGAGGGGCCGTAAACACGTGATCCACAGCTGTAACGCTAACCAGCTTTCAGCTAGTGCAAGGTCTTACCATTCGCTTTGCTCGTATTTGTCATTACGTACGCCCGTGTTCTCCCTGCTACCGATGGTTCCGAAACCTAGGTAATCGTTCCCGATTTGTGCCCGTCTTCAATCTGACGTGAAACAGTACCGAGGAGTTCTACCTCTTGGATTCGCCACATACTGCAACCCCCGCTCCACGGTTTCCGTCGTTCACCTGTACCTTGCAGACCGGCGAAACCAATAAAGTCGACGTCGTCATCCTGTACTCAGCTCTCGACCTTAATTACATTCTACCTCTCGACCAGCTAGTGCCTCATAATAAAACACAAAAACACCCTGTTTCATGCCCCTTAACTGACAGCATCAAGCTCCCTTCAAACCGACTACCACCGTGGGACAGCAAGCAGTATGGACCGAGAGCGCAGAAATCCAAGACATCGTTTCCGTCTACGCTCCAAAGCGGTTAACATATCGCGGCCAGATCCACGATCAGACACCAGTAATTCATCTGCGACGGTAGTGGACATTCTGGAATAACAAAGACAAGAAGACTATCGTGGAAGGAGTTGTGGGTGCGTCTTTAATTCCTATACCTGCTAGTGATAAGATACAGGACCGGGCGGTGGTGGCCGTAAGAAAATATACGTATACTGAGGAGAAGATATGGGGGGGCGGTAGTAGAGCTAGACGCAAAGAAGGATCCGGCAAAGAGTTGAGGGGGATAAAAAGCAGCCAGGAGAATTTGTGAGTGACAGGATTTGGAAAATTGGATGCAATCGAAATAATCTTCATCGTTGGGGTGAGATAGGAACAGTGGTACACAAAATGGTGTTGTTTTGTGTGGCTACGCTTATTTTAAGACTAGAAGAGAGTTAAATCATGACTTGGATCGTCAGGAAGCCATGCATTACGTGTATGCTTGGGCTTTGCATCAGTATGGAGCGTTTGGGGTATTTTCTGTTTGTTTCGTGGATCATGACTCGGTCGTATGGACGACCTAGTCTATTACGACATGGAAGGGCTTAGGTGCATGAACGTACATACTAAGTACTTATGGTACAGATTGAAGAGAGAGGGAAAGAATAGCGGGCTTGGACTCCTTTACTTGAAAATAGCAACGTTGACCATAGTTACTGTCACAATCAGACATCCCGACCCCCCGAAACTCGAAATCCGAAATTCTAAGGAACTCACCGAAAGACAATGTTCTCAAATCGAACGCACCGACATGGTACATACGGGTAGATCCTCCACTCCTCCAATCGTACAACTGATTGCACCTGATAGAATGGAGCATAGTACCCAGCACCATCCATAGCATCTAGCACAGTTCCACAAGCCAAACCATTGCGATTTAGCCTACCCCCCGCATATCTGCACTCCATAGTAGTTTCATGCAATTAATACCATACTGTCCATATCCACATGCAGGTCCATTGCACATTATAGTACCACATGTCATATTTCCTGTACCACCTTAAAAACAACTTCTGTATAAGCTGCGCGTCGTGCAAGGTCATTTTTCCTGGTGTGTGAAAAAGGCTTACCCAATATAGTTTAACAGAATTAGCGTCCAAACCCATCCACAATCAGCGGAGATATTATTCATATAAGCACACGGAATGTGTCTTTTTCGATTCTTATTGGTCAGAATTCTGTGGCTGAGTGGCTGAGTGGCTGATTGTGGCAAGTATAAACCACAAGAACTCAAATTAAAAATGACCCACTAATTTAAGTCTGCAAGTTGCACTCTGACAACCACATGTGATATACATGAAATGTGTATAACTCTACCTGCTTTCACATCCCAGGTTGACATTCATGATATTTTGAATATTGGGTGAGTAGTTGTGGATTAATACCTTTATTGTAATGTTTTTTTACAG
>Ga0307515_10008871_pt1 | contig 19529 bp, 23 predicted proteins | sample 17_EM_MG_FD_194513 | JGI IMG/M metagenome (GOLD analysis project Ga0307515, IMG submission 194513) | Populus trichocarpa ectomycorrhiza microbial communities from riparian zone in the Pacific Northwest, United States - 17_EM | ecosystem: Host-associated > Plants > Roots > Unclassified | place...
GCCGTACGGGACAGCAAGAACCCGTCCGGTCCGGCGTTGATGTTCACCCAGGGCGAATGGGACGCGTTCGTCGGCGGCGTCAAGGACGGCGAGTTCGACAACGGCAAATGAGCCACCGGGAAAAAGCGGTCGCCGCGGCTTCGGCCGCGGCGACCGCGCGTCAGTCCTGGAGCAGGCGAACGGGGACCTCGAGGCGGTCCGCGAGCGCCGCGACGCCGATCCCGAACGTCTCGACCACCGTCACGCCGGCCGCGCCGACCAGGAACGTGGCCAAGTCGGTGTAGACGCGGCTGACACAGGCCACCCCGGTCAGCGGGTAGGTGCACTCCGGCACCAGCTTCGGCGCGCCGTCCTTGGCGAACAGCGACATCATCACGAACACGTCCTTCGCGCCGATGGCCAGGTCCATCGCCCCGCCCACCGCCGGGATCGCGTCGGCGGCGCCGGTGTGCCAGTTGGCCAGATCGCCGGCCGCGGACACCTGGAACGCGCCCATGATGCAGACGTCCAGGTGCCCCCCGCGCATCATCGCGAACGAGTCCGCGTGGTGGAAGTACGACGCCCCCGGCAACTCGGTCACAGGTTGCTTGCCGGCGTTGGTCAGGTCGGTGTCGATCTCGTCGCCGGTCGCGATCGGGCCCATGCCGAGCATCCCGTTCTCGGTGTGCAGCGTGACGCCGCTGCCGAGCTTCAGGTAGTCGGCGACCTTGGTGGGCTGGCCGATGCCGAGGTTCACGTACGAGCCGTCGGGGATGTCGCGGGCCACCACCCGGGCCATCTCGTCGCGGCTCAACGGGCCCCGGCCGGCGTTCTCGACCGTGCGTTGCTGGGTCACTGCGAGCGTCATAAGGGCACCTCCACGAGCCGGTCGACATAGATGCCGGGGGTGACGACGTTCTCCGGGTCCAGCGCGCCGACCTCGACCACCCGCGACACCTGCGCGATGGTGACGGCGGCCGCGGTCGCCATGACCGGCCCGAAGTTGCGGGCGGTCTTGCGATAGACCAGGTTGCCGATCCGGTCGGCGACGTGCGCGCGGATCAGCGCCACGTCCCCGCGGATCGGGTATTCGAGGACGTAGTCGCGGCCGTCGATGGTCCGGGTCTCCTTGCCCTCGGCGAGCGGCGTGCCCACCCCCGTCGGGCTGAAGAACGCGCCGATGCCCGCGCCGGCCGCGCGCATCCGCTCGGCCAGGTTGCCCTGCGGCACCACCTCGAGCTCGATCTTGCCGGCCCGGTAGAGGCCGTCGAAGACCCAGGAGTCGGACTGCCGGGGAAAACTGCAGATCACTTTGCGTACGCGGCCCGCCGCGAGCAGCGCGGCCAGCCCGGTGTCGCCGTTGCCCGCGTTGTTGCTGACGATCGTCAGGTCCCCGGCGCCGTGCTCGATCAGCGCGTCGATCAGCTCGACCGGCATCCCGGCCATGCCGAACCCGCCGACCAGCACGGTCGACCCGTCCCGGACGGCGGTGACGGCGTCGGCCGCATCGGTGATCGTGGCCGTCACGCCAGCTCCCCCAGAAAAACCGTCACGCGAATTCCTCCAGCAGCAGGGCGGCGACCGCGTCGGGGCGTTCCGCGGGTGGCAGATGGGCGACGTCGTCGAGGACCACGAGCCGGCCCGAGCGGACCCCCTTGGCGATCTCGGCGAGGCTGGCCGGGGGCGTCGGCACGTCGTGCGCCCCGGCGATCGCGAGCAGCGGCGTGCCGATCTCGCCGAGCCGCTCCCGCACGTCGAACTCGGCCAGCGCCTCGCAGGTCAGCGCGTACCCGCCGGCGTCGGTGTCGCGCAGCGAGTGCAGCAGGGCGGACCCGGTGGCGGGCTCGCGCTCGAGGAAGCCCGGCGCGAACCAGCGCTGCGCCGAGCCCTCGATCATCGCGGCCGTGCCGGACGCGCGGACGGTCGCGGCCCGGTCCCGCCAGCCCTGCGCCTCGCCGATCTTGGCACCGGTGCACAGCAGCACGGCCCGCTCGACCTGTTCCGGGGCGTCCAGCAGGAGTTGCAGTCCGACGGCACCGCCGGCCGAGTCCCCGGCGTACCGGAACGGGGTCTGCCCGGCCAGAGCCCGGACCGCAGCGGCCAGCTCGGCCATCGTGAACGCCGCGGCCGGCGGCGCGCTGCGACCATGCCCCGGCAGGTCCCAGCCGACGACGTGGAACCGGCCCTCGAGCCGGGCCACGCAGCGTGACCAGAGCGCCTCCGCCGAGGTGCCCAGCGACGGGCCGACGACCAGCAGCGGCCGATCCGGCGCGTCCACGAGGGTGACGCCGGTCAGCACCGGGACGGTCATGGCTGTGCCACCTTTGTCATGCCCTTCTGGCCCTCGCCTGCGAGGCCGTCGTCCGGCGGCGGCGTGTGCCGCTCGGTGCAGGCGGTCATGACTGTGCCCTCGCTATCGCGGCGTCGATGATCAAGTCGGCGGCCCCACGGTACGGGCCGGTCGGGTCGCTGTGCGCCAGCCCGGCGATCTTGCGGTGCTCGGCGTCGATGCCGGGGCGGGCCGCGGCCAGCGTCGCGGCCATCCGGTCGGGGTGTACATGCAGGCCCGACAGTAGCTCGCTGGCCTGCGACGCCGCGGTGGCGGTGTGCCGGGCGAGAGCGCGCAACGCGAACCACTCGGCGTGCCAGCCGCCGTCCGGGCGTTCATCGACGCGGGCGGCCGCGGCGGCGTGCAGGATGGCGGCCAGCGGCGGGCCGGTCAGCGCGGCGCGGCGGATCAGCACGGAGAGCACCGGGTTCTGCTTCTGCGGCATGGCCGACGAGCCACCGCGGCCGGCGTCGGCCGGTTCGCCGAGCTCACCGATCTCGGGGCGGGCGCCGAGCAGCACGTCGTTCGCCACCTGCCCCCAGGTGTCGGTGCAGGTCACGAACGCGTCGCCGAGCCGGGCGAAGGGCATCCGGCCGGTCGGCGGGTCGAGCCCGAGCGTTCCGGCCGTGGCGGCGACCAGGCTGAGCGCGCCGCGCGGCGATCCGGCCAGCACCACCGGGGCGGCGAGGCTGCCGGCCGCGCCGCCGAGCCGGGCCGGGAGCGCCGGCGTGGCGTCCAGCTGGTCGCGCGCGTCGAGCAGGCCGGTCAGCCAGCCGGCGGCCTTGAGCCCGAAGGTGACCGGCACGGCGTGCTGGGTGAGCGTGCGGCCCACCTGGTCGGTGGCCCGGTGCTCGTCCGCGAGCCGGACCGCGGCGGCGATCTGCACGGACAGCTCGGCCCGGATCCGCTCGCGCGCGTCCCGCAGGCACAGCGCTAGCCCGGTGTCCAGGACGTCCTGGCTGGTCAGGCCCGCGTGCAGCCAGCGCGCGGCCGACTCGTTGCGGGCCGCGAGCCGTTCCCGCAGCAGCTTCAGCAGCGGGATCACCGGGTTGCCGCCGCCCTCGGCGGACCGGGCCACATCGGCCGTGTCCGCCGGATCGATCAGCTTGCCGAGATCGTCGTCCGCGTGCGCCGGCGCGACGCCGTGCGCGACCAGCGTGCGCAGCCAGGCGGCCTCGACCGCGACCATGGCGGCCAGCACGGTCGAATCCGTGCAGAGGTCGCCGGCGCGCTCGTCGCCCGGCCAGAGAAGATCGCTCATGACAGCTTCAGTCTGCGCCGCGGTGCCGCGGGAAACTCAGGAAGACAGTCTCCCGGTCGCCCTGCAGCCGCACGTCGAAGACGAAACCGTGCCGGTCCGGGGTGGCGATCAGCGTGCCCCGGCGCTCCGGGTCGAGGCCGGCCAGGAACGGACTGTCCGTTTCGGCGAGATAGGCCCGGGTGAACAGCCGGTTGGTCAGGCCGCGGGCGAAGACCGTCACCGCCCAGAACGGATCCGGGCCGCCCGGCCGCAGCGTCGAGAACGAGTAGTAGCCCGTCGGGTCGGTGGCGGCGCGCCCCCAGCCGGTGAACGTCCAGCCGTCCCGGCGCAGCGAGCCGCTCTCCCGGACGACGTTGCCGTCCGGGTCCGGCTGCCAGATCTCCAACAACGCGTCCGGCACCGGGTCGCCGGCCCCGTCGAGGACGTGCCCGTGCAGCCGGACAGCGCCGGCGGATCCGGGCGGGACCAGATCACTGCCGCCGACGTACGGGAGGGCGTCGTGAAAGAACGGCCCGACGGTCTGCCCCGGAGTCGTCATGAGGTGCCCTCTTCCGTTTCCGTCCAGGTCCGGTGGCTGCCGGTCAGCACGACGTCCCAGCGGTAGCCGGTGGCGTACTCGGGCATGGTCAGGTCGTGGTCGTAGAGCGCGACCAACCGGTCCCGGGCCTTCTGGTCGGTGATCGACTGATAGATCGGGTCGAGCGGGAAGAGCGGGTCGCCCGGGAAGTACATCTGGGTCACGAGGCGCTGGGTGAAGTCCGTACCGAAGAGCGAGAAGTGGATGTGCGCCGGCCGCCACGCGTTCAGGTGGTTGCGCCACGGGTACGGCCCCGGCTTGATCGTCTTGAACCGGTAGCTCCCGTCGGCGTCGGTCAGGCAGCGGCCGACACCGGTGAAGTTCGGATCCAGCGGGGCCGGATGCTGGTCCCGCCGGTGGATGTAGCGCCCGCCGGCGTTCGCCTGCCACACCTCGACGAGTTGGTGCGCGACCGGCCGCCCGTCGCCGTCCAGGATCCGCCCGGAAACGACGATCCGCTCGCCGATCGGCTCCCCGGAGTGCTGGATGGTCAGATCCGCCTCGGCCGCGCCGACGTCCCGCTGGCCGAAGCAGGGCGCCCACAGCTCGACCGTCTCGGGATCGGCGTGCTGCAGGCTCTTGGTCGGGTGCCGCAACAAGCTGGATCTATACGGCGGGTAGTCCAGCCGGGGCTGCTCGCCCGGGGTCCCGTCCAGCTCGCCGATCTCCGCGCTGATCTCGGCCTGCGTCTCGAGAGTTCCGCTCACGCGCCCCACGCTATGCAAGCGCGCGATGATTGGGCGAGGATCGGCTTCCACTGGACGAAAGGCAGGCCCGTGGCCGGCAACAGCGCTCGCCCGCAGATCAGCGTGGCGTCCCGGGTGCTCGACCTGCTCGGCGCGTTCGACGACCGGCACCGCAGCCTGACCCTGAGCGACCTGGCCCGGCGGGCCGGCCTGCCGCTGGCCACCGCGCACCGGCTGGTCGGCGAGCTGGTCCGGTGGGGTGCGCTGCGCCGCCGCGAGTCCGGCGAGTACGTGGTCGGCCAGCGGATGTGGGACCTCGGCCTGCTCGCCGAGGTGCAGACCGGCCTGCGCCAGGTCGCCTCGCCGTTCCTCTACGACCTGCACGCGGCGACCCTGGCGACCGTGCACCTGGCGGTCCGCGACGGCGCCGAGGTGCTGTACATCGACCGGGTCTCGGGGCACGTCTCGGTGCCGGTGGTCAGCCGGGTCGGCTCGCGCCTGCCGATGCACGCCACCGGCGTGGGCAAGGTCCTGCTGGCGTACGCGCCGGAGGACGTGCTCGGCGCGGTGCTCGCCGGGCTGCGGCGGATCACCCCGTTCACGGTGACCCAGCCCGGGCGGCTGCTCGAGCAGCTGCGCCGGGTCCGCCGGGACGGCTACGCCACTACCAGCGAGGAGATGAGCCTGGGCGCGTGCTCGGTCGCCGTGCCGGTGCGCGCCGGGGCGGGCGACGTGGTCGCGTCCCTGGGCATCGTCGTGGCCGGCCTGGGCCGCAACCGGGGCCGGCTGGTCTCGGCGCTGCAGGTCGCCGCGCGGGGCATCGGCCGCAGCCTGGCCGGCTGACGGCGGACCGTCGACTTCTGCTGAGTGGAAGACCCGCCTTGCCGGATCGCGCCCCGGACCGTTGGCTGAGCCCATGCGTACCGAGGTCGCCATCGTCGGCGCCGGCCCCGCCGGCCTGCTCCTGTCCCACCTGCTCGCCCGCGCCGGCGTCGACTCGATCGTGCTCGAGACCCGGTCGCAGGAGTACGTGGGGTCGCGCATCCGGGCCGGCATCCTGGAGCACTCCAGCGTCGAACTGCTCGAGTCCGTCGGGCTGGGCGCCCGGCTGCGCGCCGAGGGCTACCAGCACCGCGGCATCTACCTGCAGTGGCCGGGGGAGCGCCACCACCTCGACTTCGTCGACCTGACCGGCCGCAGCGTCTGGGTCTACGGCCAGACCGAGGTGCAGAAGGACCTGGTCGCGGCCGGCCACCCGGCGCTCTACGAGATCACCGGCACGGCCCTGCACGACCTCGAGACCACCCGCCCGTACGTCACGTTCACCGACGTGGACGGGGTCGCGCAGCGGCTGGACGCCGACGTCGTGGTCGGCTGCGACGGCTCGTTCGGGCCCAGCCGCCTCGCCGTGCCGGACGCGCTGAAGCAGACCTGGGAGAAGGTGTACCCGTACTCCTGGCTGGGGATCCTGGCCGACGTCGCGCCGTCCACCGACGACCTGATCTACGCCTGGCACCCGAACGGCTTCGCCATGCACTCGATGCGCTCATCCACGGTGAGCCGCCTCTATCTGCAGGTCCCGAACGGCACCGACCTGGCGGACTGGCCCGACGACCGGATCTGGGCGGAGCTGGCCACCCGGCTCGGGCACGGCCAGGACGGCTGGAAGCTGACCCCCGGCCCGGTCACCGACAAAAGCGTGCTGCCGATGCGCAGCTTCGTGCAGACCCCGATGTCGTACGGCCGGCTGTTCCTGGCCGGGGACGCCGCGCACATCGTCCCGCCGACCGGCGCCAAGGGCCTGAACCTGGCGATCGCCGACGTCGGCCTGCTGGCCCCGGCGCTGATCGCCCTGCTGCGCGAGGGGGACAGCACGCTCGCGGACCGGTACTCGTCGGACGCCCTGCGCCGGGTCTGGCGCTGCACGCATTTCTCCTGGTGGATGACGACGATGCTGCACATCAGCGGCGACCCGTTCGACGCCCAGCTGCAGCTGTCCCAGTTGCGCTGGGTGACCTCGAGCGAGGCGGGCGCGAAGGGCCTGGCGGAGAACTACGCGGGCCTGCCGATCGGTTTCTGACCACTCGTCTGTCCGGGTCGGGCGGAACGCCCGGTTGGGGGCGAGGTGGTGGGCGTGGGCAGAATGGCGGAATGCAGAACCATCCGAACGTGCAGGCCGTGCGGGATGCCCTCGACGCGGCCGGGGCACGGACCGAGGACGGGTCGACGCCGGAGATGGTGTTCTTCGACGACGGGGTGCACACCGCCGCCGCGGCCGCCGCGGCGCTCGGCGTGACGGTCGGCCAGATCGTGAACTCGCTGATCTTCGACGCCGACGGCGAGCCGCTGCTGGTGCTCACCTCGGGTGCGCACCGGGTCGACACCGCGAAGGTCGCCGCCGGGCTGGGCGTCGCGAAGCTGAAGCGGGCCACCCCCGAGTTCGTCCGCGAGCACACCGGGCAGGCGATCGGCGGGGTCGCGCCGCTCGGCCACCGCAAGCCGATCCACACCCTGGTCGATGAGGACCTGGCGCAGTACCCGGTGATCTGGGCGGCGGGCGGCGTGCCACAGGCGGTCTTCCCGATCACGTACGCGGAACTGGTCCGGGTCACCTCCGGCGCGGTTACCGCCGTGGCCTGAGCCGATGCGGGTCACGCTGCACGTCTGGCGGGTGCCGTGGCGCTCGGTCGGCGGGGCGCTGCTGCGGCTGGCGCGCGAGCCCCGGCGCCTGCGGGCCCGGTGCGACGTGCGGTTCGCCAAGCTCGTCGGCACGGGCAGCGGCACCGGTTTCGGTCCGGGCGACGCCGACCTGACCCGGTACGCGGCGCTGGTCGCCTGGGACGGCCCGGGCGACCCGGCGGCGGTGACCAGCGGCTGGGACCGGATCGCGGTCGCCGGCGCCGGCCTCGACCTGACGCCGATCGCGAGTCGCGGCCACTGGTCGGGGACCGAGCCGTTCGAGACGACCGAGGTCTCGGGCGACGGGCCCGTGCTGGCGTTGACGCGGGCCCGGCTGCGGCCGCGTACGGCGCTGACTTTCTGGCGGGCCGTCCCGCCGGTGGCGGCCGCGTTGCACCGTGCGCCGGGGCTGCTCGCCCGGTTCGGGGTGGGCGAGGCGCCGATCGGCTGGCAGGGCACGATCAGCGTGTGGCGCGGCGCGGCGGACCTGACCCGGTTCGCGTACCGTCAGCCGGAACACCGCGCGGTGATCGAACGGACCCCGGTCGACCGCTGGTACGCGGAGGATCTCTTCGCACGGTTCGCGGTGCGGGAGATATGGGGCGACAAGAGCGTGCTGGGCTGGCGCGCGGATGGGGAAACTGGGCGATGAGGCCAGAGCGATGAGATTGGTGCCGTGGCAACCGGACGATCTGCTCCGGCGGCTGGACGACGTGGTGGCGGTCTACGGCGAGGCGATGGGCTACCGGGCCGAGCTGCTGCAGACCCGCCGCGGCTACATCGGCGCGCACGCCCGCCGGGCCGGGTTCCGGGCGGTCGCCACCCTGACCACCGACGGCCGGCTGGCCGGCTTCGGCTACGGCTACACCTCCGGCCCCGGCCAGTGGTGGCACGACCAGGTCCGGTCCGCCCTCGACGAGCACGAGCGCCGGCGCTGGCTGGTGCGCTGCTTCGAGGTCGTCGAGCTGCACGTGCGGCCGGGCGCGCAGGGCCACGGCGTCGGCGCCCGGCAGCTGCGCGCGCTGCTGGCGATGGCCGACGGCGAGACCGTCCTGCTCTCCACGCCCGAGGCCGACGAGCAGGCGTCCCGCGCGTGGCGGCTGTACCGCCGGTTCGGCTTCACCGACGTGCTGCGCGAATTCATCTTCCCGGGCGACGAGCGGGCGTTCGCGATCCTCGGCCGGGGGTTGCCGCTGGCCGAGCGCGCGGCGACCGAGGACGCCCCGGGCATCGTGGGGATCTAGCGCGGCGAAGCAAGGGCCTCCAGGGCATGCCAAAGATTGCGGTGCTGCCGTGGGTTCTCCTCGGCGCCCTGGTGCTGGCGCAGATCTGCTATCCGCTGACCACGGGCGGGAGCCGGGCCGCCCTGACCGTGCTCACCGTCCTGATCGGGTATCTGACCTCGGTCTCGCACGCGCTGCTCAGCCGCGGGCTCCGGACCGCGTCCGCCCTGGTCGTGGCGGCGACGCTGGGCGGCTTCGCGGTGGAGGCGGCCGGGGTGGCGACCAGCTTCCCGTTCGGCGGTTACGACTATTCGGGCCGGCTAGGCCCCAAACTGCTCGGCGTGCCGCTGATCATCCCGCTCGCCTGGACCTGGATGGCCTGGCCGGCGTGGCTGGCGGCGGTGCGGCTGGCGCGGCGTACGCCGGCCCGGATCGCATTGGCCGCCGCCGGACTGGCGGCCTGGGACCTGTTCCTCGACCCGCAGATGGTCGCCGAGGGCTACTGGACCTGGCGGGCGCCGATGCCCGCGCTGCCCGGCGTCCCCGGCGTCCCGATCGGCAACTATCTGGGCTGGCTCGGCTTCGCGCTGCTGCTGATGGCCGTCCTGGCCGGCGCCGCCGGGCCGCGCGCAGCCGTGCCCGGGCCACAAGATCGGCCCATCCTCGCGCTCTGGTTCTGGACGTACGCTTCCTGCGTGCTCGCCCACGCCGTCTTCCTGGGTCTGCCCTGGTCCGCGCTCTGGGGCGGGGTGATCATGGGCGCGGTGGTGCTCCCGCTGGCGGCCCGGCGGGGTCGCTCTCCTGGGTGGCGCTGATGGGCGCGGTCGTGCTTTCGCTGGCGGCCCGGGCGGGGTGGGCATGAGCTGGCTTGCTCTGCTGCCGTGGGTGGTGCTGACCGGGCACACCATCGTGAACGCCGCCCTGCTGCGCCGCCCGGTGCGCGGAGCGAGCACCGGCGAACGGGTAGCCGTCCTGCTGCCGCTGCGCGACGAGGCCGGCCGGGTGACGCCGTGCCTCGAGTCGCTGCTCGGCCAGCGCGGCGTGCCCCGGCTCGAGATCGTCGTGCTGGACGACGGCTCGGCCGACGGCACCGCCGAGCTGGTCCGCGCCGTCGCCGGGGACAAGGTCCGGCTGCTCACCGGCGCCCCGCTCGCGCCGGGCTGGCTCGGCAAGCCGCACGCCTGCCGGCAGCTCGCCGACGCCGTCCCGGACGCGCAGGTGCTCGTGTTCCTCGACGCGGACGTGGTGCTCGAACCCGACGCGATCGCCGGCGCGGTGACCCTGCTGCGCTCGGCGGGCGGGGCGCTGCTGTCGCCGTACCCGAAGATCGTCGGCGCCGGCCGGCTCGTGCAGCCGCTGCTGCAGTGGTCCTGGCTGACCTTCCTGCCGCTGCGGGCCGTGGAACGCTCGCCGCGTCCGTCGCTGGCGGCGGCGGGCGGCCAGTGGTTGCTGGCCGACCGGCACGGCTACGACCGGGCGGGCGGGCACGCGGCCGTGCGCGCCGACGTGCTGGAGGACATCGGCCTGGCCCGCGCGGTCAAGCGGGCCGGCGGCCGGGTCGTGCTCGCGGACGGTTCCCGGCTGGCCACCTGCCGGATGTACCGCTGCTGGCGGGAGTTGTCCGACGGCTACGCCAAGTCGCTGTGGGCCTCGTTCGGCTCGCCGGCCGGTGCGGCCACCGTCGTGGTCCTGCTCCTTTTTCTGTACGCCGCCCCGCCGCTGCTCGTGCTCTCCGGGAGCGTGACCGCCGCATCGTGGGGGCTTTCCGCGTACGCCATCGGGGTTGTCGGCCGGGTCGTCGCAGCGACCGCGACCGGCGGCCGGGCCTGGCCGGACGCGCTGGCCCAGCCGATCTCGATCGTGGTCTTCGGCTGGCTGGTCGCACGCTCGTTTGAGATGCGCCGACGCGGGCGGCTGAGCTGGCGCGGGCGGCCGGTGTGAGTCGCGTTGTCGTCGTGGGTGCCGGGGTGGGCGGACTGGCCGCGGCCGCGCGGTTGGCCGGCGCGGGCCACCGGGTGGTGGTGCACGAGCAGGCGCCGGTGGCCGGCGGCAAGCTCGGCGGCTACGAGCGGGACGGCTTCCGGTTCGACACCGGGCCGAGCCTGCTCACGCTGCCCGACCTCTTCGCGGAGCTGGGCCTGGACCTGCGGCCGCTGGATCCGGTGGTGCGGCACGTGTTCCCGGACGGGACGGTGCTCGACTCGTCGTCCTCGCCCGAGGTGTTCCGGGCCCGGATCGCCGCCGCGCTGGGCGAACAGGCAGCCTCGGACTGGGCGCGCTTCTGGAAGCGCGCCGCGCGGATCTGGGACGCGTCCTGGCGATCGGTGCTGCGCCGCAGTGTCACGCCGGCGTCGCTGGCCGCGCTGTCCTGGCGGGTCGGCGACCTGGCGGCGATCGCCCCGGGCCGCACCCTGCGCGGACTCGGCCGCCACTACCTGCGCGACTGGCGGCTGCGGATGCTGCTCGACCGGTACGCGACCTACGCCGGAACGGATCCACGCCGAGCCCCGGCGGCGCTGGCCGCGATCCCGTACGCGGAACTGAACTTCGGCGGTTGGTATCCACCCGGCGGACTCGGGACGCTCGGCACTGCGTTGCTAGCGCTCGCCGAGTCCCGCGGCGTCGACGTCCAACTCTCGTCCCGGGTGTCCGGCATCGAGACGGCGGGCGGCCGGGTAACGGGCGTACGCCTCGCGTCGGGCCGAATCGTCCCGGCCGACCTCGTAGTGTCCGATGTGGACGCTCTAGCGTTGTACCGCGACCTGCTGCCGACGCCGTCCCGGCTGGCCGGACTGGCCGACCGCAGCCTGGCCGGCTTCGTGCTGCTGCTCGGGGTGCGCGGAACAACCCCGGCGCTCGCGCACCACACGGTGTTCTTCCCGCCGGACTACGACGCGGAGTTCGACGCGGTCTTCGGCTCGGCTTCTCGGCGTGCCCGGCCCGCCTCGGATCCCACTGTATTTGTCACCCGGACAGCCGACCCGGCGGTCGCCCCGGCCGGCGACGAGGCCTGGTTCGTGCTGGTCAACGCGCCCCGGCATGGTGCGGCGTGGTCGGCGGTGGACTGGTCGCGGCCGGGTCTCGCCGAGGCGTACCGGGAGCGTGTCTTGGCCGTGCTCGCTGCGCGGGGGATGGACGTACGGGGGCGGCTGGTGTTCGCGGAGGTCCGGACGCCGCGGGATCTGGCGGTGGGCGGGGTTGCGCCGGGCGGGGCGATCTATGGCACGGCTGGGGGCTTGTCGCGGCCGGGGAATCGCGGTCCGGTCGACGGCTTGTTCCTGGTGGGTGGGTCGGTCCACCCGGGCGGCGGCCTGCCGATGGTGATGCTGTCGGCCCGGATCGTCACGGACCTGATCGGGCCGGCGTAGGGGTGGGCAGCGGTCCCGTCCAGGTCCGAGCGTTGTTCCCCACTGCCTCGCATGCCTCGGCGATCAGCGGAGGGAGCTCGAGGCCGTAGCGACTCATGGCGGTGCCAGCCAGCGCACGGACCATTGTCTCGTAGGACGCACCCCGGCCGACGGCGAAGCACTTCGGATAGAAGCTCGGATTCTGGGGATCGATGCGCAAGCCCGGGAGGGCGTTGACGTCAACCACGTACGGGTCGCCATGCCGGTCGAGGACGACGTCAACACGGGCCCAGTCCCGCAGGCCGAGCGCCGCGAAGGCGGCAACCGCTACCGCGATAGCCCGGTCAGCCGAGGGATCGGTGGGTGCATGCATGGTGGCGGCGATCCGCTGTTCCTTGATCTCCGCGCTGAGGATGACGTCGTTTGGCTCCAGGACGACCTCGATCGCTGCGGCCTGCGGGTGACTGCCGTTGCCCATGATCGCGACTGTGTATTCGCTGCGGCGGTGCCACTGCTCGACGAATCGATTACCGGCAGAAAGGTAGGCGACTGCCGCTGCCGTCGAGTCCAGGTGGCACACCCCGATGCTCTCCGCCCCAGCGACCGGCTTGCCGACCAGCGGGCAGCCCAGAGCCGCGACATCGCGCGGTCGGTCGGACCAGGCGGGGGTCGCGATGCCGCGGCTCGCCAGCATGGCCTTCATGAACAGTTTGTTCTCGGCCTGTCCGGCGACGCGTCCGCCGCCGACGACGAACACGCCGCGGTCCTCCAGCGCTTCGACCAGGGAAGTGTTGTCGGCAAGGCGCCGGCAGGCTGGGAACACTATGGCTCGAGCCGGCAGACGGTCGAGCCGGTGCAGGTCCGCGGACGATGCCAGCTCGAGGATATCCAGTGCCACTCCGTCGGTCCGGAGGCTCCGGCCCACCGCGGACACCACGGAGCTGTCGCCGAAGCCGTCCGTGCCGCGGTTCGTGGTCGATGCGGCGATGACGATGTGCTGTTCATTCACGTCGTTGTCTCCGAGTAGAGATCCTGCTACGCGGCCGCCGATGCGGTTAGCGCGCCGGGTTCGAGCCCGGCCCGGCGTACGCCGGACTCGTCGACGGCGATGGCTGAGACGTTGCCGAAGTTGGTGGCCGACAAGCTGCGTTCTCGCAGCAGGATGTCGTGGCCAAGCGCGGTGAGGCCAGCCACGACCTCGTCCGGGCAGTTCGCATCGACGAACGTCCGGCCGTGCTGGACGTCGACCCGCGGGAGATCGACGGCATCCTGTGGGCTCAAGCCGAAGTCGCAAAGGGCGGTCAGGACCTGGCACACTGCCGAGGAGATCCACATGCCGCCCGAGGCGCCGACCACCATGCTCGGCCGCCCTTTTCCGTCGCAGGCCACCAGCGGGCTCATGTTCGAATGGGCTCGGGCCCGCGCCCGGACCGAGTTGGGTGTGCCCGCGACCGGGACGAATCCGAACATGGCGTTGTTCAGCAGGAACCCGGATGACGTCGTGACCATCGATCCGTAGGACGAGAGGATGGTCTCGGTGAGGCTGACCGCGGTGCCCGCTGCGTCGACGACGCAGACGTGAGCCGTGCGGCCCGGACCCGCGACGGGGCGCGGCTCCGCGCCCGGTGGGCGAGCCCACTCGGCATCCCGCCAGTCGTCGGTGCGCGCGTCCACTCGGATGCCCGCGGCCATTTCTGCCGCGAGGCCGGGATAGGCCGGCCGCCACGCTTCGGCGGCGCCGTCGCCGAGGTGCAGCGACTCGAAGTGCCGGCAGCGCCGGAGCGCCTCGATGACGAGGTGGAGCCGGCCCGTCGAAACCGGCGGGAGCTCGGCGGTCGGCAGCAGGTCGAGGACACGCAGAAGCAACTCGTACAGCCCACCGTGGGCGGGCCCGTACACCTGCCGTTGCCGGAACGGGACCGGGACGGCAGCGCCCCATCGCGGCTGGTAGTCGCGGATATCGTCCGCCGTGATCAGGCCGCCGTCGGCGGCTGTAACTATCGACTCGCCTACCCGTAGCCCGGCATCCGGTCCGTGAGCGGCCAGATCCGCCAGGGTCGCGGCGAGCGCCGGTTGGCGGAAACGATCGCCGTCGCCGACCATCGCGGGCCGGTACGGGAACCGGCCGTCGCGCAGGAAGGCCCGCGCCGTGGGAGCGTACCGGCCGAGCTCCTCCAGGTGGCTCGCCTGCATCATCGCGGCATACCAGTCGGTCTCGAAGCCGGAACGGGCGAGCACCAGCGCGGGACCGACGATATCGCTCCACGGTGCCCGGCCGAACCGGTCGTGGGCGGCCAACAGGCCGGTGACCGTCCCGGGAACGCCCACCGATCTCGGTCCGATCTCATTGGCCCGCCCCGCGACACCGGCCCAGCCGAGAAGTCCGACCGATGGCTCGCCCGCGAGCTCGAAGCACGTCGGAGAAGCGGCAGCCGGCGCCTCGGCCCGATAGTCGAGGGTCTGCGATGCGGCGCCGTCGTCCGGACCGCAAACGGTCAGCAGGCCGCCACCACCCAGGCCGGTTGCGAAGGGGTGGACGACGCCGGTCGCGAGGATGGTGGCGATGGCCGCGTCGACGGCGTTCCCCCCGGCCCGCAACAGCTCGCGGCCGGCCGCCGCGGCCAGCGGATGCCGCGCGGTTACCAGGCCGCTGCGCGTCGGCTCCGCTCGCTTGGCGAAACTCCAGATGCTGGTGGTCACGCTAATCCTCGACCGGGGGAGCGTCGCTGGTCAGTGAGCTGCTCGCCTGCCAGAGTTCGTCGAAGTGCCGCAGCAGCGTGGCGCCGGGCTCGTTCGACAGCGGAAGTTCGATGTATCCGCGGTCGTCCAGGCGGCTGGGCTGCGCGTTCGCCAAGGTCCCGAGGAAGCCGGTGCGAACAAGCCCGTCGATGCGCACGAAATGCACGTTCGGCGCGATCTCGTAGCGGCGGTACTCGAACCGGCTGCGGGCCTGCGGGCGCCATCCCGCAACGATGTCCGCGATGCGTTCCTCCGACTCCTGCAACTGCCGGCGCAACGTCGCGGGATCGGCCTTGGGCCACGGCAGAACCATCGACGCCTGCTCGAGGACTGCGTCGCTGGCTTGCGACGACAGCCCGAGAACCCGGACATGGACCCCGCGCAGGGCGGCACTCTCCTGCCGTTGGGCCTGGCGCACCGACTGCACCCGCGCCAGGGTGGCGATCGATACCGCGAGTCCCAGGATCTGCAGGACGGCGGCGGTGTTGTTGACGTCGGCCCAGGTCATTTCAGTCCACGGGGCCGATGGCGTTCAGCAGGCCGGTGACGACGGTCTCGTGCATTCGGCGCAGGGACTGCACCGTAACGCCGGCGATGTGCGGGCTCCAGAGACCGCGGAAGTCGTCGAGAGCATCGATCGTTCCGTCGCGCTTGAGGTCGAAGTCGTCGACGGCCACGTTCAGGTCCGGACGGCTCTGCACCGCGATACGAAGCTCCTTTGGATCGACGATTTCCTTGCGGGCGGTGTTCACGACGACGGCGTCGGGCGGCAGTCGCCGGAGGAGATCAGCGCCGACCAGGCCCCGGGTTTCTGCGGTCAGCGGGAGATGAATGCTGACGGCCCGTGCCTCGAAAACGCGTTCGAGCGGCCCGACCGGCAGATCCGGATGCTTCTGCGGGCTGCGGGTCCACACCCGAAGGTCGACGTCGAACGGGCGCAGCAGGCCGACCAGGGCGCGGGCGGTCGGCCCTGCCCCGAGGACGCCCACGCTGCTGCCGCTGAGCTCGAGCGGCAGCTGCGGGATGCCGGAGCGGTCGGCCCCGGCGAGGACCGCAGCGTGAGCGCGCAGACCGCGCTTGCTGAGACCGAGGATCATGAAGAGGGCGTGTTCGGCCACGGAAGTCGCGTTCGCTCCGGGCGTTGTGACGACGGCGACGCCGGCCTTCTGGAGGGCCACGAGATCAAGATGGTCGGTGCCGGCGCCGACAGAGCTGACGACCTGCAGATTCGGTACGGCGCTCAGAACATCACCCGTGATCCGCTCACGTACGCCGACGATGACGGCGTCGACGCGGGGGCCCAGTTCCATCAGCTCGGGGATGGCGTTCTCGCGCCGCTCGCAGACGCGAATCTCGTCGAACCGCTCGCGGAGCCGGCGGTCCAAGTCGTCAGTTTCCAAGAGGTCAGGTAACACCAGGAAGAGGAGACTGGCCATACGGTCAGTATGCCGGTTGTCACTAACCGGCTACCCCGCTGGCTTGCTGACTGGCGCGTGCGAGGCACGAATACCGCTTGTCGCTCGGCTGCTGATCTAGGCTCGGGTGGCGGCCCACTCGGCGCGGGTCAGGGCGTACTCGACGTCGCCGTGTTCGTCGCCGGGGATCTTTTCCGGCCAGTCCTGGTGGAATGTGCGGATGTATCGCAGGCCCGCCTTCTCCATGACCCGGTGGGAAGCCGTGTTGATGACCATCGTCTCCGCGTAGACGCGCTCGACGCCCAGCTCCGTGAAGCCCTTGTCGATCAGCGCCCGGGAGCCCTCCGTCGCGTAGCCCTTGCCCCACGCCGAACGGCGCAGCCGGTAGCCCAGCTCGACCCCGGCCTCGACGGGTGCGTCCTCGCCGGGGTGGGGCCGGAAGTGGAACCAGCCGAGGAACTGCCCGGTCGCCTTCTCGACGGCGACCCAGAAACCGTGGCCGGTGTCCTGCTCGTAGTACGCCATCCAGAACGGGATCTGCACGTCGCGGACCTCGGCGCGCGGGGTCGCCCGGCCGCCCGTGAGGTATCGCATCACCTCGGGGTCGCTGTCCAACTCGACGATGGCGTCGACGTCGTCGACAGTGAACTGGCGCAGCACGAGCCGGTCCGTTTCCAGGTAGACGCTCATGACTGAGCCATGTCGTTGTTCGGCGCGGCCGGGTGCCGCTCGGTGCAGGCGGTCATGCCGGGAACCGGGCCGTGAGGCCGGCCGCGCCCGGGCCGGTCAGCTGCGGCAGGGCAGCCACGCGACCGGCGCAGACCAGCAGGATCGCGGCCATCGGGGCATGGACCTCCGGGCCCGTGCCGGCCGACCAGGGTGTGTCCGTGGCGACCAGCCGGAATCCGGCCACCTTGCGTGTCGCGGGCAGCGGCGGGGGCCAGCGCATCGACAGCAGCCGGTCGGTGGCGATGGCCGCTGCCGCCGGCGGCGGGTCGTGGCGGCGGCCGAGGGGGAGGGCGATGTCCTGCCCGTGTACGAGGATGTCGATCAGGGTCTCGCGATACGTCACCCCGGCGTTGTGCCGCCGCGAGCCGACCATGCCCCGGATCTCGGCGATCATCCGGGTGGTCGGCGTCGAGGCGGCGAGCCGGCAGGCGCCGTCGTGGACACCGCGGTTGACGTTGCCGCGGGCGCTGATCATCATGGCGAGCGCGCGACCGAAGCCGACCTGCTGCTGGGTCAGGTGCGCGGTGACGTCCCGCACGGTCCAGCCCTGGCACAGCGACGGCCGCAGCCACTCGTCGTCGGACAAGTCGTCGAGCAAGTCGGCCAGGCTCAGCCGCTGGGCGTCGATTGCCCGCCAGACCTCGTCACGGTCCACGGCGGTCGAAGTCGGGGTCATGCGCTGCCTCCTCTAAAGGCGGGCGATCAGTGCCGTCACGAGCGACGAGATCTGCGCGTACGGGTCGAAGGCCGGATCCGGGATGGCCAGTTGGTGCAGGACGACGCCGGTCCAGTGGTTCATGATGATCGGCGCGTCGCGCTCCGGGTCGGTGGAACCGGCGATTCGCACCCAGTTGGTGGCCCAGGCGTTGACCCGGGCCCCGGTGGTCATCAGCTGCGCCCGCAACGACGGCTGGATGGCGGCCTCGACGAGGATCGCGTACCGGGCCAGGGTGAGCGTCCGATGCGGGTCGGTCGCCTGGTGCGCGAAGGCGGTGAGCGCCTTGGCCAGCTCCGCCGGGGTGGTCGGATACATCGTCAGCGCGATCTCCTCCCAGTTGGCGCGCTCGCGGGCGGCGAACCGCTCCACCACCGCGTCGAGCAACGCTTCGCGGGTGCGGAAGTGGTTGGAGGTGGAACCGGCCGGCAGGGCCGCCGCGGTGTCGACGGCGCGATGGGTGAGCCCGTGGAACCCGCGCTCGCCGAGCACGGTGATCGCGGCGTCAAGCAGGTGTTCGCGCCGGTTGACCATGACCGGACACTACCATAGTAGTCTTCAACACTACGAACATAGTTTGCGGCGGCGGGCCAGTAGGGCGAACGAGTTCGGCAGCCGGCCGCGCCAGGCCGCCGCCGAGACACCGCCCGCGCGCCAGAACGGCTCGGGATACTCGCCCAGGTGCAGGACCTCCAGGCCCGCCGCGACCACCGTGGTGACGATCTGGCCGAGGTTCCACTGCCACTCCACCGCGCCGTTGGCCGGAAAGGTGTCGTTGACGTGGCTTCGGCCGAAGTAGCTGCGGTCCGCCCGGATCCGCGGCTCGTCCTCGTCCCAGCTCCACAATGGAACGGCCGGATGTGCCTCGTACACGAAAAGATGTCCTGCCGGTCGAAGCAGACGGGCGACGTCGCGGGCCCAGGCTGTCAGGTCGGGCATCCAGATCAGGGCGCCCTTGCCGGTGTACACGAGATCGGCGCTCGCCGCCGCCAGCGGGGCGCCCGGCAGCGCCGCGACGACATACCGGCAGGCGGCGCCGAGCTCGGTCGCGCGTCGCCGGGCCGCGCGCACGGCCACCTCGCTGTAGTCGACCCCGACGACGGAACTCGCCCCGGCCTGGACGAGCGCGACGTCGTCCAGGCCGTGGCCGCTCTGCAGATGCACGACCTGCGGCGAACGGCGCAACACGTCGCGCAGCAGATCGCGTTCGGTCTCGATCAGCGACGACCCGGCCGCCGCCTGGGCCAGCAGCTCCTGGTATTCCCGGACGTGCTTCTGCGACGCGGACTCCCACGCCGTCCGGTTGGCTTGGGTGGTCGGATCCACGGTCAGACCCCAGGTGCGAGCGGCGGATGATCGGGCCAGGCGACCGCGTACGCGGGATCTTCATCCGCGCTGATCCGGGCGTACCGGAGCAGCTCGCGGACGATGCCGGCGTTGCCCATCGCCCAGCCGTTGCGCGGCTCGAGCGTGCTCGGCGTGACCCGGTGCTCGAAGTTCGACCAGCGAACCCCGTCCGCGTCCACTGTCGCGCGGGCCGCCAGGTCGTCGACGAGGACGTCCGCGAACGCCAGGTCCTTGTCCCGCTCGGCGTGCCGGTCGCCGGCCAGGGCGAGGACTCCGGCCGTACCGCAGCACCGGCCGTTGTTGTCCCAGAAGCCCGGCCGCAACCGTTGCGGGACGCCCGACGCGACGACGGTGTGCCAGCACCGGTCCACCAGCGCCGGCCAGCCGGGATCCCCGGTCACCGCCGCGAGGAGCCGGAAGGCCTGGGCGTCGCCGGCCGGCCCGTGACACCACCCGTAGCTGTAGCGTTCGATGAGCTCCGGCCGGTGCTGCGGATCGGAATG
>Ga0307515_10008872_pt1 | contig 19529 bp, 24 predicted proteins | sample 17_EM_MG_FD_194513 | JGI IMG/M metagenome (GOLD analysis project Ga0307515, IMG submission 194513) | Populus trichocarpa ectomycorrhiza microbial communities from riparian zone in the Pacific Northwest, United States - 17_EM | ecosystem: Host-associated > Plants > Roots > Unclassified | place...
GACGCTCTATCCCTTTGAATCTGCGCATAATCCTTTCCGAAAAGCGTGAGCGGTTTTCGGACGACATCATGCTCTAACTCTTTAATGTAGAACAGGATTCAGATTTTAGGCCGACCCGGCCTATCATCCTGTTCTAGCAAACCACACTCAGCATATGGCTTTTGCCACTTAAGCCTTCTTGAAGGCTCCTCTGTCGATCATCTGCTGAAACATATCAGTCATCGATGTTTGCAGCGGTCGGTAATCGACTCCTAGCTCGCGAATACCTCGACTATTGTCCCCCTTCCAGGGCAGGTTTACATTACGAGACACAATCTTTCGCGTCATGCCTCCTCCTGCCAGCGGTCCGATCAGCCACATAAGCCACTTCGGCATAGCGCGACGTGGTATCGGATAGCTCTTCCCGTAGCGCGGCAGGAGGGTCATTGCGGCATCGAGCAGATCGGTATTGTGCCCATTGATGATGTGCCGGCCGGCTGCCGTTGGATTGAACGCAGCCGCCAGGTGGGCTTTGGCCAGATCCCGAACGTCCACAATCCCCACACCCCAGCGCGGCGCACCCATTCGTAGCGTGCCGTCGCCCATCTGCTTCACCATGTTGAAACTTTCCGAGGTCGGATGGGGATTGATCGACGGCCCGATCACCAATGTCGGATTCACGACCACGAGTCTCCAGCGAGATTGCGCCTCAGCGAGCGCCCACGCTTCCTTCTCTGCGACCGTCTTAGAGTAAAAATATGGGTTATGCTCAAGAGCGGAACTGATGTTCCAGTTCTCCTCCGTGAAGATACCCCGCGACGTTTTTCGCAGGTCGACATTGTCGCCGTAGATGGCGGCGCAGCTGCTTGTCAGGACAACCCGTCCAACGCTATGCGTACGATCAACCTCGCTCAGGACATTCCGTGTGCCTAAAAGCGCAGGGTCCACAAGTTCCTTTTGTGGGTCCTTCACGTCGACCTTGAAGGGCGAGGCGGTGTGGAAGGCGATTTCGCAGCCGGCGATGGCTTCCCGATAAGAACCGGGCTTCAGCAGGTCTGCTTTGAAGAATATGATTTTACCCGGCGTCTTCTCCGCCAACCTTTTTAGGTAGTCGACTTTTCCGGGGTCGTCAGGATCGCGCACTGGAGCATGGACTGTAAGACCGGCCTCCAGCAAGCTCTTCACGATCCAGCCCGCCACGTATCCGGTCGCTCCGGTGACCATAACCGGACTATCTGCTTTAATCTCTAGCATTGTTTTGTCGCTCCAGATCAATGGCTACCGAGCATCTGGGCTCGCAAATTCCGGATGAAGGCCTCGTCGTCGAGTTCTTTGCGACTATTCATCAGTTCAGCAGCGCCGTTGCCGGCCGTATAGCGGAGCTGCGAACTGCCATCGGTTGCGGCCGTGAAAACAACATCCGCGACGGCGGATGCCTCGGACGCGTGCTCGGCCATCGCCCCGAAAGCCGCGACCGTCTTGGCAATGAACGGCTGATATTCCGCTATCGAGTCATCGTTGCGGAAGTCGAACGAGCGACCTGCGAAGTCGGTCCGAATGATACCGGGCTCGATGATCTTCACTCGAACGCCGATCTCGTTCAGCTCGAAATGCAACGCTTCCGACAGCCCCTCAACGGCAAACTTCGTGCCGTGGTAAAGGGTGCCAAGAGGGAAAGTCATCCTGCCCCCTACCGACGAGATGTTGATGACAGTCCCGATGCGTCGTTCGCGCATGTGAGGCAACACCGCTTTCGTAACGGCGAGCAGCCCGAGCACATTGGTGTCGAACTGACGGCGAATACCGGGCAGATCGAAGGCTTCGAGGGGGCCAAAAGCGCCATACCCCGCATTGTTCAAAAGCACATCGATGGCGCCAAAGCGATCGACGGCCGCCGTCACGCTACTGTCGATCGACGACTGATCCAGAACATCAAGACGTGTCACGAGAACATTGCTGAGTGCCGCTAGATCCTCCCCGTCCTGAGGGTTGCGCATCGTCGCGACGACGTTCCAGCCTTCCGCATGGAATCGCAATGCTGATGCTTTGCCGATCCCGCTGCTCGCGCCGGTGATGAGAATAGTTTGGCCCATGATGACTCCATCGCAGTTTAGTTTTCGTCATCATTCTTCGCCGCCAAGTGCGCAATGTAACTAGCGAAGCGCGCCTAACTTAATGCCAAACGTGCCAACCCAAATCGCTTCCGGTTCCTGCTTTAGCTTTGGTAATCACTACCTGCGGGAGATTGTCTAATCGCGGGATGGTCGTGCGGCGCTGTAAAACAGGCATTGCACCAGCCCGACCGGTCGGAAAACTGTGCTTTTTGACCACTCGAATTGACAGGACCAATTACCTGACCTAAGTCAGATAACATGGCTTACGACCCTGTCTCCCGCGTCCGTCGCTTCAACCGTGCCGTCACCACAGAAGTCGGCGCGCTCGATACGTCTTTCCTCGGGCGCGGCCGTCCGCTGGGTGCTGCCCGCGTCCTCAATTCGATCGGCCAGGGGCAATCGGATGTGGCGGTGATCCGCGATTATCTCGGTCTCGACTCGGGGCTGATGAGCCGTCTGCTGCGCAGTCTGGAAGAAGAGGGTCTGATCGAGACGGTGGCGAACCCTCAGGATGCGCGTCGCCGCGTTGCCAGGTTGACCGACACCGGCCGCTCCGAGTTTCAGGCTTATGAAGCGCTTTCCAATGCGCAGGCGAAGGCATTTCTGGCGCGCCATCGCCATCAGGAAGAACTCCTGCGCGCCATGGATATCGTCGCTTCGTCGCTCCGACGCGACAAAATCACCATCGAGGAAAAAGACCCCCGGCACGAAAACGCCAGCTATTGTCTCGGCGAATATTACGGCGAACTGGCGCGCCGCTTCGAGAGGGGTTTCGACGTATCGCTTTCCCGCGATCCCGACGCCGGGGATATGATCCGTCCGCGCGGTGCGTTCCTGGTGGCCATGTCGGATGGCCTGCCGATCGGCTGTGTCGGGTTGAAAGGCAGCGGCGGCGACGTCGCGGAGATCAAGAGACTCTGGGTCGCCCCATCCGCGCGTGGCCTCGGGCTCGCAAAACGCCTGATGACATCAGCAGAGACCATCGCCCGCGAGCTGTCCGTCAAGCTCCTGCGCCTGGATACGAATAGCGCCCTGCCCGAGGCGCAACAGCTTTATCGCGGAACCGGCTGGAATGAGATCGATCGTTTCAACGACGACCCATACCCGGACACGTTCTTCGAAAAGCGCCTTTGAGCGCCGGTGCAGAAGCAGCGAGCGCGCCCGGTCGCGACCTCACGCGACCAAGGCCACGACCATACGCAGCCGCTTTTGGTCATCTTCCGCTTGCCGCGCGCGATTCATCTCCTCTACACTCCGGGAAAACAGGGAGGCCGAGCATGCATTCCGTCAAACACCCCGGCAAGACGATCGGCGATTTCTGCCGGCCGGATCAGATGGCTCTCATCGTTTACGACATGCAGATCGGCATCATGCGGCAAATGCCTGACGGCGCCGGGATCACCGCTCGCGTCCTGTCGGTCCTGACCGCCGCGCGGGCATCGAACTTTCCCGTTATCTTCATGCGGCACATGTCGATGCCGCTCGCCCTGATGGGCGCCTTCCAGCGCCGTCAGGCCATGGCTTGGCAAAGGATCGATGATCCCTCCGCCATCAAACCCTGGTTTCTGAGGGGAAGTGGCGGTTTCGAGATCGTGCCCGAACTTCAGCCGCACGACGACGAGGCGGTGATCGACAAGATTACCTTCTCCGCCTTCGAGGGCACGCCGTTGTCGATCATTCTGCGCGATCTCGGCCTGACCAGCTTCGCCATTTGCGGCGTGGCCGCCGAAATCGGCATCGAGCCGACGGTTCGCCACGGCGCCGACCTCGGGCTCGTGCCTGTTGTCATCGAAGACGCCTGCGGCGCAGGCCATGCCGAGGCGGCCGGGCGCTCATTCGCCAACATGGCTTTCATGGGGGATGCGCTGATCTGCCAGTCGGCCGACTTCATAGCGGCAACTCGACAGACCTGAAAACGCCCGAGGCGTGCCGTTGGCGGTCGGTCATCGGGAATGCGCTCATCGCCGGCCCCGTTCACACTCAGAAGAGACCAAAGCGTGAGAAACGTCCTGTTCATCTGCAGCCAGAACAAGCTTCGAAGCCCGACGGCCGAACAGGTCTTCGCAGGCTGGCCTAATATCGAGGTCTCCTCTGCGGGTACGAACAAAGATGCGGAAAACCCGCTGTCGGCAGAGCTGATCGAATGGGCCGATATCATCTTCGTCATGGAAAAGGCTCACCGTGCGAAAGTCCAGGGCAAGTACAAGTCAGCTCTGAAGGACAAGCGGTTGATATGCCTTCATATTCCGGACGACTATGATTTCATGGACCCCGCGCTCGTTCAGCTGCTGAAAGCAAAGGTACCTCGGCATCTCTAGCCTCGACGGTCTTGATCCCGATGCCTATCCAGGCGACGTCCTTCCCGATTTCGGCAATGAAACTTCCGTTTACGCCGCCCATTTCTTGACTCTAATTTTCTGCCATCAGCGGCAGATGCCGGCGGAACGGCAGGAACCGAGCGAGATGCCAAAAATGCCAGGAAGAAAGTCATCAGAGCATCTATTGTCGGCGGAATCGTCCACTTCGACCACCGCAAACCACTGCTTTGAGCTTCTGGTTGGATAATAGTCCTCGGTCGGATAATAATACCTCGTGTAGCATTGAGACGGTCGTGTTCCCTTCGGCAAAATTCCAACCCGAATGAGCTCCTGAAGGGTATCTTGTTGAGCCGATATCTCCTTTTCGATGAAATCGGCGACAATCGCCCGGAGCTCAGGATAACTGGCGACGCAATTGCTTAGAGCTTGCTCCTCGTTGCCCCGATGTGCGGAGACGATGTAACCGACGCTGCCGGCGGCTGGCTTATGTGCGTCAATCTTGCTTCCATCCAGGACCGTGTGGCTTTTCAGGACACCGAGCTTTTCGATCAGCGACCGATACCGTTCGATCTGGTAGTCCACACGATCCGAACAAAGAACCAAAGTCCGTGGCGTCATCTGGTCTTTCAGATCGGGCGTTGACCACTCAATCGCCCAGGGGGCGCCGGCGTCGGGAGGGGGCTCCAGTGCGGGGATTTCTCGTACCGCCGCAACGGCGGACGAATATGCCGTGAGAAGGGCAATGGCAAACATCGTGCATCTAGATAACATAAGCGCCACCTGCGAACGTCGCTCCGGCTGCCTTCATCAGTCGGTCCGTGCCTCTGTTACCCATTTCTCATGCCTCGCGATTAGAAAGAACGTGGTTTCTAATCATGTGAATCGAGATATTCAGCAATTTTACCCCGACGCGTCCCCGACCGTTGCCCTGGCCAAACAGACTTACGAGTAAATGATCATAGGCTTCCAGTAGAGATAGCCACAATTCGTCAGCACCTACCTCTTGTTTCAGCTCCGCACCTTTCTGAAAGGCCTCCCAATACTCCATGACAAGATAAACAATCTTTGGATCACGCTCTGCTTGTTCAACCAATTGCCGTAACATCGCGGCAGTTCCCTGTTCAAAGCGCGTTTCACCGGACGCTTCATCGCGATACGGCAGATCGATCACAAGTTCGTCGTCGGACGCAACCTCATAGTGAGCCAATTTTTCTGGCGCGCATTCGGGCGGCACATATATTGCGAAGCCGCTGTCTTGATTGTCGTTGAGCTTGAGAAACGCGTCGCGCATGTAACTCGGCATTTTTTCTACTTCTTCGGGCGCTATTTCCTGCAGCAGGGCGAACCAGGCTCGGTAGTCCCGACTGCACCATAAAGCGAACAATTCGCTCTGTTGTTCATATGAGAGAGCACTCACATCTATTCCCATTTCTCCACCTGGCTCTAACCTGCATTACACCGCGTCAGGCGCATCACCGCCCTCGCCCGCGCGTGGCTCTGAAATGTAGAACCTGGGAGCTTCGGCCTCTGATGCGAACGAGCATCGGGCCGCAATGTCAGCGGTATCGACCCCCGATATATTGCATTGCCCGCAACCTCCTGCAATGACATCCCCCACACATCCAGGAGGTCCCAATGGCCGAAAGCCTCACAACGATCAGGCGTGTTCAGGCAGACGAAGTGGAGGCCTTCCGGCGTATTCGCCTGGAAGCGCTTCGGACCGAACCGTCCTCATTTGCCAGCAGCTATGAAGACTGGGAAGGTCTTTCCGACGAAGAGTGGCGCCAGCGGCTGGCCGATCCGGTCTTCATCGCGTTTCGGAACAGCGAACCTGTCGGCATATCAGGCGTGCTTCGGCAACGGCCGAGCAGGATGGTTCACCGCGCGACGATCGTCATGGTCTATGTCAGACAGAACCTGCGCGGAACCGGCCTTGCCGCGACTCTCCTTGGCGCGGTAACAGACCACGCGCGCGACATCGGCATCCGGCAGCTGGAACTCACCGTCAGCGCGGAAAACCCGGCGGCGATACGCTTCTATCACAGGCAAGGTTTCTCCGAGTTCGGCAGAATTCCAGGCGGAACCCTCCGTGACGGCCGGGAAGTGGACGACGTCCTGATGGTTCGCCGCCTGACCGAATAGCCGAACAACCGGAGAGACGAAAAAATCGTCCGCCAGTTGCATTGTGCGATAGAGTTGCGAATGTTACCAGCGAAGTAAAACCCGCAACGCCGAGCGCCGGATTCAAACGCAGCATCGATCCAGCCTTATCGCAAACGAGAAACCATGTTTAAAAACCGCCTTGCTTGCCTGTTCATGGCCGCCCTCCTGCCCGTTGCAGCTGATGCGGCCGATTGTCCGTCTGCCGCCACCGCCGCCAAGGGTTTTGTGCTGGAGAATACCGGCGCACGCAGCGAGTTCCGCAAGGCGGAAGGGCAGATCGTCAAGACTGTCAATCACTTCACCGGGTCACCGCAGCAGATGGTGTTTTCCTTCGCAGGCCTCTTCGATCTCGCCCGCTTCAGCAAAGACGAACAATATGCGATGCACCCCCTGTCCGATCTGAGCCGCATCGGGCCCCTGAAGAAAGGCGCCCACGCCAATATCGCTTTCCTGCCGCTTGGCCCGGAAGAGCAGGCCGATACGCGCTGGAACCTGGAACTGACCGTCGCCGGACAGGAGAGCTTCAGTCTCGGCGAATGCGCATACAAGGTGCTGAGGATCAAGCAGGTGATCAAGCGAGGCGACGAGCAGGTCGACTTTCTGAGCGTCCTCTATTCGCCCGACCTCCAGGCCACCTTGGCGAAGGTCTATGACGAAGGCACAGCCAACGAGTACACCGTCCGCTACGACAGGATCCAGTCGCTGACGCAGTGACGCATGCGGTCGGCTATGGCATTTCCAAAAATGGCTACGGACTTCTCTTCCGGGTTGAGGAATTCAGGCGCATGAAAATTCAGCTATTCCATGCGGTTATTTGTCTTTGTGCAGCGCTGGCGGCGCAATCCGCCAGCGCCGATGATGTGAAGAATCCGCAAACGATCGCGGACCAGCCGTCCGATCCGATCTGCAAGGTCGTGATGGACGCACTCCTTAGCATCAAAGCATCCGGCTACCACGAAACCGTATTTGGTCGGGCAAAAGACGGGAAGGACGAGGAATACGTTCAGATCATACACGCAGATGGCCGAGATTTCGCGAGATATTACGACACATTGAACTGGTTGAGGTTTCCGCATGAGCCAAACAAAACAAGATTCTTGGAATGCGAACCGGTCGGCAATCCTTCCGAGTTTCATTATGTTGCCATCTGGCAAAAATATCCTCACGGTACCCGGGCGGAAATCTGGCTGACGCCTGACGGTAAGAAGCTTCAGAAGCTCATCCGCCACTTCGGCGACGATCAAATGCTGTTTCCTTTCCAGTACGATCAGCTGTCGGTTCCTTTCCAGACGGCTACATCGGTCTTCGATTATGACGCCGGCAGTACAGAGGTCCCGCCGGAGATCCTGATCATCAACGATTCCACAATCGAGGACGATGCCCTCGGGCCTCACTGGGTCATCCCCGATCACGACGTTTCAAATCGACCGGAATGACTGCTTCACGCTCATCAATGACTGCGTCCCCTCGTCTCAATCCATTTCCAACGGCTTTCCGATGTCACGATATTTTCCTGCGATTGCAGTTCTTCTGGCTCTGATCCCGGCCTTCGCCTGCGCCGGTGATCTGAAGGGAAAAACCGTTCGTCCTTTCACGAGCGGCTGCGAAGAAATCGGCGGAATGCTTCTGACGGGAATAGCGGACGCATCGACAGGCCCGACATACGGAACCACCGAGCTCAAATGCCGCCAGCAGCTATCCCTCGTGCTTCAACGCAAGATAGGCAATGATGGGAAACACACCGTCTGGACCATGATCGACCAGGTGACCGTTTCAAAGCCGACGCTTCGTCACGAATTTTTGGAAGCGGCATTTTGCGCCTCAAGCCGGTTTCCCAACGACTCCGTCTTTGCGCTCGGCGAGATGGTGGAACAGCCGGATCGTTCTTACGCATCGGAGAACGTGGTCGCAGCCTGGAGATTTGACATCCAGCACGAAAGGTTGACGGCCATCCCGGTCGATGGCGTACTTTGCGACTTGGACCCGGGCGATTAACATTCCCGAAATTTGCAGGCGGGCTGGGTTGCCTGCCTCCGTTTCATCGCCCCTCTTCCCATTGCCACAAGCTACGCCTATAGCTCCCCGCCCACCCCGATCGAGCAAGGAGCAAAGCCATGAACGCCGACGACGTCGCCGCCCATTGGGAGAGCAATGCCGAGACCTGGACGATCTATTCCCGCGCCGGCTACGACAAATATCGCGATGCGCTGAACACGCCAGCCTTTCTGGAAATGCTGCCGCCGGTCGCAGGCCTTGCAGGGCTTGATCTCGGCTGTGGCGAAGGCTCCAATACCCGCGCGGTCGCCCGCCTCGGCGCCCGCATGAGCGGCCTCGACATCGCGCCGACCTTCATTCGTTATGCCCGCGAGAGCGAGGCAGAAGCGCCGCTCGGCATCGACTACGTGCTCGGCGACGGCCAGAGTATCGATTTCCCGGCGGCGAGCTTCGATTTCGTCACCGCCTTCATGTCGATGATGGACATGGCCGACCAGCGCGAGGTGCTGAAGGGCATCCACCGCATCCTGAAACCGGGCGGCTTCCTGCAGTTTTCGATCCTTCATCCCTGCTTCGTGCCGCCGACGCGTCGCAATATCCGCGATGCATCGGGCACGCCCGTCGCAGTCGAGATCGCCGATTATTTCGATGAGAGCGACGGCCGCATCGAGCGCTGGATCTTCTCCTCGATCCCGCAAGAAGAACGCGCGACGCTCACGCCGTTTTCCATCCCGCGCTTTCACCGCACGCTGTCGAGCTGGGTGTCGATGATCGTCGAAGCCGGGCTCGCGATCGAGGCCTTCGGCGAGCCGATGGCGTCAGTCGAGGTGGCGCTGGCCGAACCCGTCGTCGCCGACACCCGTATCGGGCCGATCTTCCTGCATATCAGGGCACGCAAGGCGTAGGGCCTATTTTCCCGCCGCCGTCGAGGTTTGGAACAAGCTTTATCGTCGTACCGCCACCACCGAGCTGGCGCGATAGCGCGACAGCTGCACCCGGTTGGATTGGTTGCCGCCGAACAGGTAGACATATTGGCGGCGCTGGTCGATGTGGTCGAACAGGCTGACGTGAAAGCGCCTGCCGCTGCGGATCACCACGACATCCCCTCGCCTGGCGGCGCGGAAGAACACCGGCTTGCCGAACTTCTTCCAGGATGCCGCCATGTTGGGGTTGGGCGGCGGTTGTCGCGAGGATCGCCTGGCGACAAAGGCCAGGAACGCCCCGCACCACGATACCCGGCGCGGATTGATGCCGAGGAAGGAGATGGAGCGTTCATGCATGCTTTTATACTTGGACGCCGTGCCGAGCATGTCTGCCTCACAGGGCACGGCAAGCGCCGTGAGGACGATGACGAGAATAACCTTCATAGTTACCCACCATTGTTTGTATAATGTTGAAGATCAGAAATGTGGCGAAGAATAAAACAAGCGCGGCAACGTAGAGGCCAATTATGGCGTGAATTAGAAACAACTAATACTGGCATTTTGGCGGCAAAAATATGTCCGTAGCAACCCGCAGATCGCCACCGGCGAGCGCCCGTTTCCCACCAGGCGCAACCTCGCAAAACGCCCTATTTGCAGGCGAAGCCTGGAGTTTCGAGATGGCAACGACGTTCACGCTCGAGGACATCGACCGCGCCCACAAGGGCGTCAGCAGCAAGTCCGTGCGTCAATATCTGACAATGTTGCACAGCCTCGGCGACATATACTACGCGAGCTATATTTCAGACGGCCACTCCGAATACTTCGATAGGACAGGCAATACATTGTCCTGCCCGGCCGTTCATCCGCCCGTGTCTTCTCGCGCGCCAACAGCGGCTCCGAATACGCCTTCAGCGACGTCGTAAATGGCGGGGATAAGTCATCGATCGAACCAGCTCGTGGACACTACCGAAATTCATCCACGATGAAGTCGATGAAAGCGCGGAGCTTCGAGGACATGTGCCGATCGCGCAAATACACCAGTTGCATTGGGCGGCCAGGAAGCTCGAAATCGGCAAGAAGCCGAACCAACCGTCCCTCCGTCACGTCTTCGGCCAGCAGCACCTGAGGCTGCATGATGATGCCCAAACCTGACCGGGCGGCCATGCGCAACGCCTGTCCGCTGTTGGCCTGCAACCGGCCCTTGACCGCAAGCTTCTGACTGTCGCGTTCAGAGCCGAAATGCCATTCAGCGCCGGCATAGCTGAAACTCAGGCATTCGTGGTCGGCAAGGTCATCCGGACGGACAGGTGTGCCGTATCGCTGCAGATAAGCTGGCGCAGCACAAATCCACATCCGATAAGGTTTGAGCGGGCAGCCGATGAGCGAGCTATCGGCCAGTGTTCCGATGCGAATGGCGGCATCGAATCCTTCATCGACCAAATCGACAACTCGGTCATTCAGGGCGAGTTCGATCGTGACTTCGGGATGCGCTGCCAGAAATCTGCCCAGCGCCGGCGACAGGCGCTCGGCGCCGAAAGAGACCGGCGCCGTAACGCGCAGACGCCCCCGCGGTACGGACTGCATTGCCTGGGCTCCGGCGTTGGCTTGGGCAACGAGATGCAGGATGTTGCGGGCCTGTTCGTAGTAGGTTTTGCCGATATCCGTCAGACTGTGGCGACGGGTCGTGCGGTTCAGAAGCGTTGAGCCAAGCTTCTCTTCGAGTGCTCGCAGATGATTTCCTGCCATCGTCGGGGAAATTTCGTGGCGTTCCGCCGCTGCTGCCAAACTGCCGAGATCGACGACATCCACGAAAACAGCCATGCATTTCAGGTCGTTCAATTCATTATCCAGAGTGTTGACTGAATGAAGGATACGGTAGTTTATCAAGTTTTATGACCGTATACAAAGTCGGCTCCACCATGTCCAAAGGAGCCATCGTTCAATGCCCATCACCCAAGTATCGATCCTGCAGGGAAAGTCGGAGACGTATCGTCGTATGGTCGCAGACTCTGTTTGCGACGCGCTGCACCAGGCATTTGGCGTGCCGGAAGATGACCGGTTCGTCACGATCCTCGAGCACCAGGCAGCAGATTTCGTTTTCTCTCCGCTCTCCATGGGCGTCGCCCGAACTGAAGACCTTCTCATTTTTCGGGTAACTGCAAATCGAGGCCGTAGCGTCGATCAAAAAAAGGCCTTCTATTCCAGATTGGCGTCACTCCTGCAGGAGAGGCTAAAGGTCTTGCCGGAGAATGTGTTCATCAACATTGTCGAGGTTGACAAGGAGAATTGGTCATTTGGGTCTGGCATTGCTCAGCTTGCCTGATTCAGCGGCGATCCGTTGAGGGACCCGCGGCATCCAGGAACGCGAGACGCTGAGCGAAATTACCGAGTGGCTCGGGCGGGTCGATCTGCCGCGATCACCCGCCGCTCACCGGGCCGCGAAATCACGCCTTCGCCGAAATCGCGCTCAGCTCCTCGAGATCGAGATCCCGTTCCAGCTCCAGCAGCGTCTCGTCGTCGATGTCGCCGGCGCGGTGGAGGCGGATGAGTTCCCGGCGCCCGATGGCAACAGCTTCGAGAATGACGTCAAAATGCGCGTGCAGCACCGGCATGTATTGCTCGGTTTTCTCGGCATAGTCGATGATCGACGTGGCCCGGCGCTCGTATCGCTCCAGCAATTGCGGGTGGATGAGCTTTCCCTCCGCGTCATAGGCCAGGTTCTGGACGATGCCGAACTGCGCCTGCGCCATGGCGGCTTCGGCCTGGCTCATCGTCAGCCGCGCGCGTTCCGACTCCGGCTCCACCAGCCGCGCCCAGGCGATCACCCGCCCCAATGTCGTGCCCTGGATGAGCACGGTGCCGAGAATGACGGCGAAGGACGTGACGAGGATGAAGTCGCGGCCCGGAAACCCCTCGGGCAAGCTCAGCGCCAAAGCGAGCGTCACCACGCCGCGCACGCCTGCCCAGCTCAGAACCGAAGCGCCGCCGGCGCCGAGCGGCTGGGCGCGTGTGAGGCCCAGCGCAGCACAGAACCGCATGACGAAATCGCAGGCGAAGACCCAGGCAAAACGCGCGAGCACGAGCGCCACGAGGATCGCCAGCATCGGCAGTCCCATGGTCGCGATCACGGTGGCAAAGCCGCCGCCGCGTTCGACGACATCCCTGAGCGACAGCCCGATCAGGATGAAGACCGCCGCTTCCATCAGGAAGATCATCACCGTCCAGAACGAGACGCCGCGCATGCGCATTGCGGCTGATAGCACGGTGTGCTGGTGCCAGCTCATGATCAGCCCCGTCGTCACGGTGGCGATGACGCCGGAAACATGCAGCTGCTCTCCTGCCAGATAGGCAATCCAGCCGAGCAGCACCGAGGCTGCGATGACGAGATATTCGTCGCCCAGACGCCGGACGAGCTTGTACCACGCCGTTCCCACCACGATGCCGACGACTGCGCCGCCGAGCGCCAGTACAAGGAAGCTGCCGCCTGCCTCCGCCGCGCTGAAGGCGCCCGTGGCAGTGGCGGCAACGGCAAACCGGAAGAGAACCAGGCCGCTTGCATCGTTGAGCAGGCTCTCGCCTTCCAGCAGGATCTGAAGCCGCCGCGGCAGCGTCACGCGCTGCAGCACGGCACGGGCCGCAACGGCATCCGGCGGCGCAACGATTGCGCCGAGGGCCGCGCAGGCAGCCCAGGGAAGCGAGGGAAAGATGAGATGGGCAACGACCGCGACAACCGCGCAGGTGAAGAACACCGCGCCGACGGCAAGCGAAGTGATGCCGATCATATGCCGCCGCAACCGCCCGACGGCGATGGACCAGGCGCCGTCCATCAGCAGCGGCGGCAGGAAGATGACGAGCACCAGCTCGGGATCGACGGATATCGCCGGCAGCCCCGGCACGAATGCGAGGGAAGCACCGCCGGCCAGCAGCGCCACCGACGGCGGCAGGCCGAGCTTGTGGGCGGCATAATGCAGCGCGATGATCGCCAGAAACATCGCGATGACGAGCTCGAATAGATGGGTTGGTTCCATATGCCCCTGCCCTGGCTCGGAAACGAAATTCGGATGGCTATCGCATAATTCCTGAAATCGGAATCGATTCAAGGAAATATGCAGCAATTCAAACTGTTGGAACGTCCTTTGGGCGCCTGGAAGGCGCACCGGGTCGTCGTGTCGATCAGACAGCCTCGCCTCTGTTACAGCCTGAATGTGATTGTAAGCTGGTCCAGATGGTTCATAGTGAGCCGACCGGCCGGCCGGGAAGATCTATCATGGAGGAGCGACGGGCATGCCTGGAAACTTCGATGAGATCCGCGAGCAGCAGCGCGACACATGGGATCGCTTTTCCACTGGCTGGAAGAAATGGGACGCGCTGGTTCTAGGCTGGCTTACCCCGTTTGGTGATGCGATGCTCCGGCTCGCGAACTTGCGCGAGAACTCGCATGTCCTCGACGTCGCCGCCGGAACCGGCGAACCCGGTCTGACCGCCGCGGCTATGGTGCCGCGTGGAAAAGTGACGGTAACCGATCTATCCGAGCGTATGGTGGCGGTCGCCGCTGAAAATGCGGTTCGCCGTGGTCTGTCGAATTTTGAAACCGAAGTTTGTGATGCGGGCGCGCTGCCGTTTCCCGATGCGGGTTTCGACAGCGTTCTATGCCGCTTCGGCTTCATGTTCTTTCCCGATATCGCCCTTTCCGCTCGAGAATTTGCAAGGGTGGCGAAACCAGGCGCACGTGTTTGCGCGGCCGTCTGGAGCGGACCGGACAAAAACCCGTGGGCAACGACAATCATGTCGACGATTGCTCGACATGTGGAGATGCCCGCGCCGCCGCCCGGATCGCCTGGGCTCTTTCGTTGCGCCCCGTCTGGATTGATGCGCACCGCCTTCGATGAGGCCGGCCTGACCGAGATAAGCGAGGAGGAAGTTTCATCCGTCATGACCCACCAGTCACCCGAGAGCTATTGGGACTTCATGACGGAGATCGCAGCACCTGTCGTAGCGGGGCTTGCGAAAGCCGGCACCGGGACGCAGGCGAAAATCCGCGACGAGGTCCTGGCATTGGCGCGACAATCCGTTCAGGACGGTCAGGTACGGCTTCGCTCGACCGCGACCATCATCGTTGGTACGCGATAGTTTGTCGTTTGATAAAAGCTGATTGGGATGAGAGGTCGAGGATTTGGCCTCTTCGCGCCAACCGTGGACATTGCCAAAGCCGCCAATCGGAAACCGCCCAATCTCGGTCATTTCGCATTTATGAATTCACGGCCTGCTGCATAATTCCTTAAATCGGAATCGATTTAAGGAATTATGCAGCACTTCAAAGTGCTACAGCGTCCTCTTCGCGTCTGAAAAGACGCCCGGCGCTGTAGGTCGCAGTGACGATTTAACTATTTGAGCCGGATTGCGATAGCTCTCCGATTTCTGCCTCGATGACCACCTCGCTGCCAACCAAAAGAACACTCTCTGTTGCAGATCGATCGCCCCGAGGCTATATTGCCCACGTCGAAAAAGGCATGACTTGGTGTGGTTGGCCCAAGTCCTTTCGGAAACGAAAGCTCTGTTCCTTGCCTCGTGCATGAGTTCTCCACGACGAACAACGGACGCTGCTCAAGCGTCATCATTGTTCGTCCGTGTGGTTCTCAAAACGATGAACCGCTCCGGTCGAACGACCATAAAGGAGTAGTTCATGCCCGATTTTCTTGAGATGTATGACATTGTAATATCAGGTGCAGGCCCTGTCGGCCTGTTTCTCGCCTGTGAGCTGCGCCTGGCAGACCTCTCGGTGCTGGTGCTGGAACAAGCCGAAGACCCGCATTCGCCGTTGAAGCGGCTGCCGTTTGGCATGCGCGGCCTTTCCGCGCCCACCATCGAGGCCTTCTACCGTCGCGGGTTGCTTGACGATATCGTAAAGCCGCAGCGCGCTGGAGATCAATCGGGCAACGGTAGCGTTTCGAGCACAGCACATTGGATGCAACAGCCGCGCCGTCCGGGCGGCCATTTCGCCGGTATCCAGTTCTTCCACGACAACATCGACACCACAAAGTGGCCGTATCGCCTGCCAGGTCCGGCCGGCACCAGCATGGCGGTCGAGATGGAGTCCCTCGAATCCGCCCTCGCCGTTCGCGCAAGCGCGATGGGTGTCGACTTCAGGCGCGGTCTCGGCGTCGATGACCTCGACCAGTCGAGCGAAGGCGTCACTGTTCGCGCGGGTGTCGAGACGTTTCGCGGACGCTGGCTCGTCGGTTGTGACGGCGGCCGCAGCACCGTGCGCAAGGCGGCCGGATTTGAATTCGCTGGCACCGATCCCGAATTCACCGGCTATTCCGTCGACGTCGAGATGGCTGATCCGGATAAGCTCGTCCCGGGCCGCCATTATACGCCGACGGGCATGTTTACCTACCAAAAGCCCGGAACCATCGCGATGGTCGATTTCGACGGCGGCGCCTTCCACCGAGCCCAGCCGCTGACGCTGGAGCATGTGCAGTCTGTGTTGCGCCATATCTCCGGCACCGACGTCACGCTGACGGCGCTGCGGCTTGCGACCACCTGGACCGATCGCGCCTATCACGCAACGGCATACCGTAAAGGCAGGGTGCTGCTCGCCGGCGATGCCGCCCACATCCATTCCCCCCTTGGCGGCCAGGGGCTCAACCTCGGGCTTGGCGACGCTGTGAATCTCGGCTGGAAGCTGGCTGCCACGATCCGAGGCGATGCGCCGGCCGATCTGCTCGACAGCTATGTCAGCGAACGGCATCCTGTCGGAGCACAAGTTCTCGACTGGTCGCGCGCCCAGGTCGCGCTCATGCGGCCGAGCCGGAGTTCACGCGCGCTCGAAGCCGTCATCCGTGATCTGATCGAGACACGCGACGGCGCGACATACTTCGCCGAGCGCGTCTGGGGCGTGTCTCTCCGCTACGATCTTGGAAGCAGTCACCCGCTGATCGGCCGCAGCGCTCCCGACTTCGAACTGGCCGACGGAATGAGGCTCGGCGATCACCTCAGGCAGGGCAAAGGCCTGCTTCTGGACTTTGACGCCGGTGCACAGCTTCAAGCGCTGGCAAGCCACTGGCATGACCGGATCACGTATGTTGCAAGTGACGCGAGGGATAGGCTTGGCTTGAGCGCCCTGCTCGTGCGCCCCGACGGCATCGTCGCCTGGGCCGGTGAGGCTGCTCCCGATCACGAAGACGTTGCCGAGGCCGCGTCGCGTTGGTTCGGCGAAGCCAAAATTAGGTGAAGAGCGACCTTACAGGGCATCCTGGATATCGAAGCGAATGATCTTATCGCCTTCCAGGCGGAAGATATGCGTCACTATCTTGCCCTTCAGGCCATCGGTTTGCCCTTCCAGCGGCTGACCATCGAGGTCGAATATGGACTGGATCACCTCGACAGCGATGGCGCCATCTTCCGTTGTTTCAAATGCCACCGGCTCGACGTGTGGACTGATGACGGCCCACTGGCGTGTCCAATAGTCGTGCACAGCCTCACGGCCATGAACGTGGCCACCATCCATGCCGTTGGCCCAAACGACATCATCGGAAAGTGCGGCAAGGACATCGTCGATGTCTCTGGCGTTGAAGCTGCGATAGATGCCCCGGATCATTTCGACGTCATTTCTAGACATGTCGTGTCCTCCATTGAGACTGAAAGATTGGCTGGGCGGCATCGAAGCGGCATTGTCTAAAACCCTGCGTCAATATATATACGTACATATATATCCTCCGGTCAAGCGCAGGAAAAGGATGAGCGGAATGAACGAAGACGTGCTTTTGACGCCAGGGCATCTCATCAGTCTTGCGGCCCGCGGGTTCGCCCGCCTCAGCGAGTCACGCCTGAAACCGCTCGGCTTCGGTGTCGGCCAGTTGCCTGTCCTGGTCGCGCTGCAGAATGGGAAAGCCAGCACGCAGCGCGACCTCGCCCGCTTCGCGAAGGTAGAGCAGCCGCCAATGGCGCAAATGCTCGCGCGCATGGAAAGGGACGGCTTGATAGAGCGCACCCGCGACCCTGATGACGGCCGGAGCAGCCGTATCGTGCTGACGAAGACCGCCCAGCAACGCATGCCCGAGGCAACCACGACCTTGTTTCAAGGAAATCGCGAGGCAATGACCGGGTTCACGGATGCGGAAGCGGCACAGCTTGTCGATCTGCTGACGCGGCTGATCGAGAATCTGGATCGAATCGCGAGCGCGGACTCTGCGTTGCGCGATGTGTGAGTTTGTGACGAAGCAAGGAGCCGGGCCGCGGCAGGCCTCATAAGACATAAGAGACGCTATCCTGCAGGATGACCGAGGTCGCGGCTTGCTCCCTCTTCTCCCCAGCGGGGAGAAGGTGGCCCGAAGGGTCGGATGAGGGGGCCGCACGGCACACCTGTCATTGTTGCCCTTCGCTTCCGCTCAGCGCATTCGCGGCCCTGCCGCTCACCCCCTCATCGCCTCGCTATCGCTCCGGCACTTCTCCCCGCTGGGGAGAAGAGGTATGCGGCAGCCGCCTTCGTCCCCTTCTCCTCGACCAGAACGAGTGTGTGCGCTCATCACAGGGTGAGCAGGAGAATTAGGGGCCTGGCAGTTCGCCTCCAACCCGGCGCAGATGGGTGCGATCCGCCCCTACCACCCAACCCAACTGGCACCAAATCTCCGAACATGCTAATATTAGAAATGCGATGGCTTCTGGCGTTACCTATGGCTGGACTTGCTATGGCGAGCCCGGCTGCGTCAGCGCAGTCGTTGTTCGATGCGGTGGCCTCTGGCGACAGGCATGCTTTGGAGCAGGCGCTGGCTGGCGGCGCCGAGGTCGATGGCCGGGCCGCTGATCAGGCAACACCGCTCATCGCCGCCGCCTTGGGCAACCAACCTGTTATCGTTCAATTGCTGCTGAGCAAGGGGGCTGATGTCACAGCGCGCAATTCCGGCGGCTTCACGCCGTTGCATGCGGCGGCCTATGCCGGAAGTGCTGCGATCGCACGCCAGCTTCTCGCCAAAGGCGCGTCCCTCGACGATGCAGACAACAAGGCGGGCGTCACGCCGCTGATGGTGGCGGGCGAGCAAAATCATATCGATGTGGCCAAGCTGCTGATCACTGAGGGTGCCGACGTCAGGCACCCGGAAATTCACGGCTACCTGCCGATCACCCGCGCGCTCTGGAAAGGGAACAAGGATATCGTTCACCTCTACAAGCAGCACGGGGTCACCTGCCCGCCGGCAAAAATTCTCGGCAGTGAAGAATGGTATCAAAAGTGCCTGAGCTATTGATGGGAGGACGGATCATGGTCTCATACCGTAAATACGCAAAGCCTGTGCATGTCATTAAGGGAGCAGCCTGTCTCGCTCTCTTGCTCGGCTTTTCCGCGCCCGCGCTTGCCGACGGCAGGGTGAATACCGGCTATTTCGGCGGCGTCGCCATTGGCGGCTACGACACGGTCGCCTATTTCCTGGATAACAAGGCCGTCAAAGGCTCGGAGAAATATTCCTATGAGTGGCTGGGCACGCCCTGGTATTTCGCCAGCGAAGCGCACCGCGAACTGTTCAAGGAAAATCCGGCGAAATATGCCCCGCAATATGGCGGCTATTGCGCAGGAGAGGTCGCCGTTTCCGGATCGGTCACCGTCAACATCGATCCCGAGGCTTTTGCCATCGTCGACGGCAAACTCTATATCACCTATGACAAGGTCCACACGCAGGATTTTGCCGCGCGAGTTGACGAAGCAGGGCCGAAGGCCGATGCAAACTGGCCGAAAAAGCAGGCTGAGCTGGCGCAGAATAATTATCGTTGAGGCAGAAGCCGTGTCATTCGGCCACGGTGAAATGAAACACCTTGCCCGAGTTGATATAGGTGTAGAGTTTGTCGCTCTCGTCGCCCCTGATGTAAACGGGGCCGCAATCGGGCCGCCCGAACATGTTCTCGCTCTGCTCGCACAAGACGTCGTGATCGACATAGAGCTTGGCCGTGTACATGCGCGTCATGGAGCGAAATCCCGCGCTGCCATCCTCTGCGATCTGCAGGATAGCAGGTTGACCGCCAGGTTCGAGCTGGCCTTGCCATGT
>Ga0307515_10008873_pt1 | contig 19528 bp, 5 predicted proteins | sample 17_EM_MG_FD_194513 | JGI IMG/M metagenome (GOLD analysis project Ga0307515, IMG submission 194513) | Populus trichocarpa ectomycorrhiza microbial communities from riparian zone in the Pacific Northwest, United States - 17_EM | ecosystem: Host-associated > Plants > Roots > Unclassified | place...
AATTCTTAGGGGCAGTATATTAATTATATATAGGTATTATAGTACGGCTCTTATATAGTAAGGATATAGTATTTCTCTAGGTCTAGGCTGTCTAGTAAGGGCCTTATAAGACGGTGGTTTATATTACTATAGTTATACTATATAATGGATAGGTGGCGGACCCCTAGCGAGGGTCCTTTACCTCTCTATTATTTCTTACCTCTTCTATTTCTACTTTCTCTAGGATATTTAGAACTTTTATCTTTTATATCTATACCTTAGTTACTACTTATTTTATATAGAGCTTTCTATTCCTATATCTCGTATTCCTACTAGCGCTTCTATATCTAAATCTGTTATTATCTCCAGTTCTTTCCCTATTCTTACTAGTTAGCTATACGCCCTTTAAGAGTTAGCTGCGAATATTATATTTGCCGCGTTAAGTCTAATTCTTAATTATCCTAGTCTTAAGCTTGCTATAGCTATCTATAAGGGTCTTTCTATAGGGCGTCCTCTCCCTTATATTCCCTATAACCCTTATATTTCTATATAGTCTGGTAATATTATATAGCGTCGCTTCTGGCCCGTTAGGGCTTAGGATAGCTGGCCTAGCCCCCTAGTATTAAAGGTAGGAAACGCTAAAAAGGTACCTACGCCCCCCTAGCTTATTGCTTATTGTTTCCATTTATATAACCTTACGTATAATTATTTCCGTAGCTATTAAGCCCTTACCTTTTATCTCCTATATTTAATGCAGTCTTCTCTCTCCTACGCCTTATATATGCTTTAGTAACAGTTTACGCATTTTATTTAGTCTTAATTTAAGCAGTGTCTTATATTGTGGGGGGCCTATATAGTGGCCGTAGCATACCTATACTGCGCATGTGGATTAGGTGTGTCCCCATTATATATAGCGATAGTATTATTTTAGGTATAGTCTGTGGTTATAGAGCCTTATATTATATATAAGGCCGTTTATAATTATTCCTTTTTAGATAAGGAGTTTTTGTATTCCTAGTATATGTGTACTAATAATAAGGGAGCTATGCGTTTGTCTGGCATCTCCCTAGCAAGTTTTTAGCAAGTTTTATATCCTCCTATTATTCTTATTATTTACTTAGTTTATATTTTCCTATTAAAGCTATTAGATTTAGGTAATCTTAAGTCCTAATATAAGATATTCCGTTTATCTTACTATCTCCTATATAATTGCTATATTATCTACCTAGCGTCCCTTTTTTACCCTAAGGCTTATAGGGACCGCTAGGACTTTAACTAGGTAATCCTTATAAAGTACTTTTATGCTAATACGTTCTCCTAGCCTATCCCCTACCCTTACGGCTTGTTCCTTTGCCTATTAGTCCTTTAAGGTAACTCTAATATCTTTACTCCTAAAGTATTAAACTATAACAGCGTTATAGACCTCTTTATAGATTTCTGTAAGGACTTCTATTTCTAATTATTCCCTAAGCCCCTCTACTTTTTCTATATTTAGTTATATTGTAATTATATACCCGGTTATTGTCTTAAGGGAGGTAAGTTCCCTATACTGTAAAAGTATAGCTACAGCGGCCTAGGTGCGGTTCGCCGGTAAGGGGGGTTTTTATTTATTTTTAATTTTGCTTAGCTGTTAGAGGATTTAATTAAGGGTTTACTAAAGGGGCGCTTAAGGTTCGCTAGACCAGCGGAGCCATTTTACTAGCTATATTAGATCGTTATAGCTAATAGTTACTCCCCCGTAATTCTGGGTACTAGATATATTTAGTAGGCTTTATATTTTATTAGATGCCTTTTTAATAAAGGTATTTCCGCTTTATAGTGTGGTATTTGCCGGTCTTTATTATGGAGGGCTATTGCTAGGTGTAGTTCTGGCGGTCGCGCACGAGTGCAAACCACCGTTATTTAATATATACCTCCCTTGCGATATATATATCTTAGGGGGATTCTCTAGGTGTTTTACAGGGTTCTTTTAGTTGGTTTTAGTCTTTTTAGGCCAGGTGCAGCAAGAGCTCCTTAAGAATTCTTAAACTTTTTCTTATTTTATTTATTAGTTCCAATAAATAATGCCTCCTAGATTAGAAAAAAAACCCTAGTCTTATTCTAACTCTTTAAGCATTTCGTTTACTTAACGCTCTTTATTTTAAAATTTATTCTCTTCCATAATATTATATAACGCCCTCCCGAAAAGACTCTTTTTAGTTTATTACTTATTGCTAGGATTAATAGAATTTTAATTGCAAACTTTAAAAGCCGTAGCTAGCGCTTTTATTGCTATACCTGCATCTACTATTTAAGTAAAGAAACTCCTATACCGTATAGTGCTTTAGTATAGTAACTCTTATACTCGTTCTGGCTTGCTAGTTAAGTAATCTTCTTATTAAACTCCTTTATAATTCTATTAAACTTATTAAGATCTTACTTAGACTTAGCTATAGACTTTTGCTTATATAATAAAGAAATAAAAGAGTTTTCGTCTTAGTACCTTATCTAGAGCTCCTTTACCCTTAACAGCGCTACTTTTTACTACTCCTTTTTCTAAACTTTCCTAATATATACCGTATGGCGAAATAGGTAGAGAATAAGTGCAGCGGTATACAAAGGTAAATTATCAGTTTGCTAATAATACTCGTTAAACTTAGCCCAGTAACGCTGAATTTAAGTTTTAAGAACTTTATTACCTAACTTATACTACTACTATTATATAGTATTAGTTTTAATATAAAGAAAGAAGGGAAGAAGACGTATAAGAGATAAATCTATATACTTAATTAGTATATCTATTATACAGCCCGCGAAGCCCTACTACACGCGTCCACGTCGCCGCGGGTGGAAACATCATTAGGATACTGATCCTTTTAATAGCCAAGTGCAGAGGCGATAGTAGAGAGCCGTCGCAGCGCGTGCAGCGCGCTGTCGTTCAACTCTGTGGTGTTGAGCCCGCGACGCGTACGAAGCATCGCCCTCAACAACACTAGGAGCCTTACTGCCTCCGCTTAGAGCTCCCGTTCTACCATTCAGGGAGGCCTACTAAGGGAAACTGGGATACAAAAACTACCCGATGTATGTCTACCTAGCTTATAGCTAGGGCCGAAACTGGCCTTATTAAGCCAGCGGATGCGGACGCGTCCTAGGCGTATAACAGGACACCCTTAGGCTTACACTAGCTCTAAGACCAAATGGATATGGCGAGGGCGTAGGGAACCCTTTTTTATAAGAACTTATTAAGGTTAACGCGTCGCAGATACCTTGTACGAAACTTATTAAGGCCCCAAAGGCCACCGCAAAGAACTTATTAAGGCCCTACCTAAAGAACTTATTAAGGCCCCTCTAAGGGCCTATCTAGTATACCGGTACACCCAGGTGACTTAGAAAAGGGTCTTAATAGGCGTAGTGCGCGCGACCTGGTTAATAGCGATGCGATAGCAACGCGACGGCGACTAAATAGCTTAATGAGGTAGAAACATAGGTAAAGCTCTAGGCAGCGGAAATATAGGCCAGCTTTAACGGCCCTATAGCGTCAAAAGGCGACTCATAGGAGGGTCTTAATAGGCGTAGTGTACGTAACCTAATGCATATGTATAAGGCGACTTATAGGAGGATCTTAATAGGCGTAGTACACGCAACCTAATGCATATATATAGGGGAGGCTATAGGGGAAACACAGGCCAGTCAGACGAGGACTTAATGGTTAAAAACATAGGCATAGCTTATAAAAAGGGGGGATATAAGCTTAGTTAGTAGGAGAGGGGGGAGCAGGTTACCTAGCACGGGACCTAGTCTATAGCCCCCTCCTATAAAACACAATTAGCCTATTATAGGGAGACCCTTATAGGTAACGCGAAACGGGAGCTGGTAGTATATAGGGTGTTACGCCCCTATATTACTACTAGTTTCCCACAGGGCGTAGTATATAGTAGCTACTGCTAGCTTTAAGGACCTTACCCCTTAGCTAGGCTCTGACCCCTAGTGCACCTAGTATACAGGTAGGATTACGTCCTAGCCGGAGAAGACTACTACGTGGCTTAAGAGAACGGATACGCGTGTTGGTATATTAATAGACGGAACCGTTCGCCTTTAGGGCGGTACGCTAGTAAGATATGCTTAAGGAGTAAACAGGAGTTACTTAAGCAGGGGAGGCTTTTTGGTCTGGGCCTCAACTATAGAAGGTACCTAAGGCTTCTATACTGTAGGATGCAGCCACGATACCTTTATAGGATTATACCAGTAGGTATATAAGACGGGAGTTACGATCCCTAAAAAAGGCAGCTTATACCCATACCGGTAGAAATAATAGAAAAGGTATAAAACTAGAGGCTATGGAAGGCTCCTAAGCCGTACGAAAGCGTACTAACTCTAGGAGGAGACTCTTATACAGACCGCGGGGGGGCGGACTAGTGCTTGGGCCAATCCTATTATAAGATATCCAAAAGAACTGGTGAGACCCCCCGTTAAGGTAGTGGCAGCTAACTGCTTATAAAAAGTCCCTAGGCCTTTAGGCCTAGGTTTAGGATAAATACTAAAAAACTAGGGTAGAGGCCTGGATAAGTAGGTATATCGAACTCTACTATATAACTACCTGCTTATTAAGGCCCCTCTAAGGGCCTATCTAGTATACCGGTACACCTAGGTGACTCAGAAGAGGGTCTTAATAGGCGTGGTGCGCGCGACCTGGTCAACAGCGACGCGATAGCGACGCGACGGCAACTAAACGGCTCAATGAGGTGGAAATATAGGTAAAGCTCTAGGTAGCGGAAACACAGGCCAGCTTCGACGGCCCCATGGCGTTAAAAGGCGACTTACAGGAGGGTCTTAATAGGCGTAGTGCACGCAACCTGATGCATATATATAAGGCGACTTATAAAAGGGTCTTAATAGGCGTAGTATACGCAACCTAATGCATATATATAGGGGAGGCTGTAGGGGAAACACAGGCCAGTTAAACGAGGACTTAATAGTTAGAAATATAGGCACAGCTTATAAAAAGGGGGGACATAAGCTTAGTTAGTAGGAGAGGGGGGAGCAGGTTACCTAGCACGGGACCTAGTCTATGGCCCCCTCCTATAAGACACAGTTGGCCTATTATAGAGAGACCCTTATAGGTAACGCAAAACGGAAGCTGGTAGTATATAGGGTATTACGCCCCTATATTACTACTGGTTTCCCGCGGGGCGTAGTATATAATAGCCACTGCTGGCTCTAGGGACCTTACCCCTTAGCTAGGCTCTGACCCCTAGTGCACCTAGTATATAGGCAGGATCACGTCCTAGCCGGAGAAGACTACTATATGGCTCAAGAGAACGGATGCGCGTGTCGGTACATCAATAAACGGAACCGTTCGCCTTTAGGGCGGTACGCCAGTAAGACGTGCTTAAGAAGTAAACAGGAGTTACTTAGGTAGGGGAGGCTTTTTAGTCTAGGCCTTAACTATAGAAGGTACCTAAGGCTTCTATACTACAGGATGCAGCCACAACACCTTTATAGGATTATGCCAGTAGGTACGTAAGACGGAAGTTGCAACCCCTGGAAAAGGCAGCTTATGCTTATACCGGCAGAAACAATAGAAAAGGTGTAAAACTAGAGGCTATAGAAGGCTCCTAAGCCGTGCGAAAGTGTACTAACTCTAGGAGGAGACTCTTATACAGACCGCGGGGGGGCGGACTAGTACTTGGGCCAATCCCATTATAAGATATCTAAAAGAACTGGTAAGACCCCCCATTAAGGTGGTGGCAGCCAACTGCTTATAAAAAGCCCCTAGGCCTTTAGGCCTAGGTTTAGGATAAATACTAGAAAACTGGGGTAGAGGCCTAAATAAGCAGGCACGTCAAACTCTACTATATAACTACCTGCCCTTAGCGAGGGCTTAGCAACTAGGGCCTAGGCGCAAAAGATACCTAGGCATACACATACGTCCCACTCGCCTTTTAGTATAGTGGTAGTTTATAGATAAATCCCCCTTACGCCTTCGATAGGCCCTAGGGGGGGGGAGGCATAGCGTATATAGCAATGGTCAAACAAGAGATAGCATACAGGGGATGGCCAAGATATGGGAAACAACAGTACAGCGATCAATTGGCAAGGCCTAGCTAGGACGTAGTGAACCCTAGCTAGGATAAGCTAGAGAAGGAAGCAGTGGTTCCCAAGGAGTTCAAACATCTAAGGAGGACAGGACGTAGCCGTAGGCCCGCAGGGCCGCCGCTATGGACAAACATGGCAAACCGGGGTTTTTCATCCTACTAAGGTGGCTCATAGGGTTTTTCCTCCCCCAACTATAGGGTTTTTCTTCCTGTAAATTACAAGTTTTTCCCCTGTAACGGAGTAGTCTGCGTGGGCCGCGTAGGATCCGTATTAGACGTTAAGCAATGAAATATTATTATTATATCTATTATACAAAGCACGCGGTTAAGTATTACTTTATCTCCCTATGTTTCTAAAGTTACCTAGTAAAAAAAGTAGAGAAAATTCTTTATTATATAAAGGAGTTGCTAGTCTTATAAAGTAAGAGAGTCCTTCTTAAGTATATTTAAGTTTGCGTCCATATACGCATTAACCTCCGTCTTCTTATTAATTATAACAGTTAATATTTAATACTAGCTATTCCATCTCGTACAATTATTAAGTAGAATCCTTTATTCTATAAGATCTACGAACTGCTTTATATAACTAGCTAAGAAGTAGGTATATATAACTATATTATAAAGCTTCCTAAGAACGCCCATTCCCTAAAACCGCTCCTCCTTCTCCTCCTTCTTCTTCTTACTTAGCTCTTTCCCATTTTCTTCTTAATCTTTATATAACTTAATTTGCTAGACGTTAATTACACCCTAAAAAAGAAAAGCCTAAATAGTAAGATTAATAATGTGACTTAGATAACGGATCCGCTAGTATATAGGATTCTATCTAACGTCCTCTTTTTCTAGAAGGTATTAACTTATTATACAATAGAGCGTATTATTTATACTAGAGTTATCGGCAATAAGAGCTCCGATTTTTCGCGTAATCCTATAAGCTCGGACCCCTAGAACTCGGTTACCTCCCGAACTCGGTTACCCCACCAAATTGGCCACACCACTTTGGAAGCTATTTACACTTAACAAAATATAATTAATTATTTGCCCTTATATGCCATTTAGTATATCGGCTTCGGGCTTTCTATCTAGCGTATTTTAAAGCTTTAATTTTAGCCCCTTTACCCTTATTTTGGCCTTTTTCCCCTCTATCTTTACTATAGCTTTGTTTATTGCATCTATATATTTTAGTATTATATTTAGATCTATCATTATCCATTTATATAATTTTAGACTTTTAAGGTCTTTAAGTTATAATTATAAGTTATATATTTAAGCGGCTATATATATAGCCTTTAGAATAACCCTCGAAAGTTATTAACTTATTTTTTATAAAAGTAACTAAGTCTTTTAATTAAGTATATACTTATTAAAAGGCCTTAAGCTATATAATATATATTAAAAGGCTTCTTTGGGGTCATTATATTATTAAATTAATTACTATTAGCTTTTTTTAAAGCTTAGCCCCTTTATTAAAGCCCTATTTTTTACCTAAAAACATTTAGAGCCTTTATATAGACTTTATAAATAAATGCTAAAGATATACTACCTAAAATTAGTTATTTTTATTATAAGGCCTTTTTTTTAGGTCTTACAGTAATACTTAGTTAAATAGTACTTCTTAATTAGAGCTATATTACTAAGATATATATACTTTATAATTTACTTAAAATATTTTAACTTAATAGAGGATATTTAAAATAGATTTAAGGGTTATTATATTAAATAAAGTAGCAAAAAAGAATCAATATATTATATATTTTATATTTTATTAAAAACTTAACTATATAATGGCTTATATAGCTATTAAAGGAATATAATTAAGCTTTATTGCAAAAAAATTAGTTTTAAGTATAATTTTTTTATTAAATTGCCTAAATATAATACATTTAACTATTTGGCTATTCTTTTAGGCTATATATATTTAATAAAATACTTTACCTTAGTATACTTAGATTAATTAAGGGTATTTTCCTTTAAAATAAATTATCTAGCGAAGGGCAAATATTATCTTTATAATAAATACCTATTTATAATTATTAAACAACTTTACAGAAAACTTTTTTTAAAAGATATATCTTATTGTAATTAAATTTATATATATGCTTAATATAACTCTAAATTTGTCTGTACTTTAGGTATTTTTTACCTATATACTAACCTTTTTTTATACACATTTATAAAGGCTATAAAACTTTTAAATTTACTCTAGTTATACCCTATTAATTTATATACCTTCTACTAATTATGTATATATAATTTTTATATAAAGATTTTATTTAGAGTAGCTAATTACCTATATTTTACTAAGGGGCTTAGTATTACTACCTTAACCAAAGACTTAAGCTATTATTTTTTTATAATTACGTATATAATAGGGAAATTTTTTATAAATCATATTTAAGTACCTAATTAGCAAGGAAGGTCTACTATATAGGAGTTAATTGCTATTTGCATTGGTGTACAAATTGCCCCAGTAGTCCGCCATTTAATTATCTTATAAAATTGCCAAAGGGACACTATATGCAAGCACTGCTTTTCATATAGAGTTATAAACATTAGATTTAGAATCTATAATAGTTATTTATAAGTTCTACTTATTTTGGTCTATATTAATTAATTTGTTATAGAGAAAATAGGTTAACAAGTCGGTGGTTTAATTTTGGTTAGGTGGCCGATTTCGGGGGCTAACCGAGTTCTAGGGGTCCGAGCTTATTCCTATAGTACTAGAAGTACTACGTCCTATTAATCTTCTCCGCTATAACTTAAAACCATATAAAGACTAAGAAGAGCCTTTTATAGCCTCTCCTTACTGTTAATAAAGTAAGCGCAGACTGCGAGAAGGAGGTAGTTATTTAGAGAGGTCCAGATATCAATAGAGAGATAAATTCTTATTAACGCAGACTGGAGTTTCTTTTGTATAATATCCATTTTTAATTAGAATAAATTATTAATTATTCTTACAACAACCACATAACTTAAAGCAATGACGCTCCCTAAATGTGGGTTAAGAGCCTTAGAAAAAACATAGAATTCTCTCCACTTAATAGCCTAAAAAGGAAGATTTTATATAACAATTAAGTCTATAAAGGCTTCGTTAATAACTTCCTTATTAAGAACCTTCTTAAGTATATAGGAATTAATGTCGTCTGTCCCTATTTAAGCTAATACTTTATTATATAGTTCCTATAGCTTTATATTTGTTACTACTTTTATATAACTTTCCTATAGAATATTAATAATTCCATAACTCGACTTTAAGTAATGGCGTATGTTAGTAGTTAACGTTTTAGCGTATAAGTATCATAGACAGTAGATAAGTAAGCTGTCCTTTTTATTATATGTTGCTTCTCCAGCGTATGGTTCGCGGGTATACTTATAGATTAGCGCTATTTTTCTACCACGGTCGGTAGTTTTAGTGTTAATTAAGCCGACGGTGCTTATAATAAGAGAAGAGTCCGCTTTTAAAGCTATTACTTATATAATACCTAATTTAGAATAGAGAATTATAGTATAGTCATCCTGGGGTTAGAGATTTTGGTAGGGGACGCTAAGAGATTATTTAAATTAAGCGAATAAATAAGATAATAAATAATGATTATTTATCGGATCTTATCTGATAAGATTTTATTTTTAACCACTTTAAACCTATATAGAGGAGAGAGAAAGGAGATGCAAAGGTAACTAGGATCTTCTCTCTCTCTAAAGAAACTATTTTGTATAAAGAAAGGAAGAGAGGCGCTCTTTTTATTTCTAAATAGGACAGAAATAGCTACTAGAAAGTGGCTAATAATAGTAGGATCCTTAGAAGGAGGTAACTCCTACTAGGATTCTAGTAGATAAATATTAGAGAGTAAAAGGATAGAATAAACTACAAATAGGACATAGATAGGCGTTAGGGTTTCTTAATTTCTTATAGTCTTTTCTATTTTTTCTAAACTACCTATTAGTTGTTAGCAACTTAGTATTTTACTAGAGACTAGTAAACCCCTAGTTTAGAGGTTTATAAACTATTAGGACATAGCTACTAGTATATATTAAGCTGCCTAAAAGGATTTATGTATATAGAACTATAGCGCTATAGCCTAGAGGCTACATGCATAGTATTGTACGTAGTATAATATAACGGATATAAAAATAAAAAAAATAAAAAAATACGCGTCTGTACGCGCTCTTCTTCTTCCCTGCTAAATTACACCTAAACCAGAAATTCCTTGTACAAATCAATATATCCCTTCCCAAATTAAGTTCTCGTGAAGCCAAAGTCTCCATATAAAAAGCTACAGTCAGCGCCGAAATATCGTAAACTCGGGCCGGAGTACTATCGCTTGCAAAAGATAGAAGATTTGATCAGCTCGTGCACGCGACCGGCTCGTGCACGATTTCTTGGCAGAATGCATCACCAAACCAGAAGCTATACAAATCACAGCACAACGTCAAATTGGACCAAATTTTGGTGTTAAATAGGGCTTAATGAGAAGGTTTAAACAGGCTATAAAATATAGTCCCCTAAGTAAGCTGGAGCCTTGCGTTGGCGTTAAGGCCTTAAAGCCCTTAGTAGGGTAGTACTCTTATTCGCATCTAATATCTTAATAAAATCCTTATCTTCTACTACCTTTCTACTTTCGGTTTGGGCCTTTAATGATATTTAAAACTTCTTAGCTTTATTTTTAAGCTAGCGGCTAGCTTTAAGAGTCTCCTTAGCTGCCTACTTTTAGAGCTATAGAGCCTCTACCTCCTTATCTCGTTATATCTTGCTTTATACCCGATACTATTTCCTCTACTTAACTATACGCCTCTTCTCTTCCTTTTAGAGTTCTTGTTGAAGTTTCTCCTTAGCCTTAAGAGCTTGTTCGTGGTGTTTAGCTTATTTTTACTCCTCTTAAAGCTCCTAGGCCTGCTAAATCTTAGTAAGGCTATAAAAAATAGCCCTACCCTACTCTAAAGGACTAAGTTAGGTAAATAAAAGCTTACCATAACGGCCCTTCTTCTTCTTATTGTATATAGCTTTGGTAAGCCCATTAATACAATATTAGAGTAGTTTATTTTCGGTTATAAGATCTATAACCGTATTAGTTAACAGCTGTGCGCGCTTATTATATATATCGGTTAGCGTCTCTTAAAAGAGCCTATAAACTACCCGCTAATTATTTATAGTAAGACGCTGTTCTAAGGGCTTACTTAAGGAAGGCCTGCTATCTTTTTCGGTATTAAACTAATTAAGAACGACACTAGGCTTAAAAGGGTAGAGGCCTATTCTTTTCCACCCGCTTTTAATATTAGATGTAGTAAAAGCCTTACCCTAGGCAGCCTAAAATAGCCAGAAGAAGTCTCTTTTAGTAAGAGAGTAAAGCCCTTAGCTCTTATATAGAAATTAATCTAACTCCTGGCTATAATATATAGCGAGCGGTGCGAAAAGAGAGACATCTAAAAGCTGGAGTCTATAAGTTAAATAAGGTAGGTATATTGCCACAAGTATTTAGTACTTATTATAATATTTAAGGAACCTTATATTTACGTAAGAGCCGTGCCTATTAAGGATAAGAAGCCTCCAGTCTCTTCCATTTCATACCTTTACCTTTATCTCTCTATTAAATATAGTTATAAGCTAAAAGTATCTAAGATCGTTGTTTGTCTAGCTAGTAGGTAATAAGGTAAAGAAGTAGGGGTATTAATCTGGGTCGTAATCTTAGAGCTAGGAGTCTTATATATTGCTAGTAACTGCCTAGTAAATAAGGCCTGGTAAGAGAGTTGTTCTATCTACGCAAATTGTTGCTAATACTGTAATCCACTCTCTATTCCCATCTTAAATTATATACTTAATCTTTCCTAACTTAAATATAGCCTTAGAAAACACCCGCTTTGCCTTTATAAGTATACAGTGCAGAACGTTCAGAAAACCCCTAAATCTTGAGCGGATTCAAGGTTAACAAGCATTGGCTGACTCCTAGAGTCCGCTTCAATCTTCCGCCGTAGCTTCTGCTCCTTCTGTGGTGATAGCTGTCCAACAGGAGTTGGCTGTAGGCTATCACCTGAGCTCTTCCCATTGAATAGGCGGCTCAGATATGTCGAGTCCCAAGTCCCAGGAGCGTTAATAAACTCAACATTCTGGATGAAATCACGCAAGCCGCCAATAGTTGAGGCATGCGCTTGAAGGTCGTTGGCGGAACGCATTTTCAAGGCCGCTTGGATAAAAGACATAGCAATCTCTACCCACATGAACACGTCGTCGACCGTCAAACTTGCCGCGCCGCGACGGAATTCAATTGTCTTAAATTTCTTTATAGCGAGGAAGTTCCATCCAAAGTACTTTGAACCGTTAGGGTTCATGAGATTAATGACATCATCGGTCGACTCGCAGCTGTCTATGATGGCAATCGACTCAGCGCGCGATTTATTCTTGTATCCGAAACTGGGGTTATCGATCCAATTACTCCTTGCATATTCGTTACCGCGCCGTTCAGGGGGTACCAGAACCTCGAAAGCAGGTTCGAAATGAATAATAGCCTGCGCTATTCTTTTAAGGTCCTCCGAGGAGTAGCCCTCAGCGAGAGAAACATGGACGTGCGTGCTACAGTTATGATTGGAGGAGATTACGTATTCACTTTCCAGGAATTCCCAGGTGGCTTGGACGTCATCTCGCCATGTTGAGTCTGGGTAGACCCGTAGGAGTGGTGAGATGCTTTCGATGCCCCCTTGAATACAAAATTAGCAGAAAATCTAGATTAAGGGCTCAGATTAACTCACAAGGTGCCGCTTGAGTTTCGCAGGTGGGATCATGGTGCAGGGCCCATTGAATGTGCGGTGGACCATCTGAAAGGTTTTGAACCAGGCTCTGCATTCGGGGGTGCTTCAGTGGGACTGATCTGTTGTGCTCGGCGGCTAGATGCCGGGCGAACAGCCGGAGTGAGGCATCACTGCCAGTTGGTGGTCCACGGGACTGAAGTAGAAACTCAGTCTCAATTCCTATCCCGATACTGCCCCTTGGAACCGATGCAGCGGACTGGACTGGGGCTTTCCTTTGACGTGAAGGGCAGGGCGCAGGAGGAAGTGGAGGAGCCGGAGGAGGCTGAGAAACGCCTGCCTCAGAACGGTCAGGCGTATGAGGAGCTTGGGGAGCCGGGGGAGGCTGAGAATTGCTCGACTCAGAAGGGCCGGGCGCAGGACGCCCTAGAGGAGGCTGGGGACCATGTCCCTCAGAAGGGCCAATCGCAAGAGGAAGTGAACGATGTGGACGAGGCTGAGGACCGCGTACCTCAGAACTTCTACAGTTAAATCTGCGGCAGAAACACATAATGTCTATATTCTTTTAGTTAGGGGAAGGGGAAAATTGGAGAGTTGAGAGAAAATTAAACTAGAACAAGAGACCTTTTGTAAATAAGTGAGAAAAACAAAGTTAATTAGACCGACCGGTAGGGAAGAGAATATGTTGTCATGGTAGGCTTATAGAGAAGGCACAACCACGGAATTGAGGAGGAATAACCGTGGGTGAGATAGGCACTTCTCCCATATGTAACTAGCTTCTACCCAGAACAATCAACAACACAACAAATTCTCTGCTCATTAAACCCTGTGTGCCGGCTCCTACCGTTTGTTTCTGCGGGGCCTACTGCTCTTCGAGAAACCATATTACATACCTTCGATAAGGCCCTCTTCATATTTCATCCCCGACCAATCACTAGGTGCCTTAGTCGAGAAAGATGATGTCCCTAATTCCGCACCGGGTATGGTTCGTGGTTTTAATGTTCGAGTTAGTCGCTCATTTTGGATCATTTAGCTTCAGGCTGCAATTACTTTGAGTCATCCTTACCCATACTGCTGCCTACAGTAGCCTGGCATGGCTCACTGCTTACCGCGTAGCTTGACGATTAATCAACTTTGTTTTTTGTTTTGTGTTGCTCGTGTGCCTCCGTTTACAACAGATGCAATATCTCTGAGTAGAGAGGAGCAGACTTGCTATTGAGCAAGCAAGCCAAGCCGGAAAGCCTTAGCTGCTGGCTTGAAACTTTTCGCACCTGAAGCTGGCTTGCTTGGATTGATAGGTCGAAACAGTCGGCTTGCTTGGCTTGCTTGAAGGCTTGTTTGATTTATAGATATTTTGGAGTAATATACAAAATTAAGCCTCTCAGCCACCGATTTGGCCAAAAAGCTCCTCTGCAGCCCCGATTTACAGTCATTGTAATATAAGATAGCATAGAGATAACGCAATGAGGAAGTTCGCGTGGCTGAGGATGTCTATGCAGGGCTTGGCATGGTGGTGAGGAAGGTTTCGGTAGGAAGGCTTTGGTGGGAAGGCTTTGGTAGGAAGATCCTGCTGTTGACTCCAACGGTTAGCTACTAGTTATACTAATCCCGGTGAACTTATTACCTTATCTACTAGATCCTTGAAGCCCATTCTCGAATAGCTTCGAGAGACGCGGTTCTAGTAGATCACCGGCTTCACCGAACGCCCGTTCGCAGTCGTCGCTTGTAGCCGGTATAGTGAATACAAGGGGGTAACATGAACGGGTCAGATGGCCCACCCTGCTAGTACAGTAACAAAATAACCTAGTCCCGCTATGTCACTTTGGACCCGCCTATTTTGTTACTGTACTAGCAGGGTGGGCCATCTGACCCGTTCATGTTACCCCCTTGTATATCAAGAGCCATCCATGCGAGCTTCGGCTGAGTCGTTCGCCAATGGGTGATCGTCTGGTAGTGGCGGCAGAGTCTTCTAAGCTTCGTATTCGTCCGACGCGTCGATAGAGCTTTGAGCCACGCGGCTGGTGTGTTACCTAAATAGACCTGTTTGCTCTATTTGCATACTCAGAAATATCCAAAATTATATATATATATATATTTCCTATCAAGCGGGCAAGCAAGCAAGCAAGCAGGCCCTCTTTTGGCTTGCTGGCTTGTCCAGATCAGGCCCTTCGGCTTGCTGGCTTGCTTAATGGCAAGTTTGGAGAGGAGGCGCTTCCAAAGATATGAACTGTTTGTTTATTAGTGTCGAGTTCCTTCGCTCTTTCTGGGTTGCGTTATTAGGAGCATAAGAAGTTAAACTAAGATAGGGTGTCTACCTATCGCACCTATCGGGCCGTAAAGGCCTTTATTATTATAAAATATTCTAAGGCCTTATAATTGGAAACTACCTAGATAGACTTAAGGGTGCCATTTAATTAGGCTCGTTAGTGCTAAAAACTAGAGATAATAGCCAGCATTTCTTTGTCGTGAATTAGGTAGTTTAGCTTAGCATTTATTATAGTCTTTAAATAGTAAGTAATAGGGTACTATTCTCCGTCCGTCTACTTTTAGGAGTAAACGCTAGCTATAATACTATCTAAGGCATTAGTTTTTAGTATTAAGGGCCGTTTTAGGTTAAAGTAGGTAGGTAGGGGAGCGGAGACCAGTTATTTCTTAAGCTCGCTAAAGGCCTACCTATACGCGGTATTAAAGTAAAAGGGCCGGTCCTTATAGATATGTCGGCTTAGGGGCTAGGTAATTTTACTATAGTTTTTAATAAAGCGTTAGTAGAAGCTATAAAACCCTAAGAATAACTATACCCCCTTTACGGCCCTTAGGGGTAACTATTAGTTAATTACAGCCGTCTTTTCCAGGTCTGCCTTAATTCTATTTATACTAATAATAAACCCTAGGTACTTTATACGCTTAATACTAAATTCCAATTTTCTAATATTGGCCTAGAGGCCGGCCTTATAGAGCTATTATAGGACTTTAAAGACATATTCCTTATATTCTAACTTATTCTTAAAATAGATTATAATATTATTTAGGTAGGCCGGTTAGAAGTTATTAAAGTAGTTAAAGAGTGTATTATTTATATATCGCTAGTATATAGCTAGTCCATTAGTTAGTCTAAAAGGAAGTACTTTATATTTATATTTTCCGTAATAGGTCCAAAATATAGTAGAATCTTCTAATTTAGGGTTTATCCTAATCCGGTTAAAAGCCTAATGGATATTAAGCTTAGTAAAGATCTTAGCTCTATTTATTTAGGCTAGGGTCTTATTAAGTTTATAGTAGTTAATACAGAAATAAAGCCCTCTATTTAGCTTTTTAGTAAAAAGAATAAGTAAGTTAAAAGGGGCTTAACTAGGCTTAATAAAGCCCTTATTTAGGTTATTAATAAGGTACTACTTTATAGCCTATAATTTGGCAGTAAACTGCTAATTAAGGGGGATATAGCTAAGGGTGTCTTCCTTATCTGGCTTAATCTTAATCTTATAATAATATAGTTAGTAAGGCAAAAGTATATTAGGCGCTGCCTTAAAGAATACGTCCTTAAATTTCTAGTGTTAATAAGGTAGTTTCTACTCTATTAGCTCCTTATCTATAAGCTTGCCTTTCTATTTACTAAGCTTATTTTCCTTTTCTTTAATTATTTAATTAATTTTATATAAGCTGGTAGTAAAGGTAATGGTATTAGTGTAACGATCGCCTACTAAGCCAAACGAACGCAACTGGCTAAAAAGGTACAGTGTCGAACCGAATGGTTTAACGGGCTCGGTAACCAATATATATACGTTTATACCCCTGTCGTCACCTGACAATTAGGTTAAACTAAGTTCCGGTAGAATCCTATAGCGCTAATATAGTAGATATTAACTAGTAGAAAGTCTATAGGTTTCTTTATAGACTTTTATTAGGTCGTATTTTATAGTTTAGGGTTTATAATCTTTTTCAACTCCTATTTTATCTTCTATAAGTTATCCCTCTAGTTTATTAGCTTAGTATAGCATCTAATATTCCTTACTAAGAGCTTAGCTAGCTTATTGATAATTTCTTTAATTTTTAGTATAGGTAGTATAATATAGGTAGTCTGGGGGCGGTATAGTATACGGATCCGTTATAGGTTAAGCTATACTTCTTTCTTAAAAGCCCGGTCCCTTCGCATAGTATTGGCCTAATAAGTGGTATTTACCTATAGCCGTATAAGCTTTTCTATTGTAATGCCAATTTTTTTTATATAAAGGAAGGTATTAGGGGTATAGTTTTAGGCTAGGTAAGTTATAAGCCTAAATAGGCTAGCCATTTTCTTTTTAAGATTATATTATAGCTTCTAAGATCTATAATAAGGAAGGGAATATTATACTGTTGTTATCTATTAACATAAAGGTGGATCTATAAGATAGTCGTAATAGGTAGTCCTATTTATCCATTATATCTATAAATAAAAAATAGTTTAGGTAGTTCTTTAAAGGGCGTATTAAAAAAGTTAGCTAGCTTTACGGCGTACTGAGTGTCTATTAAGGTAAAGGTATTTACTTTAGAGTTAGCTAAAATAGATATTAAAACCTAACATATATTACGGAATAAAGTATAAGGAATAGTGTAGCTTCTTTTACTAACTAGCTAACCTAGATTAACATATAACATATTAATCCCTTTTAACCCTTAAAAGGAGTCTTCCTCTAGGGTTCATCTTTTTCTAACTCTATACTATCCTCCTAAATTAATAGAACCTTATTTATCTTTACCGCTATTAAGCAGTCCTTTATAAAGTAGTTTTTTTTTAGCTATATAAAAAGCAAGCTCCTTAATTACTAAGGGCTTATTTTTAGGGGTTACTATATATAGGCCAAGTCTATACTAGGCCTATACCGCTATTCTGTCTAGTTATTTAATCCCTACTATCTTAACTAACTGCTCTATCTCTACTGTTTTAGATCTATACCGTTACCAAATCTATACCGCTGCTAAATCTACTAAATCTGTTATGTTGTCTAATTATTCTAACTAACCTATTCTAGGCCTAATACTGTTTTAACAATTCTACTATTACTCTTCTAACCGCCACTCACTACCGTTCTAATCGCCCTACTACTGCCTAATTAGCTATCTCTAACCGACTACTACTAACCGTTCTATTATTAACCGTTCTATTATTATTATTACTACTACTACTACTACTACTACTACTACTACTACTATTCTAACCGTTCTATTACTACCGTTCTAACCAACTGCTACTAACTAACTGCTATTAACTGTCTGCCGCTACTAAGATTTCTGCTACTTACTAGCTGTTACTAAGTTCTTCTACCAAGTACTCTATTACTAATAGTTCTATTTTATTTTACCGCGCTAACTATTTGCTTTTATTACTATTTATACCACTATTACTATTACTGCTATTACTGCTATTATTGCTGCCGTTATTATTTTTAGTTTATTACTCTCCTAGTTACTACTAATAGAAAGATCGGATCTTAGGTAATGGAAGGATACTATAAAATAGCTCTATAGAAGGGCCAAGGATAAGATTACCTGCGTTTATTTAGGGATATGCTTTTCTTTTTCTACTCTACCTTTACTATACTTTTGTTTTACTATTCTTCTATATAATAGAACGTTAGAGGATAACGTTCTTAGTGGGGGATGTATATAGTGGTATAGATTGGACAACGCCTAGTGTCTTAGCGTTTTCCTATATTTATAGAGCCTTTAACTTCCTTCCTTCTTATCTTCTTAATATATATATTACGACCCTACCAGTTACCGGAAATATACTCTTTTCTTTCTTTCTTACTAACTATTCTACTAACTAATTACAACTAACCGACCGACCGACCGACAGATAGATAGCACTATAACTTTCCTATCTTAGAGAGGTCGTATCCTCCCATAATACTACCTATATAGTAGACTTACCCTAGTTAGTCAATCTTATATATTAACTTCCCATCTATAGTAAAGGAGCTATTAGTGCCTATAGGGTGGTTTAATTAGTATTCTAGCTAAGCCCTTTATAAGCGCTCCGCCTTATATAGGCGGTAATTAACTTCGATTAATTTACCTTACATTAGGGGAGATCTTTTACTTAAGGCGCTAAGTAGCTAGTACTTAGAGGTCTATAGGCTTATTCTATATCCCAATAATATTAACCACAATTTCCTTTTAAGTAGTATCCCGTAACTCTAAGTGCTATAAATATAGTATTCCTAAATTATTACCTAGTAAGTAGACGTTTATAAATAGAGAAACTAACTTTAGAGATAATAACGGCAATATAGAGGCGTTAGCTAGTTAGAAAAGTGACTTTAATAATAAGGATTAAGAATAGGACGCGGAGGTATTATATAATGGAAAAAAAATAGTTTTAGTACTAAAGATTAAGAAATAGGAGTAGAGAGTAATAAAGAGATATTAAGTAATAAGGTTATATAGGTGACGGTTAGATACGGCGGCCTTAACTTTATAGTTTTTAATCTATAAGCATAGGATATATATATAAAGAAGATTTCTAATAAAAGCTAGTAAAATAGTTAAAACATAGCCTCTTTTTATTTAGCCTATTGCGAAATAAAATAAAATAATACTATTTCTACTAGAGTCTCTGCCTGTTTAACTTTTAGCGAGCTATAAAGTATTTGCAATTGTTGGTATCACCAGGGATACCTATTCGAATAGGCCAGGATCGTAGTCAAACAGTCTGTGCTGGTTGATACGATGGTTATTGATTCTTGATTGGAATGAGGGAGGGC
>Ga0307515_10008874_pt1 | contig 19526 bp, 12 predicted proteins | sample 17_EM_MG_FD_194513 | JGI IMG/M metagenome (GOLD analysis project Ga0307515, IMG submission 194513) | Populus trichocarpa ectomycorrhiza microbial communities from riparian zone in the Pacific Northwest, United States - 17_EM | ecosystem: Host-associated > Plants > Roots > Unclassified | place...
GAGTTCAATAAATGCCCAACCAAGGAGAGAAGAAATGAAGGGAAAAGAAAGAGACAAATGGTGCAACAAGGTTAGATTATTATGGTCTTATCCATGACTTAAGTTGTGAATTTTGACAAGTTAACCTAATTTGACCCGTGTTGATCCAATATATCACTATCTCAATATTTTTTTTTTTATAAAAAATATCTTTTTGATTTTATTTTTAAAGCCAAATCATGTTTTTTTTTTCAGGTTGTCCAAGTTACTTTTGGATCCACCAAGTCAACTTGATCAATTTAAAATCAAGCTAAGCAAGAAGTCGAGTTAAGATTTTGAAGATTGGTTCACTAGGTCTAGTTTAATAACACAATCAAATAGATTTCCATGGCTTGGACATTTTTTTTTAGAAAAAGTTATTTGTTTTCTTAGTTTTTGTTTTTCTATCTAGTTTGGCAAATTAAATATTATGCTTAATAATCTTATTTTTTTCTAATTTGTTTATGACTTTTATTGATTTTCCTTCATTTTTAGATTTTCTAATTTCTTTATATTAGTTTTTGTATTTATTTAAGGAATTGTAAACCTCTTAAAGAAGCACATTTCTTGAACAAAAAATATTTAGTAATAAAATTTTAAATTAGAGATTATACATGATATATTTTTTAGTATAATTTTGTGTTTTTATGCTTGCTATCTTTCTTGTGTTGTTCTTGTGTGCGTTAGTTGGTATTAAAGCTCATGTTAGTTGTTAATAGGTATGATGTTTATAATGGAAAGACTGAGCGTGAAAATAATTGTAAATTCTTAATTAGACATTTATGAGATTGAAGCAAGAAGAATTTGAACTCGAGGGCAATTTCTTTTTAACCTAAAGAGATTGATGCATGAGGATTTTTATGAAAAATTATTTGTTTTATTAATTATTTTTTATTTTTTTTCCTATGTAGTTTAAGAGATTAAATATTATGCCTAAAAATTTTATTTTTCCCAACTTGTTTAGGACATTTATTGCATTTCTTTTATTTTCAGATTTTCTAATTTGTTTAGGTTAATTTTTGAGTTTATTTAAAAGGTTGTAAATCTCTCAGAGACACAAACTACTTGAATAAAAAATAATAAGTAATAAAATTTTTAATTGGGATTTTAATATAATTCTATATTCCTGTGCTTTCTGTTTTTTTTATTGTTTTCCATCTATGTTGTAATTTTTCTTTTGGATTGATATCATTCTTTGAAAATATTGTTTCAATATTTTGTATTTCTTGTTTTATAATAGACTTATTTAGGAGTAGATTTTAGCTACTTGGATTATAGTTATCAAGTTCGGCTTGGCCTAACAGATCAATCTAATGATTCGTTGATTTGGTGCCTAGCCTGATATCAATTTATTTTTTAATCAGGATGGACATTGATTCGGTCAAATCTAGGTGACCGGTAGGTCAATTCATAAATTAGTAGACCTGATTAAATTTAGACAAGACCTGGTTCGGTCAACTCTAGAAATTCTTTTTTTTTTTCAATTTATATTGTTTCCACTTTTTAAAATTTTTGTTCAAAACAATCTCACTTTATTTTATTAAAAAAAACTTATTAAAACAATATTATTTTAGGATTGATCTGATCAAGACCAACCATGCTTCGAAACTAACCATATTTTAGCCCAAACAAAATCCATTAAAGAAACCTGAAATGTCGAAGGAGTGCATTTTCTGATTCTTTTATTTATACTCCACTTTAATCTTAGTGATCATTTATATTGGGACACCTGTTCGTTTTGTACTTATTTGTTTTTTTGGAATTAGACCCTTTTATTTACCAAATACATCTTTCAAATTGCAAGAAAAAAACCCCCAAGTGGGGTATTTTTTCATGTCAAAGTAGGTTTCGAAGGTGATGATGCCCAAAAACGCGGTTCAAAGCAAGCCCCATTTCCTTTCTTTCTTCGCCATAGACTCTGATCTGCTGAATCACAAGGAATTGTAATTTTTTTTTTTTTCACATGGCTTCGACTTCTTCTTCAACAACCACTCCTCAAGAAAAATACGATGTGTTCCTTAGTTTCAGAGGAGAGGACACTCGTGTTTGTTTTGTCAGCCACCTCTATGCTGCTTTGAAGCGGAAACAAATCTCAACCTTCATCGATTACAAACTTAACAGAGGGGAAGAAATTTCTCCATCCCTTTTGAAAGCAATTGAAGATTCCAAGCTTTCTGTCGTTGTTTTCTCTGACAACTACGCGTCTTCCAAATGGTGCTTGGAGGAACTTGCAAAAATTCTTGAATGCAAGAAAGTTAAAGGGCAGATGGTTATACCCGTTTTCTATCGGGTTGATCCATCTCATGTTAGGAATCAAACTGGAAGTTTTGCCGATGCATTTGCTAGGCATGACCAGTTATTGAAGGAGAAGATGGAAAAGGTGCTCAACTGGAGAGCGGCCATGAGGGAGGCAGCCAATCTATCTGGGTGGGATTCACATAACATTAAGTAAGCTTCTGCTTTCTTGAATTTCAACTTGGGCTTTCATATTTTGAAACTCTAGTGTTTTCTGGCAATTGCATATTTGATTTATTTTAAAAAAATCATTTTTAATCTGATTTGTAGTAGTTTAAGAGTGTTTATTTTCATTAATTTATGTTGCATTATCAGTTACCGATAACAATGTACTTAGTCTTTGGGGAAATGATGATCTTTTTAAAGGTGTATGCATTGATTTTGCTAAAGAGTGCCTATTGTTCTGTTCTGGTTCTCTCCAACTAACAAATATGTGTTTTGTGTTTATTAGATCCGAGTCTGAATTTGTTGATGACATTGTTAGAGATATATTGAACAAATTGCATCAAACATCTATGAGTACTCATCATACGAGTCTGATTGGAATTGATGCACGTATTAAGAAGGTTGAAACTTTGTTGAAAATGGAGTCCCAAGATGTTCGGATTGTAGGGATATGGGGAATGGGTGGTATAGGTAAGACAACTATTGCTAAAGCGGTATATGACAATGTCTCTGCTCAATTTGAAGGGTTCCTCTTTGTTGCAAATGTTAGGGAAGAAATAAAAAGACATTCAGTGGTTGGTTTGCAGAAAAATATCCTTCCAGAATTACTAGACCAAGACATTCTGAACACTGGCCCTTTGAGCTTCGGAAATGCTTTTGTAATGGATAGACTTCTCAGTAAAAAGGTTCTTATTGTTCTCGATGATGTGGATAGTTCAAGGCAACTGGAAGAATTGTTACCAGAGCCACATGTTTCATTTGGTCCAGGAAGTAAAATTCTTTTAACAAGTAGGGATAAGCAAGTGCTTACGAATGTGGTCGATGAAATCTATGATGTTGAGAGATTGAACCACCATGAAGCTCTTCAACTCTTTAACATGAAAGCCTTCAAGAATTACAACCCCACAATTGATCATAGTGAGTTGGTAGAAAAGATAGTAGATTATGCACAAGGCAATCCTTTGGCTCTTATAGTTTTAGGTTCTGCTCTCTATGGTAGAAGCAAAGAGGAATGGTGTAGTGTTTTGAATAAGTTAGGGAAAGTTTCTAGCCGTGAAATTCAGAATGTGTTGAGAATTAGTTATGATGGGCTTGATGATGAACAACAAGAGATATTTCTTGATCTTGCATTCTTTTTCAATGGGGCAAATAGGGACCGTGTTACAAAAATTTTGGATGGTTGTTATTCAGCTGCTTGTTTGGATATAAGTGTTCTTTTTGAAAAGTCTCTCATCACCACACCTGGTTGCACAGTCAACATGCATGATTCACTACGAGAGATGGCTTTTAGCATTGTTCGTGAAGAATCTAAAATTCCAGGCAAACGTAGTAGGTTATGTGATCCTGAGGATGTATATCAAGCATTGGTGAAAAAGAAGGTTAAAGCTAAAGTCACTAACTATTCTTAATTTCCCGCATGTGATATTTTTACCATGTTGTTACATGTTTTCAAGTAGTCGGAGATGAGTATATTGTTTGCTTATTCTCTACCCTTGATTTTAGGGAACGGAGGCAGTTGAAGGCATATGCTTGGATATCTCTGAATCACGTGAAATGCACTTAAAATCTGATGCCTTTTCAAGGATGGATCGGCTAAGAATTCTCAAATTTTTTAATCATTTTTCCTTGGATGAAATTTTCATAATGGACAACAAAGATAAAGTGCACCTTCCTCATTCTGGCCTCGATTATCTTTCTGATGAGCTGAGATATCTCCATTGGGATGGGTTCCCTTTGAAAACCTTGCCACAAAGTTTTTGTGCTGAAAACATTGTTGAGCTTATTTTCCCTGATAGCAAGATTGAAAAGCTTTGGACAGGTGTACAGGTATGATCATGTCTATATATGAATTATAAATTTAAAGATAGTCAATCTTTTGTTATACTTTTCCCCCTTGTTTTGTTATGACAGGACCTTGTGCATTTAAGACGTATGGATCTCAGTGGCTCCCCATATTTGCTTGAAATCCCTGATCTCTCCATGGCCGAAAATATAGAGAGTATAAATCTTAAATTTTGTAAAAGTTTAATAGAGGTGAACCCCTCTATTCAATATCTCACCAAGCTGGAGGTCCTTCAGCTCAGTTATTGTGACAATCTTAGAAGTCTTCCAAGCAGGATTGGTTCGAAAGTTTTGAGAATTCTTGATCTATATCATTGCATTAATGTCAGAATATGCCCTGCAATTTCAGGAAATTCACCAGTTCTTAGAAAGGTTGATCTACAATTCTGCGCAAATATTACAAAGTTTCCAGAGATTTCTGGGAACATAAAATATCTATATTTGCAAGGGACGGCAATCGAAGAGGTGCCTTCATCAATTGAGTTTCTCACAGCACTTGTTAGATTGTATATGACTAACTGCAAACAGCTCTCAAGTATTCCCAGCAGCATCTGTAAACTGAAATCCCTTGAAGTTCTCGGGCTTTCAGGTTGCTCAAAACTTGAGAACTTCCCAGAAATCATGGAGCCCATGGAATCTTTGAGACGTCTCGAGTTAGATGCAACAGCTATTAAAGAGCTACCTTCATCAATTAAATATCTGAAATTCTTGACACAGCTTAAGCTAGGTGTAACAGCTATTGAAGAGCTATCCTCATCAATTGCACAACTGAAATCTTTGACACATCTTGATTTAGGCGGAACAGCTATTAAAGAGCTACCCTCTTCAATTGAACATCTGAAATGTTTGAAACATCTGGATTTAAGCGGAACGGGTATCAAAGAGTTACCAGAGCTTCCATCGTCACTTACAGCTCTAGATGTAAATGACTGTAAATCACTTCAAACCTTATCGAGGTTCAATCTAAGAAATTTCCAGGAGTTGAACTTTGCAAACTGCTTCAAATTGGATCAAAAGAAACTAATGGCAGATGTGCAATGTAAAATTCAGGTGAATCTTCATAAGTTCTCTCTGCTTCCCATGATCATCAATTATATTTTGAATCTCTAATTTCTCCTCTATGTTTTCGGTGTCACAGTCTGGAGAGATTAAAGGTGAGATTTTTCAAATCGTTTTACCAAAGAGTGAAATTCCACCATGGTTTCGCGGTCAAAATATGGGATCTTCAGTTACCAAAAAGTTGCCCTTAAACTGTCATCAGATCAAGGGAATTGCTTTCTGCATAGTCTTTGCATCTCCCACACCACTTCTGTCTGATTGTGCCAATTTTAGTTGCAAATGCGATGCCAAAAGTGATAATGGTGAACATGATCATGTCAATTTATTATGGTATGATTTGGATCCACAGCCAAAAGCTGCTGTATTCAAGTTAGATGATTCGGATCACATGTTATTGTGGTATGAGAGCACAAGAACAGGTCTTACTAGTGAATATTCTGGCAGTGAAGTTACATTCGAATTCTACGACAAAATCGAGCATTCCAAGATCAAAAGGTGTGGGGTCTATTTCCTATTTGATAAGAATCGATCCAGCAGTTGTGATGAGGATTCGAGCCACCAGGATGACAACTGACGAGATTTCACACCATTACTGGTGAGGGAATTCAATCTTCTTGGTTTAACTGCTACTGAAATATTCAAATTACTTCAAGACTGAGCTGGAAAAGTCTATATCCTACCTGTCTGATTATCTTGATGTCCTCCTTTGCTTCTTGAGTTTTGCCCATTTCATTCTCCTACAGGGCATCACATCTTCAATCTCTAACTCGATTCATCCGGTAATTCACCCCTTCCATTTTTATTATTTATTTTTTCTTCTTGAAAGTATTCTAGTTTTTATTGTCAGTACTGTTGTCTCAAATACACTAATTAATATTGGCGGAACAACGACCCCAATTTTATTTACACAACATTCTATGTATACCTCTACCTCTACCTCTTTTATTATTATTGAAAGTACAAGAATTTTTTTTTTTTTTTTGTATTTAACTAAAAATCGGACAGAATTTCCTCTATTATTTTTAGTACTAAGTTATCAATTCCAAAATATTTATAACTTGCAAACAGTAATTCCAATGTTTGTTCCACCATTTGAGACTTCCTTAATCTAACCATATGGACTTTTCATTTTCTTCAAGTATTACAAATAATATGACAAGTAAATTAGTTGCAACATAAGTCAAGACACACATGTTCATTTTTTTTTTAAAAAAATTGAAGGTAGATGCTTCAACAACAATTATTTTAAATGTATTATCCATAATTAATTTAGATATGTAAATATATTTTTGGATACAAAATAATATTACAAAGAAAAATTTTTCTTCTCCTAATTATATCATTTGATTAAATAAAAATATATAAATTCATGAATCTACTACTAAGCATCGTGTTGCGCGAGATACTTTAAAATTTATTTAATGTCTAATACAATTAGTTTTATATTTAATAATTTAATATTATCTCCTGGATATATATTGACAAGAACATTTATCAAACAATTAATTTCTTAATATATCCTTATCTTTATCTTTGCAATTCAATGCTAATAGCACAATTTTAAAGACTTGCCAATATCATTTCTAACTTAAACCAAGCTTTTATTCTATTACTAAATCAATTGGTTTTTTAATGGCTCATTAATTAAGACATTGATTTCATTAACCATGTAATAAATCTCTTCAATTGCCTATTAATCAAAATACTAATCTCATTAACCATAAAGTTATTTTTATCCAATTGCTCATTATCCAAGATGCTAATCCTATTAACAAAAGGATCCCATTAACTAGGGAATGAGTATTTTCAATTGTCCATTAACCAGGGCACTAATCCTATTATCTAGGGAATTAGTTTCTTTTATCTTTCATTATCCAGGGCAATAATCCTATTAATCAGGAAATTAATTTCTTCAATTTTTTATTAATCAAAACACTAATCCTATTAACCAGAGAATTAATTTCTTCAATCGCCTATTAATCATGACATTAATCCCATTAACCAGAGAATTAGTTTTTCTAATTGTTTAATATTTTCCAAATAAAAATCGAGATACGATTAAAGAAAATTGCAATTACAATTTAACTAATATTATAGTTGTAAGGTGCCGAACATCCATCTAGTGTCTAAGTGCGTATAATGGTTCCTTGTTATTGAATAGGTCTCGTGACCTCTCTTGTACTATTAGAATCAATGTCATTTGTCATTGATCACCATAAAAATCAATTTCATTCTCCATGTAGATTTAAAATTCTCAATTTAATCGAATTGAAAATTCTAAATTTTCACCATGCATGAATGTCCATTTCTTTTTCTTCTTTTTTTGGCAATTTGATCCTCAACCCCACATTAAGTGTTTCAGTCATCATCATTAAACATTCATATTATATTAAATTACATCAAACAATTCCTATCTCCCTTAAATAAACTCAAAAGAACAAAAAAAGAAAAACTAAGAAAAAACTCAAACACAAAATCAGACCAAAACTAGACAGTAGCCAAAACGATCTGATCATTTTGAGAAACGGTCCGACTGTTTCTTAAATCGGTCTAGCTGTTTTTTAAAATGACAAGATTGTTTTTAGTTATGAGAAATTTCTCTTTCATGTTTCTTTATTCATGTTTATAAATAAGATTCTACCATAATATTCCAAATTAAATCAACAAATTCCTCAAATTCAAATTTCATAATAATACATAACATCATTCAAGCTCTCATTCATGGAATTATTCAAATCAAACACAATAAAAAGCCATGCTTACCTTGAAATAACAAAGATTCAAAAGAGATTTAAGATGGAAATCAACCATTTATCCTTTTCTTTCTTCCTTCTCTCACCAACCCTTGTTCTCACTTTTAAGTTTCTAGAACTCCCTAAATCACTCAAATACCTCTTTATGATCACTTACCAACTTTTTTAATCACCCCAAGTTAGTCTTTTGTTGAGGATTTTATCAAGAAAAAAGGAAGAAATCAAAGAACCCTAACCCCTCTTTTGTTTTTGAAAAATCATAGCATGAAAGAGAATGGAAGTTAGGGGTGTTCAAAAAAACCGACAAACGGATTAAATAAAAAAAACCGAGAAAAAATTAACTGAAAAAACCAAACCAAACCAATAGAAAAAACCCAATAAATCGATTAAAAAATAAAAAAACCACCCGATCCGGTCCGGTTCCGGTTTAAAAAAGTTTAAACCGATTGAATTAGACCAAACTGATCCGGTTAATTAAATCTAAATAACTTTAAAAAAGCTATAAAAAGAAACATCCCCAACCCTAAATCATTTTATCCCTTTTTCCCTTTCCAGGCGCACCCCTACCCCCTTCCCTTTTCCCTTTCCCTCTTTCCAGCCGCCCCACCCCTCCCTCCCTCCCTCCCTTTGTGCTCTTCTCTCTCAGTTTCTCTCATATGGTATAAAAATGATGCGAAGACTTCGCCCAATTCCAGCAATAATGGTGACAAAGTCGACCTTCTTGATTTTGAAATAAATAACCCTTAAATTGGTGGAAGCAACCAACCAATACTTCCAAGAGGTGTCTTGTCTTGACCCTCTACTCAAATTCCTACAGCCCTGTCTCACAACCAAGTCTTCATATTGTGGCGGATGTCTTAAAGTTTTTCAAGATGCTAAGGCAAAGCTACAACAAGAAGTCTTCTAGGTTCTTTAGGATAATAACATCGCCTTTTCCCAAGCTCTCAATAGCATCTAGAGTTAATGTTTCGCAAATGGTTGTATTGTTGACCATCGATATGGAGCATTGATTACCTAACACTAGACGGGAAACTGAATGACAAGAAGGACATCCCTCCACTGACCCATGAACACCAAACAACACACCGTGCAAGTGTTTTCAGCCATTCATTGGTTTCTGGTTTTTCTGGTTTTTAAAACTAAAAAACCGACCCGAACCGAACAAAACCGGTTTGGTTTGAACTGGTTCTCGATTCGGTCCAGGTTATTTTAACAAGGAATATTATTTTCCGGTTTGGTTGAACTTTTGGGTTAAAATCGGACCGAACCGGATCGTGAACACCTCTAATAGAAGTGTATTTATAGTGTTATCCTCTTGTTAATTGAACCTTGACCCTCTCTTTTTTGTATTTATATTTTGTCCCCATAATATTTTTCTTTCTAACAATTTAGTACTATATTCACTCTTCATTTCATTAATTTCACATTTTTTTTTATCTTAATTAAGTGTTTTTTTATTTAACCCATTTTATTATACTCAGAAATATTCTAGCTGGGGATTTACAAAGTAACTAGTCAACTCCAATCCCTATACTAATAATATTTTTCTATAAAATATTTTATTTGAAACAAAAACTTTCTTAAGAGCCCAAGGTTTAAAGTTGTTTGAATTCTATTACTAGAATGGTTTGTAAAAAATATATTTAGAGCATCAAAGTTACTTAGAGAGACACAAATACGGAGGTTTGGTTTCAAGGGTTTTCTGTGCTTTGAAATCGAATTGACTTGAAGAAGGCAGGCCACTTAAAAAGGCAAATAATTCATTTATTATTTTTATTTCTACTTTCTATATTCTTAAGAACACTTTGTAGTAATCAAGACTGTAGTCCAATCAATTTGCTACGACTTAGCCAAATACCCCACAAGATGCCAGTAGATAACATATAGATAGCCTTCCTCTAAAATTTTCCTTTACCCAGAAAATGCCACTATTGTAAGGTTTGTTCAACAATCATCGGCATGCACCATGTTAGTCCTAGTCAGTTAATGAATCGGTTCTATAATTTCCAAGGTTCATAGCAGTGTACAAGAATATGATTCATGAATTTTGGCTCTTTATTACACTAGGGATATGAAAACCTGGTCTAGGTTTATAATATTGTTTTCTGGCTAGAAAATCTAAAGTAGTGCAGATTATACCATTCCTTGCCAACCATAATATGTCAACGGTGTTTTATATTAACTTTTACATTGAATTGCAAATAACAATAATAACAATAATTTTTATTAATATAAATCTTAAATACTTTTTTTATATTTTTTACCACATGTTATAAATAACTACCATTTATCTTTCTTATGTTCTTTATGTCAGCAGTTATTTGAGATAATTATTGGTACAAAGGGATTTTTCTTCTTGAAGTTTGCCTTAATTTTGTGTCAAAGTCGACTTATATTTAGTAAGATAGCAAGAAGTAATTTAGATTATTACTAGCCTTGTGCTCGCACTCCCATAGGCCAAATTATTTTTTTGTACAAAAACTAGTGTTTAGGTGCCGCAAATATGTTTTAAAACAAAAAAGAAAAAATACGACTTAGGTCATAGATCTAATTGGGTCGAATAAGTTGATTTTTTTAAAATTAGATATAAAAAAATAGGAAACAACAGTATATGGATCAAATTAAAAAAGAAAAGTGATTGGGATACCATGAGAAAAATATATTTTTAGAAAAAGAGGTAAAAGATATATCTCAATTTACAACTTATTAAATATAGAAGAACAAAATGATGTAAATAAAGGATATAAAAAAATTGGCTCCTGTTAACCCGAGTTAACATGACAAACCTATAAATACTCCAGTAATTAAGGTCGAGCCAACACGAGATATTCTGCCATATTCACGATCCAGATCATGAGATTGGAATAACTTGATAAAAAAAATAAAAAGAATTATAACGTTTCAAATCCTTGACCCCTGATATTAGATTGAAAATACCCTATCTGAAAAAAAAACATGAAACTCAATTCCCAACTAATTAAATGTTGAAAGATTAACTTGAAAAAAGAATATCAATCACACAAAAGGATAAAAAAAAATGATAGTTAAAAGAACGAGAATCAAAATTGACATACAAATAAATTTTATTTTTTATTGAATGGTGAAATTGAAAAAAAAACTAATTGAATAAAAGGACTAAAAAAAGAATCAAAAGAATGAGGATCAAAATTGAAATAAAAAATTGTAGATTGAAGGGTGAAATTAAATATAAATATTAATTCAATAAAAGACCTAAAAAATATAATTAAAAGAATGAGGATCAAATTAGAAAAAAAAAATATATAGCAAATTGAGATGGAATGATGAAATTGAAAATCAATAAAACTTCTATAAAATAGCCAAGAACAAAAATTAGAATAAAAAGAATAAGGACTGAAGTTGAAAAACCTACAACAAATTAAGTAGACCAAATTATAATTTTTTAGGGAGTGATCTTCGTGCGCCCTACCTTTTTGTTGTTTTATGTATAGTCAAATACCAAATTACTCCTAAGATGACTTAATAATAACAAAAAAAAAAAAACCATTGTAAAAAGAACAAAAAGCCCTTTGACTTCAATTTTAAATTTTTTGATTTTAAGAGAAATTTCCTCATTTCATTATGCTTTTTAATTTTTTATATTTGATCAAATGCAAATTGCTCCTCACTTGACACTACAATAACGAAAAAACCATTGTGGAAACACAAAATTACCCATTGATGCTAGTTTTAAATTTTTTGGTTCCAATGATATTTTGGTTGTTCTATAGTGCAATTAAGATAGAGAAAAATTTATTTGTTCCCAGTCAATTTAATAATAACAAATAGAGTAGGTAAAACCAAGTGACTCAATGTATATATAGTATTAAGTCTTTTAGGTGAAAAAATAAAATTATCACTATATTACGTATTTTTCCAAGGCTATTTAGCTTTTTTTTAATTAATATAAAAGTATCATTTTCTCGCTTTCTTCCAACTTGTCCCAAGTTCTTTACATTTATAAAAGGTTTGATAACTACTTAAGCCAAAGATAATTGTGCATTGTTGCTTTCAGTAACTGTAAAATTCAAAAAAAAATTTATAACTTTTGTATGTATACTCGAATGGGCGAGAAGCATTTTACCTGAAGGGAACAGGCTGAAAGAGAACTTCTAAGCTGTCAAGTCCATGATGAAACCCCTCGGTTTAGGATATCAGAAAATTGACATGTGCCCTAACTTCTGCATGTTATATTACCTTGAAAATGATTAGCTGACCGAGTGTATGACATGTGGGCATTCCCGTTACAAACCCAGAACCGGCAGGGGAAAGACTCTCGTGACATATAAAAAACTTAGATACTTCCCAATCACACCTAGACTGCAGAGGTTATTCATGTCACCAAGGACTGCTGAGCACATGACATGTCACTAATCACATCATGCGGTTGATGGAGTGATGGTGTATCATTCTGACAAGCATGGAAACACTTTAACAATGTGCATCCTCACTTTTCAGCTGAATCAAGGAACGTGCGTCTTGAGTTGTGTATAGACAGATTCAACCCATTCGGGTCATTTGCTGCTCCTTATTCTTGTTGGCCGGTCATACTGACGGTTTATAACTTGCCACCGGGATGTGTATGAGGCCGGAGTTCATGTTTTTATCTATGGTCATACCAGGTCCGAGCAGCCCGGGACGGAATATAGATGTTTGTCTTCTACCGTTGATTGATGAGTTGACGCAGTTGTGGTCCTCCAGAGCTTTAACGTATGATATCTCGAGGAAAAAGAATTTTGTTATGAGAGCGGCTTTGATGTGGACTATCAATGATTTCCCAGCTTATGGAATGGTTTCTGGTTGGAGCACGCATGGAAAACTAGTATGTCCATACTGCATGGAGAACAACAAGGCATTCATGCTAACAAACGAGGGTAAAGCTTTTTTTTTTTACTGTCACCATCGTTTCTTGCCACCGAATCATAGGTACAGAAAAAACAGAAAGGATTTCCTTGTTGGCAGAATTGAAAAGGATGTTGCACCCCAGCGTCTTTCTGGTGAAGAATTGCATGATTTTATGTCAGAGTACGGTGACATTGTGTTTGGTCTCCAGTCAGGCAAGCAGAAGTTTTCTGGTTTTGGTTTGACTCATAATTGGGTAAAGCAAAGTATCTTTTGGGAGCTTCCTTATTGGAAGACCAATCTTCTCTGCCATAACCTTAACGTCATGCACATTGAAAAGAACGTGTTTGAGAACATTTTCAACACTGTCATGGATGTGAAGGGGAAGATAAAGGACAACATCAAGGCTAGATTGGATTTAGCGTTGTTTTATAACTGTAAAAATATGGAGTTGGTTTGTGATGGGTCACAGGTCGCAAAACCAAGAGCAAGCTTTGTGCTAGAGAAAAACGCACAACTACTAGTCTACAAATGGCTTAAGAGTCTGCGTTTCCCCGATGGACATGCCTTGAACATATCAAGGCTGGTTAATACGGAGGAATGCAGATTATATGGAATGAAAAGTCATGACTGCCATATGTTTATGCAAACACTCATCCCATTAACTTTTCGTGATTTGTCGCTAAAGGGGATATGGGATGCATTCACGGAGATCAGTTATTTCTTCAGAGATATATGCTCCAACAAGTTGAATGTTGATCACATTGAAAAACTTGAAACGAATATCGTCGAGACAATATGCAAACTTGAGATGATATTTCCTCTATCATTTTTTGACTCAATGGAGCATCTACCCGTACATTTACCATTTGAGGTAAAAGTTGGAGGACCGATCCAGTACAGATGGATGTATCCATTCGAGAGGTTAGATATTACAGTTGCTATGTAATTCATAATTAAAAGTTTTTTTTATTTTTTTTAATTGATAATTTTTTATTAATTCTATATACACAGGTACTTGTTCAATCTTAAAAAAAAGATTAAGAACAAGGCGTATGTTGAGGCGTCAATATGTAAGGCCTATATTGTTGAGGAGATCTCAATATTTATCTAATACTATTTCGAACCTCATTTGAGAATGAGGATCAACCGTGTTCCACGACATGATGATGGTGGTGATGTGCTTTCAAGTGGGAACTTGTCAATATTCTCCAATCCTGGACGACCCACACCTAAAAATGCCGTAAGGGGAAGATATTTGTCTGAAATAGAGTTCAGACAAGCACACAATTATGTCATATTTAACTGTGATGAGCTGAGACCTTTTATTAAGGAAGTAGATGTTCGACTTAAACTTTGTCAAGAGTGTACTCTTTATATATTGTGATATCATAAACTCATATAATTTGGAACAACCTTGCAGGCAACATCGACGATACTTACTGTCCAATAACTCACAGCTGATCGAATCTCAGATCTTTCAATTACAAGATGAAAAATTTGCCACGTGGTTTAGAACACATGTAAGTCCTATCATAAACTCATTATCTCTTGCAAGGTAATTAACTGTACGTCAATATTACAGAATATCCGTTTATTGATTATTGTTGTATTTGATATACAAGGTTTATCAAATGGGAGGTAGTGTTGCTATTTCACTGTCTTTACTAAGTTTGGTACTTGAAAGAAAAGTGAAGTGCTATAACGGGTATTTTGTCAATGAATATGTCTTTCATACTGAAGAATACGGGCATAGAAGAAAGACATACAACAACGGTGTTTATATTAAGGGATTGACTTTTAGTGAGTTTGAAGTTGACTACTACAGTAGATTGGAAGAGGTCATCGAACTACAATATCATCGCGAGCAGAATAGAGTGTTTTTTTTCAAATGTTATTGGTATGACACAACTGATAGAGGAATCAGAATAGATCCTCACTATGGTCTCGTTGAAATCAACTCATAAGCCAGACACCGCAACATAAACGATGTCTTTGTTTTTGCAAAGCAATGTCAACAAGTTTATTACACATACACCCCTTCCTTTAGAAATGACCGATCAAGAGTTGATTGGTTATCCGTTTTAAAAACCAAATCCAGGGGTCGTGTCGAGGTTGTTCATGATGAGAACGAAGACAGAAGTGTGATAGATGAAGTCTTTCAAGCTAGTGAGTTGGTTGAACCATACCGAGTTCCTTCTTCGATTGACTTATAAAAAAAATTGAATTTTCGATGATAGTCTTGTTGATGTTGACGCAGAGGAGTTGAATGTTGTTTTGAGCTCTAGTGGACTAGAGAATGTTGATGAAGAAGATGATAACCACATTGAAGAGTGCGATGAAGCTGATAACAATTCAATTGAGGACGAAGACGAAAATTCTGACTAAATATGTTGTAAAGCCTTATTTTTATGATGTAATATTATGGATGATATTTTGGAACATGAAATATTTATTTTATAATTGTTTGCTCTTGTTATTGTGTTGTGCGTGCTGTAAGTTTGCAATTCAAGCTTTTGTGCAGAGGATAAACAAGAAATACAAACAAAACTTGCAAAAGATTGACAGTTTCACCGACGGCTTCTTACCCGTCGGTATTGTACTGAGAGTTGCAAAAACATTACGGCATTTTGCCACACTCAGCGACAACTATACCGACAGAATGGTACCTGTCGTTATTTTACCGAGAGTTGCAAAAACATTACGGCCCCTGCCACATTCACCGACGTATATATCGACACATTCACCGATACATGGCGCACATTCCAACGCGCATGACTGTTAGACTACTTGGCGGTTGGCACATTTACCGAAAGATTTGCCGATGGACGGCAAAAAATCTGGAGAGATTTTCAAAATTTTAGTGCGAATTTCAAAAGAATACCGACGGAATTTAATGCCACTGCCCAAAAAAATATTATTCTATGTTCTGTCGGGAATTCCGTCGGTAAACCTGCAATATAAACCAACACCCCCTCTCCGCGGTTCATTTTTTCCTAGCTTCTCTAATTTCTTCTCTTCTCTTCCTTCTCTTCTCCTCTCAGTATCAATCTTTTGCATTTTTCATTGTATTTTTATTGTTTTGATTGTAGTTTTCAACATATTAAAAGGTATGATTCTCCTTTCTTTATCTTTGTATTTTTTTACTTTTTTTTGTTCTAATTATGATTATTTTGTGGTGTTCTTTGTTTTGTGTGTTTTTCGTAGATAAAATCTTGAAATCAACACACTATAAGGTAAACTTTTTTCATTCCTAAAGTCTTTAGTTTTTGGTTTTGATTTGTTCAATTTATTTTATTTTTTGTATTGCTATAATAACTTACAATTTTGTTAAATATGAATTGTTATTGTTGAATTTACAATGGAAGTAGGTTGTGTGATTTTTGGTACGATACACAAAAAAAAAAGCAAAAAGATATGCTAGGGATAACGGTCTTGAAGGATGGAATGAGGTGGTGGTTTGGCGGGAATTCAAACCGCCATTCATCTCGGGGGATATATGGACGGCATATATTGAGCACGTGATGTCTGAGTGGTTCTCACGACGCTCACAGTCCGGTGCCGACAACTAGAACCGGTAAATTCATGGTTCGATGACCACGCACACCGGCGGCTTCATCCTGTTCAGTGCACATTCGAAGCAGATGGTAAGATTAATTTAAATGAAATATATCATCGTTAATTAATTTGTTGTTGCTTATAAATATATTTAACTTGCAACCTTTTTTTTCCTTACAGGCTGCGTCTCTTAGACGTGAGCCGAGTCCAATGGAGCTGTTTGTAGAGATGCACGTGTGAAGTCAAGACCGCCAAAACGAGGTGCATCAGTTCGTGGACAACCGTGCTCAGCACTTCGTGGTATGTTCGTTCAATCATTTTATTTTATAAGTTATTATTTTCTTGAATTGAATATGATGATTTTTTTAAAAAAAATTCAGGAGACCTATAATAGTCGGTTGAGGGAGAGATATGGGGACGATCCTTCGACCCATCCAGATTTCGATCCAGATTTATGGATGGAGGTAGGATCGTCTGGTGGACCCGATAAAAATCAGGTCTACGGGCTCTCCAACACTACGACCGAAAACTTGCAGTCGACCCATAGTGTCTCAACCGTTGGGAGCTCTCTATTAGTATCGAGTACCTATTCTGAGGAGTTCGTGGCCTTGAAATAACAATATAAACGACTCTCGATGGATTATGATCAGCTCCGTCAAATGGTCATGGAGATTAGATCAAGGATGGGTGATGATACATGTGCAATCCCTTTTTGGCCGTATGGTACCGGGAACAACCAGTCTCCTCCTCCTCCTCCTCCAGCTCCGTCGTTATTCTAGTTTAATTTTGTTTTTGAAACACATTAAATTTGTAATGAATATTTTGATGAATATTATTTAACATTATTTTTATATTTTTAATGTTTAATACAATTTTATTTGGTTATTTATTTGGTTAATTAGTTTTTTTACTATTAATAAATAATTTTTTTAAAAATATTATACATAAATACCAACGGCTTTACATACGGAACCAAGTCGTCGGTATTTCACCGAGAGTTGCAACAAAATTACCACCCATACCACTATCACCGACAGAATATTTCCGTCGGTGTTTACAATTACGATTACCAACGGACTATATTCGTCAGTATTAGACAGGGAGTTCAGAAATATTTACCGTCCATGTCACAATCACCGACGGATAGACTGTCGGTGATTACCGTTGCAAATACAGACAGAATTATTCCGTTGATAAAGTTCTCGCAGGAAATTTTTTTTCTTCGGCACGCTTCGCCGTCTGTAATTCCGTCGGTGTTTTAGTTTTTTTTATTTCCGATAGAATTAGCGATGGAAAGGGAAATTACCGACGATCAAAATTCCAACGAACGTGTTTCGTCGGTGTGGCTGTCGAGAAATATTTTAACGACGAAGTGCGTTCCTTACACCGATGAAATGAGTCTGTCGGTAAAACTATTTATTGGTGTAGTTTTCTTTTAATTAATGTAAAAGTATCATTTTCCCGCATTCTTCCAACTTGTCCCAAGTTCTTTACATTTATAAAAGGTTTGATAACTACTTAAGCCAAAGATAATTGTGCATTGTTGCTTTCAGTAACTGTAAAATTCAAAAACAAAATTATAACTTTTGTTATTGGACCTACTATAGTGTGAATAGCAATACAGTCTACTCAATTCGAGTTCAAACTTTGAAAATTTGATTTTTTTGGTTTGACGGTTTGTCAAAGAACTATCTCAACCCAATAGCTTAAGCTGTTAGGTGAGGTCCCAGGATATGATTTATATTATTCTCTAACACGCCCCCTCAAGTGAAAGCCCTTTGGGCTTGAAACTTGCACAGACTTACATTACCTTGTGCTTAATTTTTTTCAAATAAATGAGGGTGGTGAGATTCGAACTCGTGACCGCTTGTTCATCAAGGTTCTGATACTATATCAAAGAACCATCTCAACCCAATAAGTTAAGCTGTTAGATGAGGTCTCAAGATATGATTTATATTATTCTCTAACACGTCCAAATAAGTATACTTGGTTCTTTTAACTTTTTAAATTGAAAATATTCTTTTACATTAAATTGAGCGATAGAGTCAATTTAGAGATCAAAGGAGTGTTTTTGGTTCACTCATACAGGGTGCTTGATCTTCAGACCACTAGCTAATTTTGAATATTTTGGTTTGATGCAAAGTCATGCATGCATTCTGCTTTAATTAACGTAGACACTAAAAACTTGACCAAATTTATTAAATTTCAAATGACAATTTATGTTGCAAGAGAATGGTGAAGATCAACAGGATTAACCTGTACCAATTAAGAACTTAAGCTAGTCGAAGACAAATACGAAACTGTTCTTTTCCTCGATATTTGGACAAAGGCTATTACATACTGCGTTACTTTCTCTTGATCGTGTCGTACGTGGTGATTGAAACAACTGATCACAAGTCCATCGGAGGAAAATGTACAATTTCACACACAAAACATATCGCCATTAATAGGACACCAATTTGGGGCAGATGGGAAGGCCCTTGCGCCAACTTCCTCTTAAGTTTCAAGAATTATTCATGAAGCTCAGATGAATCGAGCATGAGTGTTGCACAAACGATGTGGCGGATGGAGCACTGTTCCTTGGTTCTTTTGAAAGATACTGATTTCAGAACCTCTTTTTCTGGCAAAATATGTGCCTTGACTGAAGTTGTACAGAGAGACGGGACGACAACGGGGAATGGGAACGCAAATGGAGGTGGAGATGGGAGTGGGGATAAGGATGTTTACGGCCTTGACGGGGTATGGGGTGGGAATAAAGGGTGTTTGAAGCCATCTAGGAGAAGTTAGAGGCAGATAAAAACCACTCCCGACCTGTCCGGTTGCCATTTTTACCTTCGAAGAATCCACGCCCTTGGCATATTCTCTGAGCAAATACTTCTGAATCTTCCCAGTTGATGTCTTTGGAAGCTCATCTTTGAACACCACGATTTTTGGTACCATATAATGCGCCATCTTTTCCCTGCAATAATCAATTAT
>Ga0307515_10008875_pt1 | contig 19525 bp, 26 predicted proteins | sample 17_EM_MG_FD_194513 | JGI IMG/M metagenome (GOLD analysis project Ga0307515, IMG submission 194513) | Populus trichocarpa ectomycorrhiza microbial communities from riparian zone in the Pacific Northwest, United States - 17_EM | ecosystem: Host-associated > Plants > Roots > Unclassified | place...
ACTAGTGTCGAATCAAAGTTGTTTCTTCGTTCGTTCGAATGATCCTGTGAATGCGTGAATAGAAAAGGAGGAGAACATAGTGGCGAACAATAAGAAAGGCATGTGGGTGAGTAACAACAAAGTCTTCAGCGATAAACAGAGGAGAATGAAGTGAAAATAGAACGTCAGTGTAGTCCAATAGGGAGAAATAAAACTTCAAAAAACGGAGTTCCTGACAATAGGTGGCAAGTGTACATGGTACAGCGCTGACTCCAATGGATGTGGATGAAATGGGGATGCCGGGAGCCTACCTGGATGACCCTCCCCCACAGCTATTACCAGTCGTTGCACCAAACACGTCAACACCTGTAGATCCCACGACGCAACCCCGCCGAACCCGAAAACGACCGGCCCGTTTTCAGGATGTCCTTCCTGAACCCCCTGTTTCTGCCGTACCTGCCAAGCCACAACTCCCAACGGTGTACCTCATGGTCACTAATCCCCTGACAACCGCCCTAAACATCTTTGGCCTCTTCCGCAGTTACCTATTCCATCCATCCCACGACCCAGATTCGGTCGTTGATCCTGGTGACCTCTCGAACTTCAGCGCTTGCCCACCTCCCCCTCCTTCTCTGAAACCCAACGAAACGAACCGCGATCCTCCTTTGCCGTTTCCTAATATGTCAATCTGGAGGTTAATGCGGTGGATGAATACCGGGAGCCGGTCAAAATCTGAGGGTGAGGTCAATCGTTTGGTTAACGAAGTCCTCAATGCCCCGGATTTCTCTGCCGAAGATCTTCAGGGTTTCAATGCCCACCGAGAGAACGGCCATCTCGATGCGGCAAACAAGACCAGTCCGCTAGATGATGGCTTCCAGGTTGCCTCCGTCACTATTGAGGTGCCCATAGGGGAACCAAGAGACTCAGAGACGTCTCGTTCATACTCAATTCCGGGTCTTCATTACCTGAAGCTACTCAATGTCATCAAGGCCGCATTTCAGGATCCCCTTTCGCGATATTTTCACCTTACTCCGTTCTCACTCATGCACCGGTCACCGGTCACCGGGGTAGAACAGCGGGTGTATGGTGAACTGTACCACTCAGATGCGTTCATCAAGGAACACCACCGTGTCCAGAATCGCTCGCGGCCCCCACCTGATGACCCAGGGTGCAAGCTCGAGAAGGTCATCGCTGCGCTCATGTTTTGGTCGGACTCAACACACCTCGCAAACTTCGGAACTGCAAAGCTTTGGCCAATATACCTGTTTTTTGGAAACCTTTCGAAATACATTCGATCGCGGCCATCCTCCGGCGCCTGCAATCACCTTGCTTATATCCCCTCAGTGTGTATTTAATTCCATTTGCCCGCCCTCCCACTAATATCCCCCACAGCTTCCGGACTCGTTTGAAAGTTGGATTGCAGGTTGGCACCCACACTGGGAGACGCAGCGCAACCAACTCATGGCTCATTGCCGGCGTGAACTCATGCAGGCAATCTGGAAGTATATGCTGGACGACGACTTCATCCATGCCATGATATACGGTGTCGTTGTTACATGTTATGATGGGATCAAACGGCGAATCTATCCGCGTATCTTCACCTATTCAGCCGATTATCCAGAAAAGTGAGCTTAATCTTATTTGAAACTACTAGGTCTGATATCTTCCAGGGTCCTCTTGGCAACAATTCGTGACAATGGACTGTGTCCGTGCCCGCGATGCTTGATGCCAAAGACGAAGCTTGACCGAATGGGTTGCCACTCGGATATTGGTTTCAGGCTGAAGGAGGTCCGGCAATACCTTTCAAGTAAGGTACAACAGGCACGGAGGATTATCTATAAGTTAGGACAGGCAGTGGCTGGCGCAGGCGTTGATGGCGTGCTCAAGTCGACATCCTCGGTACCCACTGTCGTCAGCGCTCTCCTCTGCCGTTGATCAATAATGTACTGACCAAATATGGTATAGAATGCCTTTTTTGAGCGACTTGGAGAAAATTTCGACATTTCCCGGATGATGGTCGTCGACCTCATGCACGAGTTTGAACTTGGTGTCTGGAAAACCCTCTTTACACACTTGGTTCGCATCCTTCACGCAGCATCCAGACGACCAGGTGTTCTAGCAGACGAGTTGAATGCAAGGTGTGTACAAAGGAACAATGAAAGGAATGTAAATTAACACGTGAAAAAGATTCCGCCAGGTTCCAACATTTGGCCGATTCACAATCCGCCGTTTTCACAACAACGTCTCAGAGATGAAAAAGCTCGCTGCTCGTGATTTCGAAGATATTCTTCAGGTGCGTGCATATATCCTACAAAAGAACCACCCCATGCACCGACACTAATTTCAGTTCAACTAGTGTTCTATCCCGGCATTCGAAGGTCTCCTCCCTGAACCATTCAATGGGATGTTGCTCCGTTTGCTGTACAAGACCGCCGAATGGCATGCACTCGCCAAGCTCAGATTACACACCGACACTACCCTGAACCTTCTTGAAGCGGCTACGAGGGAGTTAGGCCACCTCATGCGCCAGTTCCGTGATAAGACTTCTGACGAGTTCAACACCGTGGAACTTCCCCGCGGAGCTGATGCGCGTAAGGGAGGGCCACCCAAGAAGAAAACGCTGAACCTAAACACCTACAAATTTCACGCGCTCGCTGATTACGTTGCCACCATTCGACTTTTTGGCACCACTGACTCCTACTCAACACTACTGGTCAGTTTTTATCCCCCGTTGTATCATTTAATACTAAGCGTCTATGTGCAGGGCGAACTGGCTCATCGTTTGGTCAAACGGTTATACGGTTTGACAAACAAGCAGGATGCGCCTGGGCAAGTTGCGTGTCGGTACCGCCGAGAGAATCACTTTGGTTCACCTGAATCCCATGATCCCACACTTGCGCTGACTCGCATGCCTGGGTGCGATGGTTCTGATGATTCGCCGGAGCTTCATCACACAATCACAGACTCTCGCAACAACCCTGTCTCACTCTCTTCCTTTTCAAATGTCCCTGACCCAGCAACGAAGGTAAACGTGTGTTCTCCTTGGGGATGCTGGCATTCTGACATGGCTGCTAGAATTTCATTCTCAAACTCCGCATTCACCTTCTTAGCCGACTTCTTGGGAAAGGCCTCGATGATGACGACCCCTGTCTGTTTACGGATGATGAACGCAACTCAGTTCGAATCATCAACAATACCATCTTCTCAGCAAAACAATTCTCTGTGAACTACACGACATACGATATTCGCCGTGACCGGGATACGATAAACACCAGCAGCCGCTGCCATGTTATGGTTCGGTCACCTGAAGTGGGTGACGACGCCCACCCATACTGGTATGCGCAGGTGCTAGGGATTTACCACACACATGTTTCGACAACTCATCCGGCAGCCGTGAAACATTCCGCCCAGCCAATGCAATTCTTGTGGGTTCGATGGCTTGGCGCTGAGCCCAGGTACCGTTCTGGCTCCCGAGTCGCTCGTCTGCCAAAGGTTGGCTTCGTCGAGGTAACGGACGAGGATGCTTTTGGGTTCTTGGACCCGGACCTCGTCATCCGAGGCTCTCACCTTATTCCTGCATTTCATTTCGGACGGACTCATGACCTGATGCCGTATGATGGACCCACCTTTGCACGCTCTGTTGACGAGAAGGACGACTGGACAAATTTTTATGTGAACATGTATGATTTCATTCCACTCGATCAAATCACAACATTGATTCTGATTTACTCCCAGTTTTGTAGATCGTGATATGTTTGTGAGGTATCTCGGAGGAGGCATTGGACATCTCGGACAATTCCCTCCAGCCAACAATGACAACGGAGTCACATATGAATATGAAGCCGATGATGAAAACGGTGGAACTGGAGATGCTGGAAGAGACGGGTATGGTCATGATGGCGAGGAGGATGAAGATGAGGACAGCGATGATGGCGACGACGACGGCGATGACGACGGTGAAGCGGCCAAGGATGATGATGATCCGGACCCCGGGGAGAGTTCTGATGAGGACATGGGGAATGTCTATTGAGCGTCAGACTGGAATACAGTACAAACACTTGATGAATAGTGAAAAGAAATATTGAGGGTATGTCCAAAATGCGTACCAATTGACGAGAAAACGCATCAACATGATCCCCATAGATGTGCGGGGATACCATGGATTGATCGGTATTGCTTGCGGACGGTTTCTGAGCCAGGGTCACAAGCGGTTGCTTCCGACCATCGCTCCTTCCGCTTTTCCACACGGAGTGGCTGCCTATATTCTGGCGCCACCCCCACACAGGACATCGTGTTTTCCGGGTCCTGTGTGGGTTACCGTACTTCAGAGTACCCCAAGGCGTGTGTACAGGTTACTCTGCTTTTTCTATTGTCCCCTCCCTTTTCTCTTCTCTTTTTCACTCCCGTTCTCGCACTCCTATTTCCGTCGTTCGTCCAAATAGTCGAAAGACTAACACCGGGCTCTTAACCATTGCAGGTATCTCCGCTGCTCCATCTGGAATCCCTCTCTGACGCTCCAGTTTCTCCCAGTCCCAAGTCCGGGTCCGAATCCAACATCCAACGAGCACCTGCCACCATCGCCTGTGCCAGATCGCGCTGGCAACCCTACAACCCCACCCTGATCGCCTCGACCTCAAGGTCTTCAGCCCCCTACCTCAATACCCCCATATCTGCTGTATCAACCTCCCCACCCCACTCAACACATTCAACCATTCGTCATACACACACCCCGCCCGACGTCACCCAACGCAAACCCCGCCATGCTGCGAGCCTCATCGGTAAGCCACCACACGCGTACTGCTTGATCTTTCACCCACTCGTGGTTCTGACAAAACAGCGCTTCCCTGTATAGATCATGCCGTCAGATCGCTCTCCGAGATCTGGCAGGACGATTATCATACAGCTTATACGACGACTAAGGTTGCAACCAAACCGCCAACAACTTCTGGTTTCCAGGAGTTCGTATGGCATGTTTGGAACCCTGCAATACAGCGTCGTGTACAACAACTCCCCTCCCCCATCTCTCCCTCCACCGTCGAAACGCCCCCGCTGTCCCCCACAGCTCCGTCTCTGAATGGTCCCAACGGTGCTCGTCTCTCCGGGAAACCCGGTGTAGCCCCGCTCCAAGGCTTCGTGCAGGAGCTTATCCGCCGTTCCCGTACCCCCGGAACCGTTCTTCAGACTGTCCTTTGTTACATCGAGGCTGTCCGTCGAAAGCTCCCAGAGATCGCGAGCACATCCGCGCCACCCAGGAAGGAAACTACACCGAGGGATCCTCCCAGGATAGCGAACTGCCGTAGCCAGAACCGCCCATCCCGTCACCACTTCTTTGTCCCCGTCGGGCTTTCCTCGCATCCCTTATCTTGGCGTCAAAATTTCTCCAGGACAGGTGCTACTCCAATCGAGCCCCTCGCGAAGTTGGGCGGTGCGAAAAGGCGCTCGGCGATGCTCTGGAATGGAGACTCTGGGTTGGCAAGCAATCCGGGAAACCATTGGCCCGATCTCGAAGCCACGTTGATCTATCGTTCGGTACGACGAATCTCTGTGGGTCTTCAAGTAGGACTATCGGAAGAAACGGGACGCTCCCTTCAATTGGAACGGAGCGTTCAAACACACAAACCCTCCCCGTGGCTCCGACCCCACCGAAATTAGACCCATACCAGGAGCGGTTGATCTTGAACCAATGTCACCCGGAGGCCGAAGAAGAGGAAGAAGAACCTACGCCTGTAGCCGCCGAGTGCATGTCTGTGGCCCCAATGACCAACGTTCTCACTCCCGCGACTCCTCCCCTTGTTCGGTCCCCAGCTTCTTCCGTTTCCTCGGTGACCTCTCTCACCTCTTTCGACTCAGACGGCGGTGAGAGGATGGTCCAGGTGGTGGATATCAGCGAACCCCCATCACAGAAGTTCCCTGGGAACCTGGACGCACGGTTTGACTCTGCGGCCCCTGCGCCGGATGTCATGGAAGTCGGCCAGAGACACCGAGGCGACTTGACGATTGGGTAGGGGAGCATCGTCCTCTCTCCTTGCCTCAACCGCAACCAGTTCCGCCACTGCCCGACCAGTTTGTGTCTTCATGCTGCGCCACCAACCTGCACCCGCAAAGTGAAAAGGGACAAACTTTACGAAGCCTCCTGCATGTCGTACTTAGCACTGTACTATAATTTCTCCGGCTGGGGATATTCTATAATTTTTATACATTTCACCCGGCACCGGAGGGTGTTCCCCTAACCCTGAGGTTCAGTAAGGGAAGAGTGAGACGCATGATCCTACACTAAGTGCGGGATTTTCGAACCGGTCCCCAACCCGCCCCCATGTTGATTCGGCCAGGGTACCAGGTCGTAATGCACAACCGACTGTGCATGGGATTGTGTACCCGCTAGAGCCCGGGCATATGTCATGCATTGTAATCGGACATCCGGATCATGCCAAACACTTAGAACTCCTTGTACTCAACATTGTAGTCGCCGGGAGGACATGCAACCAATCATCAATAATGATCTATCGAGCAGAAGCGGTGGAATTTATTACAAGGTCTACACGAGGAAGCGATAGGGATATGTATTTGATAATAATGGTCGTCAAGGGGGCAGAAAATGCCTTACAATGCGTTATAAGACCTTGCCGGGTAGGCGGTTCGATCATCAGCGCCGCAGGACTATATCGGACTTTCCTTGACTTGCTGATGCCGCAGGGTGGTCAATAGAAACCGATAACCAGCAACAGGGTCAGCCGATCCTGCTGGAATTGCTCCTCCGGACAAACGCATTCACGAAAGACAGAGTTCGCATGGCAGGGAAATTCTCCGTAAGTCCGGGACAACTGCGCAACTCCCAAGTAGTTTTCTATTCAAATACTCATGGTCAACTTCTGAAAAACGTCGAGAAACAAACCTACGTGAAGCTCGAGGCACCGGATCGGACTAGATCGGCAGAGCTCAAGATCTCCTTGGCGCGAACTTGGACGTAGTTCTCGACACATTTCCTCAACAGAGTTCAGAGATTTCGTGGAACCGTCTGGACCACCTCAGAGACAGCCTGCAAAACCAGCCACCAGCCAACTTCAAACTATGTGGATGCACATAAGAAATCTCGACCGGATTGCAGGAGGTAAGAACGTTTGCTCCCGCCCGAACCACGACCCGCCTTTTCAACAGGATTCGGTGGATCGACAGGAGACATGCACTGTTCTCCGAGTTGTCGGCCACCGTTCCTCCTAACCGAGGGGGCTCTGCGCGCCACCTAGCTTCCGTTGTACAAGTGGGTTGTTTACATTATCATATTGAGTACACGAGAGATCTTCTTGTGCGACGGCAAAAGAATAACAAAGTAAACAGAAACGAGCGAAGGAAAGAAGAAAAAATCGTCGTCGATGAGAAAACGTGCAGATCGGACGTATGTGTGCGTGAGAATGAGTGGAGGATGGCGAGAGCAACGACCGAGAGGTGCCTATACACCGAAATCCTCTCAGGCAGGACTGAACCATACCAATGAGGAAGGGGTCGTTTACAACTTGTCGTAGTAGGTGTCCAAGGGTGGGATATCGGGCTTGAGGCCCTTTCGTATCCTAATGTTCTTCACCAAGTCCTCGAGCTTGCTTCCCTTATCGATAGGGGACCCGTTCATGGTTTCCCAGTGATCGAACACGTTTTGTGGGAAGGCCTGTCCGGCGGTGGCTGACCTCAGAGCGCTGTTGAATCCGAAAGATTCGTTGACAGGCAGATAAGCCTTGACGTTGAACATCGGGGTACCAACCCTCTGCTCCTCGGAGAACACTTGACCACGACGTTGGTTCAGGACGGAGTAGATACCACCGATGGCGTTTTCGGGACATTGAATCTCGACGAGGTAGACGGGCTCTTGGATACCGGGGGTGGCGAGCAAGCAAGCGGCGTACGTAGCACGACGACAAGTGGGGATGATCTGTCCTCCTCCACGGTGGATGGCATCAGTGTGGAGCTGTGTCACAGGTCAGAACACGACGGCAACCAGAAGCACTTCTACAGGAAACTCACAGTAACATCGAGGACGTTAATTCGGACACCACGCATGTTCTCCTCAGCACAGACACCCTCCTTGGTAGCCCACTGGAAGGCGGCGACACAAGAATCCTTGATTTCGTTTAAGTATTGCACACCCTTGGTAACATCGACCAACAGGTTGGGACCCGTGGTATCGGGCCCGAAACACCAGATCTTCCTGGCATCGGTAACATCCCATCCGTACTCGTCAGCCATGATCCTTGCACGAGCCTTGAAATCGTCACGGGCATTGACCTTGCCATTCTCGATAGCGATGGTGAGTTCCTCATCGAGTGGCTGGGCTTTGAGATAGAGACGGTTGTGCTTGTTCTGGGACTTGGACAGGGCAACGATGGAGGACTCGGTCTTGACGGTCTCACGGTAACCGACGACGGGGTCAGAGATCTTGAGGGGGACGCCAGCATGGTCCTCTTGGAGATCCTGGGTGAGGACTGGTGAGCCTCGGCACAGATGAACAAAAGTGGGGAATTCTGACCTTCAAGCAAATTTCCAAGTGGAGTTCGCCAGCACCAGCGACAATGTGCTCACCGGTATCGGCGATCCAGGCCTGGACACATGGGTCAGACTTGGTGAGACGCTTGAGACCTTCAACGAGCTTGGGGAGATCGGAAGCGTTCTTGACCTCGACTGCAACCTGGACCACGGGGGAGACGGAGAACTTCATGACCTTCATGTTGTGGGCACTCTCGGAAGTGGTGAGGGTACCGTTCTTGAGCAAGAACTGATCGATGCCGACGAGGCCGACAATGTTACCGGCGGGGCAGTCTTCGAGAGGCTCGACGCCACGACCCATCATGAGGACGGTACGCTGGATGGACTTGACGAACAGGTCGTCCTTCTTCCCGGGAATGTAGTTGGGGCCCTGGATACGGATCTTGGGACCAGCACGGACAGTACCGGAGAATATACGTCCGAAGGCGTAGAAACGTCCCTTATCGGATGTGGGCACCATCTTGGAGACGTACAAGACCAATGGACCCCGTGGGTCACAGTCACGGATACCGATGGCGGACTCATCGTCCATGGGACCCTCGTAGAGGGTCTCAACACGGTAGCGCTGAGCGGTAGCGGGGGAAGGAAGGTTGATGACAATCATCTCCAAGAGGGAGTCACCGGCGGGCAAAAACTTCCTCATGACCACCTTCAAGAGCTCCTTACCCTCGAGTTCCTTCTCCTCGGGGGTAAGCTTGACATCGAGCTTCTCGAGCATAACGAAGAGGCTGTCCTTCTTGAAGTTCATGGTTGCATCGAAGATCTTGAAGATGGGGTCCAATACGAAGGTGTTGAAGGCACGTTCGAGGGGTTTTCCGCCGTCAACATCGCTCTTGGTGGTCCACTTCTTTGTGGCAGGGTTGAAGAAGTTGTCACCCCAAAGCTTGGCCATCATCTTCTCCTTGTCGACACCGAACTTCTTGGAGTAACGGGTGGCGAACTGACGGAGAGTAAAGGCCCATCCGTGGAGACCAGAACCGAAAGCGACGGTGCCCTTGTCGGGATAGACCTGGACATCACCAAGAGCGGTATCATGGTAGGTGGAGACGATGACGTTGACGTTCTCGATGGTACGACAGAATGATTGGTACAGCTCCTCGGGCTTGACTTGGAGCTCGAGCAAGGCACGGTCGACCTTGTTGATGATGACGACGGGCTTGATACGTTCAACAAGAGCTTGTCGGAGTACAGTCTCTGTCTGGACGCAGACACCCTCGACACAGTCGACGACGACCAAAGCACCATCAGTGACACGGAGGGCAGCGGTAACCTCGGAAGAGAAATCGACGTGTCCCGGAGAGTCGATCAAGTTGATCAAGAATTCGTTACCTAAACGATTGGATGGCCGGTTATCAGCGCTTGCGACGACAAGGAGTGGAGATAAAAAAAATTACCCTCGGTTTTTTGCTTGATAGCATCGATATCGTCCTTGTCGACTTGGAAGTACATTGAGATAGCTGTTGACTTGATTGTGATACCACGTTCCTTTTCGTCTGGTCTTGTGTCTGTAAACCGCGTTATACCGGCTTTTGCTTCGGCAATGATCCCAGCTTTTGAAACGAGCGAATCGGTCAAGGTGGACTTTCCGTGGTCGACTGCATAGATTGGGACAACGCGGTCAACGAGGGTCAAAAACGTGGATGAGCTCAACAAGATGTGATCATACCATGGGCGATAACACTCATGTTACGGATGTTGGTTGACCGGTCCATCAGGGCCCGAATCTGGTCTGTAGGGTGCAGAGGTGAGCGTCCTGCACAACGACGACCAGGATACAGGCAACGTCGCTACTGACCGACGGTGAATTTGCTATCATCAGGAGAGAATCGTGAGGATGAGGACTTGGAAGCGAACGGGGTTGGACTTACACCATGGTTAGTTAGTTTTACAGTGGTACAAGGATAGAGGAGATCTCGAAGAGACGAGCAGTAAAGGCGGGGACGTCTGCAGTAATAAACTGAGAGGAGAGGGAGGAAAACTTCGGTGAGCTTTTTATCTGACCATCAGTTAGATCCCACCGGGCCTAGGCACGTGATTAAGTTTAGGGCAGTGTCCTCACTTGACTCTTCGCTTGACTCTGTCTGATGAGCGTAATCTTATCGCCGATGGAATTTTGGGATCGGCAACCTCTAGATCCGCGTGGAACATGTGAAATTGGGTCGCTTGCAGAGAACTTGGAATAATGCACCCAACTCGTACCCGATGCCCAGTAGAGCCGACGGGATTGATACGTGTGTTTGACGAGTTTCAGTTTACCATTAGAAAATTCTCTAGCGGAGGAGTTGCATGAGGGGTGGGCCAATTGGTGTCACACGCTTTACGAAAGGTAAATATCCGTTTCCCGGAGGTGGGGCCCTCTCGGTCCGGTTCCAGGCCGGCCTTATGTCGCTTTGATGCCACCTGTCACATGTCACATGTCACGAGGGGGTTTGCCCCTCCGTACATACCCACAATAAAAAGGAAAACGACTGAATTTGTATTTATAGCTGCATGTCGAATATGACTGAAATTAGGTCGGTTGACGTCGCTTTTCAGGGGATGACTGAAGTTAGAATTTGAGTCGATTATGACTGAATTTCAGTCGCTACAGTTTCCACAGTGACCGTTTGACACAAATTATGCAAAACCCATTGGTCATTTGTGATTTGTGAGTGCACACCATTCTGCCGTGGACTGTACCCCGACCCCGAGCCAGACATGTGTTCTGTAGGTTTAACGAATGTTCTTAGGGTCTCCTGCAACGGACCCCCGCGGGGCGTTGACGGTCCCCAACATTGGGATTGCTAAGTAAAAATCCGATGATCACACGGGGGTGGATGTCATTACAACACCGGTGGTACGTTGGTAAAATGGGGGGGAGTCGACTCGACGTGAGGAAAGGTAAGTATTAGGGGGATCTGACCGGGGGGCGTATCAACCAAGGATGAACACCCTCCAGGTCAACCCCACGACGGGCGGAGTATTTCTTCGTCTTCCAACTCCCCATGAAAATATCATCATAACCCCGCCTCGAGACAGCGACGCAGCTGACCTCGTCCTTATTCTCAATGACCCAAGAGTCTACAAATTTTTAATCGGATCCCCATTCCCCTATCACCGTCACCACGCGGAGGAGTGGCTAGGGATGGCGAAGGACGAGTCGGACAAAGTTTTGGAGGACCTTCGGGAAGGCAAGACGATAGTCGACGGGTGTCCGGTGCAACATATCCGGGAGGTGCAGTCTGATGGAACAGAATTACTCCTAGGTGACGTATCGGCAACGAGGAACGGTTGGCCAGAGGTCAACGACGAAGAATTGAGGACAAGGATGACAAAAGAGAAACCCGTTGAGGATCCCAGCATGTGTGGACGATCGGAGGTGCGTTGCAAAGCGCAGTCGAACGCATGTGCCATTCTGCACTGACATTCCGCAGACTATCTTCAACCCAGCCACCACGGCAAGGGGGTCATGTCCGCAGCAGTCGATGCGATTATCAACCAGTGGATGGTTCCCCACTTGAACGCCCACAAGATCTGCACGGGGGTGTTGGAGGGCAACATCGGGAGTGTGCGTCGAGTGGATTGGACCGGGGTGCGGGCAAGTCGAAGGGATGCATGTACTGGAATGGGAGCGGAGATAGCGCAGTCGTTTCCATGTGCACTGCCTGAGGTGGATGTTTGCGTTTGTTTGGTAGCTGCTGTATCCTCTCTGCCTCTCGACCGAAGCGGTGTGCGTTAAAGGGGACCTTCCCTCTTGTCTTTTTTTTCCGCCATCTCCTCCGCTTGACGTCTCCCAAACATGGGATGCATCCGCCCAGCAACCCCAGGTTTCATCGCAACCCTCGTCGCCACCGGTCTCCTCGCAGCCGTCTCCTTCGGTGTCCCGTTGATAAAGTCTATCTACTTCCTCAAGGCGACGGTCAACGGCTTTGACGGTTCTCTCACCTTCGGAACTCTCGGATACTGTCTCGATAATGCGGGGAAGGTCACCTGTTCAAAACCCTCGGTGGGCTACGAGCTTGGTGAGTACACTTCACTGCCACGCTTCCCACCTAGCGACCGTCAATAACGCCCGCTTGTTGTCTCGACCGTGCAACCCGATCTCGCCCACAGACATCAATGCCTTGCTCGGGAACACCACCAGGATCCAACTCCCCAACGTAGTTGTCAAATGGATCACGTACTGTCTCGTCCTTCACATCGTCGCGCTCGCCTTGGCCGCAGGATCGGCTGTCTTCGGTCTCCTCGCACACGTCCGAGAAATGTCGATGACATGTTGCAGCACCTGCATTTCTGGCTTTGCCGCAGCTGTGGCTATGGTCGCCTTCATTTTCGACCTTGCTCTCTTTTTCTTGACAAAAGCCAGGATAAACAGCGCTGGCGGTAGCGCCTCGATCGGTAACGCCATCTGGCTCACCGTTGCCGCCTGGGTCCTCCTCTTCTTTAGCGGCATCCTCTTCTGTTGTGGGCGGTGTTGCCTGAAAGGTAGGCCATCCAGGGGAAACAAGAAGGGCGGTACCGGAGATTTCGAGCCTGGTCATAATCAATTCGTTGATCAAGTCAGGATGGACGCCATCAAAGCCGAGGCGGACCGCCAGGCCAAACAGAAGTATGGCAAGGAAGGCGGCCTCCCTGCCTTCCAGGAATTCCAGCCTTTGACCCGTAAGGAATCAGACGACGGATACGCGTACGAGGACGGCAACCACATCGTGAAACAACCCAGCCAGTCTCAGCTCCCTCAGCAGGGGTACCTCAATGCTTCCTCCCCGAATCAACAGTCTGTACCATATGTTGGTGGTTACGTGCCCGGCCAGCCTGGTGGCAGGGCAATAGACGATTATCATAACCCGGCAGGAACGGGCTATCCACCCGGACCGAGGCGTCAGGGAACAGTGCACAGTCAGACCTCGACCTATTCCCAGTCTTCCTATTCTTCTCCGCCTCTTGCTCCCGCTCCTCCCCTCCCACAAGCCAACTCCCAATATCTCGCGGTTGGCGGTACCCAATACGGACACCAACCCCGTGCGTCATCTTGTGAGTACAGCTTTTAGTTACCCCTTATCCGGCCGTCCTGAAGGTCCTCGCGTAGATCAGTCAGCTGTGTCCCATCAACGAGGCACTTCGTATGATCCATACAGCACCGACCCATTTGCACCCTCTAGTAGCCCACCGATCCCCGTTCCATCCCGCTCACCCCCTATTCAACAACAACCAAACCCATACACCGATCCATACCCCTCCGGAGGTAACCAATATCTGGCTAACCCGCATGACCCTTATCCCCAAAACGACCCCTATCACAATCCTTACACCCAAGGGGCGGGACAGGGACCTCAGCGCGCGTACACTCTCGGGGGTTCTGGGTATGGAGACAACATAGTCCCAGGTAGTCAAGCAGGTCCAGCATACACTCCTAACCCTTACGTGGACTCGTACGGAAATCAATCACCTGTGAGGTCGACTTCGCCGACGCAGATGTATGCGGGTGCGTACCAACCCGCTCCTGTGCAAACACGGAGTCCGATCCAAGCGCCGCAACGGCCACTAGGAGCGGGAGGATCAGGACCGCTTCCGAGGCAGCCGACGTTGGTTAATATGACTCCGGATAATAGTGGATATCAACCGGGCCCTACACAAGGCGGGGGACAATATGACGATAGACCGCCAACGTACGATGAGCACGATCCCAGACCCGCTGGCGTTTGGTCCACAAAGTCGTGATATAGCCAGTTCTCCTTCACTACCTTTACGTCCCCCGGGTAGCGGCGTGGGTGGGGGTTTTACCGCGCAGATCCCTTCCATGTAGTTTATCTTTGAATGGTGGACGGGAGGAGGCCCTTGTCTGTTTGTTTCTCATTGTTTGTTTGACATTTCGCTTGTTATCTTCACGGCATCTCGGACTACGTTTCCCATTTCCCTCCTTCCCTTTCCCCTCTCTCAAGTTGTCCTGCGTGGGTCCCTGTTATTTCGATCCCCCTCAAAGTTTCCCCTCCAGAGCTACCTCCATTTATACGGTCTATGCTCTCGGTTTCTCCTTGCATCCCATCCGAGCTCTCACATACCCCACTCCACCCGCATGGACGAGATTATGTACGTACGATTCGGCGTTATTATTCATTATCCTATGGGAATATACAAAAGTATCTCCATATCGATACCGAGTCCAGGGGAGGGTCAAAGATATATGCGTCTCAAGTCCGACGCCGCGGTGATCCGCTTGCATATAGGACAGAGCCTCGATTCTAGGCAGCGCAGCCAGCACTCCCGACAGCATGTGTGCCAGCATTGAGTCGAGACGGTTGGTTCGGTGTATGGGTCGAGGCAGATCCTGCATGTCGGTACAGGGTTAGATGGTTCCTAACGCTCACGGTAAGACGGGGCGGTGAGGAGGATGACGGAGGTGTAACCCACAGGTTGGGAATCTGACGATGGGTATTTCGTTAGAGGTATCGAGGACCCTGAAACCTCCTCAATCTCAACATTCGTCTCTGACTCCTTGCTCGTGCTCATGGACCTCGATGCGGACAAGATGTCCACCTCTGTGAATTGCGTTCGGCCGAAAACCTCTTCATCGTCCCCGTCGACGTCAATTTCGTCTTCTACATCCTCGTGGTTTGTATCCCTGACATGGAAACCTGAAGCTGTAAAAATCAAACGTGGCCAGGTTCAACGTTGGAACAATCGGTGGGGCTTTTGGGGGAAGCAAACCTGTTAGATTGGCGCCGTCCGTGACCCTTGTCCTGTTTGATCCTTCGATTACAATGTCGGTCTCCTCACGAGCACTGGGAATGGCGTGAACAAGACAGGCGTCCACATGCGCCTCGGTGACATCAAGGTCTCCAACCACTGTCTCCAAACAAACCGGACAAACAATCTCACCAACGCCTCCTTCTCCCCTCCCACTGTGGTGAGCATCTTCGTTGGAACTCTGAATCATCTCGCGCAACCGATGGTATCGCTGCTTTCTGCGGCGTTTCACGATTTTGATCATCTTTTCCGTTCGAGCTGTGGAGTCTTTGGGAGTGTGACCAAGCCCAGAGCCGGTTTGTGAAAAAGCTTTCTGGGCTCGAGCGGCAGAGCGCCTGACTCGGGAGAATTGGGCTCTGCGCAAGAAGAGAGCAAATCGGGGGTGGTTAACGTGGGATGGATGGGGGTTCGTACCCGTCGATTGAATCGCCATAGACTTCCAGGGAGCCTACAGCTCTGATGACCTCTTCCGTACGCTGCATCTCGAGATCGCAGTGCGCTCCGAGGAGCCGCACCGGGATTTGTTCGGAGCATACGGGGCATTGACGGGTTTCTGCGCGTTTGACTACACCGAGGCGTCCAAGATTGAGGAACGGACGTGAAGGGAATACGTTGTGAACATACCTTTCCTTACGGTGAGAGAAGATGGCCCGGCGACGTTGAGATCGTGTGGGGTGTCCGTAATGACCTCTTCAGGCTGGCCGAGTGCTCGTTTCTTCCCTTTGCCCCTGAAGCACGAATGATAGAAATTTCTAGTTCAACGTTCCGTGGGTTTGCGTTGTTAGGGTGCAGATACCAACTTTGCTGAAGACTTGATAGCCATTTCTAATACACCCCCCAGTTGCGAGGGGTCCAGCTGAGATGACGAGTAGGAAGGGATGGATTCGATTCGAGGAACTAGAATAAGATGCCACAGGTCGGAAGGCCGAGCGGAAGGGGCGGGGGATGAATCAAAGCGATCGTGATCGGGACATTTCTCCCAGTGTCTACGATGCTCAATCGACTGGGATAAACGCAGGAAATCCGAGCGATGGTATCCAGTCATATCTTGCTGCATCCCGCACTCAAAAGGCTTGATCTCGACCTCAAAACAAAAGGGCTTGACCGAGAATTGAACTCGGGACCTCCTCCAATCAGGCACCCATTCAGATCTCCCTAAGAAGGAATCATACTACTAGACCATCAAACCATAAAATAATTTGTCCGTTGTTACATTGTAAACATCCCGCTTTTGTAAATTAACCGTTTGCCCGTGAGTCTGGTTCCAACGTCATCCAAACCACTCCAGATGTGCTCCACACGGCTGTACACAGCCAGGGCATTGTCAGTCTGGGAGATGCGGCGATGGTGAGTTGCGGGAATCCGGCCCGGACTACCTGATCGAAGACCATCTTGACAGTTCACCAGGGCCCTTGGAGACCGCGTCTGGCTGAATCCTTTACACTCCGCCGTCGCCCGGGATGTCCCACCCAGGCATGAACGCAAAAGAGAGACTACACTTTGGGTTCTTGGGGGAACCCTTCTTGTTCGCGAATCTGAGGATATATTCCTTTTGGTCGTTTGTTGCGGCTTCATTATTCATCGCGGCCATCTGCTTCTCGGAACGGTGAGCAGTCCTCCACGTGGAACCTACCAGTGTCACTTATCCTTGCCTCGTGGCTCTTCTAGCATCTTAACTTTGGCTATATTACGTCGTTGGAACCCCCTACCTTTCCTCCGAAGAACTCGGCTCCGTGTATCGATATGGAGAACCGTGTTGTATTGGGTGGTGACATTGGAGAGGATGTGAGTGTTTATGAACGATCGCGACCGCATTGAACTCTCATTGCGACTTCGCTTAGGCTCTATATGCTTGCGGCAATGTCGCTAAATCTTTGGATCTTAGCAGTGATCGTACGTCAGACGGTCCCACATTTCGATTCCTCCCAACGTTCCGTACAGGTCACATCTCTGGCTGTTGGCCAATTCATCGTCGAACTTGCCGAAACTCCGGGAACTGTGGTCGATCATCCAGAGTCCGGGCACCTTCTGCCTCTTCACTCGCGAGAGTAAGTGCTCTAAACCTGTGAATCGTTTGTACGCTCAAAATCGCTGAAAGCGCTCACGGTGTGAAGGAACCCCTTCTAGCAACGTCTGGGGACGATTATGAGTTGAATTCAGCTTCACCCTATCAACAAGAGCACCGCTACCCATCATCGCAAACACGTATGCCCTTGCCAACCTCCCCCTCAAGTTCACACCCAAATCTCGTCTCCCCATTGCAAATGTCCCCCTCGTTCCAGTATACACCCCCTGAAATTTCCGAACAAACCACTCCAGCGACAACTAGACCACGCTCGAAATCAAAGCCTGACGAGATCTTCATCCACCCGACGCGTTCAAACATCGCACGCGCTGAAGTCATCGCGGTTCGCATGGGTTTTGGCACAGAGAACAAAGAGTACGTGGACACGTCTTCGTACACTCATCCGCCGTCTCCTTCCCAAAACAGCGATACTCCGGCACACGGCATCCAGCGTGGATGGGGCACAGGGAACGGTCGGGACGTTGCACGAGGATTGTTGGGTGGTTAAAATTCAGTTCCGAACGCCGGTTTGTGAGTGTAGTATATTTATTGTTTTGTGGGCCGCTGGGTCGTATACCATATGGTGCATCTCGTTGCACGCCATCGTTTCTTAGGTGGATGATGTCCAGTACTTCGTGAGATGGCCGCCGCCGGACCGGAGCCGAATCAAGAGCGCCGGTTCCTATCCCCAACGATAACAGCCGCGTTCATGCCTGAAAAACTCTTGGGAGTCGCCCGTGAAAATGACCGCCCAGATTTTCCGGATCTCGCCGAAATTCTACGAAACATGAAAAGGCATGTCTCTCTCTGGCCTCGTATCAGTCCCGTGCATCTCTAAGAGAACGAGTTCCTGGACACCTACATGGTACCGATCTGCATTGGTGCTGAAAAGGGTGCTGACTCCATCCAGGGCCGAATCGGGATGCACCGTCCTCCAATTGAACGACCGCTGTGTCTCTTCCTTGCCTTCTCTTCGTCTTCATCTTGCCCTGTCCCTTAAGCCTGTTTCTTGGGCTTCTCCCACGGTTCGATGTTCAGCCTTTAGACGACCTGGCAGAGCCAGAGTACCAGCCCCCTCCTCTTTACCCTTCATGCATCCGAAGAGAGTCAATCTTTCTCAGACGGAACTTTTCCAGCGCCATGACCATTTTATGTCATGGGATGAATGTGTTCGTCTTTCCTACGCGCGAGCCAAGGCTATCGGAAAGCTGCATGTTGCGTGAACGGTTTGGTTTTGGACCGGTCGTAACGCGTCAGGCGTGGATGGTTGCGGATCTAACGGTTGAAGATATCCTTCACGTCTCTACGAGATACTTGGAGTTCCACACCGACCCAATTTTGCTTATGGACGGTTCGGTCCTCACCCTATTGGTAGTCCACTACAACCTCTGTGCTAGAACTCTCGCAATGTTCGCTCCCGGGAGACCCGACATCCACTGTTGTAGGTGATTATCCCCTCACGGCTCATCCAACCCCATCAACCATACCCTCACTTATTTCAACTTCCACTCACAGCGCTGCTTACCACACAACATCGCGCAAGGGATCCCCGAGCCGAGTGCTTCCATGGCATCTTGAGGAAGTACAGCTTAAGGCGGGTGGTCACCGATGCTTCCACCGGGATCCCGGGACCCACCATCGGTTTCAGCACCTGCAGTTATCTCTCGAGCCAGATCACATCTCCACAGGGGTCAAGAAAACTCGGGTTCTCATCGGAAGCGCCAGAATGAGGCGACAACCCTCCCACTCTGCATCCCCCTTATGCGGGCAATTGATCACTGCATGGCTTACGACGTCACCATAGAAGCGTCAATCGATCCAACTCTCATCGATATCCATTTCGTAGGTCATCCTCTCCGACCCCACCTGGCACTCCGAAGTAAATGGCCCTTCAGTACGTCTATCCGGATCCGAGCAGCTGGAGATGCAGTTGGCAGCGTGCATCAAAGTGTCACGAGGCTCGAAGAATTGGGGATCGAGCCTTGTGTTCTCGCGCCCATCGTGAACAAGGGGAAGTGGAACGCGCACGAGCAAACGTTGGAGACCTTTAGACAGTCAAAGGACCGGAGGATCGAGCCCAGCGACAGTGCTTATGCGGGAGGGCCGGACATTAACGCGGCGATGGAGGAGTATCAGTCCACCACACACTCGCTCCATTTCCTCCAGTCAGGTTCCATGACTGCAAAGCTCTGAGGAACGATTTGCCGTCCCAAGCACCGTTTC
>Ga0307515_10008876_pt1 | contig 19523 bp, 13 predicted proteins | sample 17_EM_MG_FD_194513 | JGI IMG/M metagenome (GOLD analysis project Ga0307515, IMG submission 194513) | Populus trichocarpa ectomycorrhiza microbial communities from riparian zone in the Pacific Northwest, United States - 17_EM | ecosystem: Host-associated > Plants > Roots > Unclassified | place...
TTGCCGTCGCCGACGGCATGGGCGGCATGGCCGCCGGTGACGTCGCCAGCAACATCGTCATCGGGGCCATGGCACCGCTGGACGAGGACGTCCCCGGCGATGCGCTGGTCGACGCCCTCCGACATGCCGTGGGCACGGCCAATCAACAACTACGCGACACCGTCGACGCCAATCCTCAGCTGGAGGGGATGGGCACGACGCTGACCGCCGTGCTCTTCTCCGGCAGCAAGATCGGCATGGTGCACATCGGCGACTCCCGGGCGTACATGGTGCGCAACGGCGAGTTCGCGCAGATCACCAAGGACGACACCTACGTACAGATGCTGGTCGACGAGGGCCGGATCAGTCCGGAGGAGGCGAGCAGCCATCCGCAACGCTCGCTGCTCACCCGGGCGCTGGACGGCCGCGACATCGACCCGGAGTATTCGGTGCGCCAGGTGCTCCGGGGCGACCGCTATCTGATCTGCAGCGACGGTCTCTCCGGCGTGGTCAGCTCGGAGACGATCGGCGAGTGCATGCGGGGCATCGCCGACCCGCAGGAGTGTGTCGAGCGTCTCGTGCAGCTCGCGTTGCGCGGCGGTGGTCCCGACAACATCACCGTCGTGATCGCCGACGCCACCGACGCGGACATCGTCGAGCAGGCGCCGATCGTCGGTGGCGCCGCCGCCCGCGATCGCGGCAACACCACGGTCGCCGACAGCACGAGCGCCGCGGCCCGGGCCGCCGCGCTGCGTGAGTCCACCCGCCCGGCACCGCCCGAGGGCACCGCGTACGAACGGGAGGAGCCGGAGGTCCGGCGCCACCCGGTGCGCACCAGCCTGCTCGTGCTCGTGCTGCTGGCCGTCCTCGGTGGCGGCCTGTTCCTGGGCTGGCGTTACACCCAGGACCAGTACTACGTCGGGGCCACCGACGCGGGGCAGCTCGCGATCTTCCGCGGCGTGCCCGGCCAGATCGCCGGCCTCGACCTGTCGAGCGTCAACGAGACCAGCACCGCCCGGCTGGACGACCTCACCACGGTCGCCCAGGACCGGGTCAAGCAGGGCATCCAGGCCGACAGCCGGCCCGACGCGCAGCGCCGCCTGGCCGAGCTGACCAGCGACGTGCCGTCCAATCCCAACCTCAAGCCGATCTGCGACGCGGACGGCAGCACGCCGTCCGGCACCGTTTCCGCCGCTCCGACGACGACCACTCCGTCCGCCTCGGGCAAGGCCTCCACGCCGGCCAGCGGGGCCACCACCACACCCACCTCCCAGCCCACAACCACGCCGGACGCTCAGCCCTCCGACTCCGCCCCGCCGGTCGTCGACCCGGTCGGGTGCCGGCAAGTCGACTGAGCACCCGCACACCGACCGTCTGGGGACTCCTTCTTGACCGCGCCCGCCGTACCGGCTCCCACACCCGCCACCACGGGTGAGCTGCTGCGTATCCCGGGAACGAAGACGCACCGCAACGCCGAGCTGGGACTGCTCGCCTTCGCGATGGTCCTGGTGGCGGCGTACGGGGCGACCGTCGAGGCGAATCAGCTCGAGACGATCACCACCACCTTCTGGGTGCCGGCCGCGCTGCTGAGCATCCTGTTCCTCGCGCTGCACTTCGTGGTGCGCTTCACGGCCCCGTACGCGGACCCGGTCTTGATCCCCGCAGTTGCCCTGATCAACGGCTTGGGCGTGGGCTTCCTGCGCCGTCTCGACCTGGCCCGGGCGATCGCCAACAAGCAACCAGAGCCGGGCGTTTTCGCCGGCACCGGCGGCCGCCAGCTGGCCTGGACCCTGGCCGCGTTGATCCTGGCCGCGATCCTGCTGCTGGTGGTGCGCGACCACAAGATCGTCTCCCGGTACGCCTACACGCTGGGCCTGGTCGGCATCGTGCTGGTGATGATCCCGGCCGTGCTGCCGGCCAGCCTCTCCGAGGTCAACGGCGCGAAGCTGTGGATCAAGCTGGGCGGTTTCTCGATCCAGCCCGGTGAGTTCGCCAAGCTGGCGCTGGTCTCCTTCTTCGCCTACTACCTGGTCCGCAAGCGCGAGGTGCTCTCGCTGGCCAGCCGGCGGTTCCTCGGCATCGACTTCCCACGCGGCCGGGACCTCGGCCCGGTCATCACGGTCTGGCTGCTCAGCCTCCTGGTCCTGGTCTTCGAGAAGGACCTCGGCACGGCGCTGCTCTACTTCGGCCTGTTCGTGGTGACGCTCTACGTCGCCACCGAGCGGGCCAGCTGGCTGATCATCGGCCTGGTGATGTTCTTCGGCGGCGTCTACGTGGCGTATCTGCTCGGCGCCTCGGTCGGCGGCCCGTTCGCCAACTTCTACGACCGCGCCTCGATCTGGCTCGACCCGTTCGCGCCGCAGTACGTGACGAACGAGGGCTACCAGCTCGTCCAGGCGCTGCTCGGCCTCGGCACCGGCGGGCTGTTCGGCTCCGGGCCGGGCGCCGGCTCGCCGGGCCTGGTCCCCGAGGTGCGCACCGACTTCATCTTCGCGGGCATGGGTGAGGAGATCGGCCTGTTCGGCCTGTCCGCGCTGCTCGTGGTCTACCTGTTGATCGTCGAGCGGGGCCTGCGGGCCGCGCTGGCGGTGCGTGACTCGTTCGGCAAGCTGGTCGCCGGCGGCCTCGCGTTCACCCTGGGTTTGCAGATCTTTGTGATCGTGGGAGGTATCACCGGGCTGATCCCGCTGACCGGGCAGACAACGCCGTTCATGTCCGCCGGCGGATCGTCGCTGATGGCCAACTGGCTGCTGGTGGCGATGCTGTTGCGGATCTCGGACGCCGCGCGCCGGCCGGCCACCGGCAACCCGGCCGCTCCGGCGGGCGGTGGTGGGGGCAAACAACCCCCAGCCCAGCTGCACGGCGCCATGACGGAGGTGATCAAGCCGTGAACGCACCACTTCGCAAGGCCGGCGTGGTCATCCTCGTCCTGTTCGGCCTGCTCTTCGCCAACCTCAACTGGGTGCAGGCCTACAAGGCGGATAAATACCGCACCAGCCCCTATAACGGCCGGGTCCAGGTCGCCGAGTACGAGCGCGCCCGCGGCGTCATCGAGGCGGGCGGCGAGGCGCTGGCCGAGAGCAAGGCCACCGACGGCACCCTCAAATACCTTCGCGTCTACCCCCAGAAGCAGGCGTACGCCCCGGTGATCGGTTACAAGCCGGTCAACGGCGCCGCGACCGGCATCGAGAACAGCGAGAACGAGTTCCTGGCCGGCACGAGCGACAAGCTGTTCGCCGACCGGATCAGCGACATGTTCACCGGCAACAACACCGGCGGCGGCAACGTGGTGCTGTCGATCAAACCCAAGGCCCAAGAGGTCGCGTACGACGAGCTGATCCACAACGAGCGTGGCGTCACGAAGGGTGCGGCGATCGCCATCGACCCCCGTACCGGTGCGATCCAGGCCATGGTCTCGATGCCGTCGTATGACCCGAACCCGCTGGCCAGCCACGACAAGGCGGCTGCCAAGGCGGCGTACGACAAGCTCAACCAGGACAAGAGCCAGCCCTTGCTGAACAGGGCGGTCTCCGAGACGCTGCCGCCCGGCTCGACGTTCAAGACGATCCTCACGGCGGCGGCGTTGCAGAACGGCTACTCCGAGAACACCGAGATCCCGGCCGGCGCTGTCTACTCACACAACGGCGCGGTGATCCGCAACGCGGAGGACGAGGTCTGCCCGGGCTCGAACGTCACCCTGAAGGAAGCGCTCGTCGAAAGCTGCAACACCGGTTTCGCGCAACTCGGCGTGAAGCTCGGCCGCGACAAGGTGGTCAAGACCGCACAGGCGTTCGGCTTCGAGCAGAGCGACCTGACCGTCGGCGACCTCGAGGACGGCGGCCTGCCGGTCGCGGCCAGCCACACCGGCGCGATCGCCAACGCCGACGGCAGCACCGACGAGGGCGCGCTCGCCCAGTCCTCACTCGGCCAGCGGGACGTACGGATGACGGCGCTGCAGGGCGCGCTGATCTCCGCCACGGTCGCCAACGGCGGCAAGCAGATGCGCCCCTACCTGGTGTCTCAGCTGCTCAGCCCCGACCGGCGACCGATCTACACGGTCAGCCCGCAGACCCTGCGCACGCCGATCAGCGGCTCGGTCGCCAGCACGATGCAGGACATGATGGAAGGTGTCGTCACGGATGGCACCGGCCAGCGGGCGGCCATCAGCGGCATGAAGGTCGGCGGCAAGACCGGCACGGCGCAGAACGCCGAGGGCGCCAACCCGCACGGCTGGTTCATCGGGTTCGCCTTCAACAGCAAGGGTGAGCCGGTCTCCGCGGTCTGCGTCATGCTGGAGAACGTGCCCGGCGGTCACGCCAGCGCCGAGGCTGCCCGGATCTCCGGGCTCATCATGAAGGCCGCAGCATCGTGAGCGCCGCAGCAGGGTCGGAGAGGGGACTGACGTGATCAGCCCTGGGGTGACCCTCGGTGGCCGGTACCGCCTGGACGAGCGGATCGCCGGCGGTGGCATGGGCGACGTGTGGCGTGGCACCGATGAGGTGCTGGGCCGGACGGTCGCCGTCAAGATCCTGCTCCCGGCCCTGCTGGACGAGCCGGGCTTCGCCGAGCGGTTCCGCGGCGAGGCACGCACGATGGCCACCATCAACCACCCGGGCGTCGTCGACGTCTACGACTACGGCAGCGACCAGCAGTTGGCGTTCCTGGTGATGGAGTACGTCGAGGGCGACGCCCTGTCGCGCACCCTCAGCCGGGTCGGCCGGCTCACCCCGGCCCGCACGATGGCGCTGGTGGCGCAGGCCGCCGACGCGCTGCAGGCCGCGCACGCGAACGGCATCGTGCACCGCGACGTCAAGCCGGGCAACCTGCTGGTCCGCCCGAACGGCACGCTCGTGCTCACCGACTTCGGGATCGCCCGGTCCGCCCTGGTCGGCCAGCTGACCGTGGCCGGCTCGGTGCTGGGCACGGCGTCGTACATCTCGCCCGAGCAGGCGTCCGGCGCGGTCGCCACGGCCGCCTCCGACGTGTACGCGCTCGGCGTGGTCGCCTACCAATGCCTCTCCGGGCACCGGCCGTTCGACGGCGCCACGCCGATCGAGATCGCCATGAAGCACGTCCGGGACACCCCGCGGCCGCTGCCCGCCGACATCCCGCCCCCGGTCCGGGCGATCGTCGACCGCGCCCTGGCCAAGGACCCGGCCGCGCGCTGGCCGACGGCCGCGGCCATGGCGGCGGTGGCCCGGCAGGCCGCGTCGTCGCTGACCACCCAGGTGCAGCAGCCGGCCGTGAACGCCGGGGTCTCGGTCAACAATCCGCAGTCGGGCAGCCCCATGCTGACCCGCCCGCAGTCCGGCGGCCCGGTGACCAACCGGCCGAATTCCGTCGCGCCGAACTCGGCCCCGCCCGGCTATCCGCAGACCGGTCCGGGCCGGCCGCCGTATCCGCCGGTGCCGCGGCCGGTCTCCGGCGGTCAGGCGCGCGGGGCCGCCTCGGTTCCGCCGCTGCAGCAGCCGTACCGGCATCCGTCGGCGCCGCCCGGGACTCAGCAACATCAGATACCGGCCGCGAAGCCCGACAGTTCGGGCAGCCGGCAGGTGCTGATCGTGCTGGCCGTGGTGCTCGCGCTCCTCGTGCTGCTCTGTGCCGGCGTCATCTCGTTCCTGCTGAAACAGGGAGGTAACTCCAGTTCGCTCGGCCGGATCGGGCCACATGTCACGATCGTTCGGGCGGGCGTAGCCGCCGAAACGTTATCTTCGGCGTCGTACCGTCTTATCCAGCAGGTTGGCGGACCGCCCGGCCTGGATCATGCGAGCAAAGGACGACAGACGCTATGACGGCGCAGGCCCGCCTGCTCGGTGGCAGGTATCAGGTCGGCGAACTGCTCGGCTACGGCGGCATGGCCGAGGTGCACAAGGGACGTGACCTCCGGCTCGGCCGCGACGTGGCCATCAAAATGCTGCGCACCGATCTGGCCCGCGACGCCACGTTCCAGGAGCGCTTCCGGCGCGAGGCGCAGAACTCGGCCGCCCTGAACCACCCCGCGATCGTCGCCGTCTACGACACCGGCGAAGAGGTTTCGTCGACCGGTGAGAAGCTGCCGTTCATCGTCATGGAGTTCGTCGCCGGGCGGACCCTCAAGGAAGTCCTCGCCGCCGAGCAGCGGATCCAGCCGCGCCGGGCGCTCGAGATCATCGCGGACATCTGCGCGGCCCTGGAGTTCAGCCACCGGCACGGGATCATCCACCGGGACATCAAGCCCGGCAACGTGATGATCACCCCGAACGGCCAGGTCAAGGTCATGGACTTCGGCATCGCCCGGGCCCTGGCCAGCGGCGCCACGACCATGACGCAGACCAGTGCCGTCATCGGTACGGCGCAGTATCTCTCGCCCGAGCAGGCCCGCGGCGAGTCCGTCGACGCCCGCTCCGACGTGTACGCGGCCGGCTGCGTGCTTTTCGAATTGCTCGTCGGGCACCCGCCGTTCGTCGGCGACAGCCCGGTGAGCGTGGCCTACCAGCACGTACGCGAAGATCCGAAAGCGCCGAGCGACATCAACCGGGACGTGCCGCCGGATGTCGACGCGATCGTGCTCAAGGCCCTGGCCAAGAACCCGCTGAACCGCTACCAGAGCGCGCAGGAGATGCGCGCCGACGCGTTGCGCGCGGTCGCCGGCCGTCCCGTCCTGGCCACCCCGGTGATGACCGAGGCCGAGACGATGGCGATGACCGGCTCGATGCGCCAGCCGATGGGCGCGACGACCATGACCCGGCCGATCCCGGGCGCGATGCCGCCCCGGCCACCCGAGCGCAAGTCGTCCTGGGTGATGGCGGTGCTGGCGGCCCTCGGCGTCCTCGCGGTGGTGGCGCTCGGCATCGGCCTGGCCCTGTCCCGCAACAACGACAAGGACACGACACCGCCGGCCACGATCGCGATGCCGAAGGTGACCGGAAAGACGGCGTCGGACGCTCAGCAGGCGCTCACGACGGCCGGGTTCACCAAGATCACCGTTGGCGAGGCGATCCAGACCGACGACTGCGACAACAAGGTCGAAAAGCAGGACCCGGCGCCCGGCACCAGCATCCGCGTCGACCAGCCGGTCAGCTACAGCCTGTGCACAAGCCCGGAGAAGGTCCGCGTGCCCGGCAACCTCAAGGGCGGCACTCGCGACGCCGCCCAGAGTGCCCTGGAAAATGTGGGTCTGAAACCGAACTTCGTGGACAAGAGCAGCGCGGCGCAAGAGGGCACCGTGTTGCGGGTGGAGAGCGAGGGCGAAGAGGTCGATCCGGGCAGCACGATCACCGTCGAGATCTCGAAGGGCGACCTCGTCGCGGTCCCGCCCGTCGTCGGCCAGACGCAGGACGTCGCCAGCGGCATCCTGCAGGCGGACGGGTTCAACGTAACCATCGTGACCGTGGAGGACGACACCGGCACGCCAGGCACGGTCAAGAGCCAGAACCCGGGGGCGAAGAAGCTGGCGCCCAAGGGCAGCAAGGTCACGATCGTCGTGTTCGGCGAGCCGAACCCGGATCCGAGCGACTCGGCGTCACCCGACCCGACCGAAACGACCACGCCCGCCGGCAGCGGTGGCGGCGAGGTCACCGGCCTGCTCAACTAGGCCGGTTGCCGGCCCGGGCGGGACTTCAGCCGGGCCGGTCAGGTGGCGAAGGCGGAGCGGCGGCGGTTCTCCACCTCGGCGGCCAGCTCCGGGGCGCGGTCCAGCGCCTCGGCCAGGCCGCAGACGGCGAGCCAGTTCGCCAGCATCGTGTGACCGCCCTCGGTGAGCACCGACTCGGGGTGGAACTGCACACCCTCGATCGCCAGCTCGCGGTGCCGCAGCGCCATCACCACGCCGGACTCGGTCCAGCCGGTCACCTCGAGCTCGTCGGGCACCGTCTCGGGCACGACGGCCAGCGAGTGATAGCGGGTCGCGGTGAACGGATCGCTCAGCCCGGCCAGCACCCCGACGCCCTTGTGGTGCACTTCGGACGTCTTGCCGTGCAGCAACTCCGGCGCGCGCGTGACCGTCGCCCCAAAAGCCGCCCCGATCGCCTGGTGACCGAGGCAAACCCCAAACAAGGGCAGCTTCCCCGCGTACGCCGTGATGACGTCCATCAGGATGCCGGCGCGTTCCGGCGTGCCCGGGCCGGGGGAGAGCAGCACCCCGGCGGCGCCGAAGGTGCCGACCTCGGCCACCGAGATCTCGTCGTTGCGCCGCACTTCGCACTCGGCGCCCAACTGGCCCAGATACTGCACCAGGTTGAAGACGAACGAGTCGTAGTTGTCGATCACGAGGATGCGCACGGCGGTCACCTGCTGGGGCTCGGTTCGGGCTCGTTCGAATGCGTGCTGTAGGGGATGTCGTCCGGACCCAGACCCGGGTCGTCGCTGGAGATCACGTTCGGATCCGGCTGCGCGGGGCCGTCCTGCTGGCCGGTGGTGGTGCCAACCTGCACGTCGTCGAACGGCAGCAGCGGGGTGGCCCACGGGAAGACGACGTACCAGAGCAGTATGCCGATCGCCGAGATCAGCACGATCGAGCCGGTGAGCTTGCCCGGGAGGCCGAACGGCAGCTTGCGCCAGATGTAGGCGTACATCGGATCTAGGCCGCCTTCATCTCGGCCGGCTTGCCGGCGTCGGGCAGGGCAGGGTTGCGCGGGACCGTCGAGACCAGTTGGGCGTGCACGATCAGCCGCTGATAGTTGTTGAACTTCGGGTTGCAGGTGGTCAGCGTGAGCAGCGCCTTGGTGGGCTTGACCCCGGGCTTGTCCGGCACCGGCGCGACGACCTCGACGGCGCTGGGCTTGACGATCTCCTGGCCGGTGACCTTGTAGACGAACCAGCTGTCCCGGGTCTCGACTCCGATGACGTCGCCGGCCTTGAGCTCGTCGAGCCGCCAGAAGATCTTCTTGATCCGGTGCCCGGCGACCGAGAAGTTGCCGATCTTGCCGGGCAGTGCGGTGTCGGGGTAGTGCCCCGGCGCGTACCGGATGTCGGCGGGCCGGACGCCGTTGACGACGACCCACTCCTTGTCGAGCTTGGGGATGTAGAGCCGGCCGACCAGGTTGGTGCCGGGTGCGGCCGGGGCGTTGTTGGCCGGGCCCGAGGGCGCCACGGTCGGGTCGCTCCATTGCTGGTCCAGCTCGTTGGCCAGGGTGTTCTGCTCGTCCTGCACCTTGGCCGAGTTGCCGAAGACCTCATAGCCGGCGAAGAGCAGCACAATCAATCCGAACGTGATCATCAGCTCGCCGGTGACCCGGACGCCGGCCCGGATCCGCGAGCCGACGGTGGGCCGGGTGAGCTCGGAATAGACGCTCTTGTAGCCCTCGTCGGTCTGTTCCGGGCGCAGTTTGACAACCTTTTCGCCGCGGCGCGGCTTGGCGTGGCCGCTGGGCGGATCGAGCCGATCGGCGTCGCCGGCCGCGGCTGCGGTGGGGACGCTGGCCGACCCGACGACGTTCTCGTCGGCGCCCTTGCTGCTGCGGACCTTGGTGGAGTTGCTGGGCGGTGGGGATCCGGTTGCGCTGCCCGCGGGCTCGCGCCGAGATCTGGGTGGGCGGGCCGGCGGCTCGTGGGCCGCGGCCGACGCGGCGCGGGAACGGTCGTCGGCGGTCGCTCGCACGGCATCGGCTCGCACGGCTGGCAGGAGGCCGGTTGGGGCGTCGCTGGCGGGCGGCGGGCCGGGGCGGTCGGCGGTGGCCCGTGGAGCCGAGGCGTCGGCCGGTGGATCGGTCCGCGCCGCCCGGGCGTCGGCCCGCAGGGCCGGTAGCAGGCCGGTCTGGGCGTCGGAGGTGCGGATGATCGCGGTCTCGGCCGGATCCTGCCGGTCGAGGTCCGGCCGCCCGGGGCCGGGATTGTCGAAGCTCTGCTGGTCGGGGCGCGGCTGCGCCTGGTCTCGTTCGCGGCGCCGGCGCGCCTGGTCAGGACGAAAGTCCACGGCGCGTTCCCCGTTGAAGCGCGAAGGTGGTTGGTCAGCTTGAAACGTAGGCGATTGCGGGGCACCTGCCGGGTATTGCGGGATTTCGGGCGATTGTGGCGTGCCGGACGAGCGGCCGTTCGCCTGTGGAAATGCTCCCGTGTCGGGCCAGCTTCCCAGGTGCGGGAGCGTCGTCGCCGGGTCATCCGGCGCGGTCTCGGGCTGGCGGTATCCGGTGGCATCCGCCCGCGCCCTGCTGTCGGGCTGCCGGTAGGAATCGGCACCGCCGGCCGGCCGCCGGTAGCGGTCGCCGACCTCGGGCAGCGGTCCGGTCGAAGCGGCGTCGACCTCCGGGAGACCCGCCGCCGAACGGCGGTAGGTGTCGCTCGGGAGGTGCGGGAGTATCCCCGTGGTCGCGGCGTCGGCCGGTGCGGCGGGGAAAGACCGGCTCCCGAGGTGCGGGAGCAGTCCGGTCGCGGCCGGGTCGTCCGGCGGGTGCGGGAGTATCCCGGTGGTCGCGGCATCGGCTTGCGGCAGGCCCGCGGCTCCTGCCGGACGGCGCCGGTAGCTGTTGCCCCCGGCGCTCCGGGCGGCCATTGCCGGCGACTGCGGCGCGGCCCGCGTGGGCTCGGCCGCCGGGGCCTGCCGGGGCGGAATTGCGGTCACGGCCGGTGACTGCGGCGCGGCTTGGGTCGGCTCGGCGGCCGGGGACTGCCGGGTTGGGAACGCGGCAACCGCCGGTGACTGCGGCGTGGTCTGGGTCGGCTCGGCGGCCGGGGACTGCCGAGGCGGGATCGCGGTGACGGCCGGTGACTGTGGCGCCGGGGTGGCGTTGCGCACCACCGCCTCGCCGCCTCGCGACTTGGCCGCCGCGAAGAAGTCGAATCCGGACTCGGCCGGTCGCTTGTCGGCCTGCCCGGACCCGTGCGCAGCGGCCCGCGCGGAAGCGGCCGCCCGCGCCACCGGAACGTCGGTGCGCAACACGGCCGTCTCGGCCGCGGACGCCTCGCCCGCCGAACCGCCGGAAGAGGCACCGGCAACATAAGGGGCGGACCTGGAGCCGCCTGCGGTCGAGGCGGTCGAGGCGCTGCTGGGGACCGTGGGCGCTGCGCTGCCGGGCGCGGCGGCCAACGGCCGGGCCGCGCTCCCACCCAGGCCGACCGGCGGGTCCAGTGGACCGCCCGGCACTCCGTCCGGGGACGCATCGGTGATGCGAGGGATGTACGCGGTCTGGGCGTCCCCGTCTGGCGCGCGGTGCTTCCCGGAATTCGGGCCGGCCTCCGGAGTCTCCGGGGGAGCCATCACTCAGCAACCCGCGCGGATCGGAGGTCACTCGACCCGTCGTACGCCCGCACTGTCACGTTCCCTTCGACGGTTTCCTGGTAGCCGAGTCCGAAGTCGGCCACCGCATCGCGGAATTGTTGGACACCTTCCGCGGACTCCAACGCCCGATGCATCGCTGTGGGTTCGCCGATGGCCGTGATCTTGAACGGTGGGGAGAAGACCTGGCCGTGCAGAAGCAGCGTATTGCCGACACAGCGTACCGCGCTCGTCGATATCACGCGGACATCCATGATCGACATTGCCTCGGCGCCGCCGGCCCACATCGCATTGACGACCGCCTGTACGTCGCCCTGGTGGACGACCAGGTCATCGTTGTCGGGAGCGTCCGGTCCGCTGCCCGTGTCGCGGCGTGGCGAGTCGTCCAGAACCACGGTCAGGCCGGGCCCGTGCAGGGCCGTGAAGCCGGCCGCGGCCTTCATCGCGTCGGCGCGTTGCCGGGCCTGCTTCACCGGCTGGTCGACCTCGGCAAGCTGGGCCGCCTCCTGGTCCACCTGGGTGCGCAGGGCGGCCTCTTCCTTTTCGCGGTCGGCGAGGCGGTCCCGTTTGTCGGTGATCAGCTGGGCCAATTGCGGGCGGCGGTCATCGCGCAGCGACGTGCCGTCGGCCGTCCGCGCCGAGGTGCTGAAGAGCATCCCGGCCGCGAGCGCGATCAGCGGCACGACCACGGACCAGCCCCGGGTCCGTTGCCCGCGCCGGCGGGGCCGCAAAACCCCGAGCGCCCGGTGCACGACGAGCCGCCACGAGGGGGCGCCGGTGGTGTACTCCACGGCCGGTTGTCCTCCCGTCAGAAAGATCCACTTCGCGACGAAACATCTTCTTGTCCCCGCGGGTGCCTGCGCGCGCGCCGCCTTGACTACGCTAGCTGTCGAACAGTATTCGCCACGGGCAGCATTCGGGGTCCCCCGGAGCCGCTCAGCGGTGGGTTGTTCGCCACTTGTTGCCCTCAGGAGAGCACCGTGCCGAAGTCGCAGGTTCGCAAGAAGAAGGTCTACACCCCGCCGACGGATGTCCGTCCGTCGACGGCGGCGGCGTCCAAGAAGCCGAGTCCGGTCTGGCTGCCGGTCAGTGCGGTCTCGCTGATCGTCATCGGCATCGCCTGGCTGGTGGTGTACTACCTGTCGGAGCAGCAATATCCGGTGGCTGCCTGGCAGTACTGGAACCTGGCGGTCGGCTTCGGCTGCATGGTCGCCTCGCTCGGCATCCTCTCTCGCTGGCGTTAGACCGGGGTTTGCCCGCGGTCTTGCGCCGCGGGTAGGCCCCAGCCAGACACGTCTGCTGGCCCGGCCACCAGACAAACTCGTCGGCGCACCCCGAAAGCACACTCGGGGTGCGCTTTCGCGCTGAGAAGATCACATCTGACACTCGCGCACGGCTGCATTACTCGTGGGTAACATAGGTCGGCGAGCCAGCCCGACCGAGGAGGCACAACGCAGATGGGCATTGTCCAGATCGTCGCCACCATCCTGGCGGGCGCCGTCACGCTCGTCGCCGTCGTGCTCGCCGTCCGCGCGGTGCTGACGCTGACCAACGTGATCCGGCTGGGCAAGCCCGACCCGGAGCGGTTCGACGGCAAGGGCGCCCGCACCAAGACCATGCTGGTCGAGACCGCGGGGCACACCCGGATGCTCAAGTGGGGCGTCGTCGGCGCCGCCCACTGGTTCGTGATGGTCTCGTTCATCATCCTGTTCCTGCTGGTCGTCGAGGCCTACTTCGAGGTGGTCGACCCGGCGGGCGGCCTGCCGATCATCGGCCACTGGGTCGTCTACGGCCTGGGCACCGAGATCATCGGGGTGCTCGGCCTGGCCGGGATCCTGGTGTTGATCACGATCCGGCAGATCGCCCGGCGCAAGAAGGTCTCCCGGTTCACCGGCTCGACGATGTGGCAGGGCTATTTCGTCGAGGCGATCATCGTCGGCGTACTCGTCTGCGGGTTTTTGATCCGCGGTTTCAAGGTCGCGAACGACACCTTCGAGTTCCCGGTCTGGGCCACCCCGGTCAGCCACGGCGTCGGCGCGCTGCTGCCGGCCGCGGCCGACGGGCCCACCTGGGTGGCGCTGGTCAAGCTGTTCATCTCGATGGGCTGGCTGATCACCATCGCGCTGAACGTGACGATGGGTGTCGCCTGGCACCGCTTCCTGGCGTTCTTCAACATCTTCTTCAAGCGCAGCCCGGAAAAGCCGGCCGGCTCCGGGCTGGGCGCGCTGCGGCCGATGATGAGCGAGGGCAAGGCGCTCGACTTCGAGGAGGCCGACCCGGAAAAGGATCAGTTCGGCGTCGCCCAGGTCGAGCAGTTCACCTGGAAGGGTCTGCTCGACTTCTCCACTTGCACGGAATGCGGCCGGTGCCAGTCGCAGTGCCCGGCCTGGAACACGGGCAAGCCGCTCTCCCCCAAACTGATGATTCTTTCGCTGCGCGATCATGCGTACGCGAAAGCGCCTTATCTCCTCGGCGGCGGCGGCAAGGACCTCACTGGCGAGGAGAAGGCCACTGAGGCCCAGCTCGCACACATGGACGTGCTCGCCCTGGCGGAGGGGAACCGGCCGCTGATCGGCACCGAGGACGAGCAGGGCGTCATCGACCCGGACGTGCTCTGGTCCTGCACCACCTGCGGCGCGTGCGTCGAGCAGTGTCCCGTGGACATCGAGCACGTCGACCACATCGTCGACATGCGCCGCTATCAGGTGCTGATCGAGTCCAGCTTCCCGTCCGAGGCCGGCGTGATGCTGCGCAACCTGGAGAACAAGGGCAACCCGTGGGGCGCGCCGCAGAACACCCGGGAGGACTGGACCAAGGGTCTCGACTTCGAGGTGCCGCGGGTCGGCGAGAAGGACGACTTCGAATACCTGTTCTGGGTCGGCTGCGCGGGGGCGTTCGAGGACCGGGCCAAGAAGACCACCCGGGCCGTCGCGACGCTGCTGCACGAGGCCGGCGTCGACTTCGCGATCCTGGGCGAGGGCGAGACCTGCACGGGCGACCCGGCCCGGCGGATCGGCAACGAGTTCGTCTTCCAGATGCTCGCCCAGCAGAACGTCGAGACGCTGAACGAGGCGAAGGTCAAGAAGATCGTCGCGACCTGCCCGCACTGCTTCAACACCCTCGGCAACGAGTACGAGCAGCTCGGCGGCAAGTTCGAGGTCGTGCACCACACCCAGCTGCTGGCCCACCTGGTCAAGGAGGGCAAGCTCGTCCCGGTCCAGCCTGTCGACGGCGGCGTCACTTATCACGATCCGTGCTACCTCGGGCGGCACAACCGGGTCTTCGACGCGCCCCGCGAGGTGCTGGGCAGCGCGATCGAGGGCGGCCTCACCGAGATGCCCCGCAACTCGGAACGCTCCTTCTGCTGCGGTGCCGGCGGTGCCCGGATGTGGATGGAAGAGAAGATCGGCAAGCGGATCAACGTGGAGCGCACCGAGGAGGCCCTGGCCACCGGGGTGAAGACGATCGCGGTCGGCTGCCCGTTCTGCTTCACGATGATCGGCGACGGCGTGACCGGCAAGGGCGAGCAGGAGAACGTCGAGGTCATCGACGTGGCCAGCGTGCTGCTCCGGTCGATCAAGGCCGGCTAGGCGGGTTTCCGTCACCCGGGTGCACCGGTCGTGAATGCGGTTCCGGCACAATGAGGGCCGAGGTGAACCGATCATGGACGGCCTGTTCCTGAACGCGGTGCTTCCGCTTGCGGCCTTCGCGCTGCTCACGGTGGGCAACGCGTTCTTCGTGGCCGCCGAGTTCGGGCTCGTCACGGTCGACCGCGTCGAGATCGACAAGCGGGCCGACGCGGGCGACAAGCGCGCGCGTACGGTCCGGCACGCGCTGCACGAGCTGTCCTTCCAGCTCTCCGGCACCCAGCTCGGCATCACGATCACCGCGCTGCTGACCGGCTATCTGGCCGAGCCGGCGCTGTCCCGGCTGTTCACGCCGCTGATCAAGCCGATCGCGGACGAGCACACCGGCACGGTGACACACATTCTGGCGCTCGTGCTCGCCACGCTGGTGTCGATGCTCTTCGGCGAGCTCGTACCGAAGAACGCGGCCCTGGCCCGGCCAATGCGGGTCGCGCTGGCGACCGCGGCGCCGTTGCGCACCTTCTCGCGGCTCTTCAAGTGGCTGATCGGGGTGCTGAACGGCTCGGCCAACGTGCTGGTCCGCCGGCTGGGCATCGAGCCGCAGGAGGAGCTGGCCAGCGCGCGCTCGCCCGAGGAGCTGGGGCTGCTGGCCGCGATCAGCGCCCGGGCCGGCGCGCTGCCGACCGAGACGGCGACGCTGCTGCGCCGCACGATCCGGTTCGGCGAGAAACGCGCGGCGAAGGCGATGACCCCGCGCGTCGACGTGGTCGGCCTCAAGACCACCGCGAGCGTCGCCGACCTGGTCAGCGTCGCGCGGGAGACCGGACACACCCGGTTCCCCGTGTACGAGAGCACGTTGGACCTGGTCATGGGCGTGGTCGGGGTGCCGGACGCGCTGGGCGTGCCGCCCGAGCGACGGGCCGAGACACCGGTCTCCGCGATCGCCAAGGAGCCGGTGTACGTGCCGGAGAGCCTCGGCCTGGACAAGGTGCTGGCCGCGCTGCGGGCGGCCGACGCCGACCTCGCGATCGTCGTGGACGAGTACGGCGGCACCGACGGCGTCGTGACGGTCGAGGACCTGGTCGAGGAGTTGGTCGGCGAGATCGCGGACGAGTACGACGTCGACGGCGCGTTCGCCGAGTCGGCGGACCTCACGGCCCCGGGCGGCGAGAAGACCTACCTGGTCGACGGGCTGCTGCGCGAGGACGAACTGGTCGAGCAGACCGGTTTCGAGCTGCCGGAGGGCCCGTACGAAACGCTCGCGGGCTTTGTCCTGGCCCGGCTCGGCCACATCCCGGTGGTCGGCGAGTCGCTGGAAGAGCGCGGGTGGGAGTTCACCGTGATGGAGGTCGACCGGCACCGCGTCGAACAGGTGCGGGTCGTCGCCCCGCCGGAGCCGGCCGATGACTGAGCTGCTGGTCACCGTGCTGTTGCTGCTGGGCAACGGGCTCTTCGTCGGCGGCGAGTTCGCGCTGATCGCCTCCCGGCGCACCGCGATCGAGCCGCTGGCCGCGGAGTCCCAGCGGGCGCGCTGGGCGTTGTCGGCGATGAACCAGATCCCCCTGATGATCGCGGGCGCGCAGCTGGGCATCACGATCTGCTCGCTCAGCCTCGGCGCGATCGCCGAGCCCGCGCTCGCGCACCTGCTGTACGGCCCGTTCACCGCGGCCGGGCTGCCCGAGGACGCGGTGCATCCGGTCGCCTTCGTGCTGGCTCTGATCGTCGTGGTCTTCCTGCACACGGTCGTCGGCGAGATGGTCCCGAAGAACATCACGCTGGCCGGGCCGGAGCGTTCGGCGCTGATCCTGGGCCCGTTCATGCTGGGCTTCTGCGTCGCCACCAAGCCGATCCTGAACGCGATGCGCTGGGCGTCGCGAACGGTGCTGTCGCTGTGGAAGATCGAGGCCGTCGACGCCGTGAAGTCCGTCTTCACGGCCGAGGAGCTGGCCGGAATGGTCACCCAGGCACGCAGCGAGGGCTTGCTCGGCACCGAGCAGTACGCCCGGATCCACGCGGCGCTCGGCCTGAACGACCGCACCGCCGCGGACACATTGCGGCCGTGGTCGGGCACGACGACGGTCGCCGACGACGTGACGCCCGCGATGCTGGAGACGGTCGCGACCCGCAGCGGGCGCTCACGGCTGCCGGTGGTGCAGCGCGAGACCCGCCGGGTGCTGGGCTTCGTGCACATCAAAGACATCCTCGAGTACGACGGAGAGCAGCGCCTGCAGCCGATTCCCGCCGAGATCATCCGTCCGCTGGCCGTGGTGCCGCCGGATCGCACCCTCGCTGACTTGCTGCTGACCATGCGCCGCGACCGCCGGCACATCGTGCTGGTCAGCGATGGTCGGGTGCCGCTGGGCGTGATCACCCTGGACGACGTGCTGCACGCGGTCGTCGGTGAGCCGGCGGCCCGGCCCGCTTGACGATCGGCCCGCCGTTTGGCTGACCGCTTTTGGGTGCTTTCTTCTGGTTTTGGGCCCGGGCGGGGTTTGGGTTTAGTACTTTGCGCTTTCTTCCGGACAATATCCGCATGTCTGACACCCGACGGATGGTCGGATTTCTCGGTCCCTTGGGCGCACTGACCGCGGCGGTCGTGCTGGGCGCGGGCATGCTCGGCGCCGCCCACCTCGCCGGCGGTGAACCGGCGCCGCGGCTCGGCCCGCTCCCCGCGTACGCCCGGGTGCCGAAGCCCTCGGCGGGCGTGCTCACCAACAGCGGCGCATTCTCGCTGCACGCCGATCCCGGCCGGATCGGCATGGCCGCCGGCCCGGTAGCGCTGCGATACACCTTCGACGGTGGCGTGGACAAGCCGATCACCTCGGCCAACGGCGGCCACGAACTGCGGCCGCTCGGTCAGAACGGCGGGACGCTCAGCCTCGTACCGCAGGGCCTGGGCCTGGCCGTTGAATATCCGCGGCGCTGCACCCTGATCCGCGAGCGTGACTGCCCGCGCGCCATCCTCGAAGGCGACCGCGACGACAGCCTCAACCCCGGCCCGCGCCCGCTCAGCTACGGAGCGTCGGTGCTGATGACCCACGACGACCTGTCGGACGGCGCGAACGTCGTCCAAAAGGGATATTCCGTCGGCGGGATCAGCCAGTTCAAGCTCCAGGTCGATCACGAACTGGGCCACCCGAGCTGTGTGATCGCCGGCCAGCGCGCCCGGATCTATCGCGCGGAGCCCGACCTCGACGTCGCGGACGGCACGTGGCACGACCTGGCGTGCACGCGCACGCCGAACCGCCTGGCGATCAGCGTGGACGGAGTGGAACGAGCATCGGTACTCATCCCGCCGGCCCTGTCGATCGCGAACTCGGAGCCGCTGCGCGTCGGCGGCAAGGGCGCGAACAAGGGCAACGACCAGTTCGCCGGCCTGATCGACAACGTCTTCATGACGATCAGCTGAGCGCGCTGATCCGTTGCACCCGCCCGGCGGCGCTATCGCTCCCTTGACTCGGTGACCGTCTGTCCCGCTATGCTCACGCGATTGGCCGGAGCCGGGTCGGGAGGGGTGCAGTGCGCCGGACGTTCTCGGTCGCATTGGTCGTCCTCAGCCTGGCCGCCACCACCTCGGTGGGGTTGGGCCAGAACCTGGTGGCCTCCGCAGTGCCCGGCGATTGGGTGCGGGCCCACATCGTCGCCATCGGAGTTGCGCTTGCGATGGTCACGGCACTGGCGGTCCTCGTGGACACGTGGGTGCGGAGACGCAACCCACACCCGACGGCCGAGGCCATCCTCCCCGATCAGGTACTGGCGAGCCTTGCCCGCAACGTCCGGGACGAGCTTCGACGAGTGGATGCGGTCCAGGGCGTCGGGCTTCGTCTTTCACTCCCGGTGAGCTGGGTGAACGCCGACGAGGACTTGCACAGCCCCTGGCCCGAGGTGCACGGCGCTGTAGGCCAGACCGACCCGGTGCGGCTCGACGGACGATTCGAGGACATCAAGGCCACGTTCCGCCACGTCCCGTCCGAGCGCCTGGTCATCCTTGGACGGGCCGGATCGGGCAAGTCAGTTCTGGCCACGCGACTGGCACTGGCGTTGCTGGAGGACCGCGACGGACCAGCGCCGGTGCCCTTGCTCCTTGCCGCGCACGCTTGGCCGCAGGGGAGTGACTTGGACGAATGGCTGATCCGCGAGGTCCTGCGGCGACTGCCAGACGTAGACCCGCGACATGTGACCGACCTAGTACGGGATCGGCGTGTCTGGCCGATCATCGACGGGCTCGACGAGGTTCCGCACAACCATCGGGCGGCGATGATTCGTGCTCTGGACGAGGCTGGCCCGATGGTGGTGACGAGCCGGGAGCAAGAATTCCGCGATACCTGCCGCACGGCCGGAGCGGTGACCGCAAGCGCCGCGATCATCGTGCGTGACCTCGAGCCCGCCGAGTCGGTGGCCTACCTGACCGCGAGAAGGTCGCAACGGACGCCGCAGGCGAGATGGAATCCGCTCCTGGCCGGTCATCCCGCCCTGCGTACGCCGTTGCTCGTGGTGCTGGCCGCAGAGGTTTACGAAGCCATCGACCGCGAGCCGGCCGAACTGCTCGACGCAGAGCGTTTCCCGACCGTCGAGGCGGTCGAGGAACATCTTTTCGAGGTGTACCTGGATCGGGTGTATCCACGACCGGCAGACCGCCTGACGTGGCGTCGCCGTAAGCCGCCCAGCGTCTGGACCGCCGACGAGGCCCGTCACTGGCACGGGCGCCTGGCCCTGCTGTTGAGCGAGCAGTGGCGCGCCGACATTTCGCCGTGGAACCTCTCGGA
>Ga0307515_10008877_pt1 | contig 19523 bp, 14 predicted proteins | sample 17_EM_MG_FD_194513 | JGI IMG/M metagenome (GOLD analysis project Ga0307515, IMG submission 194513) | Populus trichocarpa ectomycorrhiza microbial communities from riparian zone in the Pacific Northwest, United States - 17_EM | ecosystem: Host-associated > Plants > Roots > Unclassified | place...
TTTTTTTTTTTTTTTTTTTAAAAATTAAAAATTAATTTAAAAAAAAAATAAACATTTTTTGTTTTTTTTAAAACCCCCCCCCCCCCCCCCCCCCCCCGCCCCCTCTCCATGATGCTCCACTGGTATAAGAGGCGCTCCTGAATCCCGTCATCGCTCGTCAATCCACGTTGGCCCTCCTCAATCCTAGTTGGTCCTCCTCAGACTGCATTGGCGCTCCTGAGTCTGGATTAGCGCTTCAATAATTGATTCAACGCTCCATGCTGCGTTTTCTCTCCGCCCTCATCCTCTGAGATGGGCGCTCCTCAATCCCCTCCTCAACCTCGATCAGGAGCGCCTCTTTTTCATTCCAGACTCTTTGCCTCCATTCCCTTTGGGCGCTGCTCAGCATGGATGGACTAATGCGCTGGATATGCGCTCATCGATCCCCATCGGCGCTCCTTGGCCTAGATTGGCACCCCTCAATTTTGTTCTGCACTCCTCCATCGCCATCAGCACTCCCCTCGCTCCCCTAGCACAACCTATCAGGTACTCCTCCTTTCCTTGTGGTGCACCGCGTTTCCCCCCAAATTCATCATATTGCCTTTCAAACTCCATTTTGATGCACTGCGAGCTAATCACAATTCCAACCTTCTAGATATCACAAATCGAGCCAAACAGCATTGGAATCCAATTCCCCCGACTCGCCAGGCCCGAATCATTCGGAAATGCAAGGAGCGCCTCCAGCCTCTTTGAGCCGTTGATCAATTGTGTGTTCCTGAGTTTGTCAGGCCTGATTCGATGGGAGATTTAGTGGATGACATTGAGACTATGTTGTATTGATATCATTCCGAACGCTTAGTCAGGTTATTGTTGCTGTTTTACCTGCTTTCATTCGACATTTTCTTTGGTTCTCCTTAATGTAGCGATGCAAACAATAGAATGTTGATGAGATGCTGGGTACTATAGTATGATTTAGAAGTTGATAATGAACAATGAGCTATGCATCATATGTGGAGGGTTTTCTTATTGCTCGTGTACATTCAGATAACGCCTGCAGTCCCTCGAGTGATTATCCCTAAGAACCCGTCATCTCTCATAGTGAGTTTGGGATTCCCGCCTTGATTGGGCGACAGTCCCAGGTGCTCCCAAACTTCTCACAACTGCTCCCATGGTGCTCCCATACCAGTCATTAGAGATCCCAGATACTCCAATTGCCGGCAGGAATGTCCTCTTAGGGTCTGGTTCTCTCCTGAAATTGATGCTTCTAAGTTTACACTCCGCCTCCTCTCAGACACTCCTGGAGGCTCCCAGTGGCTAAAATACATTTTGCTGATGAAGAGGGAGATTGCGCTTCATTCAAGATGAGTCAACGTACCAACCTTGACAGAAATGATGCAGCTTGCCTCCATATTGTCCATAACTTGCAGCTTCCAACATCTGGCCAAACAACAAAGTCAGCCCAAACTACAATGGTTAAAGCTCCGAAAAAGAACTTTTTGCCACTCCCGGCATGCAAATATGGCAAATCGACTTAGCGGTCCACCCAAAGACGTCACCAAGGGAATGAAGGGAAGAGCGGCATGGAGGCAGAAACAGTGCGAGCCCTTGGGGCATTGCGTAGCTTGTGATCCAACAAGAAGCTTCCGGCTGAGAAACGACAAGAAACGCACTTCTTAAGCAATGAAGACACAGAGAAATCGATTGAGCATTATGTTGAGAGAGAGACTGCTGGGGTAAGAAAGCAAGTTGAAGACGCAGAGGCAGTGATTAGGCAGGAGGAGGAAGCTAAAGAGGCAGCTCGAAATGTGGGATTGACAACCACAGAGGCCAAACTAACATTTCACGAGATGATGGTTGCTATCGGAGACTGTCCGTGCGATATCGCAAGTTCCGCTGATGGCGATGATGGTGATGATGAGGATGATGAAGAGACAGAGCAGGGCCAGCTCAGCGAACATAACGAACCTTGCTGGGTGATGGGCACAATCACCAAACGAGGGCAGCAGCGAATGAAGAGGTTTCGGCAGAAGCAGATGAAGCTTGATCAATTGACCCAAATGGGATCGTGAGACGCAGCCAACTACTTCCGTCAAAGAGATAAGAAGTACGGCAAATGTGAATAAAACGTTCCTGTTGTCATTCAACTGCAAACGGATGTTAATGCAGTGGCTCATGCCCAGATACCATCTGGACAGGTAATGGATTGCCTTGACATTGTCCCCGGAGTATCACAAATGCCATAAGGGACTTCACGACCAGGCAGTAGTCATATGAGGCTGAATTCTGGGAAGCCGCAGTCGATCATGAGTATACCCTGTCTTCCGCCCCCTATGGAGCCTGATTGATCGCTGATTTGGAATGCGAAGCCTGTTGAACTTGTAAGCTTTGATCGCAGCACAAAGCTACCCCAGCTAATGGTTATAGATATCGGATTCAGACGAAGAACTGGTGACAGCTCCTGTTTCAACGGAGGAATACACAGGCAAATTTGTACTTTTGACGTCATATCTGTGTGAAATGCAATTTGTGTACTACTTTTACCACGTGTCAGCTTGTTCTTGATTTTAGTGAGAGAATTTCGAGACATGATGATTCATCTGTGCATGTGCAAGGGTCGAACGCACTATACGAATGGTCTGGAATCCAAATCGTACTGTAAGATGGCTAACATGAGCAATTTCCGTTTCCCGATTACTGTTCCGTGAGTAAGCAACAGCTATCTCAGTGACGAAAGAGAAAGACTAAATTTTGGTGAGTCATGTCATAGGGGTCATAGAAAGAGCGGTCAGTGCTCAATACCAATCTGGCTGCATGACAACTGTCATGCAGCATTCACCCATCTATCCAACTGCATAACTCTCCACACAGACTTGGTGCGCATGGCTGAGATATTTGAAATAGCTTATGGTACATCATGGAAATCAAGAAGACTGAGCTGCACAAGGAATTGAAAGGAAGTCGAGCTATAATTACCAAAAACAAGTGAAATGATCTACATGCCATAAATTGCCGCCCAAAAGCACAGGAATATGATACTGCCACATCATTTCTCACTCAGATCTCATGGATACAGGTTGAACAGACATTGAGAGCTAACAACGCTCCTGGATACAAACGATAAGACCTACAGACGCACTATTGTAGGTCAATCACGGGTATATGATTCATTGGGTACCATTGTGGGGAATACCAAGCGAGTTTTGATGTGATCAATTTGAGTGTCAACCGAGTGTCAACGATTTTTAGTGTTTGATCTTGGGAAATCATATGGGCTGCGCTGCGACATTAAATCATAATCAAACTATCGCCCGCTTTTGTACACGAAAATTGTTGCTATAACAATGTCACTATGTCCTGGACATGAGCGTCAACCGAGAGTCAACAACTTCTCGCATTGCATCTTAGAAAATCCACAGGCTGTGCACCGACATCGACCCATAATGAAACGATTGATTGTGTTTCTACGCAAAACTTGTTGCGACAACATCGCTGCTGTGTCCGAAATATGAGCGTCAATGGATTGTCCACGATTTGAGGCCTTGCATCGTAGATAATCAAGGGTCTGTGCCACGACATTAATCCAGTATTGAAATATAGGCTGCCATTCTGGCGAAAATGCTTTCGACGAGATCGTAACTATGCCCCTTCAATGAGTGTCACTGGAGCATCAACGGTTTTAGGCCTTCCATCGTCGAAAATAATGGGGCTGTGCAAAGTCTTATATCCATAATTGAACAATCGGGAGCCTCTTGGTGTAACAATGCTTGCGACGACATGGTTACTATATCCCAAATTAAGCGTCAACACAGCGTCAACAGAGTGTCAATGATTTTTGATCTTGCATCTTGCACTCTCTAAGGCCAATGGAACGCAACTTACCCACAATCAACCTCTCGGCAGCCATTATCTTCAAAAATGCTACCGAGAAATTGCGTCCTTCTCCTACAATTGGGCGCCCACAGAGTGTCAAGAATTTTGTTGATGGCTTAGCAATCTACACAGCAATGAAGTGCATTACGCTGTTCCAAAATGGAATTTTATGCGGTCAGTCCTCGCAATCTGTTCTTGTATACAACTTCTCAAATATGCATGCAATGTCTCAGAGATCTGATGTTTTTGGTTGTAGCTATAGAGCCAATATTAAAGAACCCGCATTCTGAATTACTATAATGTTACTTTCAGCAGTCTCTTGATTCAGATTACCCAGCTGTCTAATACCTACTGCGATGTTGGATTCAAAATCTTTAAATACCTTATTGCTAGAGGTTATGATCTCTTCCCAAAGTGAATGTGTCTGTATTTGTGATTTGAGTGACCTTACCTTACAAATCGTCTTCGATGCTTGGTGGGCTTCAATGAATGTAGCCTCGAAACCTTCTATTGCTTGGAATGACTGTAGACATGGGTATTCATGGCGATTTTATTTGCACTGCAGAATGGAGGAGACTGCCAGCCCTGGAATCATATGTATCATTTGTAATCAAGTTTTTCGCCATCCCTCAGAACATGGGACCACCTCAATGGGGAAACAATTGCTGGAAAAAGCTCACATCGCAAAGTTCAATGAGTTGACAGCGTAAGAAGTTCCAAAATTGACTAGTTCTACGGTCAATGAAACGGCTTTGGCGATCCTGAAGACACAACGAAGTCCAGCAATTACAGTAGTAGGTTTGCAGAGGAAATTCCAATCTCACATCCAGCATGATCCGTATTGATTGAAATGACAGACAGAACTTTCGAAACTGGCAGCTAAGCTGTTTGAAACTTCCCAATTTCACCAAGACACATGGAATCCTTATATGATGTTATGATTTGTTTCGGCTTATATTCCATGGAATGCTATATCAAATCTCAAGCTACGACAGTCATATGAAGCATTGCACAGCGAGCTTCTGATCCCGTCGGCTATGACCCATAGTAATGTTTGCGAGAGGACATATGCACTGACCGTTGATGCAATTAAGAAGCAATTGCTGTCACCAAATAAAGTCAGTTTAGCTTTGGACAGATGGACATCAACTAACGAACACGCCATACCGTCGATCGTTGCTTACAATATCGATCGACCTTCGGCATTGTGTGAAGTACAACATGCATTCGATGAGGTTAATCGCCTGTTGTTTCCCGTTTCGAATGCTAATTCTGGGTAATTGGTCCATCGACAACATCCTGGAGCAATGCTGGCAGCGCATTTGAGGGAGATTCTTGATGGTTTCAAGGTTACCGACGGCCATTTGCTTGGAATTACGATTGATACTCCTTCCTCAAATTACACGATGACATGTGAGCTGCACTGAACACTTGCGGACTCCGGAATCTAGTGGCCTGCGTTGAGCAACCACATACCATGCATGGCGCACGTCATACAGCTGGCTTTAGGTGCATTCATGAGCAGTCTGGGTGTAAAAGGCCACACCAGGTCTTGGGAAGCCCATGAGCGTGATCAGCAATTTGGAGAGAATGAAAGCATAGATAATGGGAAGTGTCAAAGACTTCGAAAAGAAGGCAATGCTAGAATCAATAAGGTGTCAGCCATGAGACCAGGTTTAGCAAAGATAATTCAGACAGTACGTGTCTCAAGATATTTGGAATGTTCTGAAACTGACTGTGATAAAGCAGAGAATGCATGCTGTAATGATTACACTACAACCTGATCATCAAAAACTGTCCATTGACTGCCAAAAAGCCAAGGTCTGCATTGCATTACTACCAATTATCGATGTGATGACACATTGGAACTTGACCCTGGAGTTGCTTGAGCAGACATACCGATTACGGGAATTCACACGCGAGTGGCTTCACAATCCAAAATACCGTGAATACTGGTCACTTTTCGCAACTCCGGACGGATGGACCATTCTAAAGTATGTCATTGAATTATTGAGGCCAATCAGATATAGTAACCTGTGGATGTCAAACAGGCATACAGTCACATTGCATTATGTGATGACAGTATATAACGACATGTTCGATCACATCGCCGGCGCAATGCGAGATTTGGCAAACAAGATGACGCAGTGGAAGGAAAAGTTGTTCTTAGCTGTGAAGTCAGCTCGACAGAAGCTGTGCAAATACGATGCTGAAGTGAATTCATCGAAGGGTAAGATTCTCATTTCGGCACATATCCTCAATTCTTTCCGGAAGTTGCGATCGTGTAGGAAGGTAGACCGTGGAATGGATATTCATCCTGGGAACAAGACATCCTATACTACCCATTACCAAGAGGCCTTTCTGAAGGATGTGGAGAATGAATACTGTGCGAAACCTCGATGGGTGCAGGTCATTGAACCCGAAAGCGTTGCAAGTAGCAAACTCGTCCTCTCCGCAAAGGTGTCCGGATCTGGTTCATCATCCTGTGATCCATATGATTTGTTCAGCAATGATGAAGAATACCTGACCCCTGACAATGTGGCTGAGACGACACCCAGACGAAGTGATCACGCAGCATGCTTCTTGGTCACTGCAAGGCTCCACTTGAAATCACCGTCTGAAGCACCAAAGAACTGGGGGCAAATTGATCCAAATCCCAATGATTACCCCACCAACCCAATAGAGAGTAGAAGTACAATTTGGTTACCGGATATTACCGACTGGTTGCGGCAACCGGAGGTAATGCACACAAAGTACACTGAAATCTCCCCTGTGACGTGTGCCATATTATCGATCATACCACATGGTGTCAGAGTGGAGGCCACTTTTCCCCTTTGTCGAGATGTTATCGGCTGGAAGCAGTGAAAACCCCCGGGCGAGACGCATAGTGAACAAGGCGTTCTCAGGCAGTTTGCTCGAGCCAATGGCGAGATTATAGCAGGCGCTGAGCCAGAATTGGATACCACCAACACAGAAAACGACTCGGAAAGGACATTGCACAGACTGGGCCACGTTTACGATGTTTTGGAGATGTGGCAGCGCAGCCAAATCCTATGTGCTACCAAGAAGGAATCTTGCGCTCAAAACAAGCAGATGACCGCCATACCATGCATTTTGGACACTAAAGAGATCGTCAAAGCATCCTGGCCAGACGTTCAACATGATTGTGCTGCTGCATTTAAATTGCCAAAAAGATCTCATTTGCCACAATCTTTGTCTGCAAAAGACCTCACTGGAGGACGAACTCAAACATTAAATGTTGGGCGAATCTGAAGAATCACCCATCATCCTGTTGAAAGCAATGAGGATAGCTCACCTGAAAGCATTTCGGTCACCAAAGATTGGCTCGACTGGAATGGCGACATGGATTATCCAAATGACACTGAAGACAATTATGCGGCAGAAGTTGAATCTGATATGGAGCAAGGTAACAGCCTCGAGGATGCGGAATACCCATTGCAGCGGTATGTGAGCACCGCGACAAATGTTCCTGGATTGAATTGGCCTACACGGAAATGAAAGAGACATGCTGAAAAGGTGTTGGTGACGGTCCATCAAATCGAAACAAGGAGGAATAAGGGAGTGAAGCAAAAGTAGGACAGAAAGCATCAATGATTGACCAGCTTCTGTCTATATTTGACCGAGAGCTTTAGTTAGAGATATATTATACGCGATTGGTACGCAGCAGCTTGGGAATATCAGTTGATAAACAGATGTATAGCAGGCCCAATCAAGCTTTTGGCAAGATACTTAGATTTTAGTGGTGTAAGAGCAAACAGTGCAAGAATGTTACGGCGCTCGTCCTTGCCACAGGGCCCAGTGTCAATTACCCAGAATGACTACCAATACATTCAAATCATGGTGTAAACTATTATCAATTACAGAAGATGTTGAATGGACAATTCATCAAAATGAGGGGAAATGGAGTGTCAACGATTTGTGGTTTTGTAAGTACGGTAATTAAACAGTGATTTGGTTGCTGTTATGCATAACCGATATTTTGGAAGCTTATATGGGAACGAGAGACAGGAACACGGTCACTGCCCAATTCTGACAGTGAGAGTTAACGGAGCGTCAACAGTCATAGTTGTTGGATATTTAGTGATCAAGGTATCGTGTGGATGTTTGCATTCATACCGGAAATCTTGACGGTCTTGATTGCCAAAAATTCAATATATCAAAGGTAAAACAGTGTTTACAAATCAATCGATATTGCAAGCTGCAAAGCATGCATCAACATACTATTGGTTGTTGAAAACACAATTTTGATACGACACTATTAACAAACTGCAAAAAACAACAACCGTAAATGAATCCATACATGGACCCACTGGGCAACCGGCTGACAACATGCCCTGTTCAGATGAGATGGGAGTTTACCATTGAACAGTACAACAGTTGGCAGTTCGGGTTCATTCACAACCCGGACCACACATTTGGCAACAGTTCTGTTTGGATCTGGACCCGGACCTGAAGTGACGGTCCGGAACCATTGCCAACACTATCCATAAACTTGGAAACTACTTCGATTATGGCTAAACGCCCCAGCACTGCCCTTTGATTATACATGATGCAACACCCAAAATTGTTGAAGCTCTGTTGAGGCTCATTTCAGGTGTACCAAAAGTGATTCTACCCATATTGCCAATTATGGTCAGCAATACTTCGATCACAATTAGAAGGAGTAGCAAACCCCCCGAATTATAATAGATGCAACACCAAAAATCACTGACGCTATGTTGCCTCTCTGATGATGCTCTGTTGATGCTCTGCTGAAGCTCTGTTGACTCTGTGTTGACACTGTTGACATTCTGTTGACGCTGGTTTGTAGGTGTCGCGACATCGAAACTTGAACTATTACCCATAAGTATCGGCAATGGTTCGATTGTGGGTGAATGCGATATAACGTCCCTCAGCATATAAGAGATGTAATAATGAATAGTATCGACGCTCTGTTGATGCTCTGTTGATGCTTTGTCAACGCGGTGTTGACACTCTGTTGACACTCATGTTCAGGTTTAGGGATGTCGACACTTGACTTATTTCCCATGCATGTGGGCACTACGTGAATTATGGGTAAATACCGCAGCACAGCTCATCGATTATCTATGATGCAACACCCCCAAGTCTTGATGCTCTGTTGGCGCTCATTTTAGGTGTAGCTAAATTGACTCTACCAGTATTGCCAATACCGGTTGGCAATACATCTATTACAGTTTCATGGGGTAGCATAACTCTCAGATTTTAAATGATGCGACATCGAAAATCTTTGACCCTCTGGTGACGCTCTGTAGATGCTCTGTTGACGGTATGTTGACGCTCTGATGATGCTCTGGTGACGCTCGGTTGATGTTCGGTTGACGCTCTGTGGACACATAATTGTAGGTGTAACAACATTGAAACTTAATGTATGGCCCATAAAGGTCGGCAATACTTCGATTATAGGTCAATGTGGTAGCATAACCCTCTGATTAGAAATGATGTAACACCAAAAATCTTTAACACTGCATTGACACTCATTTTTTGAATGGGGCAGTGACTATATCTTCATCATTTTTACTTATAAAGGCTGCTAATACATTGGTTATGCATAACAATGAGCTATTCAGTTTCCAATTACCCTACTTAAAAGACCTGAACTCGTTGACACTCGGTTGACACTCATTTGCAGAAGGGCCAGTGTCTGTGGCGCATTGTTTTTTGCCTTCCATGACTGCCAATAGATTCTTTATGTATAACACCAAGCAAATCGGTTTCCAATTACAATACTTAACAGACCTAGAATCATTGATGCTCTGTTGACGCTCGGCTCAAATTGGTTGTAACGGTTGTGGTATTGTCAATACATCCATCATCATAATCATTCAGGAATTGTTGACAGCCAATGGATCGTTTGTTTGAATACTTATTTGCATCCCGAAGCCTTGTGACCTCTCAATTTATGATCGACTGCTACACATGGTCCCTGAGTGATAGATCGGGGAGTGCTGTCGCATTCCTGCACTTTCAGCTGGTAATATACTGCATATTGATCTGTTCACTAATGTTTCATTAGTATAGCCTAACTTGGTCGGTTTTTCTTGTCCAGTTTCTTCTCCTCAATTTCCATGACCTACCATATGAAATTTTCAAAATCATGACCATGTACACATGGTCTGAGCGCAGAGTGATGCAGGTGGATGTATGGACAACTGCAACATGATGGTGGTCATCCATACAGATTCGGGTTTCGCATTGACGGCACCTTCTATAACTTGTATGCCATCACTGAGGGTAATTTCGTTAGTTCATTTTGTCTCTAATTTTGATTGCCCGTTCTCACTTATCCATAAAAGGCAGAGCGATATTGCGCAGATCAATTCTCAATGAACTCAGTTTGAAGTCGAGAACTTTAGTATGGGCCCTATTACCAACACACATGCACAGACGAATTATCATGTCTCACATCTGTTACTGAAATCAAAAAAATGCTTACACATTACAAAATAGGAACGTCAAGTAGCTTCCATGGAGATCTGTGGTCAATGATCGCAATTGGCTGAGCTAGTCTACAGACGAAAAATGAGCCAATACAATTTGTTCTTCTGGATCCAATACCTGTGTCGTGATTGCCTGTGCAGGGGATATGCTGGGGTGAAAGCATACCAGTTTAACAGGCTTCAATCGGTTGATCAGTCACAAATTGGACACCGGGTTGCCTGGGAGGGACGATATGCATATGTCCGACTGTAGTTTCCTGGAAGCAAACCTCTTAGGTCAACTTTCAACTTGGGGAATGCCTTGGTGCATTTGTGATTCCTCGTTGACGATATCAAATATCTCCATTAGCTCTCCAAATGGTGTCACTGCAGGAGCAGGTGCAAACTGATCCATTTGAGGTTTAACGACAGCTCTAACTGACAATGTGGCTGTCTTGTAGCTCTAATCATACTGTTGATGGAAGATGAAAAATCGTTCACACTCCATTGACACTCGGGTTCAGGATATAGCAGAAAGCGTCTCTCTATTGATTGCGATTTTATAGACAGCCAATACAACAAACACAGACAATGATGTATCAGGGTTAATATTTTGCACTTAACAGTATGATGTCGAAATATGACCAGGATGAGTGCAACCCGAAAACGAGAACCGGAAATTGGACCCAACAGCGTTAGTCAACCCCGGGAATCCCCACCGCTGGATGAGTACAGGTACAGGTTCGCCCTGCCGAGATGCAGCCAGTTGGGTTTGTGAACTGTTTTGAACCCAAACCCAACCATTGATCTGGTCCAAACCCAGACCGCTGGCGGGTCACCCGGACCGGTTGCTCACAGTAGCAACACCACATCAGCACAATGAGTCATTAGTTGCCGAAAATGAACCCCACGCACCGATCCTTCTCTGAAATCTCAAGATAAAATCCGAGAAACGTGTTTGCAATCTTCCACAAGCCGTCGAAGTGATCAATGATGTGATCGCGTTGCCATGCTATCTGTACAACATGTTTCGTCATTTATGTTAAAGAAATGTACATTTTCTTTGCATGTTGATCCTCTAGATTCTGATTGTTTCGACGGTTTGTTGAACTGCTGCACAGATTTCCAGAATATTCTTAATTATTTTATCCCTTGAGACACCGCTTATACACAAGGCTGCACAACTCCAATTACAATAATTAAGACACCCAGAGTAAACACTCATCAGGTTTGTATAAATCGCTGCAATGATTACTTCAAGCATTGAGTCGAATAATCTACATGTAAAACAAATTCACAGTATTCAAGTCAATCATATTGCACAAGTATCACTGCGAGCTATCTGGCTGTGGCGTCAGTGGATGATGGTGTACAGCTCCTTGGATTGCGCTTTTAGCGATGATATATGTGGTTCTGACACTGAATAAAAGTGTACAATGGTTGCTTCCATCATGCAAGGGTTGCAACCCTGGGTTGAAGGCCACTCCTTGACAATCACCATACCAGCTGTCCGACCTGTCGGCCCTGTTGCAAACATCTGAACTCAGGCATGAGGCAATTCAACCCTCGGTTAAGCATCCTCGATGACGAAAAGACAGGTCAACCATGCAGCACAGCCTGCCGCGGTCGACATCAAGTTGAAATCCAGACTCATCCCCCCCCTGAGAAGCACTGCATCATTTCTTCGCTGCTTATGCTTTCTCCACCTTGTGGACCCAGTGCAATGATCCAGACCAACTGCTTGTTCATTGCATTGAAATGACATCACCGGGATTGCTACTGCATTTTACTGAATGTATTTTGCACTGTTGAGACTTCCGACATACTGATCGTGATTGATGTATACTGCGAAGTATGCACATCTCTTGAAACATCACGCAATGTGAATCTCTAGCTTCCCTCGTGGCATTGCACACCACACAGCCAACTTATCAAGAGTCTTGATTTCTGGTCACGGGTTTCACATCATTCACTTGATAGGCGCTTTGGTTGGAGCCATATTATGGTGGTGATGTTGTTTGGCAGCGTTTGTATTCAGCTCTCGATACTGAAACACCTCCATGCAGGGTTTCTTACGCGAAATGTGCAATGTGGCCTCATGATGAATTAATTGATCGTATGCTTGTTTATGATCCATCATCACTTTTTCTGGGAGTTCAGAGCATATATTCAAGTGATTGCCAACCTGGCGGATATGGTCAGAGAAGTGGTGCAGCAGATGCATCTTCGCAAGGTTGAAATTTAATTCATCAACAAGGTGTTGTGCAGTATCTGAATCGATCTGCGTTCTATCTTGATCAACCTGAAAATGCATTGCAGCCACAGAATGATACTTCCAAGCGGGGTAACTCTTCCATTCCTCCTGTATGTGCACTGCGAGCTGCAGTATCAAGGCTGCTGAGACCTTCGTTGTAGATTCACGGGTGCTGAATCGACGGGAAACATCCTCGTGGAGATTGAACTCGTCCATATATCTCTTGATGTACTCGATGGTGGCCTCAGTATGGTACCGGTACTATGCAATAAGTTGAGAATACAGAGAGTTCAACTTGATGCACAACATGCTATGTGTGGACGAAATCCTCTGGCTCACAGAACGGGTTGAAAGAGATACCACAAAAACTGGATCATTCACACTCCGAAGTGCTATCATCTCCAGATGACTTCATTATATCACCTGGCTTTATGCCTTGTTGAATCGAGCGAAGCCAGGATATGGAGGCATCATGCCCCAGAGCTGGTTGAATTTGCTGATTCTGGAATGTTGTTTGAGGAAGGACATTACCCAGTCAATCAAATGCTTAAACATACCAAGTAAAACGGTATGAAGAATATCAGGTATGAGAATGGTCGTTGGAGACATACATTTCATATTCCAAAAGACACCATTCGAGGTGCCAACCTCTCAATGATCCACATATTGTCCTTCATCCCTCTTCTCTGCCTTGCCTACCTGAGTCCCCAGTATTGTCCGCTGGATGTATATCTGATAGTCTCTCAATGGCCACAAGGATGAATTCTCATCTCCAAATGACGACTTCGGTACTTAACACACAGCCCAATGGGGCTGCTCGATTGAGTGCAAGTGAATGTTTTTGATCTAGTCTGCTGTCCATGGACAGATACCAGGATCAGATTGCCACATTTGACCGTCCGCACAAAGCATAAGCTTTACAACGTTGCACAGCTTGTTGAGAGTATATACATTATACTGGAAGACCTTCCTTAAAACCTCTCAATTGTGGATTTGTTCTTCCTTCATCGCAGTTGATGTCCCATGGCCGTTAACGTAATATTTCGGAGGATCAGGAAAAAGGGTAAGAAGGATTCATACAAGGTTCTAAGGCTTTGGGCTATTCTTCGAGTCGATACTTCCGAGATTCAACTATACTGGGAATTCCTTCCTGTCTTCTGAAAAGATTGTCAGAGGAGTCTGGGCCGAACTGCCGAGTAGAGGGACTATCGTACTTCCGAGCTGCTGCCGTACCTATTGCAGCGGTGATAATCATCCCAGCTATGATGAAATTCAACTAATGTACCTGTTCATTCTACCACCAGTCGCTTGATTTCACCTCTGAGTAGATATGTTCCTCAGCATGATTGGATTCCTTTGTTGCAGCATATGACATATGTTCCCTGAACGCAGGGTGTTGCATGATCAGATCAATACATTCAACAGAATTGCGGGAAAAGTACCGTGTGTAATCATTGTGGCGATGGTTGTTTTGATCAGCCAAATGATTGAAATACACTTTGCCTGGTTTCCAAGTGTAGAAGCCCATTGCGTAGGACGTTTTGTAGAACCTTTTCAATGAACTGTAGTACGAAGTGAAGTTGCTGACAGTTGCGATGGTAGGGTTACTGAAAGCTTCTTGATGGCAGCGCTGCTCATGTTGTGCAGGATGCACGAGTGCACTACTTGATATTCCTCCACGCAGCAACATGGTAACCCTGGATCAATTTCATTCTCAACGATATTGAAATACTTGTTACTATTACACTTGCCAGCTAGAAGGTTGCACATGTGTGATGTACCATGAATACCTGTCCGAACTGGGGTTGCTCTTGATCGATACACACATTGTCGCTGTCAGCATCCATATTACAGGAATCATTGCCAGAAGTGTGAACAACAGGGTCATGATGCAGTTCACGAACAAATATCAGTACGATACTATCGTGCTTCATCACAAAACCATCATCCGGGAGTCGTTCGGCAGAGAGATATACTATCATGGCTTGGGAGTTGCGGCCGAGGTGTGTGGTTTAAGCACTGAAGTAGAAGATGTGTTAGCAAAGGTTCTGGGCGGTCAATTCGGGTCCAGGTCCAGGTCCAAATTGAACCATGCCCAAAGTGGCTGTCTGGGTTGCCAACAAACCGCGACCTGCAACTGGGTTATGGTTCAAACGTCAACTCGCAGCCCGTTTGAATTGGGCGGGTTGTCAGTGGGTCGCCCAGTGGGTACATGTATAGTTTCATATAGGGCTCATGTATTTGGTGTGTGTTAGTAGTATGTTATCAAAATTGTGTTTTCCACAGCCAATAATGCGCGTTTGCATGTTGCGCAGTTTGCAATATTGATTAATTTGGTATCTGAGTGTTACCATTGATATATGGTATTTTTGCCTATCAAGGTGGTAAATAATTCCGATATGCGTGCGAAGCTTTGCATGATACCTTGATCACCAAATGAGCAAGAGCCCAAATTATCGACGCTACATTTACGCTTATTCTCAGGACTCGGGAAGGAGCATGTTGCTGTTGATTCCGCGTCCGAATGCTGCCCATATCTCATAAATTCAATGTCTACAACCCATCGGGACATATATAACTGAAGATGCAAATCACACAATCGTTGACACTCAACCTAAGAATTGGGAGGAGACTGTGTTGCTGTTTCTTTTGCCTATACACGCTGCCATTATATCAGTTATGAATAACAGTAAACAGAACACTGCAGAATTACGGCACATACAAGATCACAAATCGTTGATGCTCCTTTACCACTGATCCTGACGTATTGCGCAGTCAACATCTGCTGCCATCGAAAATTGTTTTAATCATGGTTTGAATGTATTCGTCGTGTTTCTGTCATATTGCAACTGCGCATTGTGGCAAAGCAGCGAGCAGTAACATTTTTTCGCTGTTCACTCGCACACCACTACAAATGATATATCTCGGCAAACGATTGGTTGCGCCTGCTGTAGATCTGCTTATGAACCGATATTCACAAGCTACTGCTCACCAATCACCCATAATATATCTCTAACTGAAACACTCCGTCAAAGTACGTAAAGAAGCTGGCGAACCATTGAGCAGATCTGTCTAACATTCTCTTCACTCCTTTATTCCTCCTCGTTTCAATTGCCTTGACTGTCACCAACACTGTTTCAGCCTGTATCTTCAAATTCCAAGTTGGCCAAACAACTCGGAGAGCATTTGGCGCAGCGCTGATATCCTGATGCTCTGGGCATTCCGGATCCTCGATGCCATTAATTTGCTCTATGTTAGATTCATAGTCTGCCGCACGATTATCTTCAGTGGCAATTGGATTTTCCAAGACACGAGTCCAGTTTAGCCAATTTTTGGTATCGGAAATGCTTTCAGGTGGGCTAGCCTCATTGCATGCAACTGAATGACTGTTGCTTGTTCGGATTCAGCGGACATATAATATGTGAGTTCGTTCTCCATGGAGGTCCTTTGCACACAAAGCGGGTGGCAAAGGTGATATATGTGACCATCAAAATGCAGCCACACCTTTATGTTGAAAGAGTGACCAGGATGCTTCAATGATAGCTGACGTGTCTGAAATCTATCGAACGGCTGTCATCTCCGTATTTTCAGTGCAAGATTCCATCTCTGTACCCTGGAGGTTTTGCCCGTCCTGCGACATCTCCCAAAAGTTGTGCACCTTCGCAATTCTGCACAATTTGCTTTACTTTGTCTCTATCTTCAGGTCTGAGTCGTTTTCTGTGTTCATCATATACGATGCTTGGTTATCATCTGAGATATTCGCGTTATTGGCTCCAGGAAACTGACTTACAACAAGTTTTTTGTGTAGGCTCTCGCCTGCCGTCTTTGACTGCTCTCTGCCAATTCCATCTTGCCACAGTGAAAAACTGGCCTCCTCTCCGACACCATGTGGTCTGATAGACAATATGTTGCATGGCACATTGGAGAGATCGGAGTACTCCCAGTGCATTTCCTCTCACTGGCGCCACCAGTCAGTGATGTCCGGTATCCGATATGTACTGCTAATCACTATTGGGTTGGAGTGTTACACATTGATATTATGATTGATTCGCCTCAAGTTCTTTGTCGCTCCAGGCGGCCATTTCAAATTCAGCCCCGCCGTGGTCATTCAGCATGCTGCATGATCGCTTCTTCTGGGTGTCCTCTCATCCATATCATTCAGCATTAAGTAATCTTCATCCTCGTTGGACAAATCATATGGACGAAAGGTGGATTGACACAGTATGAAAGACGTTGCAGAGGGGACCAGATTGATCCTCCCACCCTGTCAGATTTATTGACCAGCATACGTCGATGATTGACACTGTATTCATTCTCCACATACTTCAGAAAGGCCTCTTGGTATTGAGAAGTATAGGATATGATGTCCATGCGACTAATATCCACTCCTTTGTCCCACTATCTATACAATCGCAACTTCTGGACAGGATCAAGCATTTGTGCAGAAATATGAAACATACCTGTTGTTGGAGTAACTTCAGTGTCATATTTGGACAGCTTCTGTCGAGCTAGGTCAACAGCTAAGAACATGTCATCTTTCCATTGAGTCTGCATCATAGCCCAAGGTTGTCTAAGGCCATCCATATGATCGAACATGTCATTGTAGCCTGTGGCAATGTGATGCATTGTGACTGTATGCCTCTTCGACATCCACAGGGTCCACTATCAGAATGGCCTCAATACTTCCACGACAAACCTTACAATGGTCCACTCTTCATGTGTAGTGAAGATTAGCTGGTAATACGAGGATTTTGGATTTTGGAGGCACTCGCGTGTGAATTACCGTAACCAGTAGGCATGCCCAAGTAACTCCAGTGTTGAGTTCCAACATGTCTTCACATCCACAATCGGAAGGATCGTGATGCAGACAGAGGCTTCTTCATATTCACTGAACTCGTCTCGACGCCCAGGTATCAGCATAATCACTACAGCAAGCATTCTCTTCTCTAGGAATGTCCGTTTCAGAACTTTCAAAATATCTTGAAATACATACTTTCTCAATGATCTTTGCTAAAGCTGGTCTCATGGCCAACACCATATTGATTCTAGCATTGCCTGGTTTTTGACGTCTTTGACTCTTCCCAATGTCAATGCTTTCAGTCTCTCTAAATTGCTGATAACGCTCATGGGCTTCCCTACACTCGGTTCCACCCTGTCCAGCGAGCCTCTTCTTGAATACACCTAATGTCAGTGTTATGACGTGTGCCGTGCGTGGTATGTGGGTCCTCAATGCAGTCCATGCGATTCCACAGGGCCCTAGTGTTGGTTACCACTCGCGTGTCATCGTGTAATTGGAGGAAGCATTATCAATCATATTTCCAAGCTAACGGCCATTGGTAAACTCGAACCGACCACGCATGTTAGTCAAATGCACAGCGAGCCTTGCATTAATATATTTGCACTGGATCTATCTTGTAACTTACCTTTCGAAACTGGAAAAGAATACACACACATCCTGAGTCAAAGTGAGTTGAGCTTCTTGCAATGCTCAATTTCGATCCATATCGTAAGCGATGACTGATGTTGTGGCTAGTTTGTTCCTTGATGTCGAGCAGTCCAAAGCTGAACTAATATTGGTTCATGAAGGCAATTAGTTCTTGTTTGTATTCACGGTTAGAGCATATTCCCTATGGCAAATGTTACTAAGGGTTATTGCAGACGGCAGCACTCGGTCACTGCATTATGCTTTGTGTGACTGTGGTATCTCGAGATTTGACATAGCGTTCCATGGAATATGAGCCAAAACATATCCTAATATGAGGTAGCAATTCCATGTGTCTTGGTGAAATTTCGAATTTCAGAGTCCTTAGCTGCCAGTTTGGAGCGTTTGTCTGTCATTTTGGTCAATGTGGATTAACCTGGATGTCAAATATGATATTCAGCTGCAAATGTAATATTGTAATTCATCGACTCCCATGCCTCTTGGAGATAGTCAAAGCTGTTTAATCGACCCTCGAATGAGTCAATTCAGAAACCTCTGACTCTGTTAATTTGTGTAAATTTCCCATGTGAGCTGTTGCAAGGAGGTGTTTCCACATTGAGCTGGTCGCAGGTTGTGATGGATGGCAAAGAACTTGATGCCAAACAATACATATGATTCCAGGGCCGCCAGTCTCCTCAATTCCGCAATGCAAATGAAGTTGCCATGAAGACACATCTCTAGAATTGTTCCAAGCAATAGGACGTTTCGAGCCTACATTCATTGAAGCCCACCAATCATCAGATATGATTTGTAAAGTAAAGTCGCTGAAATCACGAATGAAGACATGTTCAGTTTTGGACGAGATCGTAACCTCTAGCAATGAGGTGTTCAAAGATTCTAAATCTGGGAGGGGGTAGAAGTTAGAATGCTGGGTGATCCGGCTCGGGAGAATGGCACAATTAACGTTACAGTGAAGCAGACTGCGGGCTCTAACATATTGTCACTAGAGCTACAAGCAAAAAGATGTAATCTGTGAGACATTGCATGCATATTTGTGATGTTGTATACAAGAACAGATTGAAATGACTGACCGCATAAAACTCAATTTGGGAACAGCACAATGGAGTTCATTGCTGTATAGTGTACTGAGCCACCATGGAAATTGTTGACACTCTGTGGGCACTCAAATGTAAGAGGCAGATGCGATATCAGCACTAGCATTTATGGCAATAAAGGCTGCTGATACGTTCATTGTGGGTCAACTGCATTCCATTGATGTTAGATTATTCAAGATGCATGCTCAAAACTCTTTGACGCTCTTTGACGCTCTGTTGACGCTCTGTTGACGCTCTGTTGACGCTCTGTTGATGCTCTGTTGACGCTCTGTTGACGCTCTGTTGACGCTCTGTTGATGCTCTGTTGACGCTCTGTTGACGCTCTGTTGACGCTCTGTTGACGCTCTGTTGACGCTCTGTTGACGCTCTGTTGACGCTCTGTTGACGCTCTGTTGACGCTCTGTTGACGCTCTGTTGACGCTCTG
>Ga0307515_10008878_pt1 | contig 19522 bp, 22 predicted proteins | sample 17_EM_MG_FD_194513 | JGI IMG/M metagenome (GOLD analysis project Ga0307515, IMG submission 194513) | Populus trichocarpa ectomycorrhiza microbial communities from riparian zone in the Pacific Northwest, United States - 17_EM | ecosystem: Host-associated > Plants > Roots > Unclassified | place...
TATTTTTCCACGCCCTCGCTCGTCATTCTCCTCTTCGCCCAGATTTGATCGCAGCGGAAATCCGTACCAAAACCGTCGTGGACGTCTGTGGGTATATCGCCCTGCTCCGTAATGGTGCTCAGAAGTCAGAAACGGAGGTCTCCCTCCATGACCTACCCGCTGCTTTGGAAATGTCGGACAACTGGATCGAGTTTGAGGAGAAGCAGGCGTTCGTCCTTATAGATGCGGTGGCTGGTTGGGAAGTAGACCAGAAGGAAAAAAATAGGAAGGAGACCCTACGAAGTATCAAGGGTCGAAAAAAGCCAATCAAAGGTGCTGTGATAGACAGAACCTGGGATGTACGGGCAGAGGAGACTATACGGTTACAGTTATATGAAGAAAGAAGGGCGGAATTGGAGGAAGCTTGGGAAAAGGAGGACGCGCTCGAAGTACTTGATGCAGTTGACCTCCAAATGCTGGATATGGTGCTGCGGAAGGGTATACAGGAGCAGGAAAGTGAAGCTGGAGTAGATATCATAGTCGCCTCGCCTACACCTCAAGTTAACCCAGACGACGGACTCGACTTAGCCAGTTTGTCGCCTGCAGAGCGAAGGAAAGTGAAAAACCGGCTGTTTATGCGTCGCAAAAGAGCGCAAGCCGCTGGGAAGGATTTCGATGAGAGCATCACGCGCCTGAAACCCGGTCGGAAACTGCAAGCGACACCCAAGGATGTTGCTCCGTCTTCGAGACCATCTTCACAGGAGCATAAGAACCCGGAGGTGGATATAGAATGGAAGGAGGGCGACCTTGAAGACGAAAGTTTAGGTGAGGAGGGAGGAAAGATTGGGGATACCGACAACAAGAGGAAGGTTGGACAGCGAGGAAGGTCAAGAGCTGAGAAGGCGGCCGCGAAATTCGTAAAGCACGGACTGGATTTCGAGCACTTGAAGAAGCATGAGCTAGACCTCTTTTATCTCCGGCGTTTCGGAAGTCTTATGTCGTAAGCCCACGCCAACATGCTTGCATACTTCCGGTTTGCTAAATTTGCCTAGTGCGCACACTGACGGGAACGTGGAAAACGTCAAGTACTCAGTAATACGCTTACTGCGGGCCTATCTTGACAACTGGCTCGCTGTTGTTGTACAACACACGATACTAGCCGCTGAACAAGAGCGTCGTGCAAAGGAGCATACCGAGGTCTGGAAGACGAACTTGGATGAGGTATTAGCACCTTCAACTGCCCCATAGCCTTCATTGATATATTTTAGGTCAAAACTCGACACGTGGAACATGCACTCGCTGTTCTAGGTTGCACAGATACTAAACGGGTCATTCTCGAACGGCTCGAACGGCACATAGGCGAGGGCGAATGCAAAGGAGATGAGGATGTGGAAGAAGATCATCTACCCGAGGCCTGGAGCTGTCTCGCCCGCGAAGTTTACCCTCCGCTCATCAATCACCCCTGCCTCCTCGACCCCGATTTCGAGTTGAACAAACGGCCCATCGACGAGGTTGTGGATCCCCCGACACGTTTGGAGGCTTTGATGGACGCTGAACAGGGCGAGATATTGGAAAGCATGGATGCTCACAACGCCAAGCGGCATGAGCGGATGCTTTGGCGACTAGTCGGGAAGGAAGATGAGATCGAGAGTGACGGGGCCTCTGGAGAGGACGAGGATACGAGCGATTATATGCAAGGGTCAACAATTGCTTTTCGAAAGCGGGGTGCTCGCAATTGGGCGCTACGACGGGCAGGCGGTACCATCAAGAGCGAGCCATTTGTGAATACCACGGATGAAGAGAGTGAGTGCGAGTGAGCCACCCGAGCATACCTGCTCATACTCACGCGCCTGGTTATGTTATTGGCACGGAACGGAGCCGTGCCCTTTTTGAAATTATTTGCCTCCCCAGTTAACCATTTTTAACACCTGTCTCACTCCAGAATAGATTGCTTCTTATCTCCACGCTGTCATTATGGGCACTGGGCAAGAGTAGCGCTCATGTCTCATTGCGCAACAGGGTGCCAGCGCCATTTCACATTCCGAGTTTCCCCCAATACCCCAGCAAAAAGCTACGATGACTTCTAGTACATCCCTTTTGTCTGTCTTTGCTTCTCAGACGACATCAATTGCTCAAGGGGATGTGTCGACCAGTGCATCGACTTTGGCTTCGGTTACGGTTATTCCGGAGGACTTGATAGAAATCTTTGCCCTTGACCAGATTCATGACTTCTACAACAATGGGTATTCACAAGATGAGGCCGACGTGGTAACATTATTTCTTGGTCAGTGGTTCTTTGGCATTCCTTGCGACTCATTCTGAAGCTGAGACTGAAACTGAACTTCGAAGGGGCGTCCGCTATTGTATACCTCATAGGGTACATCGCGAGTCTATTCATTTTAAGGCATAGACGGAAAAAACGAAAGGTAAGCTATTTGGGTATCACATGTACCTGTATGGGCGCTGACATCTTGAGTAGGTATGGAGAGACGCAATGACAGAGTATTATCGCTCTGGTGGCATCCCTCCTTGGCAGACAGATGGCGTCCCAAGGTACATCAATGGCACGCCTCATACCCCTGACCCAGACGACGACCCGTATTATTCACAGCCGTCTGCTCCATACATGGCCCAACTCCATCGAATTCAACTGCCTCTGCCTTCGGATAATGAGAGTCTTGTTGTTGGCAGATCTCAGGTGCCTGCCACACCGAACCAAGTCAACTCGGTAGCACCAGAGGAAATACCACTGGCAATCATTTCGTCAGCCCAAAGGCGTGTAGAAATTGCACAGCCTCCAATACCTCCATCAGCCGAGACATTGATTTGAGGTTGCCCTGGCCTTGCACGGCCTCTTCGTGCTACCTTTATCGTAGTGCGTAGCCAATACTTGTATTTCTTCTTCCTCACCAGTTGTTATGCCCACTCGATAGTGTTTGATGGACTCTAGACACCTTGTTCTCTATGTAGTGCTTGCACAGACTCAATACGAGTGTGTGCCATATTCGGTCGACCACCCAGGGTCGCAATTATATCTTTACAATCCTCCAAAAGGACGACTACAACTGTAGGGATAAACATTTAAGCAATATGTAAAGGATGCAGCGGGTGGGCTAACCGTGCCTGACGGTGGAGAAAGGGGAACTGTCCATCAAAACCGTTGTGCCTGTAAGGTACTATTATGTACGGATAATATCGAACGAACGTCAAAGTAAGCGTGTTTGTATATATTAATTATTGTGTATTTTCCCGCGCCGAGGCGCGGCGAATTTGTATACGACATCCAATCGGCACGTGTACCATAGAACGCGCTGGAGTATGTCACCGTCCGTGGAGACGAGAGCCTTTCGCTTCTTCTCTCTTCCCGCCCAACCCGAGACTCACCCCGGGACCCAATATCGCCGGGAAAAATGCACAAATACCACCTACTTACTGGTATTTCCACTATCCTTGCGATCTCGTCCATCGCACTCCTCTTCTTCTACTCGCCGTCCAAGAGCGTCCTCTATACCCTTCTAGTCCTCCCGACTTCTTCGTTTCTACACCACATGTTCATCTTTCTAGCCATTCCTCCCTCAATTAACGACAAATCTTCGCAACGGGTCAGTCACCAAGAGAGGCAAATATGTGCCCTGTCTGGAGCCCTCAGCGAGATAGAGAAAAGCACTTTGAACCTTCTCTCACTTGCGCTACTCACAGTACTGGCAATGGCGAGCGGGAGTGCAGTTTGGTTGTTCATTGCTCTCACCTTCGTCACCTCAACAACGCCCACCTCCAACACAGCAACGGCTTCATGGAGCTACTTATATACACCCCCTGCCTCTCCACCCTCAAGCCTTGCACCAGAACGCGAGCAGTCTCCACCTACCGCGATGTGGATTCTCCAAGGCGGAGGCCTTCTCGCCCATGCGATCGTGCTTACATCTATGTTCGCTATTACTGCAAGGGAATCCAGAAGCGCGACAATGGCGAGCCGGAGAGGTTGTGCCTACGAGTGCGCACACATCGGGTCGGATGTCGAGCAGCTAATGTGCGTCAATGAGAGCAGGTCAGAGGTAGACACCGTTATAGTATTGGGCGATGATGAAGAAGATAAATGAGGTGCCATTATTCTTATGAAGGAGTAGGCGCACCCGTGGAGTACGTTGGATTTTTAGGTGGTGCCGATGAAGAATTGACTCGCTCAGTAAACCCTATATGTGTGCCTCGTCAACCTCATACCGAAGAGCTGAATGGTCCGCTCCTCCCTGTAAGTCTTCTTCGTTTACTCGTTGAAGAGTACTGCTTTACCACCACTTCCACTTAGTGTATACAATCGATTTCATCAACCATGGAATTAGTTTTCGGCGAATGACCTTGCAACGTCCCACCTCAACATGTCAATATCTAGTGACTTATCCATATTGCAGTGTGTTATTGTGTCCTAATGTTATTCTCAATTAAAATATATATTCAATTTAAGCGCAGTTCAAGCGTACCGGGTCAAATAATTTACCACTCCCTTGATACATTGTTGAGTTCTTGCGTCACGAGCTATGCAGGACTTATGCAATGCCTTCCACTCTGAGAGCACACGTGTGTACATGTCGGCCTCGCTGCAAGATTTCCAGGTGCTATACGCTCGCACAAACCGACCGAGTTGGCTATACTTAAAACCACCATCAGGAGTAGGCACGGGATACTTCTCCCCAAGTACAGGTATAATTGGCCATGGAATAGCTTGAAAAGGAGTGAGTTGATACCCGTCTTGTGCTAGCAAGGCCATTAGTTGTTCGTAGGCGGTAAATACTGAGGGGTCTGAGAGTTGCTTAAGAAGAAAATAGCAGCGGTTGATACGTCTTACATACCATTTTCTGTCAACATCGATTGCAGCTTGGAGCGCACATTGACGATCCAGCGTAGCGTTTCAGAGACCTCAGCATTAACCCCTAGAGCTCCCTGCCCTGCATTTTTGCTTGCCTCTCTCAACCGCTTGTTCATGGATATCCAATGATCGAGTAAATTGTTGAGGGCTTTCCTCAAGGGCTTGTTACTCCATAGGGCATAACCGGCAGCAAACTTCGCTACCTCATCCAACTCGACTTGTCTTGTACTACTCACGGCAGCAGGGAACACTCCATCAGGTGGTAGAAGCGGCCAAGGGATCTCCTCCCGGGGGATGAACGACAATGTAATGGGTGGTGATCGCTTTCGTAGAGCCGCTATCATCTCGTCATATTTCGCGAAGACTGGTCCGTCAGCTGAGAGGCGTGACGATTCCACGCCTGGAACCAATGTGGCAGGAGTGATGGTCGGTAAAGGCACAGCAGTGGTAGGAGTAGGAGTACCATCAACACAAGAGTGTGGTGGTAAATTTGAGGTGTCCACTGATAATCGGTCCAGCGAGACTCCACGGCTCGCGCGGTCCCCATTTCAAATCGGGTCCTCTCGCGGGCCATCAAGGTCGGTGATAGCTGGTCGTTCCCCTTGTCCGTAATCACCCCGACCCCAGGCAGAACAGCCGCCGCGATCTGCCGCCGCCGCCGCCGTCTCATGTCGTCGCATCCCCATCATCGCCAGCGCCATTCGTGCCTTTGCGACTTCCAACTCTGCTTCGCATCCTCGTTTTCCAAGTTCGTGCAGAATCTCTTCTTGCAGCGCGTTTTTCTCTCGGCAAATTTTTCGATAACGCTCGACTGATTCCCAAATTGGATCGGGTGCGTTGGGATCGCACGATTTGAAGTCGTCAGTAGCATATTGCGAGGTGGAGGACACCATAAGTAGGTCAAGCTTCGTGAGGGTCCTGCTTTGTGAAAGTGGCGAAGGCGATGGTCCTGGTCAACGATTCGCGCTTTGTGATCTGAAGGACATATCCGAAGTCCCGAGCTGAGGGAGTTGTAATGTGGAGCAGGGGAGTGAATTCCATTGATGAACTCATCCTCACAATACCTCATAATGATCCCCAGAGCAAATAAATGACAGGTTATTGGATACTCGATGCTGTGATGGTATATATTTCTCTAGTGACCTCATTACAACAACATCAAGTAGCGAATTTGGTAAGCACATATACTTGGAGCAAAATTCCTACTTATCTCGTACTTTGGTCAGTACAACCCCTCTTTACGGTGCAGCGCTGCCCGATAGAAGTGATCATGACATCGAAGAGATTCGATGTAGGAGCTTTCGAACATTGGACGTTCCTGCTTTGTGAACGGGAAAGACACGTTGAATGGGTTCTCCAATCCTCGAGCATCCGCTTGTGACCCACCTGACTCGCTCCCTCCCACGGCACACGCAGTACGCACGAAGGACGCCGGCGCGGGAATCGTCTCCAAATATAAGACGCCGAGAATTTCCACATGACCCAGCGCGGCTGACCAAAGGGGATCGTATTGTTTGACCGAGCGCCTGACGGCGATTGCGTTGGACAGGTGGATCGTAGAAGGACTACTTCTATCGCCCTCTATTTGATATGGGCACGGAGTAGTGTAGCAGAGGTTCCCAGAGATGCACAGAACGCTGGTGCTTAGGAGCCTGTCTGTGGGAAGAGTCTGGTTGTTGACAGCCTTCAGACTCTCGATCGTACCTGTGTCAAGAGGCTGGAGAAATAACGATATGAAAAATGATCATATGCCAAGTCTTGCCCTCGATTGATTTCCATGCCTTTAGCACAGCTAGAGAGCCAAGAAAGATGGATGACGGCGCTAGAAATGAGATGGAAATGGCAGATACCTCTGCCAAGAACAGTGGTATATGAGAGATAGTGCTTGGGAACTAGCAAGAGGGCACTCGTCAAGGCTCTCGCGGAGTTGTGACATCGATATCCGAGGCGGCTGACCTGGAATCAACCGGAGTATGTCCCAATGGGATCGGGTTCACATCCCGGCCGATTAAGGACATCCCCTTTCACACTCGCCATGTGAGATCTCAAAGGGCTCGCTACTTGGAGTTGCTTGTTCGTAGCCATATTGTGTATCTCTTCGCTGTCTGGATAGACTTTCGCGAATTGCGTCCCGAGCTCCAACCTCCAATGATCAATGAACCTGGTCACTCCAGCCATCACAAGGAGGGTGACGTGAAACCACGAGGGGGCCACATTCGTGGGAACTGGTGCAACTTCGGAGCCTGTCTTTGAATTGGAGCCTATCGAAAAAGCCGCCCATATTAAGAGTCAGATCGCAAAGACCCCCGTCGCCCTCAAGCATCGACTCCGCTCCTTGATTGTCCGTCGATCCTGCGACCCAGAGAATGTCGAATCTCGTCCTCGCTCCTTTTGAACCAAACATCGAGAACACAGCATCTGACCTGACACGTTTTGAAGCGCTCCATGCTGAAAAACGTGAGTTGGAGTCAGGAATCGAGAGTGAAATTTGGGAAATCGATCGAATCGCTACCAGCGAGCTCAAGTTGGCAGAAGAAGAACTCCAAGAGACAAATTTGGAATGCGCCACCATTCTCGCTCGCCTCGAGAAGGCGGCTGAAAGTACGTTACTTATAATATTGTGTGTACGATTCATATCTGATATGATGATCAAGAGCGTTTCGAGCTCGGTGAAGGGATCCCGAACACTAAAGACGAAACGAAGGGATCGGGAGTCGATCCGGCTATTCCATCTCCACGCGGGGATACTATCAGGATCCTGGGAAATACATCGGAAGAGAATATGTCTATTGCAGAGCCCATTCTGTCTCCAGTGCCTGCATCGTCCGATTTGGATTCCTTCACGGTTATCTCAGATATCGATGCAGGGACCTCTCGAGTACCTCAATTCACAGGCGAGGCCGATGTACTCTCTTCTGAGAACGTACTAGACCCCATGGCCAATGCATCTGAACGCCTTATGTCCCTCGTGCAACGCTATCATTCTCTGTGCCACACAATCGGTACCCTACGGGACAGCATCAACAAACAAGCTGAATATATGAATAAAAATGCCGTAGCAAAACTTGAGAACGCAAAAATGCGACTGGAAACGAGCAGGGGAGAGGCGCGAGAGATCGTTGAGGGCATGAGGAAAACTAGTGACAGCAGGGTAAACGTCCAGTTTCCTTGGGTGCTATTAGAGGAAGGGTAAGTATCACTCTCGCACAGAGGTCCCACACAGACTCCTGACAAATACCAAATAGCATAAGGAGACGACTTTCGGTTGTAACTCCTCCCCCTCTAGCCCTAAGGACCAAGTTACACATTTACAACGGTCTAAATCACGAGAATTCGTCCTCTGGACCCCAGCAATGCGACTCTCGAGGTCCGCTCACTCCGCCTCCGACTAGTTATCCCCACTCGCCGACCTTCGAGAAGTACGATAAGATGATGAATGTTACCAGGAGTACGCTACCTGGTGATCTCTGGCCCTGGGATATCCCGTGGCCCGTCTTACCCAGGTCGGTTCACAATTTTCCCGTCAAAACCAATCATTCTCTTTTGGCGAGGGATGTAGTGGGGAACAGCGTGACAAAGTTCATCGAGTCCTACGCAGGCTGGAAGTGTCACCCTATCCACCGGGTCAGGGCTAAGATGCTGACTGACTGGACGTCGATTGTGGACAAGACGCCTGTTTGGAGGGCAGGGCAGAGAGAAATGGCAGAATTAATCGTACACCATCTCTCCGACTCTGTGTAGCTTGGTTATTTGTAGTGATCACCAATCTGTTATTCGTAGAAAATTCCTCTCAAACCCGGTTGGATCCTGAACTGGCCCTTCTGCGCCACCCATACAGAGAGGGAGTCATGGGGTCGCTTTTGAGCGAACCCCACTTCGTCTTGAGTGACAATTTCGGAGCCTGCCAAATGGGGCACTGCCCGGTTCAAGCCGCCACAAAGGGAGACGCAAGTTTGCCACCTTCACCAGATTCCATCCTATAGCACATACACCTTACCACTACGGAAGAAATGGATGCTCAGACAAAGCCAGAGGAGTTACGCGCTGGGATCATGGCCGCGGAAGTCGAGCGATTTGAACAACTCTGTTCGGAGGAGCGATCGTTCGCTACCAAGGTCGAGCAGGCCATTCAAGAGGTGGATAGACTCGCTCAGAGGGATGTTATGTACGCGGAAGCCAAGTTAAAGGCATGTCAGATGGAAGGCGCAACGCTGAGGGACCGTCTGCAGAAAGCTCGTGAAGGTGAATGCCCTTGCTACCATACTTGAGGCAGCCACTGACACTTGGGTGTGACTCACCTCAGGGAAAGGAGTCGCTCCCAACGACTCTGACTCAATCCCGGCTCGTACACAAGATCGTGCTGAAGAAACGTCCACCGAAGATGCGGCCACTGCACCTGCTGGCTCCCGACCTTTTATCGGGGTATCCATGCCCATCTCATCTTCCAACGTCAGCCCTCCGTCAACACCATCGGACATGGACGCGTTCTCAGTGATCTCATATTGCTCGGGCAAAGCCTCTACTCCTGAAGTACCCCCCATTACCAACCTATGTAGCCATTCTTATACCCAAGCCAGTAATAATCCGACCAGCTACCTTGCATTTATTGTTGAGCGTGGTTTAAACCTTTGTGAGACTCGGCGCTCTTTGGAAGAGGGGATCCTCAAGAACTTGGAGAGGCGTGAAAAGCTCTGTCTGGATGCCGTAGAGAGCTCCAAGGTTTCACTCGCGGTGACGAGGCGAAATGCCTTGGATATTGTCACCCGGTTCAAAGGCGCAAGTGGGGGAATCGTAACCATCGCCCTTCCATGGTTGGATGGAGTAGAAAGCGGAGCATATGATTCTGCTGGAAACTCTCGTTTTCAAACCTCCATTCCTGTCCCATTTCTTCCTCCGTGCCTAATGGCTCCATCTCTACCTGCACCCATCACTGGTGCCCCAGATTCTACTCCTGATACCAATGCCCCTGCATTAACAATGCATCCTACGACTGTAGTTGATCATCGGGTCTCTTCTGTACCCCTCGATCACTACCCTTTAGTCCCCTCTCCAGAGCCCACACCGACCAGCAGCCTACCTCCTTTCACTGGTTCCGCCATGGATACGGTGCATACTACACGTCAGTATGATAGTGAAGATAGCATTCTATCACTGACCGATTCTCCCAAAGGCGCCGATGACAAAGGTGGGTCTTTGTGCAAGCCTCCCTCCAGCCTCAGCACATGCAAGGGCGATGGGTGGTTTTCATAGGAGGCTCTTCTCCGATGCGGCGCTTCCCTCTGTGCCATTCCAGAGAAGATTTCAACCGTCATGCGACGATTAGTCTTGCCTGAAATCTCCTGGGTCAAGTTCTGCCCCTCTTTTGCCCCACCTGGTAATGACTATTATGTAAAATAATCTTCTCAAGGAGGGTTGACACAACCAATCTAGCATGAGTAGCTCGTCAGAACCACCCCACTCTCCTTTGTGGTTCATGTGTCCTCGGGTTGCTCACGAACTTTCATTTTCCAGTTCGAAATAAGAAGGGCCTAACAATATGGATAGCGAGACCGCTATCTCCAGGACATCCGTCCCCTGCGGCGAGGGCCTGTTAGACAGTCAAAAACGAAGGGCCTTAAGGCCTTTCGCAGGCGCAGGCTGCGGGAGGGGGCTCGCAGGCTGATACGGGTCCCGGAAGAGGGGTTGATAATATTCTGGCTTTCAATGTATTACGAGACGATGGTACATATCATGACGTGAAGAATCATTACCATTCCCATAGCACCTGGTATGGTAGAAAATCACGGTACCCCAAAAACGCCTCTACATCTATAAAGTAAGATTATTGATGATCGGCAGGCGGCGGAATCTGTGATTAAGAACAGTGCGTTATGTCGTGCTCAAGTAACCTTCAGTTCGATATATTGACTGGCCAAGGTTACGAAATGACGCCTGTATACAACCTTCAAGCCTACAGTTGAGCTTTACTAAGGATTATCATTGCTTAACAACTGTTCGAGATCGGTACGCTGACCCAAGCCTCGGCATTATTCATGTGTCTGGCGCCGGGAAATATCGGTCGGTAATTCTGTTCCGTATTGCGATCTTTGTGTTTCTCAAAGTTCCGTAATGTCTTTGCCTCTGCCCGCTTTGCCGGGGGGAATAGTTCCATGGACTTACTAGGCTTAGTTTGCTGCATATGAACCCTGCTTAGCTTTAACAACAACATACAGGAAATGTGGGATCTTTCCCGAATTGGCATTTGCCTCGCCTTGCCCACGTCCGCACCTCGCCGCGTCCCATCTCACCCCCTTCCCCACCCACGCGGCTTTACAGTTTGTCGTCGCACTCGAGGAACTCGTAGTAGTACAAGGCAACACAAGGACGGTGACCAGATCTAATGGATGCCAACGAGAGCCTCCTCACTCGGGTTGAGCGCTTCGAGGGATACTGTATCCAGAAGCGAACTTTGGAGATAGACATCGAACACGTACTAGTAAGGAGAGATGAAAAAGCGATAGAGATTGTAGAAATTGCTGAGCGCGAACTGGACTCCGCGAAGCTGGAATGTAGAGATATTGAGGCGCGTATTAAGAAGGCGCGCCGCGGAGCCTCTTCTTCCACTGAGGGGAGCCAAAGAGCTGTTAAAGGTGGCTTCGGAGAACCCCGGACTACTGTCCAAGAGCCTCGAACTCCAGTCGCTGCGATCACGCGCTCTCTGAATCCGGAAGCACAAATAAATCGCCCAGGATCTTATGAGACTGTATCACTACCCACTACCCCTTTGACCTTGACTCCCACTACCGACTCTGGGAGCTTCTCCAGATCCATCATGTCTTGTCCGGAGCCGTCGATGACTGGCACTGGCTACAAATCCCTTGAAGCGCCAGAAGGCGATATAAGTGATGATTATATCACCTCTCTGGTTCAACAGTATGCCGACTTCTGTCACGAGCGGCGAGCACTACAAGAAGAGATCGAGGAGAAGCTTGAAAGGAAGGAAAGGGTAGCCCTAGAAAAGTTGGCGTGTGCAAAGATTGCGCTGAATACCACGAGGCAAAACTCTGTCGAAATTGTAGCCGCTTTGATGGAAGCAAGCGGAGGAGATGCCCAAATCCAAGCGCCAAAATCACATCTTCATAATGCGGAGGCTCAATCTGACCTAGTCAGCGAAAGGGAGTTTAAGTACCCATCTGGCCTTACTGCTGCCACCTCTCCCTTCCATACAAATATATTCAGCCCCAACTCCTCGATTCGTAGCAAATCCTCTGTGGCGATGTCCACCTCGCCCCCCGTTCACCCATTGGCCTCTATGGCATCTTCTCGGTCTGTTCTTTCTCTTCATTCTGACCTTGCCACCTCTACCACGGGCCTGCCTCCTTCCATGATCAGCCAAGCCACGGCACCAACGCTTACGAAAGCTGTTCCTACATCTAATCCCAAAGTCGAGGAGTGGGAGGCTGCAATATTCCAGATCTATGATAGCCTCATGCCTGCTGCGCTCGCTGCAAGGAGTGGTGTAACCGGGAAGGATTTGCCCTGGCCAGTTCTAGCATTTGAGGCCAAATACTACTCAACTACCACCATTAAGGACAAGGATATCAAGCAGGACGTAGTCTCCGACTTTATCTATACCTACAGCGCTTGGAAGGGATGGAGTTTTCAGATCGCGCGAGGGAAGATGAAAACGGATTGGGAGAGCATACAGAATGTCTTCCCTAAAGAGAAAGCTGAAAAGAAGCGTGTGGACAATGTGGTCAAGTGCATTACTGCAGCAGTGTAGATCGGATGTGCTGGGCTGCACTACGGTCGCACTCAACTTACTACGGTGCCATGTGGTCGTCACCTGGTCGTGACGATTCCGCGCCCTATGTTACTTACTTGAAGGGCATTGAGACAGGAGTAGCGTTGACGCTGGGAGAGGAATACCGGTATTTGTGAGAGGACCCTATGTAGCCATAATTCACTTAGAATGTATTTTACATTGTCTCTGTTGGTGTTGGATATCGGGATTTTTCTGCGAGGCTCCAGAAATATGGCAATGGTTTCGCTGGCGAAGTTGCGATTCTCATATCGATCTTTCAGGTGTCAAGGTCGTCACCTCTTACAAAGGTCTCGATCCGCGGATCGCATATTTTGTATCGTACGTATTTGTAGCTGGCCCCACCATACACTGTACCTTGCCCGTCTTATCGCTCTCGCAACACAGGTCGCCCAAATGGCCATGCCCCCGCATGCTATGCGCACTGTTATACCACGGAAAATGGTTATTCCGTGATCAAACCCCGCTGTATACAAGTTCGGCCTAATTGTAGCTAGGCGAATGTCCCCTTCCTCCTAAGCGTTGGCCGTTTCACACCTTTGTCCAACGTCTAAACCACCCCACTCACGCACGTCGCGATGATAACTTGGTTCTCCTGCTCCTTTTTGTGAGTGACATTTTGAATCACTGGGATTTAGTCAAGTAACTGAAGAGCCTGATTAGCTTTTCGGCAAGCGCCGTACGCTGCCTTCGCTCTGCCACGTCACCTCCTGCAGCAAACCTCGCAACAATAAAGGCACTCATTCCGATAACGAGCGACGCAAATTTTTTTTAGTCATGGAAGCCAAAGACACTGTTTCCGACCAGGTGGAGCGATTTGAGAACTTCTGTGTCAAGAAACACGCCTTGGAACGAGACTTTGAAGTAGTCTTTGCAAAGAGAGATGCAAAGGCTGTCAGGGATATAGAACTGGCGGAGCGAGAGCTCGAGAGCGCAAAACGAGAGTGCGAGGATCTTTCGGCAAGAGTGACGAAAGCCCGTCACGGGGATTTCGATACGACTCAAGGTCATCGGATACCAACCCAGTACGTATTTATGGCGTCCACGGTTCCTGTCCGACTAAGCGGCGCACCCAGAATCAGTTTTCCGAACGACCAGCGGATCACAGGCATCACTCAAACACTGACCAATGTTCCCACCGCAAATAAGCAAACTTCTCCAACCGGTCAAGGTGTTCCCACCCGTCCCGGGTCTCTCCCTGGTCAATCTTCCGACATCGTGCTCAAAAAGCAAATATCCCTGGAAGCCCAGGCTGACTCTCAAAAGCATACCAACTACGATCGGCGACCAGAAGACGATCTAAGTAATGAGTCCCTCACTCTTCTCGTTCAGCGTTATACCGACCTGTGTCATGAACGCCAAACCCTGCAAGAAGAAATCGAAGAGCGACTTGAAAGAAAAGAGAGGCTAGCTAAGGAGAAGCTTCGGTGTGCAATAATTCATCTCGAGACGATCAGAGAAAAGGCCGTTGAGATAGTAGCAGTGTTGAATGAGGCGAGTGAGGGGGATACACGGGTCCGGCTGCCGGCAGGAGCGCTGGATGAGACTCATGTGGAATCTCCCACTGGATTAGCTCCAAAGAACGCAAATAAATCCAGCCCTCTGCCTCTTGGTGCTCCGTCATCGCTCTCCCCTACAGCAGACTCCACAATCACTCTACCCGTACCCGACAAAACCTATCCGAAAAATACAATTGTCACCGCTGCTGTTGGTCCAGTCTTGTGTCCTGTACCTAGCACCCCCCGTGGTGCCACTATCAAACAACCCGGCGAAGTAACACCGGAACTACGACGCGCGCCATCAGCTCCACCACAACTACCACTACCAAGACCCCCACTTGGTGTATCCGCAACCCAGCAGGCAATTTTCAAGAGATATGACGAGCTCATGAAAGCCGCGAGGGCGTCTGGGGCGACGGTTCCTATGTCCACAGTCCCATGGCCTCTTCTTGTGTCGCATTACCACCAGTATCCCATGCAGAACGTCATGGAGAATAACCTCGAAAAAAATCGTGTCGTCGGCTTTATCGACCTGTATTCGCGATGGAAGGGTTGGAGCAGCGTCCGCAGTAATGGTCAACCACTCAGAGAGGATTGGGAGAACCTGCTCTCGGTGATGCCGGAACACCGAGGCGTTCGAAGGGCTTGTGTTGCGAGGGTTGTTTGGATCCTACGTGAGTTCATTCCAGATAAACCAAGTGGCTAAGGACCTCGGGGCCAATAGCATATTATTATCTATGTCCATCGTAACATTACAATGTTACCCCTTCACCCGGCGGCTTTCTGTCGTCCGACATTACATCGATGCATTATGTTAGCAGAGCGCTTTTCCGTAGTACATGGTTCCTGATATACCAATTCCTATGAATAATAAGCTGGGTGCTATGTCGGGCATTGCAATGTGTACCGAACGAGTCTTGGCCCTGAATCGAAATACCAATATTCGCCGCTACGCACGCTTGCTGCGCGCTTTTGGTGTACGTTACCTACAGAATATACACCTCGGATCAAGGTGAAACATACATTCCTTGGTGGCCGGAGCATGTATAATCCTGAAAATCCTCATATTTCAATAGAATCGCGTCCTGTACTACGAGAAAACAAACCTGACAACGGACCTACATTATGTACCTTGAATAGGTGTTTATCTACTACACAATTATTTCATTCTCTGCGGCCTCATTTACTCAGTTCAAGTGACTGGCACCTTAGGCCCTGCGAAAAACCCCTCCGTAGGGAGCTCTCCCTGCTCAGGTTCAGAATAGCCACTGGACGCAAGTTGAACCGCTCAGGATGCCCACCGTCCCTCTCAGGATGCCCTCAGGGTGCTTGCCTAGTCGTCTCACCCCGCAGCGCCGCTATTCCTGTATATGCCTTCTGGTTCGTGTCAGGTGCTTTACGTTGCAGTGAAGACTTTTACATCGATATGTACACGTGAGCGCGTTAGACTTGAGCATCACCTTGACTTTCGACCTGATCGCTCATGTCGAGCATCAGGACAGGTGAAATGACTATCAGTGGTACCTTGAGGGCGCTAAGGATGAGGGACTGATGCTCAGGTCCTCGCGCTCAGGTGCGTCGTATACACTTCACTCAGGTTTTTGGCCCCGCGTATGGGAAGAGAAAAGAATGACTAGGCTGGAAATCGAACCTGAGACTCCCTGAGTCTATAAGGATGCGTTGCGACTACGCTACCCAGCCAGTAAGTGGTGGAATCATCAACACTGGCGGACGTCCGGCTTTGCGGGATCGTTTACAGCGAGGGTTGACGTAATTGTATTACGGGAAGCTTGTGAACGCCAGTGACAAAATTGAGAGATATTGAGGGACAAACGAGGGAATATACATTCAGGTTCAAAATTCAGCCTGCTTTGTGGACCACCGGAGATGATGCTCCTTTCTCCAGGGGAAGACGATTCATTGACCTAGTGAGTCTAGAAATGCGCAGTTGTAGGCATTACATGTCTTGATCGCGCAAAAGGCGTAAACTCCGCAGAGTTTCTGCCGAGACCCCAGGACAATTCCAGATCTCGATGTGCTTGAGCAGGCGCACCTTCCCCTTCAACACCCATTCAGAGTTATTCCTTTCACTTACTACCCTCATCAATACCCCTCCGTCCAGGTCGCTGTTCCGGATGACCAGCCGTTCCAGGTTCGGACATGCGACCGCAATCTTTTGTGTCTCCTTGTTCCGTGCACCATCTGGTGCATCAGATGTCACACCCCCACTGCTATCCTCGGTGGATAAATGATCGATAAGCGATCTCCCGATTTTCCCCTCCAGCTCCAAGACCCTCAAACCAATAAATGGCTGAAGGAGCTTGTAGTTCCACGTGTCACAATTCATGTAGCGACAAATAGTAAGTTGTTGCATCATTGGTCCTAACCCTGTCGTGGTGAAGAAATCATTCCAACGATCATCTATCAAGGAACGACCGTTATTTCGCCGGTTTTTTCTCCCTTTCACGTCCAACCTATCTGTGTCTATCCTCACTCGCATCCTTTCCGCTGGTATCTTCACCACTCCAGGAGGGAGTGACGCGAGGGACCGAATGGTAATCCAGTCCAGCTCTACATCTTTTGCTGTGGTATTTAGAGATCCTATATCCAGAAAAGCAGATCGATGGAGTAGAGAAAATTCTTCGAGGTTTGGGGCAAGAGTAGTCAACGTGCGCCAGTCTCGCTGCCAATGTGAACCTTGGTTGAATCTGTCTTCCGTATAGGTGATGGAAAGTTTTCGCAGCTTGCGGAATACGCAATTGAACACTGGTGTGCATTCGTGGACAATGAGTGTGTGAAGTGTCCCACTGAGACATCGCGGGACGTGGAAGGGCTCAGAGCTCCCTATGGGTGGTGTGAAGGTTAGCTCTTCTAGACGCGAAAGGGGACCGCGCTCGAAGCGCCTGAGACTCGCCCAGTCGCATCTTCTAATTGTCGCGCTTCTGATCCAGGTCACCTTAATATCGTTCATGGTATTATTGAGTTGTGAAGGAGGGTTGCCAAAGTGGATCAAGAGGTCAATTCCCCGTCTACGGATCATATCCGAGGTGAGGGATCTCCTCCACCACGGAGGTAGATGATTACTGGTCACAATGACGAAGGAGATCAAGGTAGGGATGGATTGTGTAATTTTCCTCCAGTAACAGGACACACTCCCAAGGATAAATACCGTCGGCGATGGTATCATCGGTCGACCGGACTTGGGATGACACAGAAGTGGGTCATTGATAGAACCAACATTGGATTTATGAATGTATAGGAAGATTTCAGTGAGGAGCTCCACAGGGAGCCGATGGATGGGATGCAAAAGGGTCTGCTTCGCCCGGATAACGGTTCTTACGAACGGAAGCAGGCGCTTGATGATCCACAAAGAAGTGTCCAATGGCAGGGGTTTATGCTTCGCGTTTCCCTCTGAGACCCCGGTTGCCATTTCCAGGCTGCTTGCGGTCTGAAGGATAGTGGCAAAAAGCCTACGCAAATGGGTAGGTGAGTCACCAAAAGCGAAGGAATAATATTCGCAAGGCATACATTCGTATTTCACTGTTCTCTCCTGTGTTATTCTGGAGTCGCGCTGTCAGAGTTTGGACAGTATCGCGCGCTCGTGTGAGGATGAGATTTAACGTTGGGGTGACGCTTGCAGTGCGTGGTCTAGTGGTTTCGAGGGCTTTCTTACGTTTGTTGATCTCCAGTAAGAGTTGCACATCCGCCCGAATAGATCGTATTTCATCAAAGCATGGATCATTCCGCCGCGAAACCTCACTCTGAGGGGGTCGTGTTGTCGGTAATGGTTTCCTTGCACGGGACATGGCAGTCCGCTATGTCAATGATGATTATACTTTCCACGAGCGAGATATGGCAGGGAGTGGATTCAAGAATTAAGCGAAGCGCCGTGACTGACAGGACTGTTCTTACGCCTGACTTACGCCTAATATCCCTTTACGAGTTTGAACGTACGAACGGAGTCCACGGTAGACTAGGAGGGCGCTTCCCAGCTAGAACATGGAAGGATTCAAGTGATTACTGTTTACCAACTAACATCACAGAAGCTAATATCGGTGGCGGTCATTCTTTGTGTGTTTCCTTTTGTTACATTTGGCCCGATGTCGCAAATGACTGCTAGTTGAAGATGCCTCCCGCTCTCAGATGTGCTTAGGTTTTTTCTTCATGAACGCGCTGTAACAAGCAACAGTGTGGATTATCCTCTCAGGCCCTACGGAGCATAGTAGCAAAATCCACCTCACAAGGGGGTGACGTACCGGCTAGGCCAGCAGCCCGAGGGCATCCTGAATGATATGGTTCAAGGGGCGGTCCTGAACCTGAGCAGGGGGACCCCTGGAAGGGGGTTCTGTTATTATACTTCGCAGTGCCTGAGAGGATACTCCACATTATTGCTTGTTACATCGCGATTTGCCCCATTGGGCACAAAGAAATATCGTTGGACGTCTGGGCGACCGGAAAGATACTGTGGTGCATATGGACGCTTGTCATTGGTGCCTCGAAATTTGTGGTGAGTATCAACATCTTCTTTCGACCAACGATATTCCAAGACCCGAAGCTGGACGATGTGGAAAAAGCTATAGGAGGTTTATATTTGAAACCTCGTTCACACATCTACTCTGCGGCTGTGTGGCCATGAGCCATTCACAGGTGCGAAGTATCGATTGCCAGATGACTGGTCCATAGGCGGTCCTGGTGCTTACGCGCGCGTAGGCAAAGGATCAGGGGTAGACGAGGTTTTTATTTGCCCCCGGCCGTTCCTGGGCACACGGACGTGGCGGCAGTGGTGGCAGTGGTGGCATGACCTTCCCAGCCTCCATATCAGCCTTCTTCCCTCGCGTATCACGGTTCAGTAAAAGCACTCAACTCTTTCACAATAACCTCAACCCTTTCACAATAACCTCAACCCGACGAACAACATGGAGAGCAGGGAGAGTATTGCGGCGCAGGTTGAGCGCTTCGAGGATTACTGCCTCAAAAAGAGGCGTCTCGAAGGAGACATCGAATCAGTACTGAACAGGATGGATAAGGACGCCGTAGAAGTAGTAGAACACGCAGAGTGCGAACTGGAAAACACAAAGCGGGAATGTGCGGAGATTGAGGCACGTGTAGAGAGGGCGCGCCGAGGGGATTTCGACAGGGCGGACAAACTTCTTGAGAGTGGGCGCCAGTCCCCTCTATGTGCTATGAATGAGCCTATCCAGTCTCAAGCAAATATTCAACCTTCACTCGCGACATCTCCCCCGATTCTAGCCACTTCGCGCTAATGACGCTGATAGACAGGTGCAATGCATGACAGCGGGGGGTCGGTCCGTGACGGATAATAGCCGCTTCTGGGACCACTGTCCGACGCAAATCGGAGACGGCTGCCGCTTATGACAG